>Ga0302324_100001337_pt1 | contig 60285 bp, 51 predicted proteins | sample Palsa_T0_1_FD_201949 | JGI IMG/M metagenome (GOLD analysis project Ga0302324, IMG submission 201949) | Peat permafrost microbial communities from Stordalen Mire near Abisko, Sweden - Palsa_T0_1 | ecosystem: Environmental > Terrestrial > Soil > Palsa > Peat permafrost | place: Sweden: Abisko...
ACATAGTCAACTATTTAGTGACTACAATATGTAGGTATGTAACCAATTCATCCCAACGCCAAACACAGAAAAAATAGGGATCTGCTGACTACTCAGCCATTAAAATTGCGGGGTAACTTCAGATTAGTCCAAGAAACTCACAGCTAAACGTACAATCCCAGAACCGCCACCAAACTCCGCTCAACGGCGAGCAGCTCTTCGGAGCGCAAGGTTGTGAGAGGACCATCGACCAAACGCTTACGCCTGCTGGCATTGGCAGCCGCGAAAATGAAGATCAAGACGTTCATCTAGGGCAATACATCGATAGAACCGGGCGGTGCGAGCGCGAGCGTCAGGGCATCCTGAAAGTCATCCGCGAGTTGCAGGTGCTCGCCGTCTGGACGAATGCCCATCTGCGTGAGAATCTCGAGCGGCTGTGGGCGCAACCCCGAGAAGATCACGCGCGTCCCGGCTCGCGCGCATCGCGTCACGAGCTGGCGCAATGCCCTCGCGCCACTCGCATCGATGAGAGGAACTTGGCGAAGCCGCAGAATGAACACGCGCGGCGGGTTGGGGAACTGGTCGAGGACCTCGTCGAGACGGTTGGCGACCGCAAAGAAGAGTGGTCCCGAGACCTGAAAAACCTCAACCCCTGGAGGGAGCTCTGCGCGCTGGTTGGGTTCGGCAAGTGAGTCGGGCGCATCCTCGCCTTCTTCGAGGAAGGAGACGTCGGATTTCAGCGATACGACATTCGCCATGCTGTGCATGAACAGGAACATGGCGAGCACGAGGCCCACTTCGATAGCGATCGTGAGATCAAACATGACCGTGAGGGCGAAGGTGAGAAGGAGTACCGCACGATCGCCCATCGGACCTTGCAGCAGGTGCTTGAAACTTTCAATCTCCGCCATGTTCCAGGCCACGATGAGCAGCACGGCCGCGAGCGCGGCCAGCGGCACGTACTTGAGCCACGGTCCCAGTGCCAGCATGAAGACGAGCAGAAACACAGCATGCAGCATGCCGGCGACCGGTGATCGACCGCCGGCTCGCACGTTGGTGGCGGTGCGCGCGAGCGCGCCGGTCGCGGGCAACCCGCCAAAGAGCGCCGAGGCGATATTCGCCGTGCCTTGCGCGACGAGTTCACAGTTTGAGCGATGCCGTCCGCCGATCATGCCGTCCGCGACGACAGCGGAAAGCAACGATTCGACGCCGGCGAGGAAGGCGATGGTGAAGGAGCTCGGGAACAGTTCCCGGGTTCGCTCCAAGGGAATGTGTGGTAGTGCCAGCCGCGGTAGCTCCATCGGTATGCCGCCAAAGCGGCTGCCGATGGTCTCCATGTGAATCCCGAGCGCCACGCACACGAGCGTGACGCCGCCCACGGCGATGAGAAATCCCGGCCACCTGGGGCGCCAGCGGCGCAGCAGCACGATGACGACCACGCTTGCAAGAGCGGCGGTCACGGACCAGACGTTGAAGTCGCCCAGATGTCCGGCATAGGCGCCGAGGCGACTGAAGAACTCGGCGGGCACGGCCCCCATATGCAGGCCGAGCAGATCCTTGATCTGACTTAAGAATATACTGACCGCGATGCCTGCGGTGAACCCTGTGATCACCGGTTGCGGCATGAATTTCATCAGCGTTCCGACGCGAAAGATGCCCGCGGCGATCAACATCACGCCTGCGAGCAGCGTGCAGAGAATGAGGCCGCCGTAGCCGAATCTCTCGATGACGGTGAAGACCACGGGAACGAAGGCAGCGGTCGGGCCGCCTATCTGCACGCGCGAACCGCCCAGAGCGGATATCAGGAATCCTGCAACGATTGCGGTCTGCAGACCCTTCTCAGGGGTTGCCCCCGACGCGATGGCAAGCGCCATGGCGAGCGGTAACGCGACGATGGCAACCGTGAGGCCCGCCACCAAATCGCTCTGAAAATCCTTGAAGCTGTAGCCGCGACGCAGAAGCGTGACGAGCTTCGGCACGTATAGTTGCCACGCTGAACTCGCTTTCAAGCTCGCCTCGGTCATCGCTGCTGCCAAGTTCTAATCAGAGTTTCCCGTCTGTGTGAGCTCGCGGCGAGCTTTCGAGCGGAGACGGGTGGGACGTCTTGATTGACGCTGCTTGCATGCCGTTTCGCAATATCACGCATCGCCAATGCTTCGAGCCTCGCCGAAGGCGCTGACGGGCGGCTCATATCTCCGCGGTCGGCCACACGTCACGGATCATGTTGAACAGGAACGCGGTCGTCAGACCGAACAGGATGACTCCGTTGAGCGCCTCGAGCGTTCCCATGAGTTGCCAATGCGGCGCGAGATAAAAAGATGCGTGACCATAGGTGGTCATGGCCCCCAGTGAGTACAGAAGGGCAAATTTTCCGTCGGGAAGAGCTCCTAGAGACCAATACACGGCCGCCCATATTCCGGCTTCAACCGCGTGCAGCAGGGTCACCCAGAGCGTGCCGATGCCCATGACCGGGGCGAACGCCAATAGGAAATTGTGCCTCTTTCTTAGGTAGGTCCTGGCGACGTGGAGTCTCTCGTTGAGGACGGCGAGCCCGACGACATGAAACATTACCGTGACGACGATCAGCGGCAGGCTCCACGCCCAGTTCGCATCCCATGCCAGGGCATCATACACAGCGTCTGTTCGTTACCAGCCGTAAGGAGGGCCGTAGACAAACCCGAATCCCGGCGCCCCCGGCGTCCATGGTCCCCACGCGCCCCAGTTCCAGGTGTCGTCAGAGTAGGTCTGGGCGGTCATTTGCTGTTCATCAGCGAGATGCTGTTGCAACTGATTCGCTTTGTACTGGTTATAAGCCTGCTGAGATCCCACGTAGAGACAACCGCAGACTAGCGGATCGGCATAAACATAGTGAACGACATCTCCGTTCACTCGCTGCACGAATGTGTGTGCAGGCAGTCGATGCAGCATGGCTTGGCGTTCAGGCGTGTTCGCCGGGCGCACAATGAATCCGGCGGCCGACAAAAGGTCCTCACGCTGCTCGACGCGCTGTTGCTGCGTCTCGCACGCAGTCAGCCCGCAAACCCCTACTACCAAGCCCCCGACGATTGCCAGGCCGAGAATGTTGCGCCGTGATTGATCGAGAATTCGCATCGTACTCATGACTGACTTTCCTCCCAGCGGCTTGACTGGTGACCAAAGGCCATCGCGCGAGTGCTCTCGTCGAGAGCTCTGCGGAGGCTCTCGGCATGTATCGCGGACTATACTCGGAGGGCCGATGGTTCGGGGTGGTTATCTCGGTCGCGTGATAACATCGGCCGTCGGCCCTCTGTGAGAGAGGTTGTTTGGACAGGGAACGCGGCCTCAGGAAGGAGCGGGTTATGGGTCATGTTTTGGGAGTGATGCGCGTCGGCTGCGGGTTGGTGAGACACTGCGGGCGAACTCTCATAGGGCTCGCCGCGATCTGCGCGTCTTCAGTGGCGTTTGCTGCGGGTGCTTACACGCACGGGGTAGTCCATCTTCGCGCGGGGCCCAGTAGTGACTATCCGCTGGTAACGAGCGTACCGGCCGACACGTTTGTAACCCTCTATGGCTGTGTGGACGATTGGACCTGGTGCGATGTTGACTGGGAGGGAAATCGCGGCTGGATTTATGCCAACTATCTTTACTACGATTATCAGAACGGTCGCGTGCCGATCATCGAGTACGGTCCGCGGCTTGGCCTCAGTATCCAGGTATTCAGCGTAGGGGACTACTGGGGTCGGTACTACACTGGACGATCCTGGTACCGCCAGCGCAATCTTTGGCTGCATCGACCGCCGCCGCCACGGCGGCCGCCGGTTCGACCTCCACGCCCGCGCCCCCCTCGCCACCGCCGCGACCCAGCCCGCCGCCGCGACCCACGCCCACTCCGCCGCCGCGGCCTCCTCGACCCGCGCCCCACCCGAGGCCGCCAAATCGACCCGATACGTCGCAACCTGGCACGCCCGGGCCCGGCGGTCGGCCGGCCCGTGGCCCGGCGCAGCCGAGTGTACCGCCAAAATAGGGTGAGACACGGGCACCCGTAAGAGCTGCGCGACCCCGGCGTGGACGCTAGGAGCGTTCCGGAACGAGCCGAATGCGCGTGATCTCCGAAGGAACGCCGAAGCGATTGGGGGGTCCCCAGTAGCCGGTGCCGCGGCTCACATAAACCGAGAGATCCTTCAGCCTGTGCAAACCCGCCGTGAACGGCTGAAAGAAGCGCACGAAATGATTCCACGGCCAGAATTGGCCGCCGTGCGTGTGACCCGAGATCTGCACGTCGAATCCCGCTTGCGCAGCGGCGGTAGCAGAGCTCGGTTGATGCGCTAGGAGAATCTTCGCGCCCGCGCCGGCGGGTGCGCCGTGCAGTGCCGCGGCCGGATCGCTGCGTTGCGCGGGGTCGAATTGATGCGCGCCGATGTCGTTGACACCTGCGAGGACGAGCAGGGCGCCGTCGTGCTGCAGCACTACGTGCTCGTTCTTAAGTACGGTGAGTCCGAGCCTTTCGATCTCGGTCGTCCACGCGCGCTCGCCGGAGTAATACTCGTGATTACCCGTGACGAAGAATGCACCGTGGCGCGCCGATAGCTTCGACAGAGGCGCCGTGTGGCTCGCGAGTTGCTCGACCGATCCGTCGACCAAGTCGCCCGTGACCGCGATGAGATCGGCCTCGAGGTCATTCACGCGCGCAACCAGACGCTCGACGAATCCCCGGCGGATGGTGGGCCCGACGTGCACGTCGCTGATCTGTGCAATGGAGAAGCCGTGCAGAGGCACGGGTAGCCGCGCAATGGGAATATCGACGCTCACCAGGCGCGGACGACGCGCGACGAGGAAGCCGACGAGCGTGAAGAGCGCCGTAACGATTAGAGCGCCGATTGCCGAGGGCCGAATGAGCGCGGCGTAGGCGGCAGCTCCGAACGATGCGCGGGCGCAGAGCAGCACCACGTCCCGCAACACGGTCATCACGAATAAGGTGGAGAAGAATCCCAGCGCGACCAGACCGACCCAGGCGGATCGATCGCGGCGACGCACCGATATCGGAATCAAGAGACACGCGCCGGCCAGAACGGCGATGCCGATGCCGGCGCCCCACGGGCTCGTGGTGAGACCGGGCAGCAGGCGCAAGCCGAGGTACAGCGGAAGAGACAGGACGAGCCAGGCGGGGCTCAAGAAGCGGCGACGACGAACAGGCATCGTCCACTGTTATGGGATCGAAAGCGAGCCTTTCAAGCGGAGCTGCCTCGCAGGCCGCCGCTCGACCCTATACCTCCGCGTCGCGGCGTGCGCAGCTTCTCCATGCCCCTGAATTCGACGAACTGGGTGGTGGTGGCCCATAGATAGTCGCCGTACAGAAACGGCTCGAACGAAGTGGCCGCATCCATGGGCAGAGGGCGGATCTCGGCGTCCACGCGCGCCTCGTAGAAGAAAGGAATGGACATTCTCGGCTCGCCGCTGCCGATCACCCGATGCTCCGTGGCCTTGATGCGCCCGGCGCTCCAGCGCTCGAGCACCTTGCCGAAATTGACCGCGAGCGCGCCCTCGAGCCAGGGGACATCCATCCATGCTCCGTGACGGTCGCGCGCTTGCAGCCCGCCGACCCCGTGCTGGGCCAGCAAGGTCAAGAAGCCGCTATCGACGTGCGCGGCGCCGGTCACGTAATGGCGCTTACCTTCGTGTACCACCCACACGCTCGGATCCGCCTCAGCAGCCTGGTCTAGGTCAATGCGTGGCGGATAGCGTATGAGACGCAAGGTCGAGAGACCTCGGTGAAACGCCTGGTCGAAGAAATTCTCCGCGAGATTCAGGCTCCGAGCGATGGAATGCATCAGCGCCTGACTCGTCTCGACCATGCCCCGATAGTAACTCCCGACGGCCTCGCGCCAGCGCGGCAGTGCGTCTTCGCTGGGCAGCGGCGTAAGCTCCTGCAACGGATCATCGGCGCGCACGACAGATGACCCGTAAGCGACGTCGGGGCCCATGTCGATACCTTCCTTGCTGGTCAGAAATCCCACCTGCGACGCAAACCAGCCCCGGTAGACATTGGCGTGAGACGAATCGAATTTCTTGCGCCACAAGGGTCGGACCTGGGCGGCCGGCAGATCGAACAAGCGCAGCAGCTCGAGACGCGATTCGCGATCGACCGGCACCGTGTTCGGAAAATTGCGAGCGAGAAAAAACCCCGGCGTCGCCGCGGCACGCAGAATCGCCTCATCGGTGCGTGTCCGATCCACACCGTCGCCCGAGAAGAGCGATGACACGTCGATTACGGGTATGGAGGACTGCGATAGCATGGTGCGCGCGCCGAACATGCTCCCCCGTGCGCCGTATAATGGCAAGCCTGCTACGAGAGGATTCATGGGCCCCTATGTCGACTCGGTGACGCCCGATGAAAGGATGCCCGCGTCAACCAGCGTCGTGGTCATCGGCGGCGGGATTGTTGGTACCTCTGCGGCGCTATCGCTGGCGGCACGGGGTATTGCGGTGGCGCTATGCGAGAAGGCGTACATCGCCTGCGAGCAATCCAGCCGTAACTGGGGCTGGTGCCGGCAGACCGGGCGCGACGAGCGGGAGATGCCGCTGATTGTCGAGAGCTTGCGCTTGTGGCGCGACATGGATCGCCTGACGGAATGCGCCACCGGCTTTCGCGAGTGCGGCGTCATGTACGTGGCCGAATCCGAAGAGGACGAGCAGCGTTTCCAGGCATGGCTCGACATGACGCGGCCCTTTGACATCGGCTCGCGCCTCGTGCGCGGTGCGGATCTCGAGCGATTGATGGCGGGTGCCCAGAAAAGTTATCGGTGTGCATTGCACGTAGCGAACGATGGTTGCGCGGAGCCCCAGAAGGCCGCTCCGGCCATCGCGCGGGCCGCGCAGCGCATGGGCGCCGTCATCCTCACCCATTGCGCGGTGCGCGGTCTCGAGCGCAAGGCGGGACGTGTGAGCGGTGTGATCACGGAGCGGGGCGTGATCCGTTGCGAGGCCGTGATCCTAGCGGGCGGCGCATGGACGAGCCTGTTTTGCGCGAGCCTCGGTATGCGCCTGCCTCAACTGAAAGTGCTCTCCTCGGTGATGCGGACCGCACCCGTCGCCGATGCACCCGACACCTGCACATACATGGACCAGGTCGCCTATCGCAAGCGCCTCGACGGGGGCTACACCATCGCGCGCGGCTCCGGCTTTGTCGTGCCCATTGTCCCGGATTCGTTGCGCTACCTGCGGGAGTTCCTGCCGACCCTTCGCAAGGAGCGCGGCAGCATGAAGCCGCGCTTCAACGCGCAATCGATCGTGGAATGGAGCTCGCCGCGCCGCTGGCGGCTCGATCGAGCGAGTCCTTTCGAGCGCCACCGGGTGCTCGATCCCTTACCGAACCGGGCACTGAACCGCGAAGCGCACCAGGCCATGATCCGGCTCTATCCGCAATTCAGGGACGTTGCCGTCGTGCAGGAGTGGGCCGGATATATCGACGTCACGCCGGACGTCGTGCCTTATATCGGGCTCACCGGCGCGGTTCCGGGCTTGACCGTGGCAACCGGCTTCTCAGGTCACGGCTTCGGTATCGGTCCCGGCGCCGGCCGCCTCGCGGCGGATCTTGCGACCGGGCAGGCCTCTTCGGTCGATCCCACGCCGTTCCGCCTGTCGCGTTTCGAGGACGGCTCGCCGATCGTCATCGGCGCGGAAATCTAGAGCCTCGAGCTTCGACGCGAGCTCACTTAGTCGGCTTGCGGAATCGCAGTACGAAGTTGTCGGCTTCGCCCACCGCGATGTACTTTGCGCGATCCTTATCGCCCTGAGAAAGCGTAGGCGGCAAGGTCCATACGCCATCCACCCAATCCTTGGTGTCTTTCGGATTCGCGTTCATCTCGGACGAGCCGGCCAGCACGAACCCCGCCTTCTTCGCGAGGGCAATCGCATAGTCCTCACGTACATAGCCGTCCGCTGCCTTAGGATCTTGAGGCTTGTCGTTGCGGGCCCGATGCTCCTCGATGCCGAGTATGCCGCCCGGCTTGAGGGCGGTGAAGCATGCGGCCAGCGCTTGATCGGCATATCCGCCATCCATCCAGTTGTGCAGATTGCGGAACGTGAGTACGAGATCGGCGGAGCCGGGGGGCGCGATGTCGAAATGGCCGGCTCCCAGAGTGGTCTCGTGGATCGTGCCCATCTGGCTCTTCATGGCATCTACCCGCGTGTGCCACTTGGCGTTGGCCTGCTCGGCCTCCTTATTGGCGGAGGGCTCGAGCGCTGCGTAGTAGGTGCCCTGCTTTGCCAGGTACGGGCCCAGTATCTCGGTCCAGTAGCCGCCGCCGGGCCAGAGCTCGACCACGGTCATATCGGGCTTTATACCGAAAAATGCGAGCTCTGCGGCCGGATGGCGCGCCTTGTCGCGCGCCACGAAATTCGGGCTGCGTGCAGGATTCGCGACGGCGGCCTTGAGGGCTGCGTCGGGGGCGGCGGCCGAGGCGCCGAGGCACCACAGGAGTCCCGTGAGGGCCGCGACGAGGTGAGGAATCCGAAATGCAGATGCATTCATGCGCATGTCTCCTGAAGTTTATCCCCACCGGGTGGGGCTTCGAATGATTCAAGATTAATTGGGCGGCGAATCGCCGCTGAAGGGAATTGCCGTCGCGCCCGTCACACTACCTACTGTGGCCCGATCGCTCACGTAGAGCTTCACCTCGCGCTCGAAGCGCAGCTCTCCACCGACGGTAGCTCCGGGACCGATGACGATGCGCGGTACGCCGGTGTCGAAGTGAATCAAGCCATGGTCGGCCTTTTCCACGTGAATTCCGCGCTCGATGTGCGAGTCTCCGTGAATGTCGATGTCGCCGTTGACGGTGGTGATGCCGCCGCCAACGCGCGCGGCGGAGAGGCGGATGCCGCCGTTCACGTTTTCGAGCGAACCGCCGACGAGGACGCCGTCGCCGAGGATGATGCCGCCGTTCACCGAGTCGATGCCGCCGGACACATGGGCCCCGGCACCCAAAGTGATGTCGCCGTTCACCGTGGTCAGCGAGTCGGCTGTCGCGCGTGCGCCCAGCATGATGCGGCCGTTCACCGTCTTGGCCGAGGTCACCGCGGCATTGGCATCGATATCGATGCCGCCGTTGACGGTGTCGGCCGCACCGGCCGCCCTGCCGGGCGGCACATGCACCGAGCCGTTGACCCGGCTCGACGCATCGCTCGACTCATCGCAGCCGCAGAGGGTTATCGCGGCCATCAAAAGCCCCAGTACCAGCGCGAGCGGGCTCGAGCAAACGTTCGGTTTCAAAAGCCTCTCCCCGGATGCGGCGATGCATTCACGGTCGGCGAATACTTACGTCGTTCCGCCCGCACCACCCACAGACTTTACCACGGTGCGACAGCACTCTCGCAATTCATCGGGTGCGCGGGCAGGCATGCCGCGCGGAGCAAGAAACGTTCAGTCGCGAGGCGACGGGTCGGCGAGGGTGCGGACTTGAAACGGGACCGTCAGAGACGAGCCGTCAGTGAAGTGCAGTGTGATGGGGACTTGTCCGTTCGGATCGAGCGTTTCGCGCGGCTGCATCAACATGAGATGAATGCCGCGGACCTCAAAATCGAGCATGGCATGGGGCGCGATGGCGATCCGATCCAGCGGCGACATCCGCACGGTGCCGCCGGCGTGGATCGTCTGGTGAAGCGACACGTCGTGAAACGCGGCGCTCGTGGCCGAAGTCAGCACGATCGGCTGGTCGGACGCGTTCGTAATCGTCGCATAGCCGGCCAATGGCAGGCCGCCCGGCAGCCATCGGACCCACGCTGTCTTGATCTTCGCTGCCTGCGCCTGGGTCGCCGGGCTCGGTGCAGCGGCGGACGACGCAAGTGAGGTGGTCAAGAGTAGCGCCGCCACGCACAGGAATGTGGAGACCCCTGGTGAGGCCTGGGGAGCACGGTTTTGCATTTGCATGATCTGTCCTCAGGGTGAGGCGTTCAAGGCGTCCCCGCAGGCACCCACCAGTGTCCAGCATCTAACATTCATATTTCGTCAGATAACGAAGTGTCACGGATCAGCAGCATGCAATATACCTCCATGAACGTCACTTGCTTCATCCGTTACCAGATAGATCCCGTGCAGCGCGAGGAATTCCAGAAATATGCGGAGAGCTGGGGGCGGATCATCCCTCGCTGCGGCGGGCATCTAGTCGGATACTTTCTCCCCAGCGAGGGAACGAACGACATCGCCTGGGGGTTGATCAGGTTCGATAGCCTCGCGTCTTACGAAGCCTACCGCAAGCGCCTGAAGGCCGATCCGGAGGCGCGCGAGAATTTTACCTTCGCGCGGGACAAGCGCCTCATCCTGCGCGAGGAAAGAACTTTTCTGGAAGCGGTGGCGGGAACGGTCGGCTGAGCTCTTGCGGCAAGTCATCCCCTGCGGTAGGTCATGCCATGCGTCCAAGTCATGCCCTCTCAGACGTCGAGTCCGAAACGCGCGCGGAGCTGGTGGCGGCCCGCGGGCGTGATTCTCAGGGCGCGGCTGTCGAGATCCTGAACGAACCACTTGCGCTCGAGCGCCACGCGGAGAAGCGCCTGTCCGAGCGCTCCCGCGATGTGCGGACGGCGCTCGCTCCAGTCGACGCAGGCAAAGGCGAATCGCCGGCGCAGCGCGCGCACGGCATCGACGTCGATGCCGAGTGCGGCGAACGCCTCGCGTCCTGCCGAAGTGACCTCGTACTCGTCGTCCGCCTTTGCGCTTGCGCAGAGCCAGCGCAGCTGTTCGAAGCGATCGCGCAAGAGTACCGCCGCATGTCCGGCCATGTGGTCGTAGCAAGTGCGCGCGAGGCGCAGATGCGCGGGCGTGCTCGGTACGAATTGCGTGCGACTCGGTCCGGCGGCCGCGCTGAGCGCCTCGAGCACCCGGGCGACGGCCGGACCGGCCAGCCGGTAGTAGCGGTGCTTGCCTTGGGATGTCATCGACAAGAGCCGACGTTCGACCAGGCGTGCCAGATGCGCGCTGGCGGTCGAGGGACTTACCTCGCCCACGATGGCAAGCTCCGTACTGGTGCGAGCATGTCCGTCGAGCAAGCTGTATAGCATCCGTGCACGCGCCGGCTCGCCGATGGCGGCGGCGACGCCGGCCGCACCCGCGTCGGCACTCGGCTGGTTCGCGCTCATCGGCCGCGCCGCCGCCAGAGGAATCGGAGTAGATAGAGTCCAGGGATGACCACCAGCAGCCAGGGTACGATATAAGCGACGGCTGTAATGGCCTGCGAGAGTCCCGTCGAGAGATTCGCGACGAAGTCGCGGAGCGATTCGCGGATGGGGCGCCAGTAGGCGCTGCGCGCGGGAACGATGAACTCGAATGCGACGATGTCGGTGGTCGTGCGTTTGGTCTGATAGGCGGCTTCGCCCGCGGCGCTCTCCAGATTGCTTTGCACGGTCGAGAGCTCGGACGCAATCTTGATCGCTGCATCGATGTTCGTGCCGGCTTTGGCTTGCAGCTCCAAGAGTTGCTTTCGGTAATTCGTCAGCATCTCGAGGCGGGTTTGCGTGTCCTGAATCGCCTCCGCGAGATCCTCGACCGTGGTGGAGCGATGCACGAGCTTTCCGTCGGCGGAGGCAAAGGAGATCAAATCCTCGACCGCAGATGGGTCGATCCGCAACCTCATCTGCCCCGCCGGCGAATCACCGGTCGATAGATCCGATTGCAGGATCGTACAATGGTCTGCCCGATCGGCACTGCATCGGTCTGCGACGCGGCGAAAGCGGGTCTCGAGACCGCCCTCGCGTACTTCCACAACGACATGGTGTTCTCGGCTGAGAGTATTGCCGCTTTCTAAAGAGCGCGAGGCTTGTACCGCTCTGTCAGCGAGCATCGGGCTCGGCATCGTCGTCGACATGGCCGTCGCCGCCGGCCCTCTGCGCGTGCAGCTCGCGACGCTCAAGGACGTGACTAGCAGGAGGATGGGAAAGACAAGCATCCGGCACGGGTACCGGGTTCTTTGCGGGGGGCGCTCGCGTTTCCTATCCATGGTTATGGGTCCCATGTTCTCTTTAAGCGTTCGCAAGGTCAAAACGGGGTCAGGAGAAACAGGCTCGCTGGGGGGCCGTCTCCGGCTTAATCTTGCGAGCGGTTCGTTTCTCTACGGCGGCGGTGCCGGTGCTCCGCAGGTGACCTGTACGGTACCGACGTCACCGGTCACGGTGCCGGTGCCGTTGGTGATCTGACAGGCCCCGCGGCTTGGCTGAGCTTGAATAGTGACGGCGTAACCGCTGCCGTAGGCGAGGGCGTTGGGCATCGAGAACTGCGTGGCGTTGGCGGAGATCGAAAGGTTGTCCATACCGTCGGTGAGTACGAGCCCAGACGTCGTCAATCCGGAGATTGATCCTCCCAAAGTGTGGCTAACCGAAGCGCATGTCACACCGACCTCCGTGACCGCGCTGGCGGGCATGATGCCCGTGCCGCCGCTGACCGTGCAGGTCAACCCCGCCGGTTGATTCTGTACGCTCACTGTGTAGCGGCTGCCGTGGGCTAAAGCTGTCGGCATCGTGAAATTGGTCGCGTTGGCCGGCACACTGTAGGACTCGCTGCCGTCGCTCAGCACGAGACCGGCGGTGGCGAGCCCGGCGATCGTTCCACTGAGGCTGTATGCCTGGTCTGAACAACTAATCGAGACATCGGTGACATTATGCGTCGGCATCGTTCCGGAACCGTTGCTGGCAGAGCAGGTCATGCCAGTCGGTTGAGACTGCACGCGCAGCGCATAGGTGCTGCCGGGGGATTGCGGCCCGTCGAGCGTGAAGCTCGTCGCACTCGCGGGGACCATGTATGTGCCGGTAGCGCTCATGAGTACCAGGCCTGTCGCGTTGCCGAGGCCGCTGATGCTTCCGCCTACCGTGAGCGGCTCATCGCTGCATTTCACGGCTATGTTCGTGACAGCGTCTGCCGCCATCGTTCCCGTGCCATTGGTCACGTTACAGGTGAGGCCGGTGGGTTGTGTGGCCACGATGACCTTGTAGGAGCTGCCGTACGCGACGCCCGTGGGCATCGTGAAGGAAGAGGCGCCGGCGGGCACGCTGAGCGTGTCGTCGCCGTTAGCCAGCACCAGCCCCGAAACGGTGAGTCCGCTGAGCGTGCCGCCGACAGTGAAGGTCCGATCCGAGCAGGTGACCACTACGTTGGAAATATTTGCCGTAGCCGCCACGCCGCTGCCGTTTGTCACGGTGCAGGCTTGTCCGGAGGGCTGCAGCGGCGCGGTGACGTCATACCCAACCTCATCTGAGAGCACCGGGCCGAAGGTGAAACTCGTTGCTCCGGCGCTGATCTCGAGGTTCACGCCGTTGTTGGCGAGCGCCAGGCCGCTGGTGGTCAACCCGCTTATCGTCCCTGAAAGAGTCAGGGGTGTGTCGCTTCCGCTGCCGCCGCAAGCAGCGAGAGCAAGCAGGGTTGCTGCAATCGCGCTCCGCGCTGCTGACACGCCGATAAAGGACTCACTGTGTAATTGTCGTTGCACTTGAATACTTCCTGGCTTGCGAAATTAAGAGGAGGATCTGAGGAATCTCACGCCCCATCGCGATGCTGTAAAAAAACGCGCCGTCATGTAGGACGCACGCCGAGATCAAAGGTTCGGCCGGCCAGCGGGGCCAACAGACTGGGAAAAACCGTCAGGCACCGGGCGGAGTTTGATCAGTTTCTGGGAAAAATTCCATTGCTCGCGCCCGAGGAGGTGCGGGACACGATGTGCTTGGTGCCGGCTGAGGGATTCGAACCCCCGACCTACGGTTTACAAAACCGTTGCACTACCACTGTGCTAAGCCGGCATGGCATTTCGCCACGGCAGCATTTTACCGCGGGGAGGCCATGCTCGGGAAACTCATGTGCTTAGGCAGCGCGCCGGTTGCTCCAAGGAGCTTCGAATCAGGTCGATCCCCAGCAGGTCTGGGTGTTCACAGCACCGCCGCCGGTAGTCGCGCCTTGAGTGCCCGCGTTGTTGAGTGTGAAGGTCGCGCAGGCGGAATCTTGCGTTTGCGGCGACTTGATCGGCGTCGCGGTGATCGTGAAGCTGTTCGCCGTGGGCGCGATGGTGACCGTGTAATAGCCTTGAGCGGATGTCAACGATCCCGCGGCCGCCGATGCACAACCCAGGTAGGTGAACGACTGCGAGTAGCAGCGCTCGAGCGCCTGCGCGTCGTACGTCAACGTGCGTGTCGCATCGGTACGGTTGGCGGTCTTGGTGTACGAGGTGTACGCGGGGATGGCGATCGCCGCGAGAATCCCAACGATTCCCATCGCAACCACCAGCTCGATTAGCGAGAATCCATTTTTTTTCACTGGACTATCCTCAAGATTCCGAACTGACGGTGATGGCGATCACTTCCGCTTTCGAGCTTCCCGGCGGACCGTCGAGGGTGAGTTGCACCTGCTGCCCGGTGGAAAGCTTGCCTAACGCCTGTTCCGCCGCACTGCCGCGTTTGACATGATAGGTGTGGCTGCCCACCTCGATCTCATCCCCGCCCGGCAAGGCGGTGATCTGTCCCGTGATTGACGGGGTGTAGGCTCGCGTGCTCCATCCCACGTTGGGCAGCATGCTGAGCGCCAGCGTGCCCGATGCGAGAGCGATCTTGAATTTGCTCATTGGATTCCTCATTGGTGTACCTCCCACCATGCAGTGCGGCTCTTGGAGTTGCCCTTCTCGACGACGGTTTGAATCGTACCGTCGGATCGAGTGATGAGCTTGACGGCTCCCGCGGTGGGGAGGTTGGCCGTGCGGATCGTGGGCGCGGCGGCGAAGACGGCGCCGAGTCCCATGCCGACCGGAAAGACCGTCGAGCCTGAACTGGTCGTTGCCGTGTCGCTGGAATTGAGCTGCCCGTCGCCGTTCAGATCGAACTGCGGGCTGGAGAAGCTGCCTCCGGCGTAGTCGAGCACATAGAGATAGGAGTTGCCGCCCACCGTGCAGACGTTGGAGTTCGGCTGATAGGTCGTGAGCACCAGGGCGCCGCCGCTTTCGATACGCGGGTCCGTGACTCCGCGTTCGCCGGCATGCGCCGGCTGACTCGGCGTGCAGCCGGAACATGCCGGCAAATTCAAGTCGATGTACCAGCCTTCCTGCGAGGGGATCGTCAGTGCACTGCCGCTGACGATGATCGCGGCGCTATTGCTATATGCGTACGAAAGCACCTCATCTTCCAAGGCCGCGCTCGTGCGCTGGAGCGGCGTGGAATAGCCGGTGGCCGGATCGAAGATCCCGTAGATCGTCTGGACCTGCGTGGTCGCGAGGTCCGGAGTCCCGAGTAGCTGGCCGGTGACGAAATACACCATGGTGCCCAGTACGGCCGGATAGCGCGGATTGAGAGTCGCCACCGGAGAGGTAGTGATGTGCTGCAAATTGTTGCTCGAGTCGCGGGCCTGGAACATCACGGTAACCGTCCACAGCGTTGGGTTCGGATTCGAGATGTTGATGCGCCACAAATTGCCCTGCAGATCGCCCGCGTACACGAGATTCGAGTACTGGGTGAGCTGGCCGCTCGAGTTCACCACGATGACCGTGGAGAGACCGTTCGCGACACTCAAGTTGCAGGCGGTCGGCACCGCGGCGCACAGGTCTATCTTCGTGGTGAGCGAGCCGTTCTGCGGATTGACCGCATAAAGGAACGGTTTCCCGTAACGGCTGTTATAGCCGTTGCCGAAAAAGACCTGCCACCCGTCCGCCGTGTTCGTGAGTGCCGGCGTGCTGAATCCCAGCCCCATGTCGGCCTCCGTGAAATCCCACAGCACAGCGGATGCGAGCACGTTCTCCGTCGTGATGGCCGCTGGATTGGTCACATCGAGGGCGTACACGCTGTTACCCCCCTGAGCCTCCGTGCCCACCAGCACCGTGTGCCAGCTGTTGTCCGAGAATTGAACATCGGAGGCCTGGGGAGATCCGTTCACGTAAAACTGGTGAACCGCGTTGTAGTAGGGATTCGCGAGCAGAGGCAGGTTCGCGAACACGCCGGTCGGGATGTAGGCGAACATCTCGTTGCCGGTGGTGGCGTTGAAGGCGTGCAACATGCCGTCGTTCGCGCCCACGTAAATCACCGGCGCGCGAGACGCATAGGTTTGAGCGAACGCGACGTAGGATGCGCTCTGGTTGTTCGACGAGGGCGCGCCGATATACAGAGGGTCGCTGCTGACGATATCGCCGAGTTTGTGCGTGCGGTTGCGGAACTGTCCGCCGAACCGCACTTCCTGGGCGTTCGAGCCGCGCAAGAACTGCAGAACGTCCTGGCCGTTCGTGTCGGGCGTGAAGGTCTCGAGTTCCTGGCCAAGCACGGTGCTGGTCGCGATGCCGGTCGTCGGCGTACCGGTGTTCCACTGAAACGGCGTGCCCTTACCGGCGACCGGGTCCCAGGTGGCGATGAGGCGACCTAGATTCCAGGTCTGGCCGTCGAGCTGCGTTTGTGCGGACCAGAGCGCGGGCGGAACGGTGGGGGTGGTATTCACGGCGCCGGTGGTCGCGTTGATGGGGAATGCGAAGAGGTTTCCGGTCCAGTCCTGGTACAGGTCCGAGGTCGTGAACTGCGACTGATATACGACGGAGTTGGTATTGAGGCCCGTCGAGTTGACGGCGGCCGACGAGGTCGACTGGGTGGCCGCCAGAATCGAGGTGATGATGATCTGTAGATCGGCGGTCACCGCGGCCGGGCTGTTGGCGGGAAAAGCCGCCCCAGTGTTGCCAGCGACTGCCATCGCGTCAAGAGTCTGATAGGCAGCGAGGTTGACGTTCTTATCGACGCCGGCCCCCACGCCGATGATGTAAACATTGACTTGGATGGACTGTAGTTTCGCGAGCTCGGTCATGACGTCGGTCAACGCCTGATCATTGGTGGAGGCCAGAGAATAAGAATTTCCCGGCGCTGCATTGAAATAAGCGGTCACACCATAACCCGCGGCGGCGGTGCTGCCCAACGGGGGCCAGGCGTGGTTGCTCAGATCGAGCGTGGGCAGTCCGTCCGTGACCAGCACCACATATTGCTCTGCCTTACACCCATTGGAGGATACGGGATTGGTCTTGAAATAATTGTAGGCCCCCGCGAGGATTCCGGCGATCGGCGACTGAGTGGCCGCGGCTTTGATCTCGGTGCTGGCTAGCTGGTTCGTCTCCGGCGCAAGATAGGGCGTGAATTTCGCGATGGCGGCGGCCACCGACGTGGGTGTCGGCGTCTGGCCGGATGAGGTCATGGGAACGATCAGCGCCCCGTTATTCTGGCTCTCATTGAACGTGTAGTAGCCGAATCCGCGTTCTTCGTACATCACCTGCGTCGAGTAGGGCACATATCCCGCATTCGTGGGGCCGGTCACGTTCGCGCATGTGCCTGAAGGGACCTCGCTGCTATAGCCCTCGAGGACACCACCCGTCTCGTACGTGCTGAGCGGGTAGGAGAACGGGCTTGCAGGGGAGGGCCCGCCGTAAACCATGCACACGGGATCGGATAGCCCGTAGGGCGGGCCCTGGTATAGCACGTCGTTGATGGTCGGGTCGTCGCTGCTCCCGGAGACCAGCATGTAAGGCATGCTGGTGATGCTGGTCTGGTGCGGGTTTTGCACCGTAGCGTAATAGTTGCTCAGCTGCTGGCAGTCGTAGTTCACCGTATGCTGGGCGGGCGAGCCCGTTATGGTCACCCCGAAGCAAGGGTTGGCGACGATCTCGTCACCCAACGGCGGCGTCGCGTTGGCGGTGAACTGAAATCCGCTCGGCGTCGTGCTCATCTGATAGACCCAGGTGGTCCACATGTACATATTCGAAGTGGAATAGTCCATCAGGGCGAAATCGGCGTCGGCGATGTAGTTGTTCAAGATCGAGGTGATGCCGGCTTTGGCGACGTTGAGGCGGCTCGCGGAGTTATCGTAAAGAACACCGCTGGTGTTCACGGTATAGGGAGCGACACCGCTCGTGCCTGGGTTCAAGGGCGGCGTGAACCCGGGGGGGATGGTGTAGTTCACGGGCGAGCTCGACGCATTCAGCGCCGAGAAGCTGGCGCCCAGGGCGCCCGAGCCCGTGTAGATGGCGCCGCTCAGGTCGCCGTCCATGGACTGCGAATTGCCCACCGCCAGCAATATTTGCGGATGCGCCGGTATCTGGACCGTCATGGGCACTTGCGAGATGGGAACCAAGGGGGGCGCTGTGGCGAGGGCGGCTGCAAACGGCCAACCCGTCATCAGCGTAGCACCGGCGCCGATCGCGGCTCGCTGCAACAGCACTGTGTATCGTTGTATTTTCATAAACGTATCCTGAAGCCCTGTCGGCTAGCGAAAAATGCTCTGTAGAATCGTGGTGCTGGACGAATCGGCGCCCGTGGCATTGGCGGTGACGCGGTACACCGTGACCGGCGAAACCGGGGACGCATACTGCACCTGACCGATGCTGTCGCCCGGCATGGCGACCGCGGGGAGATTCTCGATGATGTATTTGGGCGACTGAGCCGCCGGCGGCAGCGAGGTCAATGGCGGCATCGGATTCGCGGGATCGGGATACGTGATCGCCGCCCCGGGAGCGTTCCAGTTGAGCGCCGGCGGCCCCTGCAGAACGCTACCCGTGGCCGGATTGAGCTCATAGAACCCGTTCGTGTTGCTGGAGAACTGCGAGGCGCTGTAAAGGCCGTTGGTCAGGCCGGACTCGGCCGCGCGCAGGGCGGCCTCTGCGGCTTGCGCGCCGATTTGACGATTGTCCTCGTTGCGCGCCATGCGCTCCTCCGTGGTCTGCATACGCGCCGCGGTCACGCCGAGCAGGCTCAAGATGAGCAATAGAATCAACGCGACGAACAAGACGACGCCGCTCTGCCGGGATGTGGTTTTGAAGTGCCGCTGATGACGCATGGCCGAAGGCTCCTCAATCTTCCATGTTGCGAGTCGAAACGGTGATCTCGAACACCTGGCGCGACCGCGTGTCGGGGGGCACGGTCACCGTGTTTCCCAGCAATTGGTAGACCTGAGCGGCCGCCGGCTTGGGAACCGCGCCGGGCTGGCTCGCGGCCAGCACGGCGATCTTCACGCTCATCACCGAGTTGAAATCGATGACTTGCTGGGCCGGTAAATACTCGCTGACGGTCTGGGTACCGGTGGTATCGACGCCGTACAGCACTTGCATGTTCTCTACGTCGGGCACCAGCTCGTTCGGCGGGTTGACGAACGAGGTGGTGGCGTTCATATCGTAGGAGAACAACGCGGCGTCGCCGTCCGCGCCTTGACCTATGTAGTAGACGGTCGTGTCGACGGGGGCTACTTGAGATCCGACCTCGAAACTGACGGGAAACGACGAGGCGCTGTTGCCTCCCGGGCCGCCGGTCGTGAACGAGACCGTCACGTTGGTTCCGGTCCCCACGGTCCCGATTTGAAACACGACCGACTTGGCGCAATCGGAGATCACGGCGAGTTGCCCGCCGGCGAGGTTGTACGGATTCTGGACCGTGAAATTGCTTGCGCCGGTGACGATATTTGTGATCAGCGCGGGCGGCTGGTTGCTGCGCAGAGTCGAATTCACGACCAGGACGTCGCTGTTCTTGATGACTTTGTTGGCGAGCGCGGGGTCGAGACCGCCTCCGCCCCACGCGGGCCCTGTCGATGCGAGCCAGTCGCTGAGCGAGGAGTCGGGTGTGACCGGCGTCCCCGAGGAGGCGCCCGGCGCCGCGGCCAAGGTGAAGGCATTCGAGACCGTGTTGGTCGCCTCGTAGCCCCCGAGAGGCTGACCGAAGTTGTAGTAGATCGCGCTCGCACCGACGTTTATCAAGGAGATCTGGCGCTGCGTCGTATTGCACGCCATGTACCCGGCACTGCGGACGGCCGATTGCAGGAAGTCCAGCGCAAACCGTCCATTATCGGAGACCGCCGCCGTGCCCGAGGTCGACATGAAGGACGACCGCGACCCCAAGAACGCCGACAAGACTGCCGCTGTGACGATGAGGGCGAGGGTCACCGCCACCATCAACTCGACGATGGAGAATCCCCGTGTGCGCGAGACGGCGCGATGGCTAACGAGGCTCTGGAAGGCGACGCTCATGGGTGTAACACCGTCTCCAGGGTGACGCTCATGGGAGCCGCCACGCCGACGGCGGTGCCGCCGAAAATGGATTGCGCGGCCGAGTCGTCCCATTGCACGACGATGGTCGCCATGAGCGGAGCGGTGCCCGTGACGGTCACCGAGCCTTGGCCGGATGGCAGCGCCCCGTTCGTCGGCGGACCAGCCGCCAGGCGCGACTTCCATACATAGATGTCGTAAAGCGCCAGATTCGCGGCAATCGGACAATTTGTGTCCAGGCAGCTGAATCCGGGATTGGACGCGGCGGCGCCGAGCGTGGTGTCGTAATTGCCGGCCGCGACGGCCGTCGGATTTGCGCGCATGTTGTCCAGGATCTCGTACGCCAGCTGCGTCGCCTGGCTGCGCAAGTAGGCGCTGTCGTTCGAGTGAGCGGAGTAGAGCACCAGCTTGGCGATGCCGAGCAGTCCGATGCTCAGGATGACGAGCGAGACCAGTACTTCGACGATCGTGAAGCCCGCGGCACGAGCCGCGACGGCAGATCGGCGATTGGCTCGATGAGTCGCGTTCGCGCGCATGGCTGTTACGGGCAGGTGAGGGAAGCTTTGGACACCGAGTATCCGGGCGCAGACGAGGATGCGATGCGTCCGGTTGCGTTCACTTCGACGTCGCGCGCAAAGGCCCCGCCGCGGGTGTCGCATACCTTGATCGTGAGCGGTGCGTTCACCAATCCGGTCGATGAGAAGGTCACTCCGCTCGGCGAAGTACCGGCGGGCGTGACGGTATTGCTCCCGCCAAGAGCAGGCACGTATTGCAGCACGGTCGGTGACAGGGCGCCGGGGACAGTTTCGACGACGATCCAGCCCAGATTCCAAGCATTGCCGCCGTTGCAGTTCAGCCCATCGCTGGAGGTGCACACCTGGACTCCGCCGTTGTTCAGCTTGATGGCCTCGTTGCGCGCGTAGTTGAAGCTCGCGACCAGCGAATTGATCTGCCCGATGTCGCGGTCGTTGAGCACGAAGTTGTTGAAGGCGGGCACCGCCATGGCCGTCAGAATTCCGGCGATGGCGATCGTGACCATGAGCTCGATGAGCGTGAAACCACGAGCAGTCGCGAGTCGGCGTGTCGTGATCCATGTGGTGTGTTTCATGAGTTGCATGCTAGAGGCATAAGCTTGCGTGAAACTGACGCACTGCAGACAGTTGCGGAAACTGTGATGCGGTTCTTGATGCGATCCGCGAAACGCGATCGGCGTCTCTACGAGAGATGCTAGGGACAGACCAGCGCGGTGCCCGCGACTGAGTGGCCTGGGGTCGTCGAGGCGGCCACGCGGCCGGCGGCATTCACCTCGACGTCGCGTGCGAAGGCGGCGCCACGGCTGTCGCAGATGCGGATCGTCAACGGGCCGCTGGGCAGACCGTTCGACTGGAACGTCACTCCGGAGCCTGGAGTCAGCGTATTGCCGCCCGCCAGAGCAGGAACCGCTGAGAGCACGTTTCCCTTCGCGTCGAGCACGATCCATCCTCCCGACCACGCCGTGCCTCCGCAGGTCGTCGCATTGGTCGACGGGCACATCGTGACGCCTCCGGGGCTATTCTGTTTGACCGCCTCGCTGCGCGCGTAATTAAGACTCGATACGAGCGAGTTTGCCTGGCCGATATCGCGGTCGTTGAGCACGAAGCTGTTGAAAGCCGGTACGGCAATCGCGACCAATATGCCGGCGACGAGCACCGTGACCAATAACTCGATGAGCGTAAATCCCGATGTGGGGGCTGCCGTCCGCCCGCGGGAGACAGGTTTCCGATCCATTTGACGCGATGATAAGCATGCGAGCTTGCGGGAAACTGTCGGCACAGGCGCGCGTGCGTCAAAGTGAGAAGCGGTTCTCAATAAGATCCGTGCGCGCGCTCAGCGGTCGGGTTCGCGCAAGGGTTCGGGCAGCACCGCCGACAGTGCCGCCTCGAGCGAGCGCACATTGTCAAACAGGGTATCGACGTGACCGCCGAATCCGTCGTTCGAGGGGACGTCGAAGAGGAGGAGCCGTTTCGGCTCCCGGGCGGCGGCATAGAGCTTCAGAGCGTGCGCATACGGAATGGTGGTGTCGGCGCGGCTGTGGGCGACGACCACCGGGATATGCACCGAGCGCATGCGTGTGAGCGAGTCGAACTGCACCGATGCGACGTAACGTACCGGCAGCCAGGGATAGCGCTCGGCCGCGGCATCGGGAATGGAGGTAAACGCGCCGAAGAGTACGAGCGCCGCGGCGCGGTGGCGCGTCGCGAGCGAGACCGCAGGTCCCGATCCCAGAGAATGCCCCAAGAGGATGATTCGCCCGGGCGCGACGCCCCGGTGGAGCAGAGCGTCGAAGGCCGCTTCGGCATCGGCGTACATGGCAGTCTCGGAGGGAACGCCGGGGCTCATGCCGAATCCGCGATAGTCGATACCGAGTACGCTGAACCCCGCGGCGCGGAGCACCTCGCCATGGCGCAGCTGGTCGGCGGAGAACGCGGAAGCGGCGTTGCCGTGCAGGAGTAAAATCCAGTAACCCGTATCGCGAGACTCCTCGGCAGGGAAGAGGACGCCGGCGATCGCAGTGGCGCCGTCCACCGCAATCGCGACTCGCTCGGCGCTCGTCGGCAGCTCATCGACCAGAGATAGCTTGCTGCGCGCCGATGCGAACACGAGATCGTTCTCGTGGAGCTTGAGCCAGCCGACTGCCAGAGCGACGATCAGCATGAGGACTGCAAGCGGGGCGCCAAAGTATCGGCCGAGACGACTCAATGCCAGCCGCTGATGGCGTTGCGGGCGGCCTCGTTGAGCGGACGAGCGATCAGGCCGGTTTGCGAGGCCTTGAGCTCATACGAGGCCTTGTCGGCCATGGGCAAGAACGTCGCACTGCCGTACAGAGCGTCTACCCACGGCAGCCAACGATGGTAGCGGCGGGCCAAGTCCCACAAATCGACCGCATTCGGGGGGCGCAGCTGGTAGACGGTGCGTGGCTGACCTTGCTCGTCCTCGATCTTCGTATACCGGCCGCTGATCCGATCGAGCCTGAACGCGGTGTCGAAACCCAGCAGGTCGACGGTTGCCTGCCACTTGAGAATGCGGGCATCCACTTGCCATTCGTCCCCGCGCAGGAAGAAAACGCCGACGGTCCCGTTGGGATAGGTGAGGACGGCATCGTATTGATGCGGCGCGACGCGCGACAAATCGAGCTCGCCCGCGGGGATTTCGCTGGTGAGCCGCTGGTAGGTGCGCAGATCCAGCACCAGCGCGAAGACAGCCGCAGCCAGCAGCAAGAAGACGATCGCCGCGGCGGCGCTGAAGACGCCGCTGCCGACATTCATCACGCGAAATCGGCGCACCGCCACGATCAGCAGGAGCAGTCCAATAAGCCCGAAGATGGCGATGAACGCGTTCAATGGCATGGGCGTGGCTCAAACGGACCGGAAACCGAACCTCATGGGACTAACTGAAACACTTAGCTCGGTTCCGGTGTCTCGTTGCAGACCCGAATAGTCTGCTGTGTTTCCAGTGTTTTGCAAGTGCAGGGGCCGCGAAGGCGCGGCGCGGCCCCGCGCGTGCTCATTAACCGAGACTGATGTCAGGCCCGCGCCTTGGGCGCACCTGCCAGCGAGTCGATCGGGGCAGGCGGCGACATCGAATGCGACTGCACGAAGTCGACGCCCAGGGCGGTGAGCCATTCCTGCTCCGCGGCGGTCTCCATCCGTTTCGCGACGGTGTGCATCCCGAGAACACGTGCCATCTGCACGACCGCCGTGATCGAAGCCTGCGCGAGCTTGTCGGTGCGCATCTTGTGGGTGATCTCGGGAGCGAGCTTGACGTAGCGCACGCCCGGCAAGCGCAGCAGGTCGAAGCACTCGGTCTTCAGCGAAAAATCATCGAGCACGATCGGGCATCCGAGACGGTCCAGTGCGGCGGCCACCTCATCGACGCGCGCCGCCATCTTGACGGCCGTGGCGACGTCGACCTCGAAGGCGATCATCGACTTCGGCAAGGAGGACTTCGCCAGGCAAAGGCCCACGAACTTGATGAAGTGCTCATCGTGCAGCGCCGTGGTGGTGAGATTGACCGAGAACATCACGGCATGCTGCTGCCAGACTTCAGGATGACGCACCAGCCAGGCCACGAGCTCGGTGACCACGCGTCGATCGATCATCGAGCCGAGCCCATTCTCGACCGCCGCCTTGAGCATGGCGTGCGGAGCGGCATTCGGTGCATCCTCCGCGCCCGAGCGCAGCAGCACCTCGTAGCGTCTGAGCTGGGTGCCCTTGGTGAGCGGCACCAGACGCTGGACGTGCAACGAGATCGGACTGCGACGCAGAGCCGCGTGCAACCGATCGATCTCTGGCGAGACTGACGGCGGCTGCCTGTCGAGCGCATCGTCGAGGACGTGCTCGACCTGCGCCGGGGCACGCGCTGCGGGCGATGCGGCCGGCGGCGGGGCCGGACGCGGTGCCGAAGGACGCGCCGGAGCCTCCACCCGCGCAACGGGCGCAACGGGCGCAACGCGCGCCGCGGGCCGCGGCGGCTCGGCGAGCGAGAGCTCGATGGCGGGCGGCGCCGGACGCGCCGCTGCCACACCGCCCGTGGGCGGGCGACTCGCGGTGGATGCCGGCGCCGCCGTGGCGGTACCGGCATGACGTGGGGCGCTCGCCCCATTCACGGCGGGGCGGCCGCGTGCGGGTGCGGTCGAGGCGATCTTGCTCGCCGGTGCGGAGGGAGCGAGTGGCTCGGCGAGCGGAGGCCTGCGGCCCGGCGGTGCGGCCTTGGCAGGACCCCTGGCGGGCGGCGCCTTGACGGCGGCCGGCGGCGGCTCGGGCGGGGCTTGCGCTTCGCGCGGCGGGTCGATGTCCGGACGCATGCCGGCAAAATCGATGAGGACTCGCTGCAGCTTCGGATTCATGAACTTGATCGCGCCGTGCTCGTCGTGGCGAACGACGCGGCTATCCATGATGACCATGATCGCTCCGACCATGGCGCGGCGCGCGCTTACCGCGCGCATCAGCACCGCGGAGCGGGCATCGCCGAGATCGTAGACCAGAATCGGCGGCGCCTTGGGATTGGAAAACGTCCCGATGGCCTCGAGCACCGCGTTGTGCTCGTCCGGCCCCATGGAGCTCTCGCTCAGCCAGAGCACGTCCCCGTTCTCGTCGTGCAAAGAAACGGCATGCGCACGCGCCGGCTCGACCGCGGCACGCACTTTTTGGCAAACCGCATCGAAATCGACGAGCGGACTTTGCATTGCGCTGAAGGGCTTGCCCTGCTCCATAGACCGTAATTGCGAGATTAGCCTGCATATGTACAGCAGCAGCCCCGCAAGTGGTGTGATGGTCTTCGCCAAACGCCCGAGAAGAGCGGTGCTCGGCGATCCGGCGAAGAACCGGCTAAGGCGCGACGGTATGACATATGATGGTCATTCGCGTGTCTTAAGTCCGACTCGAGGGATAACCGATGTCGTCAGTCCCGCAATCCCGTCAATTCCGCTACTACGATTTCGTGATGGCGGCCTATGTCTGCGTGTTGCTTTGCTCGAATCTGATCGGGCCGGCGAAGGAAACCTCGATCCACATCCCGGGGACTTCGTTCACGCTGACCTTCCTCGCGGGGGTGCTGTTTTTCCCCATCTCCTACATCTTCGGCGACATCCTCACCGAGGTATACGGCTACGCCCGGGACCGTCGCGTGGTGTGGGCGGGATTCGGGGCACTCGCTTTCGCATCGGTGATGGCTGCCGTGGTCGTGCACTTGCCTCCCTCGGACCGCTCGCGCGCGACGCAAGCGGCGGTGGTCGCGATCTTCGGCAACACACCGCGCATCGTGCTCGCCTCGATCACCGCATTTCTGTGCGGCACATTCGTCAACAGCTACGTGCTCGCCAAGATGAAGATCTGGACGAAAGGCCGGTGGCTGTGGACGCGCATCGTCGGCTCGACTTTGTGCGGTGAGCTGGTGGACTCGGTAATCTTTTACGCCGTCGCCTTCTACGGCCTCATGCCCTGGCCGCACCTGCTGCTGATCATGTTCACTCAGTACGGATTGAAGAGCGGCTGGGAGATCGTCGCGACACCGCTGACTTACCGCGTGGTCGCGTTCTTGAAGCGCGCCGAGCAGGAAGATTATTACGACATCGGCACGAACTTCACGCCGTTCTCGCTGCGCGCGTAAGTTTCGCGGGCGCCGACTTTGATCCCTGCGTTGCCATATTTTGCCATCGCGCGATAACGACTGCGCCTGAAACGCGGCGCCAAATGCTCCTCACGAGGCGGCAACGGCCGCCGCGAATGTCCGCAACACAGGAGGAGCGTCATGAAGATTGCACAGTCGAAAGTGATATGGACCCTCGGGCTGATGGGGGTGAGCGCGGTTGCGCTGGCGGATGCCGCGCCGAAGAAGCCCTCGCCGCAGGAGCCGGCGGGCTTCGTCACCGGGGCGGTGATCGGCGGCTTTGCCGCAGGTCCCATCGGAGCGGTGGTGGGCGCCGGGGTCGGTACCTGGCTCGGATCGCGCGTGCATCGCGCGCACGATGCGGCCCGCGCCGAAGCAAAGCTTGCCACTCTGCAAAACGACAGGGATCAGCTCGAGAAGGAGGCCGCCGAACTCAAGGGCGAGACCGCGGCGCTCGCAAACGCCAAGAGCGACCTCGAGGAGACCAACCGAGCGCTTAACGCAAGGCTCGATCAGCTCGCGCACAGCGTGGAGACGGCCCAGGAAGCGACCGACGATGCAGCGCGCGAGGAGGCGGCCAAGGTGCTCGATGGGTTGCAGGGCGACGTGCTGTTCCGCACCGGCAGCGCGCAGATCGACGGGGAAACGGCTCACGACATCGGAGTGATCGCCGGCGTGCTCGCCAAGTCGCCCGCTCTGACCGTGCGACTCGACGGCTATGCCGATCCGCGCGGGAGCGATGAGCTCAATCTCAAGTTGTCGCAGGCACGAGCCGACGCGGTGCGCGATCTGCTCCTCGCCGCCGGGGTACCGGAGCAGGCGCTCGAAGTGAACGCCTACGGCAAGAGTCAGAGCACGGCGCAGGACGACGACGGCTATGCCTTTGAGCGCCGGGTGCGCCTCACACTGCAGGCCGCGCCTCCCGCGCCTCCCGCGCCTCCCGCGCCGCTCGCGCAGGCGAGCGAGCCGACCGGCCAAGAGATCGAGAAGCGCTGACTGCTTAAGCGGCTCGGCGCAGCGGATGCGTCGAGCCGCCCTTGTCTCTGCCCGCCTCGCGCACTTACGATAGCGCATGGCCGAATACCCCAGGATCGTGGCGCTCGATCGCTATCAGACCGGCGAATCCGCCAATCCCTCGCCCGAGAAGATTCTTTCCGGCATACCGCGGGTGCGCGTGTCCAATCAGTTCACTGATCCCACGCAGCAATTCTTCTGCGGCTTCTGGTCGAGCACCAGCGGCAAGTGGCGTGTGCGCTATACCGAGCACGAGCTGTGCGTGCTGATCGAGGGCCGCGTACGCCTGGAGTCGGTGCATGGCGAGAAGAACGACTTCCGCGCCGGAGACGCGTTCCTCGTCCCGGCGGGCTACGAGGGCGCGTGGGAAGTGGCCGAGCCCTGCAAGAAATGGTACGCGGTGTTCGAGGCCAAAACCTGACGCCCTGGCCGGGCGCGCCTAGCCGGGCGCTGCTAGGCGCTCGAGGTCAGTGCGGCGCATCCTCAAGCCGTGTCGCGAATCGCCCCGGCGAGCGTATCGACGATCTGCGCGATCTGCCTCTCTTCGATGATCAAGGGCGGCGACAAGGCGACCGTGTCGCCCGTAACGCGCACCATCACCCCGCGCTCGAAGCATTTCAAGAACACATCGAAGGCCCGCGCGCCGGGCTTGCCCGGCCGCGGCTCGAGCTCGACCGCAGCGATCAGTCCGTAGTTGCGGATATCGACCACGCTCGCCGGACCGCGGATGGAGTGCACCGCCTCCTGCCAGGTCGGGGCGAGCTCCGCGGCCCGGGTGAGCAGCCCTTCGCGCGTGTACACCTCGAGCGTCGCGAGCGCCGCCGCGCACGCGGCAGGATGGGCCGAGTAAGTGTAGCCGTGGAACAGCTCGATCGCGTTCTCCGGCCCCTGCATGAAAGCATCGTAGATCTTGCGCTGCGCGAAGACCGCACCCATGGGGATCGCGCCGTTCGTGAGCCCCTTGGCAGTCGTCATGAGATCGGGGGTGACGTCGAAGGCTTGCGACGCGAACGGTTTGCCGATGCGGCCGAATCCTGTGATTACTTCGTCGAAAATCAGCAAGATGTCGTGCTTGTCGCAGATCTCGCGCAGCCGCTTCAAGTATCCCGTGGGCGGCAGCACCACGCCGGCCGAACCGGCAATGGGCTCGACGATGACGGCCGCGATGTTCGAGGCGTCGTGCAGCGCGATGAGGCGCTCCAGCTCGTTCGCGAGGTGCATCCCCCAGTGCGGCAGTCCCCGCGAGAAGGCGTTGTGTCCGATGTCCAGCGTGTGCGGCAAGTGATCGACGCTCGGCAACAGCGCTCCCGCGAAGAGCTTGCGGTTGTTCACCATGCCGCCCACCGACATGCCGCCGAATCCGACGCCGTGATAGCCCTTTTCGCGCCCGATGAGACGCGTGCGCTGGCCTTGCCCGCGCGCGCGTTGATAGGCGATGGCGATCTTCAACGCCGTGTCGACCGATTCGGAGCCCGAGTTGGTGAAGAAGATGCGATCCATGCCCGACGGTGCGATCTCGGCAAGCCGGTTCGCGAGTTCGAAGGCGATGGGATGGCCCATCTGGAAGGCGGGTGCATATTCCATGGTGCCGAGCTGCTGTGCCACGGCCTCGGTGATCTCGCGGCGGCCATGCCCTGCATTCACGCACCACAGGCCCGCCACGCCATCGAGCACCTGGCGTCCGTCGGCAGTCCAGTAATGCATGCCCTCGGCGCGGCTGAGCAGGCGCGGATTTTCCTTGAACTGGCGATTGGCCGTGAACGGCATCCAGAATGCATTGAGGTCGGTCGGGGCGGGACTGGGGGTGATACGGGCATTCATGGCGAGGTCCTTCCGGTGGCGTGGCGATAGCAGCCCTGACCCCGGGGTGCGGGCCGGCTGATAAGAAAATTCAACACCCGTCGGATTTTAGCTGAATTTCCACCCAATACTGTTTAAAATAATTAACATCATGGCTCTCGACGTCGGTGCTCACCTCAAGGCCGTGCGGCAGATGTACGGTCTGTCGCAGCGCGAGCTCGCGAAGCGCGCCGGTGTCACGAACGGCCTCATTTCTCTGATCGAGCAGAACCGCGTGAGTCCCTCGGTGTCCTCGCTCAAGAAAGTCCTCGACGGCATCCCCATGGCGCTCGCCGAGTTCTTCACCTTGGATCTCGCCGGCCAGGTCGAGGTCTTCTTCCCGCGCTCGGAGCTTGCCGACATCGGCACCGCAGCGGTGGAGCTCCGGCTCGTCGGCGGCCGGCTGGCGAAGCGCAGCATGTCGATCCTGCACGAGCGCTACGCGCCGAACGCGGACACCGGCGAAGAGATGTTGACGCACGCGGGCGAGGAGGGCGGGGTGATCGTCAAGGGCCGCATCGAGCTGTCGGTGGGCGGGGAATCGCGCGTCCTGACGGCGGGCGACGCGTACTATTTCAAGAGCTCGATTCCGCATCGCTTCCGCAATCCGGGGCGCGAGGAATGCGAGATCGTGAGCGCGAGCTCCCCGCCGACGTTTTAGCCTTTATCCAGGTAGCATACGGTCATGAGCAAAGTGACGGTGGCGGCAACGCAGATGGCGTGCAGTTGGGACCGCGAGGCCAACGTGGCGCGCGCCGAGAAGCTGATTCGCGAGGCGGCGCGGCGCGGGGCCAACGTGGTCCTGATCCAGGAGCTGTTCGAGACGCCCTACTTCTGCAAGGATCACTCCGCGCGCTATTTCGATCTCGCGAAGCCTCTCGAGGGGCATCCGGCCGTCGAACATTTCCGCGCGCTCGCCCGCGAGCTCGACGTGGTGCTGCCGGTGAGCGTGTTCGAGCATGCGAACAATGCCTTCTATAACTCCCTGGTGCTGGTGGATGCGGGCGGCGACGTGCTCGGCAGTTACCGCAAATCGCACATTCCCGAGGGCCCGGGCTATCACGAGAAATATTACTTTTCTCCGGGCGACACGGGCTTCAAGGTGTTCGACACCAAGTTTGCGAAGCTCGGCGTCGCCATCTGCTGGGATCAGTGGTTCCCGGAGACCGCGCGCGCCATGGCGCTCATGGGCGCCGAAATCCTCATGTACCCGACGGCCATCGGCTCCGAGCCGCACGATCCCAGCCTCGACTCTTCGGCGCACTGGCAGCGGACCATGCAGGGCCACGCCGCGGCTAACGTCATGCCGCTGGTCGCGTCGAATCGCATCGGTGTCGAGGAAGGCGCGCACTATGCGATGACGTTCTACGGCTCCTCCTTCATCGCCTCGCATACCGGCGAGAAGATCACCGAGGCGGACCGCACCAGCGAGACCGTGCTCACCGCCGAGTTCGACCTCGACGCCGTGCGCCGCTACCGGGAATCCTGGGGTGTCTTTCGCGATCGCCGCCCCGACCTCTACTATCCGCTGCTGTCGCTCGATGGACGCGCCTGAGAGCCGCGAGCTTCCCACGGATCTGGTGTTTGTCGACTTAGAGACGACCGGCGGCAATGCGGCACATCACCGGGTCATCGAGATCGGCATCGTCCGCTTTCGCGATGGGGTCGTGATCGAGGAGTGGAGCACGCTCGTCAATCCCGAATGCCTCATTTCTCCCTACATCGAGAGCTTCACCGGCATCGGCAACGACATGGTCCGCTCCGCCCCGCGTTTCGCCGACATCGGCCGGGTGGTGCTCGAGAAGCTCAAGCCCGCGGGGGCCTCGCCGGTGTTCGTCGCACACAACGCACGGTTCGATTACGGATTCCTGCGCGCGGAATTCCGCCGCGCGGAGCTGCTTTTTTCCGCACCCGTGCTCTGTACCGTGAAGCTCTCGCGACGCTTGTTCCCGTTGGAGTTGCGGCACAACCTCGACGCCGTGATGGAGCGCCACGGCCTTGCGTGCACCGCGCGTCACCGCGCGCTCGGCGATGCGCGGGTCATCCGGGATTTCTGGATCGCACTGGGCCGGGATCTTCCCGCGGAGACCCTCGCCGCGGCGGCGCACGGCGCCATGGGCAGAGTCAAACTGCCGCCGCACCTTCCCGAGGGACTGGCCGACGAGCTGCCGGAGGGCCCCGGGATGTATCGCTTCTTCGGCAAGCGCGAGCGGGGCATGCGCGAGGGGGGCGAGGCCGAGGTGCTCCTTTACGTGGGCCGGGCGGGATCATTGCGCACGGCCATCCTCGGCCATTTCGCCGATGGGGGCAGGGGCGGCCATGGGGTGGCCGCCGGCGTCCGCGGGGCCCAGCTCAAGGAGGCGGTGAGGCGCGTCGAGTGGCAGGAAACCCCCGGAGAGCTGGGCGCCTCGCTCCTCGAGCTCGAAGCGCTCCGGGTAGAGACACCGCTCTACAACCGCCGTGTCAGGACCGCTGAGCGCTGCGTCACCTTCAAGCCTGCCGAGGACTCGACCGCGCTCGCGATCGTCCCCGTCGATGAGATCGAGCCCTTCGAGCTCGAAGGATGTTTCGGGATATTTCACGCGCCGAAGGATGCGCGCAAGGCGCTCGGCGAGATCGCTCGCGCCCGCGGGCTGTGCCCCAAGATTCTGGGTCTCGAGGAGAGCGCAGGCTCCTGCCTCGCCCATCAGCTCGGCCGCTGCAAGGGTGCCTGCGTCGGCAAGGAGCCGCTCATCCTGCACGCAGTGCGGGTGCAGATGGCCCTCGCGTCCTTGAAGCTCAAGGCGTGGCCATTCCCGGGCCGCGTGGCGCTGCGCGAGGAGAGCGTATTCGGTGCCACCGTGCTGCACGTTCTCGATCGATGGAGGTATGTCGGCACGGCGCACTGCGAGGAGGAGCTCGCGGCGATCGCCGGGCGCGCGAGCCCCGGCGCGTTCGATCCGCAACTGTATAAGCTCCTGGTGCGCTATTTCGCCAACCATCCGAAGCTCGATTGGCACGACCTCGAGGCGCAGTGCCGGGCCGATCCTGGCCGGGCCGATCCCCTCGATCACCGCGCGCTCGATGTGTTCTGAACGCCGCGCGTGAGCGAGGACGTCCGTTATTGGATCGCGACGGCGCCGATCGGCGCGGCGTCCGTCCTCGCCGAGGAGCTGAAGCAATTCGGCGCGAGCGATATCCGCGGGCGCAGCCATGACGTGAAGTTTCAAGGCGCGCTCGAGGTCGGCTACCGGGCGTGCCTGTGGTCGCGCACGGCGACGCGCGTGCTGCTCAGCGTCGGATCAATCGAGGCCAAGACCTCCCGGGAGCTCTACGAGGCCGCGAAGCGCATCGACTGGCGCCGGCACATCGCACCCGGCGCAACGCTTGCCTGCGAGTGCAGCGGCTCGAACGCAGCCATCCGCCACACGCTCTATGGCTCACAGCTCCTGAAAGACGCCGTTTGCGACGGGCTGCGGGAATCGACGGGGCACCGTCCGAACATCGAGCCGGAGCGGCCTGACGTGCGGCTGCACTTGCATGTGGAGGCTTCCACCGCGCTCGTGTCGGTCGACTTCTCGGGCGAGAGCCTGCATCGCCGCGGCTATCGAGTGGACGGCGGGCGTGCGCCGCTCAAGGAAAACGTCGCAGCCGCCATTTTGCTGCGTTCGGGATGGCCGGTGGTCGAGCGTGCCGGCGGCGCGCTGGTCGATCCCTTGTGCGGCTCGGGCACTTTCCTCACCGAGGCAGCGCTGATCGCGGCCGATAGCGCGCCGGCGCTCGGCCGGGAGTACTTCGGCTTTCTCGGCTGGCGCGGTCACGACCCCCAAGTCTGGGAACGGCTGCGCGCCGACGCCCTCGCGCGCCGCGCGGCGCGCGCGCCGCGGCGCTGCATCGTCGGCTCCGACGCCGATGCCGCGGCGGTGCGCATGGCGCTCGAGAACGCGGCGAGCGCCGGCGTCGCCGACTGGCTGCACGTCGAGCGGCGCACGCTCGCTGCCGCAGCGCCGCCGCCCGGAGCCGCGGGCGGGCTGGTGGTGACCAACCCGCCTTACGGCGAACGCATCGGCTCCGAAGGGGGCCTCGCCGAACTTTACGCCGAGCTCGGCCGCGTGCTGCGCGAGCGGTTCCTCGGCTGGCAAGCCGCAATTCTCTCGGGCAATCCGGACCTCGCACGCCACCTCGGCATGTATGCGAAGCGCACCCATCGGGTATTCAACGGCGACCTCGAGTGCCGCTTGCTGCGATTCGACTTGGGCGAGCCACGCGAGCCGCGCACGCCCGAGGTGGCGCGCGCCGCGCGAGCACAGCGGCCCGGCGCGCAGATGTTCGCCAACCGGCTGCGCAAGAATCTCGCGCGCCTCGACCCCTGGGCCGCGCGCGAGCATATCGAGTGCTACCGCCTCTACGACGCCGACATGCCGGAATATGCCTTCGCCATCGATCTGTACGGCCGCGAGCCGCGGCACGTGTGCCTGCAGGAGTATGCCGCGCCGAAGTCGGTGGACATTCAGGGCGCGCGCGAGCGCCGCCGGGACGTGCTGGCAGCGTTGCCGCAGGTCTTGCAGGTGCCGCTCGAGCAGATTCATTCGCGCATCCGCAAGCCGCAAAAAGGCGCCGAGCAGTACGAGAAACGCGAGCTCGACGCGGGCCGGGTGGCGGTACGCGAAGGGGGACTCGAGTTCTGGGTGAATTTTGGCGACTATCTGGACACGGGACTGTTCCTCGATCACCGTATCGTGCGCGGCATGCTGCGCGACTGGGCCAGGAATGCGGATTTCTTGAATCTCTTCTGCTACACGGGGAGCGCGACGGTCTATGCCGCCGCCGGCGCCGCGCGTTCCAGCGTGAGCGTAGACCTGTCGAACACCTATCTCGATTGGGCGCGCGAGAATCTCGCGCTCAATGGCTTCGCCGGGCCGAAGCACGCGCTCTGCCGGGCCGATTGCCGCAAATGGCTGCAAGAGGAGTCGCTGCGCGGCCCGCGGTTCGATCTCATCTTCCTCGATCCGCCGACTTTCTCGAACTCCAAGCGCATGCAGGGCGTCCTCGACGTGCAGCGCGATCATGCCGCGATGATCCGCGAGGCTCTGCAGCTGCTGCGGCCGTCCGGCCGGCTGGTGTTCTCCACCAACTATAGCCGCTTCAAGCTCGACAGGGCCGCGCTCCTGGAGCTCGAGATCGAGGACATCAGCGCCCGCAGCATCCCGAAGGACTTCGAGCGCCATGCGCGCATCCATCGCTGCTTCGTTCTGCGGCACCGGGGAGCCGCGCCGTGATGCTCCGATTCTTGACGAGACGATTGCTGCTCTCCCTCATCACCTTGGCCATCCTGTCCGTGGTCGTGTTCCTGGGCGGTCAGCTGCTGCCGGGCGACGTCGGACGCGCCGTGCTCGGACCCCTCGCCGATGCGCGCGCGGTGGCGGTGTTCGATCACCAGGTGGGCGTCGATCGGCCCTTGTGGAATCAGTACTGGGATTGGATCACCCATTTCGTCGCCGGCGACATGGGCCGATCCTTCACCTTTCGTGCGCCGGTGGCGCCGTTCGTCGCCGAGGCGCTTGCGAATTCCCTGAAGCTCGCCGCGCTCGCCTTCGTCCTGGTGGTCCCTTTGGGTATCGCCGGCGGCGTGTGGGCGGCCATGCGGGTGGGGCGCTTGAGCGACCGCGTACTGGTGCTCCTCGGGCAGTCGCTCGGCGTCGTGCCGGAATTCATTTCCTCGATCGTGCTCATCCTCGTGCTCGGCGTATGGCTGCGCTGGTTGCCGATGTCGGCGGATTGGCCCGAAGGTACCCCGCTGCTCGCCCAGGTCCGCTACCTCATCTTGCCCGCACTGCCGCTGGTGCTCGTGTTCTTCGGCTATGTCGCGCGTGTCGCGCGCGTCGGTACCATCGAGGCGCTCGATGCGGATTACACCCGCACCGCCGTCTTGAAGGGATTGTCGATGCCGGCGGTCATGCGCCGGCACGTCCTGCGCAATGCGCTCTTGCCCACCATCACGGTCACGGCGAGTCTCCTCGGCTATCTCGCCGGCGGTCTCGTGGTCATCGAGACCATGTTTCATTACCGCGGGATCGGCGCGCTCATTTACACGGCCGCGCGCGCCAAGGATTTCCCCATGCTGGAGGCAGGCGTGCTCATCGTGGGCGCCGTGTACGCCGTGGCTTCCGTGGCCGCCGACCTGCTGAGCAGCGCGCTCAATCCGCGGCTGCGTAACGCGGCATGACCGTCCAGGCCGCGGCGCTGCACGCTTCGAGGGCCGCGGCCCGCAGCCGGGCAGGCGAACGCTGGCGCGTGGCCCTGCGCTCGAAGACGTTGCTCGTGGGCGTGGCGATTCTCGGATTCTGGATCGTGTGTGCCCTTAGCGGTGCGCGGCTCGCACCGCTCGACCCTTTTGCCGACGATCTGCTCGCGACGCTCGCGCCGCCGTCCGCGGTCCACTGGTTCGGCACCGATCAGCTGGGGCGCGACATCTTCTCGCGCGTCATCGTCGGTGCGCGCGACATCTTGATCGTGGCGCCCCTCGCGACGCTCCTCGGCACCGTGCTCGGGACTGCGCTCGGTCTCGCGCTAGGGCTTGTGCGCGGCGCGGTAGACGATCTCGCAAGCCGCGTGATCGAGGCGCTGCAGGCCCTGCCGCTGGTGATCGTCGCGCTCATGGCGCTCGCGGCGGTGGGTACCTCGGACCTCACCGTGGTGCTGGTGATCGGCTTCGTATTCACCCCCCTCATCGCGCGCACCGTGCGTTCGGCCGTACTGGTCGAGAGCGAGCTCGATTACGTGGCCGCGGCGCGCCTGCGCGGAGACGGCACGCTCGCCATCATGTTCGTCGAGATCTTGCCGAACGTTTTGCCCATCGCAGTGGTGGAGATGACGGTGCGCCTGGGCTATGCGATCTTTTTCGTGGCATCTTTGAGCTTCCTCGGCTTCGGCATTCAGCCGCCGTCCGCCGACTGGGGCATCGCGATCGCGGAGAATTACAGCCTGATCGGCAGCTACTGGTGGACGGTGCTGTTCGATGCGGCCGCGACGGCTTCGCTCGTGGTGGGGGTCAACCTGGTCGCCGACGGGCTCGCGGGGGTGTTCGAGGCATGAGCGAAGCGGTCGCGAACCCGACCCGCGATGGTGACGGCGGCCGTGGCCCCGCCATCGACGCGCTGCGCATCGAGCATCTCGAGGTCTCCTATCGAGTCGGGCGGCACGAGCGAAAAGTGGTGTCCGACGTGAGCCTCGCGATTCGCCGCGGCGAGTCTTATGGACTCGTGGGCGAATCCGGTTGCGGCAAGTCGACCGTGGCGTTCGCCGCCGTCCGCTATCTCGCGCGCAATGGCCGCGTCAGCGGGGGCCGCATCTGGGTCGACGGACGGGATCTATGGTCGCTGCCGGGGCGGCAGCTGCGAGGCCTGCGCACGCGCAGCGTCGCCATGGTCTATCAGGATCCGGGGCGCGCGCTCAATCCCTCCATGCGTATCGGAACGCAGATGGCGGAGGTATTCGAGGTGGCGGAGGGTCTCAAGCGCCGCGCCGCGCTCGAGCGCGCTGCGCACATGCTATCGCGCGTGCAGATCGCAAGCCCGGATCGGGTGCTGCGCAACTACCCGCACGAGCTCTCGGGCGGCATGCAGCAGCGCGTGGTCATTGCAATGGCTTTGTCGATGAGCCCCGAGCTTCTGATCCTCGACGAGCCGACCACGGGGCTGGACGCCACGGTCGAGGCCGAGGTGCTCGATCTCATCGCGCAGCTGCGCGCCGAGCTGGGCAACTCCATTCTCTTCATCAGCCATAATCTGCCGGTAGTCGCGCGCATGTGCGACCGAGTGGGAGTTCTGTACGCCGGCGAGCTCGTCGAGGAAGGGCCGGCTGCCGAGGTGTTCGGCGATCCCCGCCACCCCTACACCGTGGGACTGCTGCGCTGCATGCCCAGCTACGGCATGCACAAGAATATGGGCCGCCTCGAGACGATCCCCGGCTTTCTGCCGGCGCCCGGCACCATCACCGGCCGCTGTGTGTACGCGGATCGCTGCGCCAACGCCACCGAGCGGTGCCGGGTGGAGGCCCCGCCGCCCGTCGATCTCGGCGGGCGCACCACGCGTTGCTTCTATCCCGAACGGGCGCCCGAATTGCCACGCCAGGATCTCGCCGCGCCGCCGCGCGGCGCGGCGCATGCGTCGGCGCTGAACGGGCGGGCGGTGAAGCCGAACGACGGACCGCTCCTCAGCACTCGCAGGCTCTCGAAGACCTATCGGATCACCGGGCGCCCCTTGCGGGCGGTGCATGAGGTGACGCTCGATCTGTGGCCCGGCGAGACTCTCGGGCTCGTGGGAGAATCCGGCAGCGGTAAGAGCTCGCTCGCGAAGCTCTTGCTCGGCTTGTCCTCGCCCGACGCGGGGAGCGAAGTGGAGCTGCTCGGCGAGGCCCTGCCCGCGAGCGCCGACGATCGCACGCTCGAGCAGCTCAAGGCGCTGCAGATGGTCTTTCAAAATCCTGGGTCGGCGCTCAATCGGTCGCAGACCGTGCGCCGCCTGCTCGCAAGATCCCTGCGTCTCGTCCGGCTCGTGGGTGCTGCGCGCGAAGCGCGGCTCGAGGAGCTCGCCGCCTCGGTACGGCTCACCCCGGAGCATCTCGATGAGAAGCCCCGTCGGCTCTCGGGCGGCCTGAAGCAGCGGGTCGGCATCGCGCGTGCCTTCGCCGGCGGACCGCGGGTGGTGGTGTGCGACGAGCCGACTTCCGCGCTCGACGTGTCGGTGCAGGCGGCGATCCTCAACCTGTTGGTCGATCTGCAAGCGCAGGAGCAGGTGGGCTACATCTTCATCTCCCACGACCTCAACGTGGTGCACTACGTATCGGACCGCATCGCCGTCCTCTATCTGGGACGGTTGATGGAGACGGGTCCCGCGGACCAGGTGTTCTCGGGGCCGCATCATCCCTACACCGAGGCGCTCCTGTCGGCGAACCCGAGTCTTGGCGATGAGGGCGTTCGGCGCATCCACTTGAGCGGGGAGTTGCCGAACGCCTTGAATCTGCCGACGGGCTGCGTGTTCCATACGCGTTGTCCTCGTAAGCTCGGCAGTGTCTGCGAGCGCGAGGAGCCGCCGCTCGCCGAGGTTGGGCCGGGGCACGCGATTCGCTGCCACATCCCGGCAGATCTGCTCGGCCGCGCACCTGCGGCACGGCTAGCCAGCGGCACGGCGGCACGGCGGCGCGGCACGGCGGCGCGGGCCGCGGCTGGGCCGCACCGCTCTGCGCAATAACAGGGCGATTGCATCGGATTCGGTGCTTGACGCACGCCGGGCGCGAGGCGCCATATACAGCTGAAGAAAAAACTGCTTCAACACGGCGCGCTATCCAAAGAGCGCCCTCACCTGCGGTCGAGCGCGGGGCTATCCGAACTCGCGGTCGTCGACTCCTCCGTGTTTCCCCTGCCACCCCTAGAGGCCCTCGCGCGCCGCGCGTGCTTGGGCGAGGTTCAGCTGACCATTGGCGCTCGGCCGCACGCCGCTTACTTGCTTCGCCGTCACCGAGAGCCACTCGTAGAAATAGGCGATGATCACCGGGGTCTCCTCGAGCAGCAGCCGCTGGATGCGGCCGGCACAGGCGCGTTGCGTCGCGGGGTCGAGGGCCGCGATGTAGCTTGCGACCAGGCCGTCGTATTCGGGATTCTTGAAATGCGCCGCGTTGAAGGGTCCCCGGCTGCCGAGACTCGCTGTCAACAATGTGTTCGGCACGCCGCGATGCCCGTAGTCCTCGATGCCCATCTGTGAGTCGAGCCAGTCGGAGGATCCGAACACGGCGCGCCCATAATAGGCGGACTGATCCTCGACATTGAGCGTGAGGTCGATGCCGATTTTGCGCACGGCGTTCTGGATCACCACCGCGTAATCCGGCAGCTCCTGGTAACGCTCGGCCGTGAGGACGGCCGAAAAGCCGTTGGGCACGCCCGCGGCCGCCATCAGCGCCTTGGCCTCCGTAAGATCGAGGTGACGCTGTGGCACGTCGGGATCGGTCGCGGGAAAGATCGGCGCGAATGGGGAATCGTTACCGAGCCTGGCGTGTCCGCGAAACATGCCGCGCACCAGGTTCTCGCGATTCAACGCGAGCGCGACCGCGCGGCGCACGCGCTTGTCCGCGAAGCGCCCCTGATCGGTGCGCATATGCACCTGTTCGTGCGCGCTCGATGGCAACGCGACGATGTTCAGACGCGGATCGGCGAGCAAACCCTGTCCGCCCTGCACGGGCACGTGCAGCAGCACATCGAGCTGTCCGCCCTGCATGGCGAGCACCTGCGCCTGAATGCTGTCGTAGAAGCTGAACAGCACGCGCTTAGGGCTAGCCTTGGCGCCCCAGTACTGGGCGTTGCGCACGAAGGAGGCGCGCGCCTTGGGCACGTAGTGCTCGAGGCGGAACGGACCGGTGCCGTTGAAGTCGCGCTCATAGCCCCCGTCATAATCCGCGGGGAGGATGATGGCGTTGTAGTTGTCGGAGGAGACGAGGTAGGGGAAGCTGCCGTTCGGCGCGTCGAGCCGGAACTCGACCGTGCCGGCGTCGAGCGCGCGCGCACCGCCTTTGGAGAGCGTTCCGGCGAAAGCCGACAGCGCGATCGAGCCGTTCGCGGGATCGGCGAGCCGATTCATGGTCGCCGCCACGTCGTGCGCCGTGAGCGCGCGGCCGTCGTGAAACTCGACCCCGGGACGGATCCGGAATGTCCAGACGCTGCCGTCCTCGTTCGGGCGCCAGCCGATCGCGAGCTGCGGCTCGAGATGTAGATCGGCGTCGGAGACCGCGAGATATTCCCCGCACTGGCTGAGAAGGCACGCCCCTCCGGTATCCCCGACGGTCAAGGGATCGATGAGCCCCGCGGGCACGGGCATTCCCACCGTGATCAGGCCGGGACGGCCCATCGCCTGCGGCGCACGGCCGCAAGCGCCGAGGGGCGCGGCCATTCCGAGAAGTGCCGCAAAGCGCAGAAAGTCGCGGCGGCCGATGCGAGCCGTGCGCCACTCCTCGAGTAGGGCGCTCTCGACCGCCGAGCGAGGCGAAGGGCTTGCCGCTTCTTGGCTCACGCGCTTGTCGAGTCGATGCGCCCGTCGGGCATGAAGATCCTCGCCGTGATGACCTCGGTGAGGCGGGCAAGCTCGGGCCCGAGGATGCGATCCTCATCCACCGGCGCGACGTGGCTGCGGACGAGCTCCAGGAATTCCTCGAGGGAGGGCGGCGGTGCGCGCCCGGTGACATGCAACGCCTGTGAGGCCATGACCGCGAGCATGGCGAGCGAGGCGTCGAGGCAGCGGCCGGCCCGGGCTTCCTTGGTCCAGGCGAGAAACACGGGGGTGGCGACATCGTCCTGTCCGTTACCGCCATCGCTGCTCGGAATGAACGTGCGCTGCGCGGCGCTCTTGGCTTGCTCGATGTAGCCATTCGCGGCCATGGGCACGTAGCCGACATTGCCGTGCCCGTCGCTCTGTCCCGGCTCGCGTCCCACCAGCAAGAGATCCGGCAACTGCGACACGTGCCCGCTCAGAAGCCGCGCGCTATGCCGGTCGCAGAGCAGACAGATATCCGCCCAGATACCGGCGAGATCGTCGAGCGCAGGGGCGGCCATGGCGTTGTGGTAGCCGCCCGTGCTGATGCAGCGCCCGAACGGGTGCCGTGCGTCCGACGGCAAGTACACCGGATTGTCGGAGATCGAGGCGAGTGAGATGCGGGCCGCCCGTTCCGCTTGGGATACGGCGCGATGCGCGTGACCCAAGATGCGCGGCACGATGCGATAGCTCACGGGCGCCTGGTAGTTGCGCCGGGCGCCGGCCTCGCTGAGATAACGGCGCAGCGAGCGCAGCACCGCCGCCTCGTCCTCATCGCCCCACAAGGCCTCCAGCGCCTCGTCGTAATGCTCGAGCGGTGCGCGAAACGCCTCGATGGACAGTGCGAAGGTCTCGATCGCGAGTTGCAGGCGCCGCCGCGCGGCAATGGCGGCGTCGCCGACCAGCGCGCCGGCGCAGGGCGAGCCGTTGATCAGCGAGCCGCGCTCCTTCACCTCGAGCTCGAAGCGCAGGGCGAGCTCCGCGAACAATGGATAGAGGGCGAGGATCTCGCCTGCGCCGCCCTGGCCAGAGGCGGGAACCGCCGGCAGGGGCTGGCCTTCGAGCATCGCTGCGACGGCTTGCGCGATGCGCGGCGTCGTGGCGGCGTGGCCCTCCAGATAATTCGTGAGCCGCGCGAACACGATCCCGCGCACCGTCCGATCGGGCAAGTTGTCGCCGAACGAGGTGGCCGCCGCGAACGGCTTGAGGCGCGCATGCCGGTCGCGCTCCTCGGGTGCGAGCCTCTGGCTCGCGCGCTCGCCCATGGCGGTGGTCACGCCGTAAATCACTTGGTGAGGATCCTTGTCGATGAGCTCGAGGAATGAGGCGCGGCTCGAGGCGATGCGCGCGAGGGCGGCATCGCCGATGCGCACGTTCTCGCGCTGCCAGGCGACGCGATAGAGCGTCGCGAGGTTGATGTCCGAGCGGGTGTCGACGGTGACGGTCAAGCAGTCTCCACGGTGGTTAGGATTGCGAGTGCCAAAGCGAATAATATGCGATCGCGGACCACGTCACGCGGAGGAGACCATGGCCGACTTCGATCTCGTCGTCACCGGCAACCTGGTGACCGCACACCGCATCGTCAACGACGCCTTCGTGGCGGTGTCGAACGGCAAAATCGCCTTCGTGGGGCGCGGCGCGCCGCCGGCCGCGCGCGAGCAGATCGATGCCCGCGGTCAGTGGGTGATGCCGGGCGTGATCGACGGGCAAGTGAATTCCGGCGGCCAGGCCAGCCAGGAAGGGCTCGGCCGCGCCTCGCGCGCCGCCGCGGCCGGCGGCGTCACGACACTGGTCGACATGCCCTACGACGATCCCGAGCCGGTGTGGCACGGCGAGCTCTTGCGCGCCAAGGCGAAGCAGGTCGAACGCGAGTGTCACGTCGATGTAGCGCTCTGCGGCACGATCTCCGAGGCCCACGGCACTTCGACGATCGCGGGGCTGATCGAGGCGGGTGCCTGTGCCTTCAAGTTCTCGACCTTCGAGGTGGCGCCCGGACGCTTTCCGCGGATCGAGGAGGATCTCCTGCACGATGCTTTTGCGCTGATCGCCCCGAGCGGTCTGGCCTCAAGCGTGCACAATCAGATGCAGGAGCTCACGCGCAAGAACATCGCTCGCTTCACGGATTCGAAGGAGACGGGCTGGGACGCGTACGGCCGGGCGCACACGCCGCTGATAGAGCAGCTGGCCACAGCAATGGTCTACGAGCTCGGCGCTCTCACCGGCGCGCGCGCGCACGTCGCGCATTCATCGCTCGCGCGCGGCTTCGAGCTGTGCGAGATGTACAAGGCCGCCGGGAACAAGGCGAGCATCGAGACGTGCGTGCAGTACCTCATGCTGAACGGCGAGTCCGACTTGCAGCGCCTCGGCGCGAAGCTCAAGTACTACCCGCCGGTGCGGGCGCAGGCCGAGGTGGAGCTCCTGTGGACGCACGTCGCCGCGGGACGCTGCAATTTCGTCTCGTCCGACCACCTTGCCTGGGCACTCGAGCGCAAATCGAATCCCAACATCTTCAGGAACGCGGCCGGCGGACCGGGGCTTGAGACCTTGCTGCCCGCATTCTGGACCGGCTGCGAGCAGCGCGGCCTGTCGCCCAGCATGGTCGTGAAAATGCTGTGCGAGGGCCCCGCTCGGCACTTCATGCTGCGCGACCGGAAGGGCTCCTTCGATTTGGGGTCCGATGCCGACATCGTGATCGCCGAGCCCGGTCGGTTCGTGTTCGACGCCTCGAGGAGCCTCTCCGCGGCGCAATGGAGCGGATTCGACGGCCGCGAGATGCGCATTCGCGTCGGCGCGACCTTCGTCCGCGGCCAGCTCGTGTTCGACGGCAGTAAAATCGTCAACAAGCCGGGCCACGGCCGCTTTCAGCGTCCGCGGGTGCCGGGGGGAGATCGTCCGCGCCCGCGTCCTCAGGCACCGGCGCGAGCGCCGGTGCCCACCGCAGCGCCGGTGCCCACCGCAGCGCCGGTGCCCACCGCGGCGCCGGTGCCCACCGCGGCACCAGTACCGACAGCAGCGCCGGCGTCTAGAGCAGATCCTTGAGCCGGTAGTAAAGCATCGCGAGCACGAGCGAGGGCCGCCGTAGCAGCGCGCCGCCGGGGAAGTCCCGGTGCGGCAGGCGCGCGAACACGTCGAACCGTTCCGCCGTTCCCGACATCGCTTCCGCGACGAGCTTGCCCGCGAGCGCCGTGAGCGACATGCCGTGGCCGGAGAAGCCTTGCAGATAGAAAATGTTGGGGCTGAGCCGTCCGAAATCCGGCGCGCGGCTCATGGTGATGTCCAGGTACCCGCCCCAGGCGTATTCGACTTCGAGATCCGCCGCCTGCGGGAACACGCGCACGAGGCGCCTCTGCATCGACTCCGCAAGGCGCGGCGGCTGCAAGGCACTGTAGCTCACGCGCCCGCCGAACAGCAGGCGACGGTCGGCCGACAGCCGAAAGTAATCCAAAATCCAGTTTAAGTCCGCGACCGCCGCATCGCTCGGCAAGAGTGCGCGCGCCCGCGCATCGTCCATCGGGCGCGTCGCGATGATGTAAGTTCCGACGCCGAGAATGCGCCGCGCGAGGCGCGGCGAGAGCATGCCGACGTACGCGTTGGCGCACAGCGCCAGGTGCCGGCAGCGTACCAACCCGCCCTCGGTGTGCACGGTCACCTCCCTGCCTGGGGCGAAGCGCAGCGCAGTTGTCTGCTCGAAAATACGCGCTCCGGCTGCTTCCGCGGCGCGCGCGAGCCCCTGGGTGTATTTGAGCGGGTGCAGGTGACCGCTGCGAGGATCGATGAGGCCGCCCAAGTAGCGCTCGCTCCGCACGTGCAGCGCGAGCTCGCTGCGGTCGAGGAGCCGGGCCGATCCGTAGCCGTACTCGTGGTGCAGCTCGTATTCCCACTCGCGAAGTTCCTGAAGGTGTCGCGGCTTGGTCGCGAGGTGCACATGGTTCGGCCGGTAGTCGCAGTCGATGCCGTGATCGCGAATCAGAGACTGCGTGAGGTCGAGCGCCTCCACCGACATGTCGAACAGACGCCGTGCATTCTCGCGGCCGACCTGTGCGACGAGTGATTTCTGACCGGCGGCGAGCCCGAAAATGAGCTGCCCGCCGCTGCGGCCCGAGGCCCCGTAGCCGACGCGGTGCGCCTCCAGCAACACGACGTCGTAGCCGCGTCGCGCCAGATGCAGCGCGGCGGAACATCCCGCAATGCCCCCGCCGATGACCGCGACGTCGGCACGGCGCTCGCCGACGAGCGGCGGGCGCGGCGGCTTTCCCGTCTCGGGGCTCGAAGCGGCGTAATAGGACAGGGCGGGCGGTGAGCGAAGGCGCACGATAAAAGAGCTGGAGGGTTAAAAGTGTTTAAGATTTTGGGGCTATTGACAGGTCGGGGCGCGTGTGAGCCTACCGGGTGGAGGGGGCTGCATGCAACAATGACACGACGCAGCAATCGTGGCTAAGTCATGGAAATGCCTAAATCTTAGCCGATTTCTGGCGTGCTGCCGGGACGGATCGCGGTCGGTGTGGTGTAATGAGCCGTTGAACAAAGCTCGGGTGTCCCCCCGGGCGTTTAATATCTTAAACATGCCTCGCTTGCCCGTCATCGGAATTCCAGCCGATCGCCGGCTCTGTGGAAAGCACCACTTCCACATGGTCGGCGAGAAGTACATCAATGCCGTCGCCGCAGGCGCGCACGCGCTGCCGGTGCTGGTGCCCGCGATCGGCCCCGAGCTCGACCTCGGGGCGCTCCTCGAGGTGTGCGACGGGCTGATGCTCACGGGCAGTGCATCGAATGTCGAACCCCATCATTACGGAGGCCCGGCAAGTGAGCCGGGAACACTACATGATCCAAGTCGGGATGCTACGACGCTTCCGCTGATCCCCCAGGCGATCGCCGCCGGCTTGCCGGTGCTCGCGATCTGCCGCGGATTTCAAGAAATGAACGTCGCCTATGGCGGCACCTTGCACCAGCGCCTGCACGAGGTCGGATTCTCCGACCACCGCGAGGATGAATCGATGCCTCTCGAGGTGCAGTACGGACCCGCGCACGAGGTCCTCTTGGAGCCCGGAGGACTGCTGCGTCGAATCGCAGGGCGAGATCGCCTCGAGGTGAACTCGCTGCACTGGCAAGGCGTCGAGACCCTGGGCAAGTCCCTCAGCGTCGAGGCGCGCGCGCCGGACGGAGTGATCGAGGCGTTCCGGGTGGCCGATGCGCCGAGCTTCGCGATCGGCCTGCAATGGCATCCGGAATGGCAGTTTCAGCAGAACCCGTTTTCGCGCGCTCTGTTCGCCGCGCTCGGGGAAGCGAGCCGGCGGCGCGCCTCAGGTACGAGGTGATTTATGGCAAGCACGATTCAGCAATTCTTGAAAGAGCACGGCATATCGGAGGTGGAGGCGATCATTCCGGACATGGCCGGCGTCGCTCGCGGCAAGCTCATGCCTGCGGAGAAGTTCGCGGAAGAGGAGGGCATGCGCCTGCCGGAGGCGATCTTCCTGCAGACCGTCACCGGCGACTACCCGGAAGATCAAAGCGCCATGAATCCTTCCGACATCGACATCGTGCTCAAGGCCGATCCGCAGACAGTGCGGGTGGTGCCGTGGGCGGCCGAGCCGACGGCGCAGGTCATCCATGACTGCTTCTACGGCGACGGGCGGCCGGTAACCATGTCGCCGCGTTACGTGCTGCGGCGGGTGCTCGAGCTGTACGAGGCGCACGGCTGGGAGCCCGTGGTGGCGCCCGAGCTCGAGTTCTTTCTGGTCGAGCCGAACATCGACTCGGACTACCCGCTCAAGCCGCCGGTAGGCCGCTCAGGTCGTCCCGAGATCGGCCGCCAGGCCTACAGCATCGCCGCGGTCAACGAGTTCGATCCGTTGTTCGACGACATGTATTCGTTCTGCGAGGCGCAGGACATCGAAATCGACACGCTCATCCACGAATCGGGCGCCGCTCAGATGGAGATCAATCTGCTGCATGGCTATCCGATGGCGCTCGCCGACCAGGCGTTTCTGTTCAAGCGCACGGCGCGCGAGGCGGCGCTGCGTCACAAGATGTACGCGACCTTCATGGCGAAACCCATGGCCAAGGAGCCGGGCAGCGCGATGCACTTGCATCAGAGCGTGATCGACGTGCGCACGCGCAAGAACATCTTCTCGAATGCCGACGGCTCTCCGTCCCCGCTCTTCTTCGGCCACATCGCGGGCCTGCAGAAGTACCTGCCGGGGGCGATGTCCCTGTTCGCGCCGAACGTGAACAGCTACCGGCGCATCAGCCGCTATTCCTCGGCGCCCATCAATGTGCACTGGGGTTACGACAACCGCACGGCGGGCCTGCGGGTGCCGATGTCCGGCGCGGAGGCACGGCGCGTCGAGAACCGCGTCGGCGGCGCGGATGCAAACCCCTACCTGGCGATCGCCGCCTCGCTCGCCTGCGGATATCTGGGGATGGTCGAGGGCCTGAAACCGTCAGAGCCGATCTCCGGCAGCGCCTATGACCTCGCGATCGCCTTGCCGCGCACCCTCGCCGAGGCGCTGCGGCTGCTGCGCGAGTCCAAGCCGCTGGTGGACGTGTTCGGGGACCGATTCGTGCTCGCGTATACGGCCGTCAAGGAGGCCGAGTACGAGACCTTCGCGCAAGTGATCAGCTCCTGGGAGCGCGAGCATTTGCTGCTGAACGTTTGAGCCGCGCACGCGGGTCGCCGCGGGCGGCGCCGGCATCTTCGCGCTGAGTTTCGCGTGATGGCTCTGTCGCCACGGGCGCCCCTGCGATATAACTACCGCTCGAAACCAGCAAGGGGACGCGTTTGATGTTGGGTGTTCGTCGGCTGACCGGGTCCGCCCGGATTCTCGCGCTCGGCGTGTTCTTGCTGAGCGCGTGCGGGGGAGGGAAGCCGGCCGCCGATCAAGGCACCTCCGCCAGTGGGACCTTGGGCGCCGGCAAGGTGCTCAATCTCTTCATCTGGTCTGACTACCTCGCGCCCAACACCGTCTCGGACTTCGAGAAGCAGACCGGCATCACCGTGCATGCCGCGTACTACGACTCCAACGAGACCCTCGAGACCAAGCTGCTCGCGGGCTCGAGCGGCTACGACGTGGTGGTGCCAACCGCGTCTTACTTCGAGCGCCAGATCAAGGCCGGTGTCTACCTGACGCTCGACAAATCCAAGCTCCCCAACCTCAAGAACATGGACCCGCAGCTGATGTCGCGCGTGGCCCTGCACGACCCGGACAATGCCCACGGCGTCATCTACACGTGGGGCACCAACGGGATCGGCTACAACGAGAAGATGGTGACGGCGCTCATGCCCGATGCTCCGCTCGACAGCTGGCGTCTGGTGTTCGATCCGGCGGTCGCCTCGAAGATCGCCAAGTGCGGCATCAGCGTGCTCGACTCGCCGGCGGAGATGACGCGCGCGGTGCTCAACTATCTCGGCAAGGATCCCAACTCGCAGAAGCCCGAGGATGTGCAGGCCGCCGAGGCGACGCTCCTCAAGATCAGGCCCTACATCCGCAACATCAACTCCTCCGAGTACATCGAGGCGCTCGCCAACGGCGATCTGTGCGTGGCGGTGGGCTACAACGGCGACGTATTGCAGGCGCGCGACCGCGCCCGCGATGCGAACAAGGGCATCGACATCAAGTATGTGGTGCCGAAGGAGGGCTCGATCCTCTGGTTCGACATGCTCGCCATCCCGAAGGACGCGCCGCACGCCGAGAGCGCGTATGCCTACATCAACTACATCATGGAGCCGAAGGTCATCGCCGACATCAGCAACTTCAAGCGCTACGCCAACGCCAACCTGGCCTCCCAGCCCTACGTCCTCGAGTCAGTGAAGGACGATCCGGCCATCTATCCGCCGCCGCAGCTGCGCGAGAAGCTCGCCGTGCAGCTCGCCGATTCTCCCGAACAGACACGTGTCATCACGCGCATGTGGGAGAAGTTCAAGACGGGCCAGTAGGCGATGGCGAACTCAGGCGAGGCGGCCAAGGCCGTGGCGTGGCGCGATCCGAACGCTCGCGCCTACGTGGAGATCGATCGCGTCACCAAGTCGTTCGGCGACTTCAAGGCGGTCGACGATGTGAGCCTGAAGATCTACAAGGGCGAGATCTTCTGTCTGCTGGGAGCTTCCGGGTGCGGCAAGACGACGCTGCTTCGCATACTCGGAGGCTTCGAGACGCCGACCTCCGGACGCATCCTGATCGACGGCGAGGACATGACCGGCGTGCCGCCGTACGAACGCCCGGTGAATATGATGTTCCAGTCCTACGCGCTGTTTCCGCACATGAACGTCGAGCAAAACGTCGCCTTCGGCCTGAAACAGGACGGCGTTCCGCGCGGCGAGATTGCCGAGCGCGTCGCGACCATGCTCGAGCTCGTCAAGCTCGGCGGCTTCGCGAAGCGCAAGCCCCACCAGCTCTCCGGCGGGCAACGCCAGCGCGTGGCGCTCGCCCGCTCGCTCGTCAAGCGGCCGAAAGTTCTGCTGCTCGACGAGCCGCTGGGCGCGCTCGACAAGAAATTGCGCGAGCACACGCAGTTCGAGCTGATCGGGCTGCAGGACAAGCTCGGGGTCACCTTTCTGGTGGTGACGCACGACCAGGAGGAGGCCATGACGCTCGCGACCCGCATCGGCGTCATGGACCACGGCGAGATCGTCCAGGCCGGCACCCCATCCGAGATCTACGAGTTCCCCTCCTCGAAGTTCGTGGCGGATTTCGTCGGTTCCGTGAACATCTTCGAAGGCAAGCTCCTCGAGGATGAGCCCGAGCACGTTCGCATCGGCTCCGAAGAGCTCGGCGCCACGATCTACGTGAGCCACGGCATCAGCGCGGCGCCGGAGGCGGTGGTCTGGGCGGCGATACGCCCCGAGAAGATCTTCATGTCGATCGCCCCTCCGCCGAGCACGGGTGTTGCCGGCGACAACGTGGTGCGCGGAGCGGTGCAGGACATCGCCTATCTCGGCGACCTGTCGATCTACCTGGTCAAGCTTGCCACCGGCAAGGTGGTGCGCGTCACGCAACCGAACACCTCGCGCCACGCCGAGGCCATCACCTGGGAGCAGCAGGTCTATCTCTCGTGGGATGCCTCGAGCCCGGTGGTCGTGACTCGCTGACCTCATGCGACTCCTGCCGCCCTCGAGCAAAGTCGGAATCTCCGGCCGCGGACTGGTGGTGACGTTGCCCTACCTGTGGCTCGTGCTCTTCTTCGTCGTCCCGTTCGTCATCGTCCTCAAGATCTCGTTCTCCGACGTCGATCTCGCGATCCCGCCGTACAAGCCCTTGCTCGAATGGGTGGGCCAGAACTCGCTCGCCATCAAGCTCAATTTCAACAACTACGCGTTCTTGTTCACCGATCCCTTGTATGTGCACGCGTTCTTGAACTCCGTGAAGGTCGCGTTCATCTCGACGGTGCTGTGTCTGCTCATCGGCTATCCCGTGGCCTACGGCATCGCGCGTGCCACCCCGACCGCGCGAAACCTCCTGCTGCTCCTCGTCATATTGCCTTTCTGGACCTCGCTCCTGCTGCGCGTGTATGCCTGGATCGGCTTGCTCAAGGCGAACGGCGTCATCAACAACGTGCTGCTCGCGCTAGGGGCGATCCACGAGCCTCTCAACATGCTGTACACGCCCTTCGCGATGTACGTGGGCATCGTGTACTCGTACTTGCCGTTCTTGATCCTGCCGCTGTATGCGAACCTCGAGAAAATGGACTGGCAGCTGCTCGAGGCCGCCGAGGACCTCGGCTGTAGGCCCTGGCAGGCGTTCTACAAGATAACGCTGCCTTTGTCGCGCAACGGCATCCTCGCCGGATCCATGCTCGTGTTCATTCCGGCGGTCGGCGAGTTCGTCATCCCCGCTCTGCTCGGCGGCCCCAACGCGCTCATGATCGGGCGGGTCCTGTGGGACGAGTTCTTCTCGAACCGCGCGTGGCCCGTTGCGAGCGCCGTGGCCATCCTGCTGCTCATCCTCCTGGTGCCCTTCATGATGTGGTATCAGAGTGTGCAGGCGCGCGAATCGGCGTCCGCGCGATGAACTACCGCCGCTCGTTTTTCATCACCACTTGCCTCGCCTTCGGCTTTGCGTTTCTGTACATCCCGATCCTCTCCATGGTGGTGTTCTCCTTCAACGCCTCCAAGCTCGTCACGGTGTGGGACGCGGCGAACTCGCCCACGCTCAAGTGGTATTACTCGCTGCTGCACAACGAGGAGATTCTCGATGCCGCCTGGATCTCTCTCAAGGTAGCGGTGATCAATGCCTCGGGCGCCGTGATTCTCGGGACGCTCGCCGGTTTCGGCCTCGCGCGCTTCGAGCAGTTCAGGGGAAGATTCACCCTGAATGCCATGACGACGGCCCCCTTGGTGATGCCCGAAGTGATCACGGGGCTTTCGATGCTGCTCCTGTTCGTGGCGATGGAGCAATGGATCGGCTGGCCGGCGGGCCGCGGCATCACGACGATGACGATCGGGCATATGACCTTCTCCATGGCGTACGTCACGGTCGTCGTGCAGTCGCGCATGGCGACCTTCGATATCGCCCTCGAGGAGGCGGCCATGGACTTGGGCGCACGCCCGGTCAAGGTGTTCTTTCTCATCACGCTGCCGATCATTTTCCCGGCCGTCCTGTCCGGCTGGCTGCTGGCATTCACGCTCTCCTGGGACGATCTGGTCATTTCGAGCTTCACCTCGGGTCCCGGCGCGAGCACCTTGCCCATGGTGGTGTTCTCGAAGGTGCGCCTGGGAGTGAGCCCCGAGATCAACGTGCTCGCGACGCTCACCATCGCCGTCGTGACCGTGATGATCGTGGGCGTGAGCTTGTGGATGACGCGCGCCGGCAAGCTCGCCGCAGCGGCCGCCGCTGCTGCGGTCGCCGCCGCTGCGGCCGAATAAACTTTCTCCCGATGCGCTAGTCTTACCACCTCACATGGCTCGATCGGGGAGTGGTGGATGGCTTTACGTTTCTTGGCACTCGGGACGCTCGTGGTCCTTTCGACCGTCGGCGTCTCTTCGGCCGTGGCTCCCGTGCAACGCAACGGCCTGCATGCCATCTCGCCTCCCGGCGACGCCCGTCTCTATGCGGTCGGGACGCGCAGTGTCCAGCAGCGCGCGAGCGCGGACACCCGCAAGCTCGACTCGGTGCTCGCGGACCTCTCGCGCCATCTCACCCGGGTGCGCCCCGCTCACCAGCTCGCCGACTTGCACTCCTTGAGCCCTGCGGCGAAATTCACCCAGCGCACCCCAACGTCCACGCCGCTGGTTCTCGTCGATGCGGTCACGCGCGGCGATCCGCAGAGTCTCCAAGCCGCGCTCGAGGGGCTTGGGCTCGAGCGTGCCTCGGTGAATGCCAACGATGTCGGCGGGTGGCTCCCCGTCACGGCGATCGCGGCCGCGTCCGCTCGCGCCGAGCTCGTCTCCATCCGCGCAGCGCTGCCGCATACGCGCGGCGCGGTGGCCTTGCAGGGCGATTACGTGCAGCACAGCGCCGTGGTGCGCTCCTCTTACCCCGGGATCACCGGTGCCGGGATCACCGTCGGCGTGCTGTCGGACAGCTTCAATTGCTACGCGGTCTATGCTGAGCCCGGGAGTACCGTGCCGGTGAGCGGCAACGAGGGCTATGCGCCCAACGGCTTCACCGCCGATTACGCCACGGATGTGTCGACAGGCGCTCTGCCGTCGGGCGTGAACGTGCTCGCGGAACCTTACACGTCCGTACCGTCCGCTGTCGGCGATTGCCTGGCCTATGGTCCACCTACACAGACGCCCTTCACGGACGAGGGCCGGGCGATGCTGCAGATCGTGCACGCGGTTGCGCCCGGCGCGGCTCTGGCTTTTTACACCGCGGATAACAGCGAAGCCGATTTCGCCAACGGCATCAAGGCGCTCGCTGCCGCGGGCGCGAAGGTCATCGCCGACGACGTGGGTTATTTCGACGAGCCGTTCTTTCAGGACGGGTTGGTCGCCCAGGCGGTGGATACGGTTGAAGCCGGCGGCGTCGCGTATTTCTCCGCGGCCGGCAACGACTCGAATCTCTCCTACGAGAACACCGCCCCGAGCTTCGCCACCGCGGGCTCGGGCTTAATGGCCGGCGAATACTTGCTCAATTTCGACACCACCGGGGCGACCAACAGCACCTCGCTACCGGTGACCGTCCCGCCCATTCCGCCGGGCGATCTCCTTGCCATTGTGGTCGAGTGGGATCAGCCGTACGTGACCGGTGCGACCGGTGCGAGCCCGGGCGCCACCAGCAGCATCGATCTGTGCGTGACCGGCGCGACGGGCAGCACCGTCATCACCGACTACGATGGCAACTCCGTGAGCTGCACCAGTCCGAATGCCGTCGGCGTCGATCCGGTGCAGATCTTGATCATCGCCAATCCCGCGAATGCGGCGGGCAACACCGCGCAGCAGACGCTCAACATCATGGTGGGCCTCTCCGCCAATTCGGCCGGCAGCATCGCCCCGGGCCGGATCATCGTCTCCGTGGAGGACGATGGGCTCGGCAGCACGATCGATTCTTTTGCCACGGGCAGCGCGACCATCCAGGGACACCCCGGCGCCGCGGGCGCCGCGGCCGTGGGTGCCGCGTTCTACTTCGATACGCCGGCCTGCGGTACGAGCCCGGCGCAGCTCGAGAAGTTCTCGTCCGAAGGCGGCGCCCCGATTCTGTTCGACATCGGGGGCACCCGTTACGCGACTCCAATCGTGCGCCAGAAGCCGGATTTCGTCGGTCCCGACGGTGTCAACACGACGTTCCTCGGATTCACGCTCGCCTCGGATAGCCCCCCCTACCCGAAGACCGGACTGCTATCGACCACGATCGCCGAATGCCAGAACAACACGAGCTATCCGAATTTCTTCGGCACTTCCGCCGCCACTCCGCATGCGGCGGGCATCGCGGCACTTGCGTTACAGGCGAGCATCGCCGCGACTCCCGCTACTCCCGCAACCCCGACGCAGATCTACGGATCCTTGCGCTCGAGCGCGCTGCCGATGAGCTCGACCACGCCGAACTTCAACTCGGGCTATGGGCTCATCCAGGCGGACGCCGCGTTCGTGGTGCCGACCCTCACGCTCGCCGCAGCGTCGATCCCGCTCGGCAGCTCGACCACGCTCACCTGGTCGACTCTCGATGCGAGCTCGTGCACGGCCTCGGCGAATCCGGCGACGAACTTCACGAGCCCCACGCTGCCGGCGACGAATGGCAGCCTCACAGTCACGCCGGCTACCGCGGGAGCGACGGTCTACACGTTTACCTGCACGGGGGCTGCCGGCACGTCCGCAGCCAACTCGGTAACTCTGTTCGCCACCTCGGGTACCGCGGCGGTCGCTCCCACGCTCACGCTCGGGTCGACCTCGGTCGCGGTGGGGCGCTCGACCACCATTACCTGGGGTTCGGCGAACGCCACGAGCTGCACGGCTTCGGGAAGCTGGAGCGGCACGCTCGCCGCGCAGGGCAGCCAGACGATCACGCCGCAGGCCGTCGGCACCGAGACCTTCACGCTGATCTGTTCCAATCTCGGCGGCGCGTCGGCGCCGGTCTCCGTGTCCCTCAACGCAACCGCCGCCCTCGTGAAGCCTCCTGCGCCAACCCTCACTCTGGGGGCGAGCAGCATTTCCGCGGACACGACCACGTCGATCACATGGAGCTCAGCCGGCGCGACCAGCTGCACCGCCTCGGGGAACGCAAACGCCGATCAGAGCGGCTGGGAAGGCACGCAGGCGCCGAGCGGCACCTTCACCATCACGCCGGACGCTGTCGGCACGTTCGTCTACAGCATGTTCTGCGCGAATGGCGCGGGTAACTCGGCCACGACGAGCGTGACGCTCACCGTCACCACGCCGATCGATACCGGCGGCGGGGGCGAGCTCGACGAGCTCTCGCTGCTCGCTCTCGCGGCGTGCGTCGTGGTTCTCCGACGGGGAGCGCGCTCCTAGACGAGAACGCGCTCGATGCCGCCCGAGTTCGCGCGGCGCACATACTCGGCCATCCAATCGCCGCCGAGCAGATGGCGGGCGATTTCGACCACGATGTAGTCCGCCTCGAGGTCGGCGTCGTCCCGGTAGCGTGCCAGGCCCTGCAGGCAAGAGGGACAGGAGGTGAGCACCTTGACCGCGCCGCGATGACCGCTCTCGCGGATCTCCTCGACGCCTAAGCGCACTTCCTGCTCCTTGCGAAAGCGCACCTGGGTCGACACGTCGGGCCGAGTGAGCGCCAAGGTCCCGGATTCGCCGCAGCAGCGCTCGTTCGCCTCGATGGAGCCGTTCAGCGCGCTGTTCATGAGCGTGTTGACCACCTTGAGCGGATCGTGGCGTTTCATCGGAGAGTGACAAGGATCGTGGTACAGGTAGCGCGTACCGGTCACGCCCTTGAGCTCGACGCCCTTATCGAGCAGGTACTCGTGGATGTCCATGATCCTGGATCCCGGGAAGATCTGGTCGAATTCATAGCCCTGCAGCTGGTCGAAGCAAGTGCCGCAGCTTACCACCACGGTCTTGATGTCCAGGTAGTTGAGCGTGTTGGCGACGCGATGAAACAGCACGCGGTTGTCCGTGATGATCTTCTCGGCCTTCGCGAATTCCCCCGCGCCCCGCTGAGGGTATCCGCAGCAGAGATATCCCGGCGGGAGCACCGTCTGCACGCCGACGTGCCACAGCATCGCTTGCGTGGCGAGCCCGACCTGCGAGAACAGGCGTTCCGAGCCGCACCCCGGAAAATAGAACACCGCCTCCGAGTCGCTCGTGGTCGCCTTGGGGTCGCGAATGATGGGCACGTAATTGCGATCCTCGATGTCGAGGAGCGCCCGCGCGGTGCGCTTGGGCAAGCCTCCGGGCATCCGCTTGTTCACGAAATGGATGACCTGCTCGCGCACCGGCGGCTTGCCCGTGGTCGAGGGCGGCCGCTGCGTCTGAGCGCGGGCGAGCGGCTTGAGCGCGCGGTGGGCGAGCCGCTGCGCCTTGTATCCCCAATCGATCATGACCTTGCGCGCGAGCTTGATGGTTTGCGGATTCGTGGCGTTCAAGAAAAACAGGGTCGCGGCCGTGCCGAGATTCCGGCGCTTCTTCCCCATGCGGCGAAGCACGTCGCGCAACAGCATGGAGACGTTGCCGAAGTCGATGTCCACCGGGCAGGGCGAGACGCAGCGGTGGCAGACGGTACAATGATCGGCGACGTCTGCGAGCTCGTCCCAGTGCTGGATCGACACTCCGCGACGCGTTTGCTCCTCGTAGAGGAAGGCCTCGATGAGGAGCGAGGTGGAGAGGATCTTGTCGCGCGGCGAGTAGAGCAAATTGGCGCGCGGCACGTGCGTCGCACAGACGGGTTTGCACTTTCCGCAGCGCAGGCAATCCTTCACCGCATCCGAGATGCTGCTGATGTCGGATTGCTGCATGATCAACGACTCGTGGCCCAGCAGCCCGAAGCTCGGAGTGTAGGCGCGCCGCAGATCGCTGCCGGGCGCGAGCTTCAGCTGATTGAATCGGCCATGCGGATCGACGCGGCGCTTGTAGTCGCACCAGTGCGCAAGCTCTTCCGCGGTGAGGTGCTCGAGCTTGGTGATGCCGATGCCGTGCTCGCCGGATATCACGCCGTTCAATTGCCGCGCGATGCGCATGATGCGCGCCACCGTGGAGTTGGCGGCATTGAGCATCGCGTAGTTATCCGAGTTCACGGGGATATTCGTGTGGACGTTGCCGTCGCCGGCATGCATGTGCAGCGCCACGAAGATGCGTCCTTGCAGAACGCGCCGGTGCAAGGCGTCGCACTCGGCGAGTGCGGGTGCCGATCCGCCGAAAATGTGCGCGAGCCCGGTCCGCAGCTCCGATTTCCAGCTCACCCGGATGCTGCGATCCTGAAGCCGCTCGAACACGCTGCCGCCGGCGCCCTCGGGGAGGGGGACGCCGAGGGCCTCGAGCCGCGGCCGATCGCGCTCCAACGGCTCGTCCATGGCCGCGAGCAAGTGACTCCAGCGTGCGCGCACGCCCTCGAGCAGCTCGAGAGCGTCGGCGCGCCTCTCGGCGGCGTCGGGCGCGGCCGCGAACCCCGCACCGTCGCCCGACAGATACGCCATGAGCGCCGCGACGAGCTCGAGTTTGTTCTGGATGGAGAGCTCGATGTTGATGCGCTCGATGGCGTCGGTGTACTCGCCGAGCCGCTCGAGCGGAATGACCACGTCCTCGTTGATCTTGAACGCGTTGGTGTGTTTCGCGATCGCCGCGGTCTTGGCTCGGTCGAGCCAGAACTGCCGGCGCGCCGCGGGGCTCACGGCGATGAAGCCCTCGCCCGAGCGGCTGTTGGCGAGCCGCACCACCTCTGAAGTGGCGGCGGCGACCGCCGCGGCATCCTCGCCCGCGATGTCGCCGAGCAAGATCATCTTCGGCAGCGTGCCGCGCTTGGACTTGGTGCTGTAGCCGATGGCGCGCAGGTAGCGCTCGTCGAGATGCTCAAGACCCGCGAGGACCACGCCCGAGGCGTTGCCGCGCGAGTCCAGATAACGCTTGATCTCGACGATCGCGGGAATTGCTTCGCGCGCCTGGCCGTAGAATTCGAGGCACACTGAGCGCATGTGCTGGGGTGCGCGGTGGAGGAGCCAGCGCGCCGAGGTGATGATGCCGTCGCAGCCCTCTTTCTGCACGCCCGGCAGGCCGCCCAGAAATTTATCGGTCACGTCCTTGCCGAGACCGGCCTTGCGGAACTTCGCGCCGTCGATTGAGAGGCGCTCGCTGCGCAGGATCGCGGCCTCGACCGGTGGGGAGCGGCCATCCTTCCAAACGAGCTCGAAGCGGGCGGCGGGCGCATCGTGGATCTTGCCGAGGTTGTGATCGAGGCGCGTCACCTCGAGCCAGTTCCCCTCGGGGTCGACCATGCGCCACCACACGAGGTTGTCGACGGCCGTGCCCCACAATACCGCTTTCTTGCCGCCGGCATTCATCGCGATGTTGCCGCCGATGCAGCAAGCGTCGGCCGAGGTCGGATCGACGGCGAACACGAGGCCTTCGCGCTCGGCGGCCTCGCTGACGCGGCGCGTGACGACTCCGGCCTCGGTGAACAGCACGGCGCTCGCGACCTGGGTGCCCGGCAGCGTCGTCCATTCGACGGATCCGTGCCCCTCGAGCTTCTCGGTATTGATCACCGCGGACCATGGCGTGAGTGGCACTGCGCCCCCCGTGTATCCGGTGCCGCCGCCGCGCGGGATCACGGTGAGGCCGAGCGTGCTGCACTCGCGCACCAAATGCGGAATCTCCGCCTCGGTATCGGGGGTGAGCACCAGGAAGGGCAACTCGACCCGCCAGTCGGTCGCGTCAGTGACGTGAGCGACCCGGGCATAGCCATCGAAGTGGACGTTGTCGGCCCGGGTGTGCTTGCTGAGCGCGCGCCGCGCCCGCTTGCGCAGCGCGATCATGTCCGGAAAGTGAGCCTCGAATCGATCCACGGCGGTGCGGGCGGCCGACAGGAGCTGCGACACCTTGGGCGAGCGGCGCTCGGCGGCGGGATCGCGGCGCTTCTCCACCTCGCGCAGCCGGTGGTGCAGGGCTTCGATGAGCTGGGCGCGGCGCTTGGGATTGTCGATCAGATCGTCCTGCAGGAACGGATTGCGATCCACCACCCAGATGTCGCCCAGCACCTCGTAGAGCATGCGCGCCGACCGGCCGGTGCGCCGCTCGGCGCGCAGCTGGTCGAGCAGCTGCCACGACGTCTCGCCGAGCAGTCGGATCACGATCTCGCGATCGGAGAGCGAGGTGTAGTTGTACGGGATCTCGCGCAGCCGCGGCGGTGCACCGTCCGCTGCGGACCGCAGTTCGTTCTCTGAACCCAAGTCGGGGAGGGCACTCATGGATGGGTGAGTGTACCCATTTATCGCGGCGGACGTGATCGGCTCAAGTCGTTCCGCGATCGGCCGCTACCTTGGGATATGCGGAATCCGAGGCATCATCCCGCGAGCGAGGACGACCGCTGCGGGCCCGTGCGGTCGCTCCTTGCGCAGAGCCTCGAGCACGGCACCTTCGCGGTGCCGCGCATCGCCGCCTCGGCGCCGAACCGGCCGGCGATGCCGATCGTTTCGCTCACACATGCAGTTGCATGGCTCGGTCTCGACGAGGTCGCGAACATGGCGTTCACCCTCGCGCTGCAGCCGAAGATGCTCGACGTGCCGGGACATCAGCGCAAGGCGCGCCGCTTGTGGCGGCACTCGCTCGCGAGCGCCCTCTGGTCGCGCCAGCTCGCGCTCGCCTTGGGAAGCGAGCCCGGGCTCTGCTATCTCTGCGGACTGCTGCACGACATCGGCAAGGCTGTGACGCTGCGCGAGGCCCACGAGCTCGCTGAATGGGCGGGCACACTCCTCGCGAGCGCGGATTACGACCGCATCGTCGAGGAGTTTCATCGCGACGTCGCGGCCTGCGTGGTGAGCGCCTGGGGCATGCCGCAGCCGATCGTCGCCGTCGCGACGCGCTGGGAAGCGCAGCCGGGCGCCGCGGGCTTCGAATGCGGCATCGTGAACGCCGCGCGCCGCCTGGCCGATTGCACCGCACAGGGATCGGCGCTGCCCACTCTGCAGCGGCTCGCCGACGACCCCGCTTTCCGCGAGCTGGGTTTGCACGCCGAGACGGCGGCGCAGATTCTGGACTGCAACCGGGCGATCAACGCCGAGCTGGATCGCTATCTGGCACCGTGACACGGCGCGTCGCCTCGACTATCGTGGCGCCATGAAGGACCCGACGTTCGTGAATCATCCTCCGGCGGTCGAGATGCCGGCGGATAATCGTCCCCTGGTTGCGCCCATCTACCAGTCCGTCAAATTCTCGTTCGACGACGTGGCCGAGACTCTGCGTTACACACGTGGCGAGCGTCCGGGATTTTATTACTCGCGCAACTCGAACCCGACGTTGCGGCAGCTCGAGCTCACGCTCGCGAAGCTGCAGGGCCGAGACGACTGCCTGCTCGTCGGATCGGGCGTCGCGACCATTGCCGCCGCGACGCTGGCGCTGTGCAAACAGGGCGATCACGTGCTCGCGTTCGTCGAGTCTTACGGGCCGACCCGCTATCTCGTGCAGCACCTCCTGGCAAAATTCGGAGTGACGCACACATTGCTGTCGATCGAGGACCGAGCGGGCATCGAACGGGTACTCCACGACACCCCGACCCGGTTGGCGCTGTTCGAAAGCCCGACCAATCCGGTCACGAAGATTTGCGACATCGAGCATTTGACCATGCACACGCGTCGGGCCGGATGCTTGACGGTGATGGACAACACCTTCGCCGGCTTTCACAACCACGGCCGTTTCGACGTCGACGTGTTCCTGCACAGCTTGACCAAGTATGCCTCGGGGCACGGCGATGTGATGGGCGGTGCGATCATCGCGCGCGGCGAGCTCATCGCCAGAATGCGCAAAGACATCGTATCGCTCGGCCCAACGCTCGATCCGCACGCGGCCTTTCTGATTCAGCGCGGCATGCGCACGTACTTCCTGCGCTACGAGCGCCAGTGCGCGAATGCGCTCGCCGTGAGCCGCTTCCTCGACGGCCACCCGCGCGTGAAACGCGTCTTTTATCCGGGCCTTTCCTCTCACCCGCAGCACGCGCTCGCCGCGCGCCAGATGAGCGACTTCGGCACGGTGGTGAGCTTCGAGCTGGACGGCGGTTTCGGTGACGGTAACCGTTTCGCCGAGGGCCTCGAGTACTTCTCCATCGCCTCGAGCCTGGGCTCCTGCGAATCGCTGGTCGTGCCCCCTCAATTGCTCGGCGGACAGGAGTACACGCCCGAGCAGCGTGCCGCTTCGCTCATCGGCAAGGGAACGGTGCGCTTGTCCGTCGGCATCGAGGACGCTCAAGATCTGATCGCGGACTTGTCGCAGGCGCTCGATCGAGCGTTCGCGCCCACTTGACATAATGCGCGCGCGATCGACGCGGCGCTATAAGTTGCGAATCAGGTTGTCCGCGAATTCGCTGCACTTGACCTCGGTCGCGCCCTTCATCAGGCGCGCGAAGTCGTAGGTGACCGTGCGCTGCGCGATGGTCTTGTCCATGGCACCGATGATCGCATCGGCGGCCTCCGTCCAGCCCATGTAGCGCAGCATCATCTCGCCCGACAGGATCACCGAGCCCGGGTTGACCTTGTCGAGGTTGGCGTATTTCGGCGCCGTGCCGTGCGTCGCCTCGAATACGGCATGGCCGGTGAGATAGTTGATGTTGCCGCCGGGCGCGATGCCGATGCCGCCGACCTGCGCGGCGAGCGCATCCGACAAGTAATCGCCGTTGAGATTCATGGTGGCGACCACGTCGAACTCGTCGGGGCGC
>Ga0302324_100001338_pt1 | contig 60285 bp, 64 predicted proteins | sample Palsa_T0_1_FD_201949 | JGI IMG/M metagenome (GOLD analysis project Ga0302324, IMG submission 201949) | Peat permafrost microbial communities from Stordalen Mire near Abisko, Sweden - Palsa_T0_1 | ecosystem: Environmental > Terrestrial > Soil > Palsa > Peat permafrost | place: Sweden: Abisko...
CCGTCGTCAGCGTCATCTGGTCCTACGCCGGCATCTCCCCCGAGGAAATGGCCGAAGTCGTCACCATCCGCTGCGAGCGCTCCTTCACCACCTCGGTCAACGACATCGAGCACATGGAGTCGCAATCGCTCCCCGGCCTGTCCATCATCAAGGTCTTCTTCCATCCCAACGCCAAAGTCGAAGCCGCCGTCGCGCAACTGGCCGCCGCGTCGCAAGCCGTGCTGCACTCGCTGCCCACCGGCATGGTGCCGCCCTCCATCTTGCGCTATAACGCCTCCAGCGTTCCCATCCTGCAACTGAGCATCTCGAGCGACACCATGAGCGAGTCCTCGCTCTACGATTACGGCTACAACTTCATCCGCACCCAGATGGCGACCGTGCAAGGCGCCAGCTTCCCCTTGCCCTACGGCGGACGTCCCCGCCAGATCATGGTGGACATCGATCTGAAGTCGCTCTACGCGCAAGGCCTCTCGGCCAACGACGTGGTCAACGCCATCAACGCGCAAAGCCTGATCATCCCCTCCGGCACCGCCAAAATCGGCCCCAACGAATTCGTGGTGCGGCTCAACAGCCTGCCGCCCTCGGCCGAAGCATTCAACAGCCTGCCCATCAAGCAGACCAACGGCACCACCGTATACGTCCGCGACATCGGCCATGTGCGCGACGGCTACGCCATCCAATCGAACATCGTGCGCCACAACGGCAACCGCGCCACGCTCCTGACCGTGCTGAAAAACGGTGGCTCCTCCACGCTCGCCATCGTCTCCAAGATCAAGGAGATCCTGCCGCGCATCCGCTCCACGCTGCCCCCCGCCCTGAATATGAAGCTGCTGTTCGATCAATCCATCTTCGTGCGCGCCGCCATCAACGGCGTGCTCAAAGAGGCTGTCATCGCCGCCGTCCTCACCGGCCTGATGATTCTGCTCTTCCTTGGAAGCTGGCGCTCGACCATCATCGTCTGCATCTCCATCCCGCTGTCGATCCTCACCTCGCTCGCCGTCATGAACCTGCTGGGCGAAACCATCAACGTCATGACCTTGGGCGGTCTGGCCCTGGCCGTCGGCATCCTGGTGGACGACGCCACCGTCGAAATCGAGAACATCCATCGCAACATGGGAATGCGCAAGCCCATCATCAAGGCCATTCTGGATGGCGCGCAGCAGATCGCCGTCCCGGCCTTCGTTTCCACGCTGTGCATCTGCATCGTGTTCGTGCCGGTCATCTTCCTCAGCGGCGCGGCCCGTTACCTGTTCACGCCGCTGGCGCTGGCCGTGGTGCTGGCCATGATGGCCTCGTACATCCTCTCGCGCACGCTGATTCCCACCATGGTAAAGTACCTGCTGCGCGGCGAAGCCGACCGCTATCAGGATGAATCCGGCGAAATGCAGGACACCGGCCACGGGTTTTTCGCCGGCATCCATCACGGCTTCCAGACGCGCTTCAAGCGCATGCGCAACGCCTACCGCCGCTTGCTGGGTTCCGCGTTGGCGCATCGCAAGCTGGTGGCGGTGTGCTTCGGCCTGATCGTGCTAGCCTGCGCGGCGCTGATTCCATTCATCGGCACGGACTTCTTTCCGCGCGTGGATGCCGGCCAGATCCGCCTGCACGTGCGCGCCCCGGCGGGCACCCGCATCGAAGAGACCGAAGAATATTTCAAGCAGGTCGAACAAACCATCCGCCAGACCGTGCCACCCGCGGAGCTATCCGATATCCTCGATAATATCGGCCTGCCTTACAGCGGCTACAACATCGCCTTGAGCGACACCGCCACCATCGGATCGTTCGACGGCGAGATCCTGGTTTCGCTGAAACCCGGCCACGCGTCAACTTGGGAATACATCCGCGACTTGCGCCATCGCCTGAACCGTCAGTTCCCCGAACTGACCTTCTTCTTCCAACCCGCCGACATCGTGGGCCAGATTCTGAATTTCGGACTGCCCGCCCCCATCGACGTGCAGGTGATCGGGCCGCTCTCGAACGCCCCGGCCAACTATGCGCTGGCCCGCCGGATCACCGCGCGCCTGGCGCAAATCCCCGGCGCGGTGGACGTACACCTGCACCAGGTCGTCGACGCTCCCGAGCTGCGCTTCAACGTCGATCGCACGCGCGCCGATCAACTAGGACTCACGCAGCAGGACGTGGCCAACAGCCTGCTCATCTCGCTCAGCTCCAACATGCAGCTCGCGCCGAATTACTGGATCAATCCGCAGAACGGCGTGGATTATCCCATCGCGGTGCAGACGCCCGAATATCGAATGTCCTCCACCGCCGAACTGCTGGGCACGCCCGTGCATGCGGGCGGCGCGCTCGCCCAAAACCAATTGCTCACCAATGTGGCGCGCCTGGAGCGCGGCTCCACGGCGTCCGTCGTCAATCACTACAACGTACAGCCGCTCTACGATGTCTATGCCAACGTGCAGGATCGCGACCTCGGCAGCGTGGCCACGGAGGTGCATCGCGTGCTGGACGATTTCCGTTCTAGCCTTCCCAAGGGGAGCTTCTTCGAAACCCGCGGCCAGGTCGAGACCATGCGCACCTCTTTCATCGGCTTGGGCGCCGGAATGGTCTTCGCCGTCCTTCTTGTCTATTTCGTGATGGTGGTCAATTTCCAATCCTGGCTGGATCCGTTCATCATCCTGATGGCCTTGCCCGGCGCGCTCGCGGGCATCCTGCTGATGCTCTTCGTCACCCAAACGACCATCAATGTTCCTTCGCTGATGGGCGCTATCATGAGCATCGGAGTGGCTACGGCAAATAGCATCCTGCTGGTGAATTTCGCCAACGACGTGCGCGCCACCGGCGCGGACTCCATCACCGCCGCGCTCGAAGCCGGGTACACCCGCCTGCGCCCCGTAATTATGACCGCGCTGGCCATGGTCGTAGGCATGCTGCCGATGGCCTTGGGCGTCGGTGAAGGCGGCGAGCAGAACGCCCCGCTGGGCCGCGCCGTCATCGGCGGACTGCTGCTGGCCACCGTCGCCACGTTGTTCTTCGTGCCGGTGGTTTACAGCGTGCTGCGGCGCAATCCACCGACGTATCTCGAACACGAAGCGGAGGTGGAGCAGTATGATCTCTGATCTTGTGGGGCGGGCGCCCACGCCTTGCAGCGGGTCTCCAGACCCGCCATGCCGCGGTGGAGGCGTATGATCGTTGATCCCGCACACGAAACCGCCGCCCGCCCCAAACCGCGCACCGGCCGCCGCGGACTGCTGGCTTTCTTCGCACTGATCGGCGTTCTGGTGGCCGCCGCGGTCGTAGGCGGCATCCTGCCGCGCCTCACCCGCCAGAAAGCGCTGCTGGCCGCCGCGGAAACCCAAACCGGCCAACGGCCCATGGTGGAAGTCGCCACCGCCCGCCCCGCTGCCGCGCGCTCCACGCTGGATCTGCCGGGCGATATGCAGGCATTGGTCGATTCGCCGGTCTTCGCCCGCGTGGATGGCTACCTGCGCACGCGCTTGGTCGACTATGGCGATCGCGTCAAGACCGGCCAGCTCCTGGCCGAAATCGATACGCCCGAGCTCGACCAGCAGATCCACCAGGCGCGCGCCGCCGTTTCGCAATCGCAGTCCGTCCTGAATGAGGTTAAGGCCGACCTGGATCTGTCCAAGGCCAATCTAAACCTTGCCCGCCTCACCGTGGAGCGTTGGCGGCGCTTGGCCGCTAAAGGTGTGGTGGCCAAGCAGGAAGCCGATCAGAAAGAGGCCGATTTCGCCGTGACTGAGGCGCAGGTCGCTAAGGCCGAGGCCAGCATCGCCACCACGCAGGAAACCGTGCACGCGAACGAAGCCAATCTGCATCGCCTGGAAGAGATGAAGGCGTTCGCCCGCATTACCGCGCCGTTCGATGGCGTGATCACCGCGCGCAACGTGGACATCGGCACGCTCATCAATTCCGGCAACGGCGGCGTGGCCCGCGAGCTTTTCCACATCGCGCAGATTCAGGTGCTGCGCATTTTCGTCAACGTGCCGCAGACCAATGTGGCGTCCATGCACCCCGGCCAGACCGCCGAGCTGCGCGTGCAGGAGTTGCCTGGCCAGGTCTTCTCCGCCCGCGTAACGCGCATCGCAAATGCGTTGGACGCCACTTCGCGCGCCATGCTGACGGTGCTCGAAGTGCCCAATCCACGTGGCGTGCTGATGCCCGGCATGTACGCGCAGGTGCGCTTTTCAACCAGTCGCGCCGAAGCGGCCGTCATCGTCCCGGGCGACGTGCTGATCCTGGGCCGGCAGGGTCCGCGCGTGGCCGTGGTCGCGCCCGACCATCGCATCCACCTGCGCCAGATCCGCATCGGCCAGGACCTGGGATCCGAAATCGAGGTTGTCTCCGGCCTTGCCGCCGGCGAAGTGGTGGTGGCCAATCCGTCCGATGCCGTGCGCGAGAATGCGTTGGTAGACGTTCGGAACATCGGCAAATAACCGGCCTCCGTCGACGCTAGACGTACGGTAAATTGACGCACATTGCTGTTTGAGGGAAATGTCCGACGCAAAGTAAGTAAAACCGAACTGCTCGGTTGGAGGCGCGCATCGCCAACAGAGCTCTGGCCGTCGTCCGGCGCGCCGCCGAGATCCAGGGCCGCTCGGTCGGCGATGTCGTTTTGAGCGCCGCTCAAGAGGCCGCGCAAAGGACTATCGCCAACCTGGAGGTCATCCGGCTTTCGCGTAAAGCGCAGGAAAGACTCGCAGCGCTGCTGTCGATCCCCCCTCCTCCAACCGCGGCCCTGGCGAGGGATCTTAAGCGTCACCGCGTTCCGATCGCGAAGTGAAAGTGGCGGCATTTTTTCGCCTTGAGCCGTTATCGGGCGATATCGGTTCGCAATATCGGTAAATAGCGCTGTTAACACCAGGCGTCATGCAACAGCCGCAAGCCCGTTCCTGGCGACTAGAACGAGTAATTTCAGCGATGCTCCTTGCGGATGCTTTTCACCCCGCTCCCACTGACTTACCAGACCCGTTGTCACGTTGAGATAGCGGGCGAAGACCGCTTGGCTGGCGCCTTCCCGCAGACGGAGCGCGCGGATCTCCTTGGGGTTCAAAGGCCGCACTGGCGTAAGGCACAACTCATTGAATTCGCGCATGGTGCGCTTGTCGATGACGCCGGCGCTATGCAGGCCTTCGGCGGTCTCGTGGATTGACCCCATCAAGGGACTGCGGTATTGCTTACTCATCGCACATCACCTCCATCAATGTTCCGGACGCGACCACCCTTTCCATGGCTTCGTCGTCATAGGCAAGCAACTCCGCTGCGAGCCTCCGGAGGGCAACCAGCTCGTCATTCCGTATATTGCCGATTTCGTTCTTAGCGAAGCCATGAACGAAGATGGCCCGCGCGCCTGCTTTGAATGCAATCAGCGCTCGAAACCCGCCCGACTTGCCCTGGCCGGGCCGCGCGATCCGCTGTTTGATCACGCCACCCCCAAGGTCGGCAGCTATCAAACCCCGCTCAGCGTGACGGATCGCTCGACAAAGCGCGCCATCGCCAATGCCGGCCTTATTCGCAAAGCGCACGAACGCCTTGTTCTTGAATATCCGCACCGACCTCCACCAAAATATCTCAGGCTCGGCCTGCAAACCAGTATAACACCCAGTATCATAGACCGGCATCGCCAATGGTCTTGCAGATAAGTTCGGAATGGGTAAATAGCGGTTCGGCGCTTGGTGGAGTATAATCTGCCTATCCGCGTTCTAGGGAGGGGAAATGGAGCGCTATCGCCGGAGGACCCGCCTGCTATCGTCGGCATCGTTGGCGTTACTGCTGGCGGCGTCTTGCGCCATCGCCAAGGACAAAGACCCCGAACACGATCCCGATCAAATCGGGAATCGCGACGTGGGCAGGGGCGTCAATTTCTACTCCATCGAACGGGAAATCGGTCTGGGCAAACAGATGGCCGAGGAGACCCAACGCCAGGCCAAGATGGTGGAGGATCCTATCGTCTCGGAATACGTCAACCGCCTGGTGCAAAACGTGGCGCGCAATTCCGATGCGAAAGTGCCGTTCACTATTAAGGTCGTCGATTCCGACGAAGTCAACGCTTTCGCCTTGCCCGGCGGTTTCATGTTCGTCAACACCGGCCTCATTCTGAAGGCCGACAACGAAGCCGAATTGGCGGGCGTACTGGCGCACGAGATCGCGCACGTGGCCGCGCGCCACGGCACGCGCCAAGCTACCCGGGGCCAGCTCGTCAACTACGGCACGATTCCGCTGATCTTCATGGGCGGATGGGCCGGCTATGCGGTCCGCCAAGCCATGAATCTGGCCGTCCCCATGGGGTTTCTGAAGTTCTCCCGTAACATGGAGGCCGAGGCCGATCTGCTGGGCCTGCAATACATGTACAAAACGGGCTACGACCCGACTGAGTTCGTCAACTTCTTCGAGAGAATCGAAACCCTGGAAAAGAAGAAGCCGGGGGCCGTCTCGAAGCTCTTCTCCACGCACCCCATGACAGGCGATCGCATCCGCGCCGCGCAGAAAACGATTCAGCGGGATCTGAAGGCCGCGCCGCAATACGTGGTGGATACTTCGGAGTTCCACGACGTGCGCACCCGCCTGAGCATGCTGGACAACCGGCGCAAACCGCGTGCGGACCCCGGCCGTCCGGTATTGCATACACGCTCGTCGGCCAAAGTGGATCAGAATGGTCAGGCCGACGACGGCGATGGCGACAGGCCCACGCTGAGACGGCAATGAGACACGCGATTCTCGGGGCGGTGGCTCTCCTGCTGGCCGCTGCTTCGATGCCTGCCCAATCGACACCCTCCGGCAAGCCGTTGTTCACCTTCCGCAGCGCGCTTTGGGTGAACCTGCATCATTTTCTCTACGTGCTCGGGCGCGCGCGAAACGATACGCGGGATAGCCGCCGCGCCGCCGTCGCGAACGCCCCGGCCGATACGCAAGGCTTCGAATCTCTCAGCGCCGGGGAACCTAAAATCTGGGAGCGCGCCGTTGCCTACTACCAGAAAGAAGTCTCCGCGAAAGATGCCGTCTTCGACCGCGATCTCATCGACATGACCAATGCCCTCGCGGCCGCGGCAGATGCGTCCTCGCTGGCCGGCGTCAAGATACCGGCGGACATGCGGGCGGTATTGGAAGGCGCGGCGCCCATCTATCGCAAGGTTTGGTGGGATCGCCATTCGCGGTCGGATCGCGCGCGCACCGATGAGTTGCAAGCGCTCCTCGTGCGCTACGGCCAGCCGATTTCGGAGATGCTGACGAAGGCGTACCAGCAGACCTGGCCGCCCGAAGGGCTGACGGTACAAATGTGCGCTTACGCCAACTGGGCGGGCGCTTATTCTACCTCCGGGCGTCTCATCGTGATGGCCAGCACGGACGACGGCATCGCCGGCAGTGAAGGCCTCGAAACCATATTCCACGAAGCCATGCATCAGTGGGACGACGCCATGATCCCGCTGCTTCAGGGCGCCGCCCAACGTCTGCATGTGGACATTCCGCGGGATCTGTTTCATTCGCTCATCTTTTACACCGCCGGCTACGCCACCTCGCGCGTGGTCCCCAGCCACCGCCCCTATGCCGATCCGCTTTGGGACCGCGGCTTGCCGGGGCATTCCCAATTGGACCAACACTGGCTGCCCTATTTGCGCGGCGAAGGGACGCTCGCCGCCGCCCTCGACCGCTTGGTTGGCTCGTTCGGAAAATAGTCTCAACGTTTCGGCGCTCCCTACGGTAATACCTATTAGAAATGGAGCCGGAGGGAATTGCGCTGCGCATGACCGCTTACCCGCGGGAGAATTCCGGCGAGCTGGCTGCTTTCGAACGGATCATGTCGCAATGCGAACGCCGCGTGCTGCGGGTCGCGCTGCGCCTGCTGAATAACCCGCAGGATGCACAGGATGCCGCCCAGGAAGTCTTCCTGCGGCTCTACAAGCACCTCGGGAGCCTGGATGAGACGCGCGGTTACGAGCCGTGGCTGTATCGCGTGACGGTAAATGTTTGCCGCGATATCGCGCGCGGCCGCCGCGGGTCGATCGGTCTCGCGGAAATAGCGGACCCGGTGGCGGCGCAGCCGGATGCTTATCATGCAGCGGAGCGCACCCAGCAGCGCGAGATGATCCGCCGCGGGTTGAGTTGCCTGGGCGAGAAGGAACGCGCGGCGCTGGTGCTGCGCGACGTGGAAGGGCTGTCCACGCGGGAAGTGGCTGGAATTTTGGGATCTTCGGAGAATACGGTGCGCTCGCAAATCTGTTCGGCGCGCTTGAAGCTCCGCGATTTTACCGGCCGCCTGTTGAGGAGGCGATCGTGAATTGTTCGAAATTCGAAACCGATATTGCGCTGTATGCCGGAGGCGATTTGCCGGCCGGGCAAATCGCGCGCATCGAGGCGCATCTGGCGGAATGCGCGGATTGCCGTGCGCTGGCCGAAGAGTTGCGCGCACTGGTGATCGGTCTTCGCGACGAACCGCTCGAAGACGCCATGGTTGCGCAAATCCACCAGCGCGTGATGGCAGAAGTAGGTGGGGCGGGCTTTAGCCTGCGCGGGGCTTTAGCCCCGCTGCTGGCGCTCGCTGCAGCGCTGGTTCTGGCGACTGTTCTGCTGTGGCCCGGGCACTCGCCAAGACATGCCCCAGTGGCTCGAATAGCCAGAGTGGAACCATCGCTTATCGCACCGTCGCCGCCGGTAAACGTCGTTCCGGTCCGGCATCGGGTAGTTCGCCGGCGCCGGCGCGCGCCAAACGCGCAACCCGGCCCGCCGCTGCTGGTGCAGTTCGTGACCGACGATCCGAACATAGTTATTTATTGGCTGGTGAATCAGAAACCTCAAGGAGATTGAACATGAAAACCGTGAAACGAATCTTACTCGGCCTGGCCATGGCAGGCGCGCTAGCGGCGCAGACCGCAACAGCACCTGTGCCACCACCTGCGCAACCCCCCGAGTTGCCCCGCCAGCAACGCGTCTTTCTGCTGAAGTACGCCGATGCGCGCAACGTCGCCAGTGTGCTGGAAGTCTTCGGCTATGGCATAAAAGCCGACCGGGACATGCACGTGGTAGCGGTCAGCGCGCCGCCCGGAGCCATGTCGGCGATCGAAGATGCGGTCAAGCGATTGGACGTGCCCGCGGCTGCGCCCAGGGACATCGACCTGATCGTCTATCTGGTGATGGCATCGGAGCAGCCCTCGGCCAGCGGCAATCTGCCTGCCGAACTGGAGCCGGTGGCCGATGAAATGAGGAAGATCTTCTCCTACAAGAGCTTCCGATTGCTCGATTCGATCCTGCTGCGGACCCAGCCTGGCAATAGGGCGACCGCCAGCGGAACCATACCTACCGGCGAGTCGAAAACAATGTACAGCTTCGATGTTCGGCCATCTGCCGTGACCGAAGACCCCAAGGGACGTCTAATCCGGCTGGACAACCTCAACCTGACCATGAACGGGGGAAATAACAATGCCGGGATCCACACCGAAATCGCGGTGCGTGAAGGTCAGCGGGTGGTAGTCGGCAAATCGAACATGGGCAGCGGTGGGTCGCTCATACTGGTGGTAACCGCGAAGGTAACCGAGTAACGGATCGCATGCGACAATTACGCTATGCCGCGCGGCTCCTGGCGCGCACCCCGGAATTCACTATCGTTGCCGTAATGACGCTGGCCTTGGGAATCGGCGTGAACAGCGCCATCTTCAGCGTCATCGACGCCGTGCTGCTGCGCCCGCTGCCGTATCCGCACCCGGAACGGCTGGTGGCGTTCTTCGAGCACGAGGGCAACGATCCGGATCAGCGCGGCGGCATAGCCCCCGCCAACATGGCGGACTACAACCAGAACCACGTCTTCACGGGCATCTCACACGTCGGCACGCCGGGCATGAACCTCACCGGCGCCGGCACGCCCGAGCGCATCTTCGGCATCCAGGCGGGCTACAACTTCCTGGACATCCTGGGCGCGCAGCCTGCCATGGGCCGCGGCTTTCGCCCGGAGGAAGACCGCTACGGCGCGCCGCACGTGGTGGTCATCAGCCATGAACTATGGCAGCAGCGCCTGGGCGGAGATCGTGGCGTCATCGGCCGCGCAATCACGCTGGATGGCGAGGCTTACCAAGTGATCGGGGTGCTGCCAGCGGGCTTCCAGTCGCCCGAGGAGTTCACCGAGCGCCAGCCGATGCTGTTCGTCGTGCCGGATTGCTGGCCGCCAGCCATTCTGAACAGCCGCGGCGATCACTACGACCACGCCATCGCCCGGCTGAAACCCGGCGTTTCGCTGGCGCAGGCGCAGAGCGAGATGCAAACCATCGGCGCGCGCCTGGCGAAAGCCTATCCGAACACCAACGGCAAGATCGCACTGGGCATCGCGCCGCTGGGCGCGGACATGGTGCGGCGGGTGCGGACCGCCATGCTGGTGTTGCTCGGCGCAGTCGGCCTGGTGCTGTTGATCGCCTGCGCCAACGTGGCCAATCTGCTGCTGGCCCGTTCCGCGGGTCGCAGCCGTGAGGTCGCCATCCGGTTGGCCATGGGCGCGGGACGCTGGCGCATCGTGCGCGAATTGCTGGTCGAAAGCGCCATGCTGGCGGTGCTGGGCTGCGCCCTGGGCCTGTTGCTCGGCGCTTGGACGCGCGGCCTGCTGGTCTCCACCGCGCCCAGGAACATTCCGCGGCTGGACACCGCCACCGCCATACTGAACTGGCGCGTACTGGGGTTTACCGGACTGCTAGCCACCATGACCGTGTTCCTGTTCGGGATCATTCCCGCGTGGCAGGTGTCCGGCATCCGGCCCAACCTGGCCCTGAAATCCGCCGAACATAGCACGGGCGGTTCCGCCGTTCTGCGCTGGCGCAACGCCCTGATGGCCGCGGAAGTGGCGCTGGCCTTGATGCTGCTGGTGGGCGGCGCGCTGTTGTGGAAGAGCTTCGTACGCGTAACGGGCGTGGACCTGGGTTTTCAACCCGACCGCATGCTCATGGTGCGTGTCAATTTGCCGGACCGGCATTACCCGGATGGCGGCCGGCGTCTCGCGTTCTTCCAGGAACTGGCGCAGCGCGTCACACGTCTCCCCGGCGTGCAATCGGCGGGCTTCACATTTAGCGGTCCCATGCGCGGCGGTTGGGGCAGCGATTACCAGACCCCGGACGGGCCCGGCTCCGAGCCGGATTACCGCGCCCGCGACGCGGATTTCGAGCCGGTCAGCCCGCGCTATTTCGAGACGCTCGGCATTCCCATTCTGAAAGGCCGCGCCTTCACGCCCGCCGATAAGGAAGGCGCACCCCTGGTGGCCATCGTCAACCAGGTTCTGGCGCGCAAGATTTTCCCCCATGGCGATGCCATTGGTCACCGTATCCGCAAAGGTGGACAAAGCGGCTGGGAAACCATCGTAGGTGTGGTAGGAGAAGTGCACCTCCAGAGCCAGACCGAGAAGGTGAATCCGCAAGTCTACTTTCCCGCCGCGCAGACCAGTCTCTATCCCGTGCCTCTAGCGGACTTCGCGATCCGTACCTCAGGCGCTCCGCTCGGCATCGTGCGCGACGTGCAGCGGCAGGTGTGGACCATCGACAAAGACCAACCGCTCACGCGCGTGGAGACGCTGGAAGAGGTGGTCTCCGCCTCTGTCGCCGAGCGGCGCTTCCAAGCGGCGCTTCTGCTGCTGTTTGCGGGAGTAGCTCTGGCGTTGGCTGTCGTGGGCGTATATGGGGTGATTTCGTATGCGGTGGCGCAGCGCACGCCGGAAATCGGGCTGCGCCTGGCGCTGGGCGCGCAGCGCCACAACATTCTCAGCCTGACGATGGCGCGGGCCTCGCGGCCCATCCTGGCGGGCCTCGCGGTGGGCCTCGCCGGAGCGCTGGCGGCATCGCGATTGCTCACCAGCCTGCTGTTCGAAGTGAAGCCGTCCGACCCGGCGACGTTCGCGCTGGTGGCGGCGCTGCTCGGCGTGGTCGCGCTGGGCGCTTGCCTGATCCCTGCCCGGCGGGCTACGCGCGTCGATCCCATGGTCGCGCTGCGCTATGAGTGACGCTCATTCCAGCCAGGCGCGCAGGGTCGATTCGCCCTCCATGCCCGATGAGCTGCGCTGGATCTTGCCATCTGCCCCGATCAAGACCATCTTGGGGACGCCGCCGACTCCGTAGCTGCGCGCCGCGCGTCCATCCGGATCCACGAGGTTGAGCAAATGCAGCGGCCGCATGACCGCGCGCGCGCCATCCACGTCTCCGATGTTCACGCAGGCGATTTCCACGCCGTTCCGCGCCGCCTCGCCATGTAGACGGTCGAGAATCGGCAACTCGTGCCGGCAGATCCCGCAACTGGTGCTCCAAAAGACCAGCAGCACGGGCCTGCCGCGGAAGGAGTCCAGACGATACTCGCCGCCGTAGGCGCCCTGCAACGCGAAATCCGGCGCTTGCCGCCCAACCTCGTTGTGCCGCAGGAGCAGCAACACTGCGATTCCCGCGGCAATCCAAATCAAGGGGCTTGACGACCGGTCGGCCATGGCACCTCCACCTTATCAATCGGCTGGAACAGGCCACAACCTTAACCGCGCGCGCATGCTCACCTTCGTTAAGTTCGGGAAGGGCGGCCGGTCTCCGGCGGGGGCGATCCGGCCGCCGAGCAAGGCTGGGATCCGCTCGGGGGAGAGCCCGCTTCGCGCCGCGATCTTCCGCAGCGACGCTTCCGGTAAAGGTGTGCGGCTGAACCGGGCGAGGCCGGCGATGGCGGACAGGTAGGTTTCGGCATCGCCGGTTAGCTCAACGGCGCGCCAATCGGCTTCGGCCAGCGCCATCACCTTCATCTCCACCACCGGTCAATCCTACGCGGATGGCAAGCGCTTCGTGCAATTCTATTTCGGCATGCCGCTGGCGATGGTGACGCTCTGCGCCAGCCGTTCCCATTTCCCCGATAGACGCTTTCGCCGGAAATCGCCGCCACGCAGCCTGTATTATCGCCGCCGTTTACTATACTGAAAAGGGGAGGACGGCATGATCGACGAATACGTTGAGCAACGCAACGGCGGCTACTATGTCAGCGGTACGCGCGTGTCGCTGGACTGCATTGTTTATGCCTACCGGCGCGGGGAGTCGGCGGAATCGATCCGGCAGAATTTTCCCTCGTTGAGCCTCGTGCAGGTGTATGGGGCCATTACGTTCTACCTGTCAAATCAGTACACCGTGGACGCATATTTGACGGAAACGGAAAAGGAGTGGGATGAGTTTGCGCGGAACCATCCACTGCCAGAGGAGCTTCGCCAGAAGCTCGAGCGCGCCCGCCAAGAGGTTTCCGCACGGCGCCAGTGAAGATCAAGTTCCTTGCCGATGCGAGCCTTAATCGGGCGATTGTCACCGGCGTCATGCGGGCGGAGCCTTCCATTGATTTTCTAACCGCGTCGGCAGCGCAACTCACGGGAGTGCCCGATGAGGAGGTGCTTGCCATCCCCAGCCGGGAGGGCAGGGCTCTTGTTACGCACGACATCAAAACAATGCCGTTCTATTTCGCCCAATATCTGGCGATCGCGGAAAGTCCCGGCGTCATACTCATCTCCCAGAAGACAAGCGTGGCCGAGGCAATTGAAAGCCTGCTGCTCGTTTGGCTGGCATCTGAGGCAGGTGAATGGGTCAACCGGATCTGCCGGCTGCCGTTTTGAATGCCCGATGCGCTCCCTGCTATGCCGAATGAATGTGGGCATCGCCATAACGCAAGTGGACGCGTTCACCAGCTAACCGCTCGCCGGAAATCCGCGCTCGTAATCGCGTGAGATTTTCGAACCGAGCAGCGGACAGAGGCACAGGGTAAGCGGCGGGGCTGGCCCCAAGCTTTGCGACGCAAAGTTAAGCCGCGGCTGCCCCGAAACATTTCCGGCGCCTCCTGAGCACAAGTCTCGCACAGAGTCAAAAATGCCCGAATCGGTCGAAGATCGCGCGCCTGCGCCCCGTTCCACTCCCTCATGCTACACTCCACCTATGCCGTCCAACCGGCGCGAAATGCCCGATGAGCCGCCGCCGTTTCTGGGCACGTGGCCGCGCGTCTACACCGCGGTGGTCGTCTACCTCGCGTTGCTGATCGCACTCTGCTACGTTTTCACCCGCGCGTTCGCATGAGACCTCTGGATTGGGTGGTTCTGGTCGGCTCGCTGTCTTCCATCATTGCCTATGGCCTGTATCGCGGCCGCGGCAGCAACACCGTCAACCGCTACCTGCTGGCCGGGAAAAGCATGCCCTGGTATGCCATGGCGCTCTCGATCATGGCCACCCAGGCCAGCGCCATCACCTTCATCTCCACCACCGGGCAATCCTACGTGGATGGCATGCGCTTTGTGCAATTCTATTTCGGCATGCCGCTGGCGATGGTCGCGCTCTGCGCCACGGCCGTTCCCATCTTTCATCGCGCCAAGGTGTACACCGCCTACGAATACCTGGAGAACCGCTTCGACGCCAAAACGCGCGCGCTGGCCAGCCTCATTTTCCTGATGCAGCGCGGCCTTTCCGTGGGCCTCACCTTCTACGCGCCGGCCATCGTGCTTTCCGTGATCTTCGGCTGGCCCGACCGCCTGACCACGGCGATCATCGGCGTCACCGTGGTGCTGTACACCGTGACCGGCGGCATTCGCACGGTCACCTGGACCGATGTACAGCAGATGATCGTCATCCTCTTCGGCCTGGTGGTGGCCTTGGTGATGATCTTCCTGCTGTTGCCGCGGCAGGTTTCGATTCTGGACGCCATGCACCTGGCGGGTTCCGCCGGCAAGCTCAATGCCGTGACCTTTCATTTCGATTGGAACGACCGCTACAACCTGTGGAGCGGGCTCATCGGCGGCATGTTCCTGGCGCTCTCGTATTTCGGATGCGACCAGTCCCAGGTGCAGCGCTACCTCACCGGCAAGTCCATCGAGCAAAGCAAGCTGAGCCTGCTGTTCACCGCCATGGCCAAGATCCCCATGCAGTTTTTCATCCTGTTCATCGGCGCCATGGTATTCGTGTTCTACATCTTCGAACCGCCGCCGCTGGTGTTCCAGCGCATCGAATATAACCGCATTCAACAGCCGGATTTGCGCGCGCGCTACGAACCCATCGCCGCGCGCTACCAGGACGCGTTCGCGCGGCGCAAAGCGGGGGCGCTGGCGATCGTCGAGGCGCGCCACACCGGCAACACACGCGCCGAAAGCGAGGCGATCGGCAACTACCGGCGCGCGCAGCAGGACGTGGATGCCGCCCGCCGCCAGGGCGCGAGCTTAGTGGCGGCTACCGGCGGAGAGAAAGGCTTCCGGGATACCAATTACATCTTTCTGTCCTTCGTGACGAAATATCTTCCGGCGGGCATCGTGGGCCTGTTGATCGCCGTGATTCTGGCCGCCACCATGTCGTCCAGCTCGGGCGAAATCAACTCGCTGGCCACGGTTTCGGTCGTCGATATTTACAGGCGTCACGTTCGCAAACACGCCACCGATCGCCACTATTTGACCGCCTCGCGCGTGGCCACCGCCTTCTGGGGCGCTTACGCGGTGGCCTTCGCGGGGCTCGGAAAGCACCTGGGATCGCTGATCGAAGCCGTGAACATCGTCGGCTCGCTGTTCTACGGATCGCTGCTGGGAGTGTTCGTGTTGGCCTTCTTCTTCAAACGGGTGAGCGGCACCGGCGCGTTTGTGGGCATGCTGGCCGGAGAAGCCGCCATCTTCGCAGCGTTCTTATTCACGGGGATTTCGTTCCTGTGGTACAACGTGATCGGCTGTGTAGTGGTGATCGCCACCGGGATGGCGGTCAGCTACGTTTCGCCCGCAGCTTCCGCCACACCAGGTACAGCACGATAAGCGCCCCGATCGCGCAACAGGCGATCATCGTGTGGTGATGAATTTGCGCCGAAACGACTTGCCAGCGGTCTCCCAAGAAATATCCCAGCGACACAAACGTAGTGGCCCACAGGAACGCGCCCAGGTAAGCGAACAGCGCGAAGATGTGCGGCTGCACGTACGAGACGCCCGCCGCGTATGCCGTCAGATGGCGGACGCCCGGAACGAAGTAGCCGAAGGTCAAGCTCCAATGACCCACGCGCTCGAAGAACCGGTGGGCCTTCGCCAGACGCTCCTCGGTGAGGTGGATGTACTTGCCAAAGCGGTGGATCAGCGCCAGCCCGAAAGTCCGGCCCAGCGTGTAGCTCACGGTGATGCCGCAGATGGTGCCGGCCAGCACGGTGGCAAAAGCGGGCGCCAGCTTGAAGTGATGCGAGAAGATCAGGTAGCCGGTGAACGCCAGCAGCGTCTCGTCGGGAACCGGCAAACCCACAATGCCCAGCATGAGCAGGCAAAAGATCGCCGGATACCCATAGCGCGAGATCCAGTCGAGAACATAATGTTCCATGATTTAGATAGTGGGGCGGGCCTCCAGGCCTGCGGCCGGCGTCCACGCCGGCCTGCTTACACCACCAACGTGGATACTTCCACCTGAGAGCGATTGCCCTCCACCACCACGATGCCGGATTCGGTGACGTAGTGATAGCGGCGGTCGTTCTCCGGATCGTAGCCGATGCAGGCGTCCGCGGGCACGCGCACGTTCTTGTCGAGAATGGCCCGGCGGACACGGGCGCGCCGTCCGATGTCGCAGTTATCCAGAATCAGGCAATCTTCCACCAGCGCGCCGGCATGCACTTTCACCCCGCGGAACAGCACGGAGTTCTTCACCGCGCCGCCCGATAGAATGCATCCGCCGGAGCAGATGGAATCGATCGCCTCGCCGCGGCGGTTTTCGTCGTCGAAGGTGAATTTGGCCGGCGGCTCCGGATAGCTGGCGGTGCGTAGCGGCCATTTCCGGTTATACAGGTTCAGCGCGGGCTTCACGGAGCGCAGGTCCATATTGGCGTCGTAGTAGGCGTCGATGGTGCCGACATCGCGCCAGTAGGCGGACGCATCGGCGGCTTCGCCGGGAATGCGGTTGCTCTGGAAATCGTAGGCGAACATCTCGGAGTTGCCCGCCAGCTTCGGCAGGATATCGTGGCCAAAGTCGTGCGAGCTGCTCTCGTTGGTGGCGTCCTCGTACAATTCGCGCAGCAGGGTGCGCGTGGAAAAGATGTAGTTGCCCATGGAAGCGTAAACGCGATTCGGATCGCCGGGAATGGTGGGGGCGTCCGCCCGCTTTTCGTGAAAGGCGATGATCCGCCCGTCCGGAGCCGTTTCGATGACCCCGAACTCCGAGGCAAACCTCTTGTCCACGGGAATGGCGGCGACCGTAACCGCGGCGCTCTTCTGCTCGTGGTACTCGATCATACTGTCGATGTTCATGCGGTAGATATGGTCGCCGCCGAAGATCGCCACCACGTGCGGATCGGCCTGCTCCACCAGGTTGATGTTCTGGTAGATGGCGTCCGCCGTGCCCTGGTACCACGTTTCCCCCGCCGAGCGCATTTGGGCCGGCACCGGGATGATGAACTGCGTCTTGAGCAGACCGCCGAATTGCCATCCTTCGCTCAGGTGTTGCAGCAGCGATTGGCTCTTGAACTGCGTCAGCACGTAGATGGAGTAGATGCCCGAGTTGATGAAATTGCTCAGCACGAAGTCGATGATGCGATACTTCCCGCCGAACGGGACGGCGGGTTTGGCACGTTCCTTGGTCAGCGGGTACAGCCGGGTGCCCTTGCCGCCCGCCAGCACGATTCCCAGTACGCGTAGTCGCATAGGTTGTCAGCCAATATCCTATCAGGAGGCTTGTGGGGCAGGATGGCATCCTGCGCGCCGATTGGCAATCGGCGCAAACTGCCCCACAGGCTTATCATAAGCCCAGGAGGTTCGACACAAAGATGAAACGTCTGTTATGGCTAATCGCAGTCCTGGCATGGGCAGGGCTGCCGTCAACAGTGAAATTGGACAACACTCGCGTGCAAGTGACGGAAGTGACTGCGGCGCCCGGAGCGGTGCGCGAGCGCGGCGTCCGCGCGCACGACCAGGTGATCGTATTTCTGGACGACTGCCGTTACGAGCGCACGGACCCCAAGAGCGGCGCAAAGTCCGTGCAGGAACGCAAATCCGGCGACGTGATCTGGCATACGCAAGGCGAGGACGCGCCGCAATTGGTGAACAAGGGTAACAAGCCCTACCGGACGGTCGTCATTGAGCTAAAGTAAGGTGGAGTCTTTCGCCATGCCGAAGCTCGATTTGACGCTTTCCGGGTGGGCAATCTGCTGCGCGCTGGCCGGTCCGGCGCTCGCGCAAAATGCCGCCCCGAGTGCCCCGCAGGCCGAGAGCGGGCCGACCATCCATGCCACGGTAAATGAGGTCGCGCTCGACCTGGTGGTGCGCGACAAAAAAGGCCGGCTGGTGAAAAACCTCAAGCCCGGCGACGTGGAGATCTACGAAGACGGCGTGCGGCAGGAGATCCGCAGCCTGCGCTTGGCCGGCGGCGAGGCGCCCGCGCAGCCCGCGAAACCGGCGCCGCAATCGGGTCAACAGCCCGGCGAGGAGCAACCCGAATCGGCCGAGCCCGCCCGTCCCCTGGCGATGCCGCTGCACGGTCTCAACTTGATCTGCGTCGTATTTCAACAACTCGATCCGAACAGCCGAAGGTGGGCGGTGGCGGCCGTGCAGGATTTCATCAAGACGCAGTTGCGCCCCGGCACCTTCGTAGGCGTCTTCAACCTCGATTCGCGGCTCACTCCGCTGCATGCTTTCACCATGAACCGCGATGAGTTGTTGCGCGCGTCCGCCGGAGCCTTCAACGGATCCAGCGTGGATATCACCCGGGCCGCCGAAGCCGTGCTGAACTCCACGCCGAATGTGTCGTATCTGGTGGGGTTTACCAGCCCCGGCGGAAAAGGGGGCGGTTTTCAGGACCTGTCGACCACCGGCTCGGTGAGCATGGCCGCCATCACCGGCGCGGATGTGGACAACGGGCCGGGCGCCAACGCCCAGCGCGGGGACCTGGTGCTCCAGCGGGAACAGTTCATCGGCGTCGAGGGAGCGCGCCAGATGGATCAGATCAATTTGCTGATCCGGCAACTGGGCGCCTTTCCCGGCCACAAAACCGTGCTCTTGCTGAGTCCGGGGTTCACCACCGATGGCGAACCCGATCACTTTCAGGCGATGCTGAACAAGGCCAACCTGGCCGACCTCACCTTTTATGCCTTCGACGCCAACGGCCTCAGTGAAACCTCCACCACGCAGGCTTCCAGCATGGCCATGCAGCACGTCGCGACGCTTAGCCAGCAGCAGCCGATGGAGGCCGCCATGAATTCGAAGAACGGTAGCATGGGAAGCGCCGGCGTAGTGGCGGAGCTGAGCCGCCAGGACAATTATCTGCACGACGCGGTGCGGACTTCGGATTCGCAGTCGGGCCTGCGCGCGCTGGCCGAGGGTACCGGCGGCTTCCTGGTTGCTAACACCAACGATCTGCGCAAGCCGTTCCAGCAGATCGTCGAAGAAGCCGACACGCACTATGAGGCGGATTATCATCCCTCATCCGCCAACTACGACGGGCATTTCCGGAAGATCGAAGTGAAGCTGGCGCGCGCCGATTTGGTTGCTAATGCGAAGGTGGAGAGCCGCAATGGCTACTTCGCCATACCGGATTTTGGGGACTCGGGGCCTCTGAAGCCCTTCGAGATGGCGGGGCTTCTGACCCTGAACGCCCGCCCCTTGCCGCACGCTTTCGATTTCCGCACCGCCGCGTTCCAGTTCCGGCCGGGAAGCGCGACTTCACAGGCCGCCGTGGTCTTCGAGCTGCCGGCCGCGGCCCTGACCGCCACGCCGCAGCCCGCGCGCAAGTCGCACCGGCTGCATGCCTCCCTCTTCGCGGTGGTGAAAGACTCGAGCGGTCAGATCGTGGATAAATTCGGCCAGGACTTCCCATACGACGTCCCCGACGACCAACTGAAGGGAGTCCAGTCCGCGCCGATCGACTATACACACGCCTTCAACCTGCCCGCCGGCCACTATACCGTGGAGAGCGTGCTGCTCGACCGCGAAGCGAAACGCGCCAGCACCAGCACGGTGGAACTCGAAACCCCGCCGCAGAAGGGCATCGGACTGAGCAGCGTGATGGTGGTGGCGCGGGCGGACCCGCTGACCGCGGACGCGGATGCCAACGACCCGTTCCTGCTGCAGGGGCGGGACGTGGTTCCGATGCTCGACGCGTCGCTGCCGGCCTCCGCGAAACCGCTGGTGTACTTCGTGGTGTATCCGGACAAGTCCAGCCAGGAGAAGCCGCGGCTCCACGTTCAGTATTTCGCCGGCGGGGAAGAACTGGAGCAGAAGGACACGGAGCTTCCGGCGCCCGACTCTTTTGGAGCCATTCCCATGGTGGTGAAGGCCGTAGCGCGTCCCGGCAAGTGCGAGATCAAGATTACCGCCTTGCAGGGCTTCCAATCGACAGTACGGAACGTTACCTACACAGTCGCCGCGCAATAGTGATATACTCGCTCGAAACAAACCAATTCGGCTTCACGCCAGCGTGTAGCGGAACGGATTCGGGCGGCGTCTGCTTAAAGCGCCGCCCGCGTATGTGGGGCGGGCCTCCAGGCCTGCGCGGGTCCTCCAGGACCCGCTTATCGCCACCACGCTAAAACGGCCACCGCGCCCAGCCGGAGTTCTTCTTAGCAGCAGCCTCAGGCCCCGGTCCAGCCGAGAAATTCGCCGACCGCGTCGTCCCGAAATCGATTTCGCTTTTCTGGAATTGCAAGGGCCGGTCCGTGACCATCTCAATGGTGCTGCCCTTGGCCAGCACCGCATCCGGCCCGCGCGTAAGCAGGACCGCCATCAGCCCGGCAGTGGCGCCCACCGCCGCCCCGATGCCGCCGCCCATGCCTAAATGCTGGTTTGCGCCGCCGGCGATCAGGCCCAGCGTTGCGCCCGCCGCCGAAGTTTCGGCGATCGTACGCGCGTCACCGGCCTTATTGCCCTCGCTCTGGATCTTGCCTTCGGCCTTGTTGAATTCCTCGCCGCCGCGCCCGTCGATCCCGCTCAAGCGCGCGCGGAAATCGCGCGTGACACCGTTGGGCAGTGTGAGAGCGTCGAAGCGCAGGTACAGCTCACCGCGGCCTTTCACGCGCCCGGGACGCTTGACCTCAGTCACCGTGCCGGATACCCAACTGCCCGGCGGGATGACGATGCGGCCGTTGTTCATGATCGGGAACACCGTCTCCAGGTACACGCGGTCGCCCTCTGCCGCATTCTTGGTGCTCACGGAGTTGATCAGCCCTAGGGGGATGCGGGTGCCGGGAGCGATCACGTAATCGGCGGCCGGTTCTTGGGCCAGGATGACGCCGGCCGCAATTAACAACGTTGCGAAAGAGTATCTCAGCGACATGCGCGAACTCCTAGGAATTATTCTACCAGATGCCTGTTTGTGGGGCGGTCCCCCTGGACCGCGCGGGACGCCCCCGTCCCGCTGCTTTTACTCGTATCGCAGAGCCTCCATGGGATCCACGCGCGCCGCGCGGCGCGCCGGCACATACGCCGCGACAAGCGTAATCGCAATCATGGTCACGCCGCCGAAGACGATCGGCAACGCGCTCGCTGCGGGCAGATCCGGGATCAGGCTCACGGCCAGGCGTTTGCCCCAGAATGCGATCGGCACTCCGATCCCCAAGCCTCCGCAGCACATCCCCAGCGCCTCTCCCAGCACCATCCGGGACACCGCCCCGCGCATCGCGCCCAGCGATCGCCGCAACGCCCGGATGGCATAGCGGGCGTCCTGCCAGGCGCTTTCGAATGGATTCCATGCCGGCATAGATTAATAATAGTCGAAGAGCATTCATTCGATGAAAAGCGGAGACTGAAAAACGATGCGCCGCTTTGCACGGGCCGGACTGCTGGCCTTAGCGTATGTGCACGCCGCTGGAACTGCGTGCGCGCAGGGCGACCCGCTCCGTCAGCTTCGGTTCAGTCCGGACGGCCGCTACGTGCTGGCGCAGGACAATTCCGAAATCGCAGTCCTCTCCATGAGCCCTCTAGCGGTGCTGTTCCGCATTCCCGCCCAACTCGCCGGCGATGCCCAGTTCACGCCGGATTCGCGACAGATTGTATTCGTGAGCTCCCTTGCCCGTGCGGACCGTCAGCCCGTTGTGGGGCGGGATCGCGGCTTGCTGATCCGCTCCGCCCCCCATGTGGAGCGTTGGAAGCTCGCCGACGGGACCCGCGCTGAATCGACAGAAATCAGGGGCTTAGCCTGCGTGACGGGGCAACTAGTCGCCAGACGGCCGCACCCTGGCCTGTGACGATCCTCTAGGGACGCTCCGCATCGTCGACGTTGCTTCGGGCCAGACATTCTTCGAAAAGAAACAGTTCGTCATGCTGATACCACTTTACAGTTTCACCCCTGGCGGGCTTGAGGATCTTCCAAATGGCCAGTTCCTCGGCGACCTCGGGGAAGCCTGTTTCGATTTCTCGCCCGACGGGCGGCTCCTCAAGGCGAGGGCCTGCGGCGGCACAGGTGCGGAGGTGGTGTACGATCTTCACGAGAGAACCGTGGTTAAGGTCGCACGACGCCTGACACAGCATCCATCCGTATTCGTGAACCGGTGACACATTGCTGATCGCCGACGGTCCGTATCGCGTCAAGCAACACGTCAAGATCGCGAAGCTCGTAGCGTTCCCATCGGGAAAAATGCTTGCGAGGCCGAGGATTCCGCCGTTCGAGTTATTCCGCGCCACGGAGCCGGGATTCATCATTTCACGGCCCTCGGCTGCGACACGCAAATTCGACCCGCATGTGCCAACGTCAGCCGTGGAACTCAACACCGGAGAGGTCATCGTAGGCCACACTCCCGCGCTGGATGTGCGCGGCCGTTACTATGTTGCCGAGCCGTCCGCCGGGACAGTAGGGCTGTATGAACGCGGCAAGGGCCTTCAGGCCCCCGTCGCGCTCCACGGGAAGTGACCAAAGAACAGCACCAAAAGCACCAATCCCCAGTGCGGGTACCATGAGAAGTGGAGACCGCAGAACGATGTACCAGTTCGCACGGGCGGCGCTAATGGCCTCGGCATGTGTTCTGACCGCGGGAAACATGCCGGCACAGGGCGACGCCTTGCGCCAACTCCGGTTCAGTCCCGACGGCCGCTACGTGGTAAGGGGCCGAAATCAGCAGCCAATGCGGTGCGAGAAACGCGGACCAACCGAACTGGTTCCTGACCAGGACGGGCAGTCCCACCACGCTTCTCTCGCGCACCTCATACGCTAAGTCATTGCCCGCACCGCCGGTGGGCCGTGCTAGCAAGAAGTGGCCGTCAGGCGAAAAGTCCAGGCTCGCTTGTCCCAGGTCCCCCCGAAAATGACCGTTTGGGATAGGCGTGCCTCCTGGATCGTAGTCGTACTGGGGGATCAGCTTGACGAACTTCTTCTTTTCAAGAAGAGTCTCCGCGGATGGGACGTCGACGATGCGCAGCGTCCCCAGAGGATCGTCGCAGGCCAGGGTGCGGCCGTCCGGCGAGAGTTGCTCCGTTGCGCAGCTCAACCCCTTGATTTCTGTCGATTCAACGCGGGTCCCGTCGGCGCGCTTCCAACTTTCCACATGGGGTGGCGAGCGTACGATCAGGGATTGCTGCCGTTCCGCGGGAGGCTGCCGGTCCAGGCGTGTGGGCGAACTCACAAACACAATCTCCCGCGAGTCGGGCGTAAATTGGGCGTCGCTGGCGAGTTGGGCGGGAATGCGGAACAGCACCGCCAGAGGGCTGACGGTGAGGACTGCGATTTCGGAATTGTCCTGCGCCAGCAGGCCAAGCGCGGGGTTGTGACCGCAAAACTCGTCGGGTTTCCGTCCAAGCAAATACTTTCGAGGTTCAAGATACCTGAAGGACCGCTGCGCCGGGCGGCCGACCCGAACTTCGTCCTGATCCACCCATTCGGACGGGGCGCGGGGTGGCACCCGAATGTGGGCCGGGCCGCCGCTGCGGAACTACGCACCGGGCGGACCATTATCAGCGATACACTCGCGCTGGATGTGTTCGGACGTTACTACGTGGCCGAACCGTCCGCCGGGACGGTAGGGCTGTATCAACGCGGCAAAGGCCTTCTGGTTACCGTCGCGCTCCACGGGAAGTGACCAAAACGAGCGATCATCCGGCGCGGGCGTCAATCGCGCGTGCAGCCTCTTCGGAACCCCGCCGCCTCCACTGCCCGCTGGCGCCGGATGGTGTACCCGGGCAAGGCGCCGGCCTGCCGAACTCCTTGAGGGCCAGCAGATAGCTTTTGAGCGCGTCTTGTCCATTGCGGATCGCGTCTTCGGGCGTCTCTCCATCCGAGATGCAGCCCGGCAGGTCGGGAAACTCGATCAGATACCCGCCGCCCTCTTCCTTTGCGAGAGGATGAACGGTGAAGGGATAATCTTTCAACCGCGAGGTTTGTTTCATTCCATACCTTCCAAGTTTTCGATCAACGCGACGAAGCGCATGATGTAAACGGACTTGATCGGGCGGGCGGCGGGAACTGTCAGCATTCCAGCCTTCCTATGTGTTAATACTGCATGGCTGGAGCCTGGTTGCCGCCTATGTTGATGGTGCCTCAGGCGATACCATGGGTCAAGTGGATATTCCGGTGCAGTCGGTAGGTAATGGACATCCCCCGCCGCTTCGCGTACACTGGCACAAGGGTTAACCTGGAGAAGAGTCCCATGAACCTGACGATCGACCTGTCGGAGCAAAATGCCGCCGCACTCGAAGCTCAGGCGCGCGCCGCCCGTATGCCGGCCGAGCGCTATCTTGCCCATATCGTCGCGCGGGCGATTGAACGTCAGCATCGGCGAGACGCCGAGAACCTCGAGCAACATCTGGACTACATGGCCTCGCAGGTTGCCCCGGACGCGACCACCGAAGAGATGGAAGCCGCCCTTCAGGAAGCCCTGACGCAGGTTCGGCCGCATCGTAGCTGGCGCCCGTGAGGGTGGTTCTTGACACCAATATTCTTGTCCGCGCCAACCCCAAGGTTTCACCGCAGGGTCTTGCGCGCGATCTTCTTCTGACGATCGTATCCGGACTCCATGTGCTGATCCTTTCGCCGGCTATTCTGGTCGAGGTTCAGCGTCTGCTGACCTACCCCCAGTAACCCATCCTCTCTCCCACGTGCTACGATTGTATATACAGATGCGCTACGAGTGGGATGAAGAGAAGAACCGGCTCAACCGGAAAAAACATAGGATCTCATTCGAAATGGCGGCTTTGGCCTTTGAGGACGAATGCTGCCTTGTGCGTCCGGACCGTGTGGACGAAACCGGAGAGCAAGGATGGCAAGCGATTGGGGCGGCTCGATTGAGCCCGGATGCCTCAATCGTACTGCTCGTCGTTCATGTTTACAGGGAGGAAATCGATGGCGAAGAAATCACCCGCATTATCTCGGCGCGAAGGGCTAACAAAGATGACTTCCAAAGATATCAAGAACAAGAAATGGACTGAGGCGGAGCGGCGTTTGGTAAAGCGTCACGCTGCGAAGCAAGCCGCCGGAGACGATTCCGACATCAACTACGACGACATTCCTCGGTTGACGGATGCGCAGTTGGCGCAAATGGTTCGGCTGCGCGACATTCGGCCGAAGGTGCCGGTCAGCGTAAGGCTCGATCCAAGCGTACTCGCGTGGTTGAGATCAAAGGGCGAGGGTCACCTGACCCGCATCAACGATATTCTGCGGAATATCATGGAAGCCGAACAGCGGATCGCACAACGGTAACGTAAGCGGCTCATCTCACTCGCCTTTGCAACCGCCCGAAAACTAGTTCTCATCCGAGGTGAGATCGTGCAGTTCCATTTTGGCAGGACGCGCTTCTGCCGGATAGTAAAGATCAAGTGACAGCCGCGCTCGTCACTTAAGGAGCGTGTACCAAAAATTCTCCCACACGTTCAAGGGATGAACAAAAAACACTACCTCCCCCGGCTTCGGCGTGGGCTGGGCAACTCCCGGATTTGGAGTGCACCACCGGTCAGCCTTCCGAAAACCGCTCGGTGGCCAGCGAGCGACCACTCCGCTATCCATAATGTCGTGCGTCGGAAAGGACTCGGGCTGAGAGCAGGGATAGCTGGCCAAGTCCCCTATGTCCACGACGGGCGGTACAGGCTCCTTGACCTCAAATGCGACCATTCCGTCTGGCCCGGTCCTTCCAACCATGATCTGGTACGACTGTGCGTCCATACCCGAGAGATCGATCTGCACTTTGCGCGAGCCTAAAGCCCGATGAGTGCGGGAATCAAGGATTCGGATACAAATCTCGGTCGCATGTTGCGGCGGCGCGGCGAGAGACACGGATGTGGATGCAAATCCCGCGATCAGGACAGCGAACGCCGCGTTTTTCTTCCATTGCCTTTTATAGCTCATATACGTAGAGAGGCGCACATGCGTAATGGGCAAGCCGGAGAGCCACTTTGGCGGCCCCAGCGCCGCTCTTCGCCACTTGTCCGTCTGACGCCCATACCGGGGAAGCGCCGCGGACAGGCCGGGAGGCCTGTCCCACATTAACGCACCGCCACTTCCTGGTCCTTATACTGCAATTGATACAGCTTCCAATAAATCCCGCGCAGCGCCAGTAACTGCTGGTGCGTGCCCGCCTCCCGCAGCCGCCCCTTGTGCATCACCAAAATGCGGTCGGCGCGCTGAATCGTGGACAGCCGGTGCGCGATCACGATCGACGTGCGCCCCTTCACCATGCGGCTCAACGCCTCGCGCACGCGGAATTCGGTCTCCGTATCGACGCTCGAAGTCGCTTCATCCAGGATCAGAAAGCGCGGATTGTGCGCCAGCGCGCGCGCGAAGCTGATAAGCTGCTTCTGGCCCGTCGACAGGCCGCTGCCGCGCTCGCGAATGGAATGTTCGAATCCGTCGGGCAGCGAATGAATGAAGTCCAGCAAATTAACCTGCTCGGCGGCCTCTTCCACGGCCTCGCGCCCGATGCCCTGCGTGCCCAGCCGGATGTTGTCTTCAAGCGTCCCGGTAAACAGGTAGGGATCCTGCAAGACCACGCCGAATTGGCGGCGCAGCTCCCGCGGATCGAGTTCGCGCACGTCGCTGCCGCCCACCCGGATGGCGCCTTTCTGGACGTCGTAGAAGCGCAGCAGCAGGCTGATCAGCGTGGTCTTGCCCGCGCCGGTATGGCCCACCACCGCGATGGTTTCGCCGGGCTCGATTACGAAGCTCACGTCGCGCAGCACCCAGTCCTCGTCCTTGTAAGCGAACCACACGCCGTCGAACTCGATGCGCGCCGAAACCGGCGCAGGCTGCGGCTGCGATGGCGGCAGGATCGCGGCCTGCGTGTCCAGCAGCTTGAAGATCCGTTCCGCCGACGCCATGGCGCCTTGCAGGATGTTGTACTTCTCGCTCAGGTCCTGAATGGGGCGGAAGAACCGCAGCCCGTATTGCAGGAACGCCACCACCACGCCCAGCGTCAGCGCGCCCCGCTGCACGCGGAAACCGCCATAGGCCAGGATGCCGGCTAGCGCCAGCATGGAGAGGAACTCCACCACCGGATAGAACCAGCCGTAGGCCGTGATGGCGTCCTTGTAAGCGTCCATATGCTCGCGGTTGACGCCGTCGAATTCCTGCCGGCTCCTGGCTTCCCGGTTGAAAAGCTGCAGCACCACGATGCCGGTGATATGCTCCTGCAGGTAGGCGTTGATCTTGGCGATGGCGATGCGGATGCGCCGGTAGCTCTGGGTCACGCTGCGCCGGAATATGGCGGTCACCAGGATCACCAGCGGCATCACGCCCAGCATCAGCAGCGTCAGCCCGATGCTCAGTTTGAACATGATGGCCACGATGAAGCTCAGCACCAGCACATCGCCGAGAATGGTTACCAGGCCGGAAGCGAACAGATCGTTGAGCACGTCCACGTCGGTGGTCACGCGCGTCACCAGCCGGCCCACCGGGTTGCGGTCGAAGAAAGCCAGATCCAGTTGCTGCAGGTGCGCCATGAGCTGCTTGCGCAAATCGAACATGGCAAGCTGGCCGGTGTACTGCATCAGGTAGACTTGCGCGAATTCGAAGACGAAGGTGCCCAACAGAACGCCCAGATACAGCATGCCCACGGCCGCCAGGCCGTTCCATGGGCCGGCCGGCAGATACCGGTCGAACGGCGTGGGGATGCGCGTGGGATTGGGCGCCAGATAGCGGTCGATCGCGATCTTGGTCAGCAGCGGGCCAAGCACCTGTAGCACCGACTGCAGCAGCAGGAAGACCAGCGAAAGCGCCACGTAGCCGCGATAGGGGCGCAGGTATCCCAGCAGCCTGCGCATCAGCCGGGAATCGTATGCCTTGCCGAGGACCTCTTCTTCCACTCTTTTCAGTTTACAGTAGGACAGGCCTCCGGCCTGTCCATGTAACCCCAATAAAGACAGGCCGGAGGCCTGTCCTACCTATAGTTGGGCTAGCGTGGCAACTGCGCCGCAACGGACGGCGTCGCAGGGGGCGGGGGCGCGGGCGGCGCGGCGGGCGGCGCACCCGCGGGATGGAAGGACAGCACGTAGCGCTGCATGCCAAATTCAATCCAGCTCATGCCGTAAGACGTAGCTTCCCGCAGCGCCCGCCGGTTGCTCCAGCCGTCGTGCCTGACGCGGTAGCAGGCGATCACCGTGCCGGTACGGTCCGCCCCGCGGCGGCAGTGCACGAATACCGGACTCGCGGAGTCGTCCATCAAGCCCAGCACCTGCGAGATCTTCCGGTCGGGCGGCGCATGCACACCGCTCAGCGGCACGTTGACATAATGCATTCCGGCCGCCTCTACCGCCCGCTTCTCCGCCGTCGTGGAATGCTCGCTGCCCGGGCGCAGGTCGATCACGGTCTTGACGCCCAGTTTAGCCAAGCTGTCCCAGCCTTCGCCCTGGGGTTGCGCGCCGCGGTAGATGCGCGCGCTCACCTCGTGGAAATTCGGGACGCCCGGCGCAGCCGCGTCCGCGGCCCATAGCGGAACGGCGAGGACCAGCAGTGCCATTCCGCGCATGTAACCAGAATATCACCGAGTGGGACAGGCCTCCTGGCCTGTCCCGGCCTGTCGCCTTACTCCACAACCCCCAAAATCTCGTCCTCTTTGAGGATCAGCACCTCTTCCCCATCCAGCTTGACTTCAGAACCGGAGTATTTGCCGAAGAGAATGCGGTCGCCGGCCTTCACTTCGGGCGGCATGCGCTCGCCGGTTTCCAGCAGTTTGCCGTTACCTACCGCGATTACCGATCCCTGCTGCGGCTTCTCTTTAGCGGTATCCGGTATAATGATGCCCCCGCGCTTGGTTTCGCCCTCTTCCAGGCGCTTGATCACCACGCGGTCGTGCAAAGGACGTAGTCCCATCTCGAGTTGTTCTCCTATCGTTGAAGATTATAACGAATCGCCGGCGTGGCGCACGCGCTCCTGCCAGCGCAAGGCTAATTCAGCATCTCCGCCAGACACCGGCCCACGCTCCCGCTGGGCGTCTCGATATCCAAATACGTTGCCAGCGTGGGCGCCACGTCGTTGACCGAAATCTCCTCGTCGAACCGTCTCGCCTTGATCCCCGGCCCCATGAAAATCACCGGCACGTGCGCGTCGTAACTGAAAGTGGTGCTGTGCGTGGTGCCCTTGCTTCCATAGATCCAATACGGCTCCAGCAAAACGTACAAGTCCGGACTGCGCGGCGCGTAGAATCCATTCATCACCCGCCGGCCCACCTGCAGGTCCACCGTGCCGTTCAACAGCATCTCCCGCGTGTACACGCGAAACACATGCGCCACGCCCCGCACCGCCTCCGCCGCCGTGCGCTCCACATCCACCGCATCCAGCTTCTTTTGCCGGATGAACTCCCGGTTGAAATAGAACGCCGTATCCGAAGCGTTGAGCATCCACTGTCCCGCCCCATACTTGTCGATGAGCGCCGCCTCCACCGCCTTCCGCACCACTCCCGGCGGCATGCGCCCGCCCGGCATCCGTCGCGCCTCGTTCACTTCGGGAACCGGCGCCACACCGTGATCGGCCGTCAGGATCACCAGCACATTGCCCATCCCCACCGCGGCATCCAGAAAACTGAATAGCTTGCCGATCACCCGATCGGTCTGGATGGACACCTCCTTCACTTCGGGCGAGTCCGGACCCGCGGCGTGCCCAACATAATCGTTTGCCGAGAAACTCACCGCCAGCAGATCGGTGACATTCCTTTGACCCAGTTTTTCAGCCTGAATGGCGCGCTCCGCAAAGGTTTCCACCAGCTCGTTGCCGAACGGGCTGCCTTCCAGCGCGGCATAGATCGATGTGTCGGCGGGCAAAGCGTGGTCCAGCCAGTGCGCGCCGCGGTACTTGTCGGCGGGCCGGGAAGCGTTATAGGCCCCCACCCAACCGGGCAGTTCCGGAAAGTAGAAGGTGCTGCTGACAAAATTCCCGCTGCGCGGGTCGAACCAGTACGCGCCGTCGGCCATGTGCCCTGCGGGCAGAATCGCGCTGCGATCCTTCAGCGAGATGCCCACCACCTTGCCGCCGCCGCCCGCCATCTTCAACTCGTCTCCCACGGTGCTGACCAGCATCCGCCTGGGCGAAGATCCGTCTCCGCCGGCGCCCAGCAGCTTCACCGTTTTGTCGCTGACGCTGGTGACCGTTTCGCCCGTCTCGCGCTCGAACCATTCGTTGCCCACGATGCCGCTCATGGACGGCGTGGCGCCGGATAGGAAGGTGCTGTGGCCCACCGCGGTCACCGTCGGATAGTGTACGTACCGCGCATTCGTGAAGACGGCGCCTTCCGTGAGCAGGCGTTTGAAGCCCGCGTGGTAGTCGCCCCGGAAGCGCGTCAGATAATCGTAACGGAACTGGTCCACCACGATGGCCAATACCAGTTTGGGCGGCGCCGCCGCCGCGGCGCCCGCCGCGCACAAGAGGGCGAGAAGGCCGGCCAGCAGGACGGCGCGAATTTTCGGCATTCTTCCATCATACGTGTTGGATGGAGTCTCCACACCTCATGACCGCGCCGGAAGGTAGTGGAGCAGACTACCGAGAGCCGCGCATTCTGGGTGAATTCGTTTCTGTCGAATTCTGTCTTGGGATATAATTGGCGTGCTGGCCGCGCCACCGCGGCACTGATGGAAGCCGCGCGCCGCAACGGGCTGCCGATAGGCAAAGGGGGCGCCTACGGCAACTGCATTCGCATTTCGCCGCCCATGAACATCGCCAGGTCCGATGCCGACGAGTTCGCGCGGCTGCTGGATGCCTCACTGGAGGAATGTGTCAATGGGACAGGAAGCTAGCTGCGAAGTCCGCTTCGGCGGTAAAGTATCGGCGGGCAAAGCGCTGCTGGAAACCGACGATCTAATCTTCCGCGGCGATTTCCGGCTGTCGATTCCGCTAAAAAGTATCCAGTCGCTGGAGACCGCCGATGGCGTACTGCGGGTCAACTCGCCCCAAGGTACGGCGTCGTTCACCTTGGGCGCACATGCCGATAAGTGGGCGCATAAGATCCGCAACCCGCGCACTCTGGCCGATAAGCTGGATGTCAAGCCGGGAATGCGAGTCTCGCTCATTGGCGTTAAGGTCCCACTGGAGGGCCGCACCAGCGACGTTACGGACGGCAAGGCAGCCAAAGAATCGGATCTGATCTTCTTCGGCGCCGAAACGGACAAAGACCTGGCCAAGCTGCTCGCGTTGCAACGGTCGATGAAGCGCAACGGCGCGATCTGGGTAGTCTATCCGAAAGGCAGGAAGGAAATCACGGAGATCGGCGTTCTGAACGCGGGCAGACAGGCCGGGCTGGTCGACACTAAAATCGCCCGCATTTCGGACACGCACACGGCGCACAAGTTTGTAATCCCATTAGCGAAGCGGTGACGGTGACTCTTTCTTGATGGCATCCAGCTCGCGCCGGCACTGTTCCGCTTCGGGAGCCACCTTACACGCAGCTTGTAAGTGCTCCAGGGCTTCCTGAGTAAGTCCCAGACGCTTATCGGCGATGCCTAACTCGAACTGCGCCATGTAGTCGTCGGGCGCGGTGGCGATAACGGCCTCGAAGCAGGCGCGGGCTTTGGCATAAAGGTGCTGCTCGACATATGTCCCGCCAAGGTCGCGGCGCGCCAGCGTGTTCTTCGGATCGCGCGCCAGAATTTGACGGAAAGTGGCGGCGGCCTCTTCCAGGCGTCTGTCGTATAGCGACGACTGCGCACTTTCGTAGAGCCGGTACTCCGGCAAGCGGTCTTTCGGGTCGGGCAGCGCGCCGCCCGCCGCTGCGCGCGGGCCGCCGGACAGATAGCCTAACGAAGCCAGCAGCGCCCGTGTGCGGGGTGAGATGTTGGCGGGCGAGGCCGGCTGTTTGGGGGCGTGACTGGCCAGCAGCTTTCGTAGGTCGCTCTTGAGCGCCCGCGCGCGTGCCGGGTCTTTGCCATACAGATTGATCCGCTCCTGCGGGTCGGCGGCTAAGTTATAGAGTTCCGGGCGGGGCGCGTCGATATACTTATACGCGCCCTCCCGCAAACTGCGCAGCGGCGACCAGCCGAAGCCGTCGTATGCATATAGACTCTCGCTGTAGACGCTGGGCGGCCCGCTCGCCGCCAGCAGGCTGCGCCCTTCGAACGATGGCGGCGCGGCGATGTGCAGAAAGTCGAGCACGGTGGGGGCGGCGTCCATCAAGCCGCCCGTCCGGTCGTCGCGCGCGGGTCGGCCCGGCGCGCCGTCAGGCCAGTGAATCATAAGCGGCACCCGCAGCGTGCTTTCGTAGATGAAGTAGCCGTGGCTGTCTTCGCCGTGGTCGCCGAGGCTTTCGCCGTGGTCCGATAACAGCACGACTAACGATCGCTGCCACCACCCGCTTTGGATCAGAGCCTGCTTGAACGCGCCCAGGATTCGATCGGTGTACGCCAGTTCCGCATCGTAGCCACCGCGTATATAGGGTTTGTGCAGGTCGAACAAATGCGCGAACACGAACACGCCCGCGTCCCGCTGGGTCGCATTGGCGGCCAGCCAGCGGCGCGCCGCGCCCAGCACCAAGGCTCCGTCGCGCCGGTCCCGGACCCCGTATTGGTTGCGGCCCGCCCCGCCGAAGAACATGGAGCCGGATATGGGCGAGAAGGCTTCGAAATGAAACGGGCTGTCGTAAAGGTCGAAGCCCTGGTCCAGGCCCATCTCGGTTTCGAGGAAGACGCTGCCGATGAAGGCCGCCGTCTTGTATCCATGCGACCGCAACACGGATGCCAGAGTCACACGCCCCGGCGGCACGCGCTCGGCGTTCTCTTCGATCTGGTTCTCGAACGGGTAAGTGGACGTGAACAACGAGGTATGTGAGGGAAGCGTGAGCGGAACCTGCGATTCGATGTTACTGAAGAGAGTGCCCTGTTGCGCAAACGAATCGATGTTGGGCGTGCGGATGCGGCGGTATCCGTACGCGCTCAAGTGGTCGGCGCGCAGCGTGTCGATCGAAATCAGGATGACCGAAGTGGGGTCGGCGGCCAGACACAACCCGGCGCCTATACCAAGCAGCGGAAGCCATCGGAAGCAACTCATCTCGTCGAGCGATCTATGACTTGGGAATCACCTTCCCGGGGTCCACAAACGGCATCGGCACAACCAACGCGCGCGCCGCGCCTTGCGGCGTCTCGATTTCCAACTCCGTGCCCGGCGTTCCGTGCGCCACCGGCAACATCGCGAAACCGATGTTCTTCTCCAAACGCGGCGAATAGATGGCCGAAGTCACCTGCCCCACCGTCTCGCCGCCTTTGCGCACCGGCCAGCGCGTCATGTTGAACTTGATCGGCGCGCCCGCGATCTCGACCCCCACCAAGCGCCGCTTCACGCCTTCCGCGCGCACGCGGCGAAGCGCCTCCCGGCCCAGAAACTCGGCCTCTTTGTCGATGTCCACCAGGCGGTCGAGGCCCGCTTCGTACGGATTGGTATCCAGCGTGATATCCGTGCCATGATTCAGAATCCCGGCTTCGATGCGGCGAATATCGCTGGGCCCCGTGGCCCGGATATTGAAAGGACGCCCCGCCTCCATGATGCGTTCCCACAACTCGTCGCCGCGGCTGCCATCCCGCAGATAGACTTCGTAGCCGACTTCGCTGGTCCATCCCGTGCGCGTGACCACCACGGGAATACCGTCCAGATCCGTTTCCAGGAAATAGTAATAGTGCAAGGCCAGCACCTTGTCGCCGAACAGCGCCTGCATCACCTGCTTCGATTTGGGTCCCTGTACTTGGACCGGGGAAACATCCGGCTCGCGGATGGTCACCTGCACTCCCGAATGGACCGCGACGCCCTTGGCGTAGAGCAGCAGATCGCTGTCCGCGCCCGCCAGCCAGAAGTGCTGCTCGCCCAGGCGCAGCAGCACGGGATCGTTGACGATGCCGCCGTCCTCGGTGGTGATCAGCACGTATTTGCCTTGCCCCACGCGGCACTTGCTCAGGTCGCGCGGCGTCAACAGGCTGGTAAAACGGAAGGCGTCCGGGCCGGTGATTTCGGTGTTCCGCTCCACGGCCACGTCCCACAGAGTCACCTCGTTCAGCAGGTGCCAGTACTCATTGACCGGATCGTCATAGTAGCTGGGCAGGAACATGTGGTTGTAAACGGTGTAGGCGCGGCAGCCGTAACGCAGCGTGGATTCGAAGAAGGGTGATCGCCGCAAGCGCGCGCCGCGCTGGATCAGGCGCATGTCGAAGGGTTCTGGCATAGCAGGTCAAGCCAGTATACCAGTGGGACAGGCCTGCTGGCCTGTCGCCCGCCACCTGCTAGACTAAGGGCTGCATGCTTCCCGTAGCCCTAACGATCGCCGGCTCCGACCCCATCGGCGGAGCGGGTATTCAGGCCGACCTGAAAACATTTCATCAGTTCGGCGTGTACGGTGAAGCCGTCGTCACGCTGCTGACGGTGCAGAATACCGTGCGCGTCTCGCGCGTGGATTGCATACCCGTGGAACTGGTGTTGGCCCAGTTGGCCGCGGTTCTGGAAGACATTCCGCCACAGGCCGCCAAGACCGGCGCGCTGGGCAACCGCGAGATCGTGGAAGCCATCGCCGCGGCGGCGGCCGATTTCCGGTTCCCGCTGGTGGTCGATCCCGTCATGATCGGCAAACACGGCCAACCGTTGATTTCGCCGGACGCGATCGCCGCCATGCGCGAGTTGCTGCTGCCGCGCGCCGCGCTGATTTGTCCGAACCTGCACGAGGCCGAAGAACTGACCGGCCTTTCGGTGCGTACCGTGGACGATATGCGGGCGGCGGCCAAGCGTCTCTGCGAAATGGGAGCCAAGGCCGCGCTGGTGAAGGGCGGCCACCTGGAGGACTGCGCGGTGGATGTCCTCTTCGATGGGCAGGATTGGCGCGAATTTACCGCCCCGCATTTCGATACGCCGCACACGCATGGAACCGGCTGCACGCTCACGGCGGGCATTACCGCGGAGATGGCGCGCGGCGCCACTATCGACGCAGCCATGGCGCGCGCCAAGAGTTACGTCACGCAGGCCATTCGTTCCAACCCCGGGCTGGGGCACGGCGCCGGCCCGTTGAATCATCACGCAGCTACTGGATTGAAAGCGAGCGCCAGATGAAATTTCCCGAACTATTGAAAGCCGCCATCGAACATTCCGACATTCCTCTGCGCTTCGAGCCGGGCGCCGAAGAAGCCGTTGCCAATCCGGTGACGGAACTCTTGAAAGCGTGGGTGCAGGCGCACGAGCCGGACGAACCACGCTCCGATTTCGACCGCGGCCGGCAGGCCCTCATCGCGGAGTTGATCGACGAGTTGGATGGCGCGCGGGACGTGCCGTCCTAATGGCCTGAGAACTTGCCGCCGTTCGGCGCACTTCACAAACGGAGTCCTTTCCATCGAAGATTCGAAGGGCGGGTTCCTGAAACGGAGCACACGGGCTTCGAATTGGGAAAGCCCGGGGACGGCCTGGGCCTTCGATTCAAAGCAGAAAGGAGAGTCGGAATATGACCCTACCCCTAGTTGACCAACTGCTCCGCAGCAATCACCAGCATACTCCAAAAGCCTGGCATTTGGGAAATCGTTTTTTTCGCGGGCCTCGGCTCACGGCAAAGCTGTGTGAGAAATTAGCGCCCCTCGGCGCACTGCACAAACGGAGTCCTTTTTAGCGGAGATTGGAAGAGCGGGTTCCCGAAGGAGTACTCGAGCTCCAATTGGGAAAGCCCGGGGACTGCCCGGGCCTTCCAATTCGAAGCAGAAAGGAGGGTCATATTATGATCCTAATCCTAGTTGGCCTGCTGTTACCAGCAGCGTCACGATCATTATCGTATGGCGTAAACGCCGCCGGTAACGGTCGAGTGGGATCGGGGGTTCGCAGCCCCCGGTCCCGCTACTAGGATACTCCAAAAGCGTGCCATTTGGGAATTATTTTTCCACCAGCGTTCTGGTGTATAAAGGTAGCTCTATGCGCGCTCTCGCGATTCTCCTGCTGGCGCTCCTTCCGCTCTCGGCCCAGCAAACTGTGCCGCCCAAACGCTCCTCCCAAATCCAGGACGGCTTCGGCATAAACTCCGACCTGCCGCGCGACCCGTATCTGCCATGGGACCGCCACTGGTGGACCCGCATGTTCGACGCCGGCGTGAGCTGGATCCGCATCGGCCAGTATGAAAACACTTCCGACTACACCAGTTGGGATTGGATCGAGCAGAAGCGCGGCGTCCTGGCGATTCCACCCGGCTTGGACGATTACGTCGATTCGCTGGTGGATAACGGCGTCAAGGTTCAGGTGCAGTTGATGTACGGGAATCCCATGTACACGTCGCCCGCCGGCAAGCTGCCCGAGGCGATCGCGCCCGAGCCGGGCGGCTTCCACAATCCCGACCGCAGCCTCTATTCCGTCTTCTGGCCGCCCAAGACGCCCGCGCAAGTTGCGGCATTCGTGAAGTACGTGCAATTCGTGGTGGGACATTTCCGCGGGCGCATCCGCTATTACGCGTTGTGGAACGAGCAGGATATCGATTACTGGAATCCGCTGCCCAATCCGGAAGACTACGGGCGCTTGCTGAAAGCCTTCATCCCCGCGGTGCATGGCGCCGATCCGCAGGCAAAGGTCATCTACGGCGGCCAGGCCGATCCCACGCGCGACTATGCGCGGCGCGCCCTGGATGCCTGCGATTGCGCGCCGGGCATCGACGTATTCGCCTATCATACCTACCCCGGATACGGGCAGAACTCGAATCCGGAGTCGATGGACTATGGCGCTTACGGCGACGAGTCGCCCACGAAGCTGCGCGAATTGGTGCGCGGTTATCCCGGCATGCGGCCGGACATTCCATTCTGGGACGACGAGTTCAATTCCATTCCATCGTGGACCGGATCGGACGAATCCGTGCAGTCGAAGTATATCCCGCGCGGCCTGATCTATAACTGGGCGCGCGGCGTGCGCACCTTCGTCTGGCTGCTGACCGCCGGCACGGACGGCAACGAATATGACGATTTCGGTTTCATCCACGGGCTGCGGTATTTGCCCGACGACTTCACCCCGCGCCCGGTGTTCTATGCGTACCAAAATACCAACGCGCTATTTGCGGATACGCGCTTCGATGCGTCCATCAAGATCGCGCCGGCGGATGTTCTGGCGCTGCATGACACCTCGCAGCCCTTCCAGGCTTACGGCTTTCGCAGCCGGACCGGCAAGCCCATCGTGGCCTATTGGCTGGCGGCGCACAGCGTGCCGGGCGGCGCGTTCCCGCCCTTCCATGCCGACCTGACCATCGCCAACACCGGGATACGGCATCCCGTGCTCATCGACGTGGTGTCCGGCGCAATGCAGCCCATCGCCAAGCCCGAGCCGAGCGATGTCTTTCCGAACCTGCCCATACGCGACAGCGTGCTGGCCGTCGCGGATGAGAATTACTTCGATTGGCCGGTGCTGCCGGAAGCGCCCAGTTCGCTGACCGCGGCGGTGGCGGGAAATACGGTGCGGCTGCGGTGGCAAACGCATGGCGGCGATCCGGCGAAGGCCATCGTCGAGCGCCGCGCCGGCGACACGGGACAGTGGACCCGCATCGCCACGCAACCGTCCGCCAACTCCGAGTATGCGGATGGCAGCGCTCCGGCGGGGGTGGTGTGCTACCGGGTGCGGGCGGCTAACGAGGGCGGGGAATCGGCGTATTCAAACGTGGCGCGCGTGCGGCGGTGACGATCTTGCTGGGCAATCAAAGGAACGACTTTACCTCGTTAATCATGCCGGCGTCAGTCCAGTCGGTCGCGCCAATGATTTTTTGAACGACCTTGCCCTTGGCGTCGATGATGTAGGATTCGGGATACTTGAAAGTGCCGTAATCGCCGCTGATCTTGGCGTCGGGATCGCGGGCGGTGATGAAGGAAACGTGGCTGCGGGCGAGGAAGTCGCGATAGAGCTTGGGGTTCTTGTCCACGCTGACGCCCAGGACCACCACGCCGGTTCCCTCCATCTCTTTCGCGAACCGGTCGAGCGAGGGTACTTCCTCGACGCAGGGCTGGCACCAGGTAGCCCAGAAATTCAACACCAGCAAACGCCCGCCAAAGTTCGAGTTGGTGATGACTTGCCCGTTGTCGGCAGTGATGCTGAAATCCGGGGCGGAGTCTCCCACGCCGATGATGGGTTCGTGAAGGGAGATGTAAAGCACAAACACGAGGACCATCAGCAATGCGACGATCCCGCCCTTCAGGAATCGATCGATTTTGACGCTGTGCATACTGGAACTATAATTCTAGTGTACTTTCAGTCCGTTTGCTGCATCCAATAAACAGGTTCCATGCTGATCACCCGCAAGGCGGAGTTCTCCGCGTCCCACATCTGCCGCAATTCCGGGCTTTCGGAGGCCGAGAATCGGGCGCTGTTCGGCGCGGCGGCCAACCAGCACGGGCACGGCCACAATTATGTGCTGGAAGTCACCGTGGAGGGTACGCCGGACCCGGTCACCGGCATGGTGCTCGATTTGAAGGCGCTCAAGGAAACCCTGAACCGCGAAGTGATCGAGATATACGATCACCGTTTCCTGAACCGCGAAGTCGCGCCGTTCGACCATGTTATTCCCACGCCCGAGAACATCGCCATCGACATCTGGAATCGCCTGCAGCCGCATTTGAGCGGGCCGCGCGGCTGGTTGCACGGGGTGCGGATCTACGAGACGCCGGACCTGTACGTGGACTATTTTGGAGACGCGGAGTGATGCTGGTCACGCGCAAGTACCGCTTTTCGGCGTCGCACCGGCTGCACGCGGCGCAGCTCGACGATGCGCGGAACCGCGAGTTGTACGGCAAGTGCAATAATCCTTTCGGGCACGGCCACAACTACGAAATCGCCGTGACGGTGCGCGGCCCGGTGGAGGCGCGTTCCGGGCGCGCGGTGGATCTCGAGTTGTTGGACGGCCTGGTGCGGCGCCAGGTGCTGGAGCCGTTCGAGCATCGCAACCTCAACGAGGAGGTGGAAGCGTTTCGCGCGGCGGTTCCGACCTCGGAGAACCTGGGGCGCGAAGTGGTCCGGCGGTTGAAACAGAATTGGCATGCGGTGTTTCCGGCGGACGAGCCTCGTCTCGAATGTGTGGCCGTCGCCGAAACCAGCCGCAACGCGTTTGAAGTGTCAGCCCATGAAATCGAATAAAGCTACCGTAAAAGTGATGACTCCGAAAGCGGACGCGGCGCTGGTGAACCAGCCCATCGCGCCGCTGGTGAAACAAATCCTGGAGCGCCTGGGCGAAGATGCCGGGCGGGACGGCCTGGCGCGCACGCCCGAGCGCGTGGAACGGGCGCTGCGGTTTCTGACCAGCGGCTACGCCATGGACGTGAACAAGGTGGTTAACGGCGCCTTGTTCGCGGTGAAGTACGACGAGATGGTGATCATGAAGGACATCGAGTTCTTCAGCATGTGCGAGCATCACATGCTGCCGTTTTTCGGCAAGGTGCACGTGGCGTATATTCCCCGCGACCGGGTGATCGGGCTGAGCAAGCTGCCGCGCCTGGTGGATGTGTTCGCGCGGCGCCTGCAAATTCAGGAGCGCATGACGCAGCAGATCGCGCAGACCATCCAGGAGCTGATCGATCCGGTGGGGGTGGGGGTGATCTGCGAAGCGCGGCACTTCTGCATGATGATGCGCGGCGTGGAGAAGCAGCATTCCGGGGCCGTTACCAGTGCGATGCTGGGCGCTTTCCGGGACCAGAAAGAGACGCGGGACGAGTTCCTGGCGCTGGTAAAGTAAGACGACGCCTGCATCGATTGGAGCGGCCAGAGCCGGCTGAAAGCCGGCTGCGGGCAAGATTGCCCGCCCTCCAATTGCGGAAAAGAGCGCGCGAGACGTCAAGCGGGCGGAATCCCCGCCAGGCGTAACGCCTTCCGGGCCGTGGTGCTCACAGGCAATGAGGGCAGCGTCCCGATGGGAATCCAGCGCAGGGGCAGCGCCGCGGGCGCTTTCCGCGCCAGGCGCCCCGCCCGGACCGTCACTTCATAACGATGATGCGTAATGGTGTGCCGAAACGTGCCGATCTCGCGCGTCGCATCCAACTCCGGCAATTGCTCGGGTGAAGGCAACTCCCAAAAGCCGGCCAGCCGCCGCGCATCCCCGGCCCTCTGCCATAGCAGAAGGCGTCCGCGCCGTTCGACAACCGCGACTGTCATGGCAATTTTCACCGGCTGCGTCTTCCGCAGCTTCACCGGCAACTGCTGCTGGCGGCCCTCGCGGCGGGCTGCGCACATGGCCGCCAACGGGCAGATCCCGCAGCGCGGGGCGCGCGGCAGACACACGGTCGCGCCCAGTTCCATCATGGCCTGGTTGAACGCGCCAGCCCGCCGGCCGTCCAGCCCATCCAGATGATGCTGCGCCAACTCGCGAAAGCGCGCGCGCGTGCGGCTGGCGCCGATATCCGCCGGATCGTTGGTTACCCGCGCCAGCACGCGCATGACATTTCCATCCAGCACGGCGTACGGCAGCCCGAAGGCGATGCTCGAAATCGCGGCGGCCGTATAGTCGCCCACGCCCGGCAGCTCCCGGATGGCCTGGTAGCCGGCCGGAAAAACGCCGTCCATCAGGCGCGCGGCTTTATGCAGATTGCGCGCGCGCGAATAGTAGCCCAGGCCGCTCCAGCTCGCCAGCACTTCTTCCGCGGAAGCCGCTGCCAGCGCCGCCACGCTGGGAAAGCGTTCCAGGAATCGCTGATAATAAGGGATCACGGCCTCCGCGCGGGTCTGCTGCAGCATGATCTCGGAAACCCAGATGCAATAAGGATCGCGGGTGCGCCGCCAGGGGAGATCGCGGTGCCCGGCGCCGTACCAGCGCAGGACGGTGCCCGCGAGGGACGGCCCTGTCATGCGAGCGTTTGCATCCACTCGGCGACGACGTACTTGATTTGATCCGGCGTCAGGTCGAAGGCTTCGAACTCCGGGTTGAGCGGCTCCAGCCGGATGCGTTCGTGCTGCCACGTATCTTCGCCACCGGACGATTTCCGGCTGGTGTACTTCTTGACGGTGAACCTTTCATGCACACCGATCAACTCCACCAGCACGATTTTGCCCTGGCGCGAACCCACCACCGGCCCGCGGAAGATATTCAGGCTGCCGTCCGGGATGCGCGGTTCCATGGAGCGGCCCTCCACGTGGGCCACAAACATCCCTTCGGCCAGGCGCAGGCCCTCCGGGGCGCGCACCCAATCCTCGGGTTCGGTGTCCACTTGTTCGTCGGCGCCGAACTTGCCCGCCGCCGCGCGCAAAGTATACAGCGGCAAGTGCGTGCGAAATGGCTGGACCGTCAACTTCTCCACGTGGCGTTCGAAAATCCGGTCCGCCACCCGCGAAAACGAATCCACGGCCACGGCTTCCCGCTCCGAAACCCGCAACATGTGCGAAAGCGAATCCTCCCACGACTCCAGCAAGCGCCGCGCCCCCAACTCCGGGATCTCGGCGATTTTATCCTGGAAATCCCGCTCCAGGGCCGCCAGATAGGCCGCGTCTTCCGGGCCGGCCAAATCCTCCCAGTGCGCGCGCAACCGCAAAGCGTGCCGTCCGGAATGCGGGTCCGCATCCACCAGCAGCACCCCCACGTTGTGTACCGGCTGCCCCGGCAACGCAAGCTGCAACAGGACAAACTCGCCCCGGCTTGACGATGCCCGCGCGCTAATCGGAATGACCGGGGCCATACAATTCCTTATCGTCCAAAGTTGCGCGGGCCGCGAAAAAAACAAATGGGCCGCTGATGAACGCGGATAAACGCGGATAAGACAAAACCAAGCTCTTTGCTTTCCATCGGCGTTTATCCGCGTTCATCGGCGGCCCATTTGTTTTTTTCGCACCCGGCTAGGCTAGGGCGCAAACGGATAATACCCGGTCCGGAACCGCACCTTGGCGGTCGGCAAATCCGGCACCACGATCCTGATCTTGCGGAACTGCTTGGTATCCGCGGCTCCCGTATCCGGCACGTACCGCAGAATGTATTGCGTGGTCACCTCGCCCACGATGGCCGCGATGGCGTGGAAAATGCCGGCGGAAACCTCCGAAGCATATCCGCCAGAACCCACCGCCAGCGCGTAATTGCCGTCGTCGGAAGGATGCGAAAGGTAACCATCCACGTCGGAATACAGATTGTCCAGCGGGTATTCCACACGGCCGCCGGTCTCGGTGGTCAGGCGTTCCAGATTTTCTTCGCCTTCGTTGGTGAACCCGAACGACACCGTGCTCATGGCGTAGATGGTCACCAGGCTGCGCTGGGCGATTTCGACGACTTCGTCCAGGCTCTTCTTGCTCGCATTATCGTGCCCGTCGCCGATCACAATCAGCACCCGCCGCGGATCGTAGGGCTCGCCCTCCACCACCTGCCGGTGCATGCAGGCCATGTAGATCGCGTCGTACAGGGACGAGCCGCCGCCCGTCTTCATCTTGCGCAGCTTCTCCACCATCTTGTCCGCCTCGGTGGTGGTGTTGACCTGCAGCTCCGGCTCGTTGGCGAACGAAATGAGATAGCCGCTGAACTTCTTATCTCCCGTCAGGATATTGAGCACCAGGTCGATGGCCGCGTCCTGATAATTCTTCCAGTGCACCCGGCTGTCGTTGCTCAGATCGATCAGGAACCCAACCACCAGCGGCTGATTGCGGTCGTGGTTGAAGAACTCGATGCGCTGCTCTTTGTCGTCGTCGTAGATTTTGAAGTCCTTGGCCTCCAGGTTCGAGACGTAGCGTCCCTTGTAGTCGGTGACCGTCACGGGCACGATCACCTCGTTCACCTGCACCTTGATAGGCTTGGACGGCTGCTTATTATCGGATTGCGCCAGCGCCAGCGCGCCCAGCGCCAGCGCCAAAGGAATGCGTGCCACCATAGAGATTACCGTTGATCTCCATTTTAGCAGGGTGAAGAAGGAGTCAGGAAGTCAGAAGACGGAAGTCTACCGCTGGACACGCCCGGACCCGTCGCCGGCGAGCAATTGCTGCACTTCGGCGACACTGAAACGGTTGAAATCGCCTGGGATGGAGTGCTTCAAGCAACTGGCGGCGACCGCGAATTCGAGCGCTTCCCGGGGGCCATCGAGCGCCTGCAGCCCGTAGATCAACCCGCCCGCAAAGGCGTCGCCGCCTCCCACACGGTCCACAATGTGGGTGATCTCGTAGTGCCGGCTCACCAAGAAAGTATGGCCGTCGTTAAGGCAGGCCGACCACCCGTTGTGGGAAGCGCTGTGGGATTCCCGCAAGGTCACCGCGATGCTCCGCAAGTTGGGAAACTCCGCCAGCACCTGGCCGGTGAGCGCGGCATAATGCGCGGGGTCCAGCTTGCCCGCGTGCACATCCACCGGGGCGGCGATACCCAGAGCCATCTGGCAATCTTCCTCGTTGGCGAGGACCACATCCACGAAGCGCACCAACTCGCGCATGACTTCGCTCGCGGGCTTGCCCCACTTCCACAAATTCTTGCGGTAATTGAGGTCGCAGGATACCGTGATGCCCTTCTGGCGCGCGACACGCACCGCTTCCACCGCCAGGTCCGCGGCGGTCGCGCCAATGGCCGGCGTAATGCCCGTTACATGAAACCAGCCGGCGCCCTCGAATGCCGCATCCCAATCCACATCGCCCGGCTTAGCCAGCGCGACGGAGCTGTAATCGCGGTCGTAGACGACTTTGGACGCCCGCTGATTCGCGCCCGTCTCCACGTAGTAGACCGGCATGCGGCCGCGCGCGCGCACAATCCGGGAGGTGTCCACGCCGAAGCGCCGCAGTTCGCCGATCGCCGCGTCGGCGATGGGATGGTTGGGCGGCAGCAGCGTCACATAACGCGCGGGCAGCCCGAAGGCGGCCAGCGCCACCGCCACGTTGGCCTCGCCGCCCCCGAAGGTCGCCACGAATTGCGGGGACTGCAGGAAGCGCTCGAATCCGGGCGGCGCCAGGCGCAGCATGATCTCGCCGAATGTAACCGTGGTTTTGAACATTGGTTCGACTCAGCGGGACGAGGGCGTCCCGCGCGGTCCAGGGGGACCGCCCCACAATTCTGTTGCGGAAGTCATTCCTTGACCGCCACTGCATCTTCTTTGACCGCGACCACGTCGAGCGCGAATCCGGCGTCCATGGAAGGCAGGCCTTGAAATGGCAGCATGGTCCCGGCCGGCGGACGCGTCCCGTTGTAGAACTCCCCGCGAATTTTGCGCACCTGCTCGGATATTCTGGCGGAAAGCGGATACATGCTGGTGAAGGCCGCCTCACGCAACGAGCCGCCCTCCTGCGAGAGCGATTTCTGCAGGCGCTCGAAGGCCAGCCGGGCGTCGGCGTCCTGGAATCCGAAAGCCTGCTGGCTTCCGGTCAGGATGACCTGTGGCGCGCCGATCAAGGCAATCTGGGAAAGCTGGGGCGATTGCGCCAGTCCCTCCGGATTGAGCATGCGCACCGCGGCGCCGGTATTCCAGCGCAGCCTGGCCACCGCCTCGCACTCGGCCACCGCGCGCGCCGGAGCCCGCTGCACTTGCACGAAATTCAATGCCGCGCCGGAGTAATTGGCCTGCACCAGCCGGCGCACGTCCGCGAACTGCCCCAGCGAACTCAGAAAACAGGTGACCCGCGCGACATCGTCCGGCTGGGAGCCGGCCGCCTTCACGGCCGTCGCCAGGCGCGCCAGCGATTGCTCCGCCAGCGGCAGCACCGGATCGAGCGGCTCGCCCGAGGAAACTCCCTGGCCCGAGATATACACGAGCCCATACTGGTTTACTTCTTTCTTCGAGACGGCCGTGGCTTCCACCACCACCTGCGCCGCCGCCAGCGGCAACGCGCCCACCTGGACCACGCTCAGCACCGGCAGGGCCAGCCGGTGCTCAGTGAAGGTTTCGGCGACCAACTCGCGCACGCGGCGGAGATCCCCGCTGCCGGCCACGAACGCGCGCAGCTTCACCACGGCCGCGCCGTTCGTGGAATGCAGCAGCCACTTCAGCGCATCGCGCGTTTGTTGGGAAAGGAGTCCTTTGGCCGAAAGGGGTGTGACCTGAAATACCAAGCGGCGCGTCTCCACCGTAAGGGCGCTGGGAGGGTCCTTAGGAAGCTGAAGGACCTGCGTCTCTTCCTCTTTTTTCTTCTTGCCCCAGGACGAGAGCGTTACCGCCAGCGCGCCCGCGAGCGCCAGCAGCCAGATCCTTCGCATATCGCACAGACGATTGTATCACCCCGTTTCGGGGATTTCGTGGAGTTGGGGAGACTTCTGCGGACGGATGGCTTTAAGCCCGGCAGGATCACGCCGACCGCCGCCGCGAGGCGTTGCAACTGACCGCGGCCTTAGCTGGCGGCCTTGACCGCGGCCGTGCTCAGGGTGGTATTGCTGACGCTCCAGATCTTGCTGACGTTGGTTCCGGCGCTGATGAACAGAGCGGCGGAAGATAGGGCCACAAAGGCCATTAGCAACGTGTATTCGATGAGATCCTGGCCGGTTTCGTCCCGCCAAAGGCCTCCAATCGACCGGACCAGGAGTTCCCTTTTGTTATCGGATAATTTTGTCATACGGATTTATGGCCTCCATCTAGTGTGACGACCTACGCTTAGTTTAATACCTGCCATGAGTTTTAGCAGTACTAACCAAAGTGCTACGGTCGGTTCCGTAATCGACATGGCTACGGACAGGCCCGGAGGCCCGTCCTACGGGGCCGCCGGCACGTCCATCCAGGCGTGCGCGGCGGCGCTGGACAACTCGGTTTCGAGGATTTGCAATTGGCGCAGGCCGTCCACGAATTGCGGATACTCGATGGGCGCGGATGGATCTTCCACGGCGCGATAGAAACGGCGGAACAACTGCTTGAAGGTGTCGTCGTAGCCTTCGCTGTGGCCACCCGGCAGATCCGCGTAGGGACGCGCGGCGGGCAGCAACAGCGACGGGTCCTTCACGATGATCTCGTTGGGCGTGTTGCGGTGTCCGATCCACAGCTCGTCGGGCCGTTCCTGGTTCCAGGCCACGGAAGCCTTGCTGCCGTAGATTTCGATGCTCAGGCTGTTCTTGCGTCCGGCGTTGACCTGGCTGGCGGTGAATGCGCCGCGGGTACGGCCGCCCATGCGGAACAGCACCGCGCCGAAATCCTCCGTGTCGATGGGCGCCTCATCGTAGTCTTCCGGGCTGAGCGTCTTGCCGGCGAAAGTCTCGATGGATTTCTTGGGCCGTTTGCGGGTCTTATGGAACGTCTGCAGATCGGCGCACACCGAGGTGATGCGCTGCCCGGTGACGTGCTCGGCCATGTCGCACCAGTGCGAGCCGATATCCGCCATGCAGCGCGATGGGCCGTTGCGCTGGGAATCGATGCGCCAGTTCCAATCCGTGTCGTACAGCAGCCAATCCTGCGAATATGTGCCTTGCAGCACCAGGATCTCGCCCAGTTCGCCCGCCTCGCGCATGCTGCGCATCTGCTGCACCATGGGGTAGAAGCGCAGGTTGTGAAAGGTGCAGTTGCGCAGGTTCTTCTGCTGGGCCAGGGAGACCAGCTTCCGGGCGTTTTCGACCGAAGTGGACAAGGGCTTCTCGCAGATCACGTGCTTGCCCGCGTTGAGCGCGTCGGTAACCATGGCGAAGTGCAGCGCGTTTGGCGTGCATACGTGGACCACATCGACCTGGGGATCGTCCAGGATCTCATGGTAGTCGCCGGCGGTCTTGGCGACGTGCAATTCTTCGCCCAGGCGGCGGGCCTTGTCCTCCCGGCTCTCGCCGAGCGCGTAGACTTCAACGTTGCCCAGACGGCGAATGCCTTCCAGGTGCACGCGTCCCACGAAACCCGTGCCGAAGACCGCGGCCTTCAATTTATGCATTAGGATTGCCTCCGTTTATGAAGAGTTGGTTGGGCCGATTCACAATCGGCCCGCAGGTTGCTAACCTGCCCACAAGCAAAGTCCAATTTAACCCAATTGCCGATAGAATGGTATGCACGATGTTGGTCCGCCTCCGCTTTGGAAAAGGCCCGAAAGTGGGCCGCAAACGGCGCAAGAACCGGCGGGTGGCTATGGCGTTCGCCTCGTTCCTGACGCCGGCGGCGGTGATGGCCGCGGCTCTGGGCATCTGGCGCCTGGCGGAAGATCCCCACTGGGCCAGCGATTTCGTCATCCGCCAGGGTCTGCTCTCGCACTGGCAGGTGTGGTTCGCTTTCGCGGGACTGCTGCAGACCGGCTCGCACCTTTTGTATCGCTACGGCCGGGCAGGGGACAAAGGCGCCCGATCGTCGTAACAATAGGCGCGCAGGGAACCGGCCATTTGCCGTACCATCATAGAGAGGGCGCCCCACGGGGGGCGGTGTCACTACAAAATGGCGTCGCCAGCGACAGTATGTCAGCGGAATCAACGTCTCGAAGTACGAGTTACACCGGATCAAAAAGAGCTGATCGAGCGCCCGCGTGTGTTCAAGGACGGACCGTAACCGATTTTGTGGTCAGCGCCTTGCAGGAGGCGGCTAAGCAAGCCATTGCGGAGCACGCCGTCTGGAAGCTCACTCAGGAGCAGCAGAAAGTCTTCATCGGCGCGCTGACGGATCCGCCCGCGCCGAACCAAGAACTCCAGGCAGCCTACAAGCGGTTCCGGAAATACAAAGCATCCGCTCGCCGGTAAAGCCGTTGTTCAACTTTCCAATCGAACCCTTCGGCTCGCAATACGACCGGCTGAACTTCCGTTGTGGCAACGAAGCGCTACTACTTGAAGAATCGCCCAAATCGTGGTATCACGCTATCTGTCACAAAATTGTATATTCTCTCGATCCCATCAAAGCTGCACCCGACGCCAGCGCTTATGTCGCCAAAGATTATTTCCATGGCGACCTCTGGATCGAGTGTCATATCACACTTGCAGCGCAACGGAACCGACACCACGTTGCCCTGATGGAATTCGATCAGGGCAATAGTGGACTTCCTAACCTTGGGAAAGTTAAAGTCCTGAGCAGAACTGTGGAGCGGAATTCTTCTGTGCTTGTCGATGTTACAGAGGGCGTTGAGCCTCCACAGAAGACGGCTCCTGATTGCTGCGGCGTCCGGTCCATGGTACGGCTGAAGTCCTTCGATGATGCTGACTGCATACGCGGGAATTCCAGCCGTCTGCTGTTTGAAGCTTCGCCGGGTCTCCCTATTGTCGATTTCGAAGATGGGAAACTGGGTTCTCTTGGGATCGCGGACGTTCAATTTGGCCAAAGACCAAACCAACTGATCGAGGGAGGACCGCAGGCAGTATAGCAGATCCCCGACGATTAGAGAGACCTTGTCGGGGATCTCATGCGAGTCTATCTTGATTCTGAATCTGTCCCGTTCAACATCATCCTCGGTACTGATGGAATAGGGCTTAGAATACTTGAAAATGGAGAGTTCTTCCCGCAGCTCTTCAAGATGTACCTTCGCCCTGGTGGTTTTTAGGTAGGGATCAACCAGACTGGACGGATGGCGCGTGACGGTCTCGACGTACACACTTCACGATACCAAGCGGTCTGCACCTGAATCAAGTATATGTTTGCGCTTAATCGGCGTTCACCGCTTAGGACGCCCCGGCGGTTACCCTCGCTTTAAGTGACTGGCGGGATTCTGCCGCCAAACAAGGGAATGGGTTACTGTTCAAACCACTGTTCCAACTGCGTTCGCCGCCTGCTTTGCGGAAGCACAGTAAGTACAAGGAACCGTTGGTCGGGGCGTTAACCCAATCCCTTACTCGAGATTCAGGTTCGGGCTTTGTCAGTTCGGATGGGACGTTAGTATCGAGCAGAAAGCCGCTCATGACAAGTCAGCCGGGCGTCCGGTGTCAGGGTTGCGACTGAAGTCCAGATCATCTGTCAGGCCTCTCACCATCGCGCAAACCTCCACCAAGGTTTTGGGTCCCTCCCCTTCTTCCTCTTCGGTATTGGTTGCGTTTCTGGCCGGAGGATGGACAGCCTCTTCGAGCATGTGCGCGGCATAGGCCTCGATGGCGCGGCCGTGAGCGGCGGCCTGGCGCGCGAGTTCGACCTCAAGCTCAAGTGTAATGTCAACGGTGATCGTCATCGGCGCTCCTTTCAGGGCATGCTTTCATGCTGCACTGTCCGGTGCCCCGATTTGCCCGTGCTACAGCTATTTTAACGCCTGGAAGAGCGCAGGCTGGGAGGATAGCCAAACTCCACGAGCGGGTCGCGAGGGGGGACTTATGGAGCTTCGCATAACATGGTTATAGTTCGCTGAGAGCCGTGCCGAGCCCCCTGGCTCGGCTGTCGGACCAGGGGGTCCGACGCGGGCGAGGGCGCCCGCCCCACCTTCAGACGAAGTTAGTGCGGTTCGTCGACTTTCAGAAACTGGTCGGCGGCGACGTCTTTCAGCACCTGTTGAATCCCGCTGGGCCAGCGGATCTCGATGGAGGCGATTTTGGTTTCCTCGCCCAGCCCGAAGTGCACGCGCTTGTCGCTCGAAGACATGAAGCCCACGCTGATGGCGACGTGGTTGTAGAGCACGCGGCCGGAAGCCGTGGTCAGCTTGACCTTCGCGCCCACCGCGTCGCGCGCGCTCTTGTGCCCGGTCAGGCTCAGCATCAGCCAGTGATTGCCGCTATCGGCGCTGTTCATCAGAATGCGCGGAGTTTCGTTCAGCGAGGTGACCACGATGTCCATAGCGCCGTCGTTATTGAGATCGCCGAACGCCGATCCGCGCTGATAGCCCTTGCGGAGGAAGTCCTTGCCCATTTCCCCGGAAACGTCCACGAAGGTCTTTCCGCCCACGTTTTCGAACATGGTGTCGTGCTGCGCCGATTTCTCGTTCACCTCGTCTACGTCGCCATTGGCGGAGTAAATATCCTTCCACCCATCGTTGTTATAGTCGATGAATCCGTTGCTCCAGCCGGAAAAGGGCAGGCTTAGCGTCTGAATCTTGGAGGCGTATGGAAACATGAACAGGTTGCCTCGGTTTCGCAGAAGCTGCCAGACTTGCCCCATCAGATTGTTGTAGAAGATGTCCACGTTGCCGTCGTTATCGTAGTCCTTGGCGTCCGATCCCATGGAAGAACCGGTGCGCGCGCTGTCGTTGTACGCGACTCCCAGTTCCAGCCCTTTTTCCTCGAACTTGCCGTTGCCCTGGTTGATGAACAGGGAATTGGGCTCGGTGTCGTTGGCGATGAACACGTCCGGCCACCCGTCGTTGTTGAAATCCGCGATGGAGATGCCCATGCCTTTGCCGGGCGACTTGGCCAGCCCCGATTTTTCGGTTACATCCTCGAACTTGCCGTGGCCCAGATTGTGGTAGAGGCGCGGCGGAACGCTCTGGTAGCGGCGCGGATCGCAGTAGAATTCCTTGTTGTCCGCGGTACAACGCTGGTCGGTTTGCGGAGACCAGATGGTGTAGTTGGAGACGATGAGATCGAGCAGGCCGTCGTTGTCGTAGTCGAACCAGGCGGCGGCCACGCTGAGCGTATTGGGCGGCTTGCCGCCGATGCCCGAAGCGGCCGTGACATCCGTAAACGTGCCGTTTCCATTGTTATGGTACAGCGCGTTTTTGCCCGCGCTGCAAATGAACAGATCCTCGTAGCCGTCGTTGTCGTAATCGCCCACGGCCACGCCGAAATTGAAGTCGAGGCGCTCGCCCAGCAAGCCCGCTTTGGCGGTGACATCCTCGAACGTGCCGTCGGCCCGCTGCTTGAGCAGGCAGTTGTAATAGGAGGGGTCCGTCTTCTTCAATTCGGGGAGTTTGGCGCCGTTGGTGAAGAAGAGGTCCATGCGTCCATCGTTATCGAAATCGAAGAGAGCCACGCCGCCGCACATCGGCTTTGGAAAATACTTGCGGCTGTCGGGGCTGTTGTTGCTTTTGTAGGAGATGCGGGAGCGGGGGGCCACGTCGATGAAGGTGGGGCGTTTGGGTGGTTGGGCGCAGAGGAGGGTCAGGCACAGGTACGGGGCGATCCCGTAAAGAGGCGCGGGCACGAGTGCCGGCACTGCGCGCACGAGTGCGCGCGCTACATGCACCTGATAGACTGGGGTTTTCAAGAGACGTGAAAGCTTTCATCCCTATTGTAATCGGAGCCGGCGCGCTTCTGGCCGGTTCCGGCGCGGGTCCCATCGTTTTTGAAGAGATCGCGGAACGTTCCGGCCTGACTTTCGTCACCGACAGTTCTCCCACCCCGAATAAGAATCAGCCCGAGACCATGGTGGCAGGCGTGGCTCTGTTCGACTATGACAACGACGGCTATCTGGACGTCTACCTGGTGAACGGCGCGGCGATCCCGTCGCTCACCAAAGATAGCCCCAAGTACTGGAATCGCCTGTACCACAACAACCGGAATGGGACCTTCACCGACGTCACCGAAAAAGCGGGTGTGGCGGGCCAGGGCTACGGCATGGGCGTGGCGATCGGCGACTATGACAACGACGGCTGGCCCGATATTTACGTGCTCAACACGGGGAAGAACCAGCTCTTCCACAATAATGGAAACGGCACGTTCACCGACGTCACGGACAAGGCGGGCGTGGGCGGAGGCATGCTGGATGGCAAGAAGATGTGGTCCGTCTCGGCCGCTTGGGTGGACTACAACAACGACGGCCTCCCCGACTTGTTCGTCTCCAATTACTGCAAGTGGGAAGTGAACAAGGACCCTATCTGCGGGCCGAGACCGAACCTGCGCACGTATTGCCATCCGAAGAATTACGCGGACTTGCCGAACACGCTCTACCGCAACAATGGCGACGGCACTTTCACGGATGTGTCCGCCCAAACGGGCATCGCCAGGTACGCGGGCAAGGGGATGGGGGTGGCGATCGCGGACTACGACGGCGATGGGTTCATGGATATCTTCGTGGCCAACGACAATCGTCCCAACTTCCTGTTCCACAATCTGAGCGGCAAGAAGTTCGAGGAGGTCGCGCTGGAAGCCGGCGTCGCGTATACGCAAAGCGGCAGCGCCATCTCCGGCATGGGCGCGGATTTCAAGGATGTGGACAACGACGGCCGGCCGGACATCTGGCACACCGCCGTGGAAAACGAGTCCTTTCCGTTGTTTCAAAACCGCGGAGGCGGGCAGTTCTGGGAGCGCACCTTTCAAATGCACTTGATGGGGACGCGCGACATGTCCGGATGGGGGAACGGAATTTTCGATTTCGATAACGACGGCTGGAAGGACCTGTTCGTGGCGCGCGGCAATGTGCTGGACAATGTGGCGCAATTCTCCAATCGCAAATACGAGGAGCCCAACGCCATTTTCCGCAATCTGGGGAACGGCAAGTTTCAGGATGTGAGTAGCGAGGCCGGTCCCGATTTCCAGAGGGCGGCGGCGCATCGCGGAGTGGCTTTCGGCGACATGGACAACGACGGACGAATCGACGCGGTGGTCTCGGTGCTCAACGGCCCAGTAGAGTACTTCCACAATATTTCGAAGAACGCGAACCACTGGATTCTGCTGAAACTGACCGGCAAGAAGAGCAACCGCATGGCGCTGGGGGCGCAGATCCGCATCACGGGCGAGGATGGCGCGAAGCAGTACAACGAGGTCACCACCGCCGTGGGCTATGCCTGCGCCAGCGACTCGCGTGTACACTTCGGGCTGGGCGCGTCGAAAACGGTTCGGGAGATCGATATCAAGTGGCCGAGCCGCATTCACCAGGTGTTGCACAACGTGGCGGCGGACCAGATTCTGGCGATCGAGGAGCCGGCGCAGTGACTGCCACCACACCTTTTTCGCAGGCTGTAGAGGCTATCGTCACCGGGGATGAGTCCGGCCTTCGCGCGCTGCTGCACGCGCATGCCGGGCTGGTCCACGAGCGCGCGCCGTTCGCCCACCGAGCCACTCTGCTGCACTATGTTGCCGCCAACGGCGTGGAGGTGCAGCGTTCGCCCAAGAACGCGCCCGCGATTGCGCGCGTTCTTTTGGAAGCGGGCGCGGAGGCCGACGCGTTGGCGCGCATTTACGGTCCTTCCGACACGACACTGTGCTTGACGGTCACTAGCGTCCACCCGTACCTGGCGGGCGTGCAGGCAAGCCTGGTCGACGTGCTGGCCGATTATGGCGCCAAGATCGACGGCGTGGCGGACGACGGCGGGCCTCTAGGGTGTGCGCTGCTCTTCGGGTACAGGGACGCGGCCGAACGCCTGGTGCTGCGCGGCGCGCGCGTTGACAACCTGATCTACGCCGCGGGATTGGGCCGTACGGACCTCGTCCGCCACATGCTGGCCAACGGCACGGGCACTGACAGGATCGTGCGCCGGACGGACGATCAGGCCGGCCGATTCTCATTTCCAGTCGCTCGGGACGCCGACGCGCGCGAGGTTGCTCTGATTGTGGCGGCTATGCACGGCCGGCTATCGACCGTGCGCGCGTTGCTGGATGGGGGCGTGGACGTGAATGCGACGCCCTATTGCCGCCAAACCGCGCTGCACTATGCGGCGTACATAGGGCGCGCCGAGGTGGTCGAGGAACTGCTGGCCCGAGGCGCGGATGCGTCTCTGGTGGATGCGCAGATGAACCGGACGCCCGCCGAATGGGCGCGCGAGCTTGGAAATTCGGACATCGCGGAGAGGTTGGCGGGGCGGGGGTGAACCGATGAATGTGGTTCTGTTCGGGGCATCCGGGATGGTGGGACAAGGCGTTCTGCGCGAATGCCTGCTCGATCCGGATGTGCAAAGTGTGCTCTCGATCGGACGCAGTGCGAGCGGGCAGCGGCACCCGAAACTTCGCGAACTGGTGCATCGCGATTTCCTGAATTTCTCTCCGATTGAAAACGAACTGTCGGGCTTCGACGCGTGTTTCTTCTGCCTGGGCGTTTCCTCGTTGGGAATGAAGGAGGAAGATTACCGGCGCGTCACTTACGATTTCACGATGGCGGCGGCGCGGGTGCTGGCCAGGCTCAACCCCGGCATGACGTTTGTGTATGTTTCGGGCACGGGCACGGACAGTTCGGAGCGCGGCCGCACGATGTGGGCGCGGGTGAAGGGCAAGACTGAAAACGACCTGCTCCGGCTGCCGTTTAAGGCGGCTTATATGTTTCGTCCCGGGGCGATTGTGCCGCTGCATGGAGTCAAATCGAAGACTAAGCTTGTCAGGATCTCTTACGCGGCGATCGGGCCGCTGCTTCCGTTGCTGCGCGCGGTTTTTCCGAAGTACGTGACGACCACTGAGCGGATGGGACTGGCAATGATCCAGGTTGCTCAACACGGGGCGGTGAAACAGGTGTTGGAAAGCTCGGACATCGACGGAGTTTAGCAGGCGTCGCCACGAGTGGCGACGCGGCACGCACGAGTGCGTGCGCCACTTGTTATCCTACAGTGAAGATTGGCTATGGCTACGTTCGACCCCCTTCTGCACGACCATGAGAAGCGCCTCAAAATGCTGGAAGCATCTCGCCGCCACCTGGAGGACCATGGTCGTGATGGCCGCCATGGAACGCCGGCAAACGGCCAGGATTGAGGCTTGGGACGGGTTTATCTCGGATCAGATTCAATATGAGATCGAACAGAAAAAGCGCGGCGAAGAGTGGAAGGCCCAGCACGAGGCGTGGAGTCATCAGCACTTCGCATCGGCGGCAATAGGAGGTATAGCGCCGCAGGCAGTAAAGGAGGAGGTGCAGGAGAGGGAAAGAGGCTGGTACGAAACTCGCCGACTACACAAACCTCACGGATCACTTCCGGCTGCGTTGCATCATTGGCTAGAGGAGTCTCCGTCCTCACTGGCATGGCTTAGTTGAAGACAACAAACGGATAAACAGGAGAATTTATGACTTGTAAAGCGAGCACACCGACAGCTCTCATACTCTTTTTACTCATCGGCTCGGGAGTAGCGCTCTCCCAGTTTCCTCCGTTCCAATTTCTGCAAAAGCCCGGGCCTTATCCCGTGGGCCTGAAGGTGGTGAATCAATACGATCCCTCACGAACGTTTCCCGCCACACCTGATCGTACCGAAGCGCCTGCACGGCAAGGAAGCCGTCCTCTGCAAACGCTCATCTGGTATCCAGCGCTGCAAAGCAGGAGTAAGCCAATGACAGTTGGAGATTATGTAGCGTTGGCGGATAGAGAGATTCACTTCGACACGCCTGACCAAGAGCACAACAAATGGCGTAGGCGGCTGAAGAGTTCCTTCGATATTTCTCTGTGGGCAGTGCGCGACGCGAAACCGGTTGAAGCACGCTACCCGGTTATCATTTACGCTCCCAGCGATTCATCCATCGCATGGGAGAACGCCGACCTGTGCGAGTACCTTGCAAGCTATGGCTATCTCGTTATTGCTAGTCCTTCAATGGGAGCGTCAACGCGTGATATGACTGACGACTTAGCGGGGATCGATACGCAGGCTCTCGACATCTCATTTCTTATTTCTTATGCAGCTAGGCTGCCTGATACGGATTCATCGAAGGTCGCTGTGGTGAGCTTTAGCTGGGGAGGAATATCGAGTTTGTTCGCTGCTGCGCGCGACCCCCGCATTCAGGTCTTGGCTGAGATGGACGGCAGCATGCGCTATTATCCAGGACTTGTGGCAGAGGCTGGAGATATTCATCCAGAGCAGTTGAAGATGCCACTCCTATGTTTTACCTCAAACGATATGAGTTACATTGAAGATCTTGATAAGAACTACCACGGCCCATCGAATGACAGAATAGGACGCAGCGTTCTTAACGCATGGACACACGGAGATGTGACAACTATAAACATGGTGGGCATGTCCCATCCTGAATTCTGTTCCATGTTTCAGCGCACGAAGAACGCCGCAACATTCGCGGAAGATCAGGTCGCAGATTATGGACGGCAGGAGGCAAATACAAGTTATTCGTGGGTTGCACTTTACATGCTTAAGTTTCTGAATGCCTACGTCAAGCATAACGCTCCGGCGAAAGCGCTTCTGGGGAGAACTCCCGCTGAAAACGGCGTCCCCAAGCACATCATGGAAATCAGATTCAGCCCGAAGTCGTTTGCCGAGATAATGCGATCCGCAGCTCGGACCGGAGAAGAGAGCGCGTGGAAGGCATTCCAGAGCTTCACTACCGATCCCATGCACCGTTACACGATCGGCGAAGAGAAGATGATAAATAGCCTTGGCTATGCCTTCCTTCAAGAAAAGAACCCGTCGTCAGCCGTCGTGCTGTTCAAATTGAACACGAAGGCCTATCCCGATTCCGCGAATGCATGGGACAGCCTTGGCGATGGTTACGAGGCGACGAACGATATCCAAGATGCGCGTATGGCATATGCTCGGTCTGTCGAGTTGAATCCTAACAATGAGCACGCGAAGGGTGAGCTGGCTAAGTTGCGCAAATAGCGTCTACGAGATCCAGTTTGGCGGGTCGGTATCCCGCTGAGTGGTGGCTCAAGCCCGATGCACCCTAACGGGGTAGTCCCGTCTCCGCCGCTGGGATGAATGCCGAAGCTGCCCCTTCCGATCACGTTGTCACATTTAATGGGATAGAAGTATCCGTAACGCGGGTCGTGATCGCTGGTCATAAACATCTGGCTGGTACTCTGTCACGTATGGCATACACGGCTTGAGGCTTCAGGGGGTCGTCGCCGTGAGGTCCCAGATTACGATCGGAAGCCAAGCCTGGCAATGGCCCTTTGCTTTCCTTCTTGCCGCCCGAGGTGAAATGATATTCGTGTCTTTCCCCGGTGGTCTCGATCATGACCAGCTTGCCGGTAACCGGTCCGTCCGCGTGTGCATTGATGAAAGTCCGGGGGATGAGGAAGTCGCACCACGAGCTGGTGATGAAGGAATTCGACGACAAGCTCAACGGCCTCATCGGCTGGCTGGACGACTTCGTCAAGCGGAATCCGAAGAACGGGAAATGACGGGCAGCGGTACGCGGTAGCGGCCCTCGAAGACCTCGCCGAAGATCTCCACGATTTGCTCGTGCAAGTGGCCGTTATCCGCCAACAGATGCGGCGAGTCGAAATCGTGCGGCCTGCCATGCATATCGGATACCCGACCGCCGGCTTCGGCGACCAGCAGCCTGCCCGCCGCCATATCCCAAGGCTTCAGTCCGAATTCCCAAAACCCGTCCAGGCGTCCGCAGGCCACCCACGCCAGGTCGATGGCGGCCGAGCCGGTCCGGCGCACGCCATGCGTGGCCATGGCAAGCTGATGGTAGAAGTGCACGTTCACGTTCAGGTGGCGCCGCCGGGTGGGAAAGCCGGTGCATAGCAGGCTGCTATCCAGGCGGCTCACCGAGGAAACGCCGATGCGGCGGTTGTTCTGGCCATCGTTCAGCCCATCGTGCAGCCACGCCCCGGAACCGCGCTCCGCGGTGAACATCTCCTGCCGGATCGGATCGAAAACCACTCCAACCACCATCTCGCCGGCGCGCTCCAGCGCCAGCGTCACATTGAAGATGGGAAAGGAATGCGCGAAGTTGGTGGTGCCATCCAGCGGGTCCACGTACCAACGGTATTCCGAAGGGCTGGTATGGCCGCCGCCTTCCTCGGCCACGATGCCGTGCTGCGGAAAGCGGGACTGCAACCGCTCGACCACCAGTTTTTCGGAGGCGCGATCGGCTTCGGTGACCAGGTCGAACTCGCCCTTCAACTCGAACGGCACGCGCCGCTCGAAGTAGGCGGCCAGCAGCGCGCCGGCTTCACGCGCGATTTCTATGGCGGCTTCCAGGTGGGAGGGCATGGTTACGTAGAGGGGCTCGATAGACAGGCCAGGAGGCCTGTCCTACCGGCCTGTCCTACCCGCCTTCCACCAGATACTTGATCTCGTGTTTATAGATAAACAGATTGGGACCGTCTTTGCGCGTCAGGCGGATGAAGGACTTGTCGTAATACTCGATGGTGCCCGAAACCTCCTCGCCATCGGTGAGTTTCACGCGTATGGGGACTTCCGCCTCGATGAGATGCCTGAGGTATCTCACTTCTTCGAAGGTTTGTTCGGGAGCGCGATTCCCGGGTTTTCCGCCTGGTCTGGACGTGGCTGGCTCTCCTGATTCCCTGCCTCCCCATAATAGCCGTTGCGCGCGGTCACCCGCAAATCCGGACGGCGCGTGCGCACCTGCAAACGATGAAAGCGATTCTTGGTCGGCGGCACGTCTTTGGGGTAGTAGGCCAGCAGGTACTGCGTGCGCAGATCCTTGATAATGTCGCTGAACGCGGTATCGAGCGCCGTTCCCAGGGTGGGCTCAAACACGCGGCCTCCAGTGCCCAGCGCCATGGTGGTCAGGGCATGCTCGCCGCCCAGATTGCGGCCGGCATCGTTGGTGATGGGCACCACCAGCACCGGATAGATCGACGCATTGGCCAACTGCGCGGCGTCCAGCGCGGCGTGGAAGTCCTTCACGCTGGTGGTGTCGCCCCCGTCGGTAACGATGACCATCACTTTGCGCCCATCGCGCGTCTCCAATTCGCGGGAAGCCAGAAAAATCGCGTCGTAGAGGGAGGTGCCGGCTTCACCTTGGATCAACCGCAGCGAGTGTTCAAGCGGGGCTTGGTTATGGGTGTAGAAGTTATGCAGGGTCACCTGGTAGTTGAAGCTGTACAGCGCCACCGTATCCTTGGGGTTGCCTTCGGCAAACAGCGCCTTGAAGAAGCGCGCCACCGAATCCACTTCGTATTTCAGGTCCTTGGCGGTGGATCCGCTGGCATCCACCATCGTGGCCACAGAAAGGGGCTGCTCGGTCTGCCGCTCGAAGATCGCGATCTGCTGGGGGACGCCGTTGTCCAGGATCTCGAAATCTTCCTTGTTCAGCGCGCCGACCAGTTCGCCGGCGGGGTTTTTGACGGTGGCCAGCACCCGCACCAGGCGTACGTCAACGCGGATCTGCGCGCCTAAGGCTGCCGCCAGCGCCAGCGCGGCGCTAACCGCCTTGAACCAGGCTTTGAGCGACGGTAGCATCGCGGTCCCACTCTCCTTCCACCCAGACCTCGCCATCCGCGAAGTGCTCTTTTTTCCAGATGGGCACCACACGCTTCAACCGGTCGATCCCCTCCTGCGCGGCTTCGAAGGCCGCCTTGCGATGCGCCGCCGTCACGACTACCGCCACGCTGGTCTCCCCGATCAGGATGCGGCCCAGCCGGTGCACCAAGGCGATCCTGTGAATGGCGTAGCTCGCGGCAATTTCGCAGCCGATGCGGGCCATCAGCTTGAGGGCCATCGGCTCGTAACAGTCGTAATCCAGGTAGTGCGTCTGGCGGCCCTTGGTATTGTTGCGGACCACGCCCTCGAACGTGACCACCGCGCCATCCTCTCCCCGCAGCAGTTGGTCGGCGATCTTGCGCGCGACAATGGGATGCCAGGTCAGGGCGAAGAAGTTCCCGTTTTCCGAGATCTCGCGCGGAGAGCCGGAGCCGCCGCTGACGGGCGGGAGAAAGGCGATTTCGTCGCCCTCGGCGAGCGGCGCGGACGGCCCGGCGAACTCCTGGTTGCGGGCCAGCAGGATGCTGCCGGCCATCTCCCGCAGGCGCGGGAATTGGCTGCAGTAATGGTCGAAAACGCCGCCCACGGTGGCGCTATTTTCCAGGTCGAGCTGGTCTTCCGCCCGGCCCGCTATGTCCTTAAGTATCCCGAAAAATAGGACTTTCACGCGCACTTCTCCGTGTAGTTTATCAGACGGGGGAACGGGGGGATTCGTTGCGTTGGGGGTATGCGGGCGGCGAAGCGTTCGCGTGGGCTGTCCTCAGCTTGCCTTTGGATTCAGACGCCGGAACTCGCCGTGCCGGTTCTGTGCGCGGATTGTGGCGCTCGGCTCTATTTCGCGAGCACGCACTATGGCCTCGGCCTGGGTCGCTGTAACGGCGCTGGTACGTTCGGCATCCGGCCGCTTCACCGCCCATCCGCCGTCATGAGGAATGACGAGAAGTTCTTTCACGTTCAATGTTCGGTTCACATGGTCGGGATCCCGGGCGATGAGCATCAGGTAGGCCCGCGTGGGCTGATCGGGTACCGCGCGGCCTTGTTCCCAGTCCCGTAGCGTACCAAGGGGAATGTGATAGCGGGCGGCAAATTCCTCTTGCGTCAATTCCAAGGCCCGGCGGATGATTTTCGCCTGTGGAGTTCGCTTCATCCGCTTGAGGTCGTCTTCGGAAAGCGGCTGGGCGTCGCGGTCTGCGCGTGCGGCTCGCTCAATTTGGTCGACGGTCATTGGTCTGGGTGGAATTGGCATTTTGCCGGAAATAGTCGTCTTGCTCACGT
>Ga0302324_100001350_pt1 | contig 60081 bp, 49 predicted proteins | sample Palsa_T0_1_FD_201949 | JGI IMG/M metagenome (GOLD analysis project Ga0302324, IMG submission 201949) | Peat permafrost microbial communities from Stordalen Mire near Abisko, Sweden - Palsa_T0_1 | ecosystem: Environmental > Terrestrial > Soil > Palsa > Peat permafrost | place: Sweden: Abisko...
GTTCCACGTGTCGAACCAGATCCGAAATCCTCCGCGGAACATGAAGCTCACCGCGACGCTGTACGACATGACTACCCACCTCATGCCGGAACTGCACACCGCGGCCAATCTCCGCGCGGACGAAAGCCTGGCAAAGAATGTGTTCGCGCGAGCCAGCCGGCTGATTGCGATCTCGGAGAACTCACGGCAAGATGCGGCGCGGTTGCTGGGCTTGGACGCGGAGCGGGTGGAAGTGATTTATCCGGGCGTGCCGGAGGTTTACTTTGGCGCGCAGGCCCGGCCGAGCGAGCGGCCTTATGTTTTGTACGTGGGGACGATTGAGCCGCGCAAGAATGTGGACACATTGTTGGACGCGTGGGAGGGCTTTCGGCTGCGCGGCGATTTCGATTTGATCATCGCGGGCGCCAGCGGCTGGGCGGGCGAGAAGACCTTGGCGCGCCTCGCGGCAAGGCCAAAAGGCGTGCGATATCTCGGGTACGTTGCGGAAGACGAGCTGCCGGGGCTGACGGCGGGCGCGAGCGCTTTCATTTATCCATCGTTGTACGAAGGCTTCGGCTTTCCGGTGGCACAGGCGATGGCGGCGGGAGTGCCGGTGATTACTTCGAACACGTCCTGTCTGCCGGAAATCGCGGGCGGGGGCGCGCTGCTGGTGGACCCGCGCGGTGTCGCGGAGATTCGGAGCGCGATGGACAAACTGCTAACTTCGCCAGAACTGCGGCAGGAGCTCGGAGCGGCTGGAATGGCGCGGGCGCGGCGTGATTACCGCTGGAATGTTTGCGCGCGAAAGAGCCTGGAGTTTTTTCATCGCGCGTAAGCTACTGGCCGGTTCCAGGCGCGATGAAGAAGTCCCATACCTGCATATCAACCTTCTCGTCGGAGTATTCGACGACGGCGTACTCGCCGGGATCGAGCGGTTTTTGCGGCCAGATCTTAAACAGCCCGTCCGCGACTTGCTGGCGAAACACCTCTACCAGGTCCGGCTCCTGTTGGGTTTCGTTGACTACCGGCTGGATGGTCAGCTTTTCAATCACGCGGTTGCCTTTGTGTTCGCCCATGCGCACAATCCCGAAGCGCTCATCTTGGGAAAGACGGATGTAGAACTCAGGGCTGCGATTGGCGGCGCCTTGAGAGGAGTGGGGACCGTCGAGTTCGAGCGTGGCTTTGCCCGGGACGAGCGGCACCGGACTGATAGCCTTGAGGATGCTGCGGCGTTTGTTGGTGACGATCTTCGATTCACCGACTTTCATCGGTATCAGCTTTTCATCTTCGATCAAGTAGACGCCTTCTTCAGTGGGAACGCTTTCCACCTCTTTGCGGGCGGCGCGCTCGGCTTTATTCTCGGCTTCTTCGGCGGCGGCACTGGAGCGAGCGTCGTCGGCGCGTTGCTTGATCACAGCCTTGGTCTTGTCCAGGTCCACGATCGACAGTGGAACTTCTTCCCATTCGTCTCGATCGACGCTGTAATAGCTCACCCGGTCGTTTTCGACTTTGTATTCGCGCACCAGTTGGTCGCTTCCGTCCTTGAAATACAGCTTGAGGTTGGCGGCGCTCGCGAGCGCGCTGAAGGCGAGGAGCAGGAAGACCTTGCGCATGGTCATCCCTCGGAAGGCTGCAGCCCGACGCTACGCAACAGGAGGAACTGCGAGAGATTGTCGGAGCTGAGCAGCCCGAGCAAGCGGCCATCCTGCATCACCAGCACGCAGGCGCCGGCATGAGCCATGAGCGGCAGAACTTCGGCGAGGTCCTGGTCCGGCGGAACGCTGGGAAATTCGCGCTGCATGAATCCGGCGACGTAGGAATTGGACCCATCGTGCGCCATGCCGCGGAGGAGCGCGTTGCGGGTGAGCAAGCCGATCACCTGGTCGCCGTGCACGATGGGGAAATCCTGCTGAGACGTGGAGAGCAAGAGATTGGCGGCGTCACGAATGGTGCTGCCGTGCGAGAGCGTGTGAAATTCGGTCATCATGGCGGCGCGGACCGGGATGCCTTGCGTGAGAGACCGGCCGCGCGATGCCGCCCCTTCATTGGCCGCGCCCAAATAAATGAAGAACGCCACGAAGGCGAGCATGGGCGCATAGATGAAGCCATAGAGCCCCATGCTGATGGCCAGCATGCGGCCGGACCAGGTGGCGATGCGAGTGGCCTCGTACTCCGACTTTAAGCTCGAGAGGATGGCGCGCAGCATGCGGCCGCCGTCCATGGGGAACGCGGGCAGCAGATTGAATCCGCCTAGTATGAGGTTGCCAAGAGCGATGCGATCGGCAAGATTTTCGGGCGAAGGTTGCGTCAAGGCGAATAGATTGAACGCTCGGTTTTGCGAATAGAGGATGGCGATGACGAGGCCGGCGATGGCGAGGTTCACGGCCGGACCAGCGACGGCGATCCAGAATTCTTCCCACGGTTTGGCGGGGCGTTCCAGACGCGCGACGCCACCGATGGGGTACATCACGATCTCGAGAGTCCGGATGCCATAGTGCGAGCTGACCAAGGCGTGGGCAAGCTCGTGCAGCAGAACGGACGCGATCAAAGCCAAGACGAAGAGGGCGTAGCTCGCGGGAGATTGGGCGCCGCTGAGGCCGATCACGACCAGGCAGATGAGCAGCAGAACGAAAGTAAAGTGCAGCCGGATGGGAACGCCCAACAAGCGAACGGATCCGACGGAGCCAGGCGTCACGGCCGCGGGCGTACTGCGTTCCTCTGCCAAGAAGACCTCTGCACTGATTTTGACACAGGGGCGCGCGGGGGTGGTTGGGTTGCTGGTTGTTGGTTGTTGGTGGCTGGCCCGACTGTGACGCGGTCCTGGTGGATAATGAAGTTATGGGAGGCGAAAGGCCAGCAAGAAGAAGGGTGTGACTCTGACCGACGCGGCAATCCGCTCTCGCAGCATCGATGAAATCCTTGGATACGACGAGTTTGGACTCGCGATCGGCGCGTTTGCGCGTTTCGGAAAGGGCCAGGGGCATCGGGCGCAGCTCAACTTCGGCGACTGCGCGATGTACGCGCTTGCGGCGCTAGGGGGTGAACCTGTGCTCGCGACCGGCGGTGACGTGCGAGCCACGGACCTTGTGGTGATGCCGCGCTAAACCTTTCATTTTCAATGGGACGGCGACTTTTCCACAGTCCCGTTCGATGAGAGATATCCCCGTCGAGACGGGAAATCGGTCTGTTTAACTCAATCGTGTAGCCTCTTTAATGCGGCGTGCCTTATACTCGGTAAGACCAATCCAGCTATGCACAAGCCAATCAAGTACGTCGAGAAAGCCGTCACGGTGGCAGCCGGAGCTGCCTGGGTTGTTTTTGACAAACTCAACCAAATCAACCAGAACCCATCCTTTACGCCGGCTTGGTCCGACAAGCCGCTGCTGAAGAGTTACGAGAAGCAGAAACCGCCGCTGGGCTGGCCGCGCGAGACCGATTCGCTGTGCCCGCGCTGCGTCCCAGAGATCCGTCAACAGATCGTGGACGGCAAGCTGCCGCACGAGATCCTGCTCAACGAAAAAGTCGGCGAGATCAAGGCCCGGATCATTGAGCGCGACGGCAAAATCCTGATGGTGAAGGAGTGCCCGAAGCACGGCCGCTTCGAGGACGTGATGGCCATGGATCCGGCGTTCTTCAAGCACCTGGAAGAGGTGTTCCCCGGCCGCGACATCCGTGCGCATAATGACGAGAAGCTGCACAACCACGGAACCAGCACCATCAAGCACGGCCGCGGCTCGGTGTTGACCATCGACCTGACGAATCGCTGCAACATGATGTGCGATCCGTGTTTCATGGACGCGAACCAGGTGGGCTTCGTGCATGAGCTGACTTGGGAAGATATTCAAACGCTGCTCGACAACGCGATTTCGATTAAGCCGCGCCGCCAGATGTCGGTGCAATTTTCCGGCGGCGAGCCGACGCTATCGCCGTACTTCCTGGATGCGGTTCGCTATTCGCGCAAGGTGGGCTACAACAGCGTGCAAGCCGCGACCAACGGCATCGAATTCGCCAAGAATCCCGAATTTTGCAAGCAGGCCGCCGAAGCGGGTTTGCGCTACGCGTACCTGCAGTTCGACGGGATCGGCAACGAGGCCAATTCGCACCGCGCCGTCGGTAATTTATTTGATGTAAAGCTGCGCGCGATCGAGAACCTGTGGAAAGCGGGCGTCGACATCGTGCCGGTGATTACCATCATCAACGGCATCAATAACGAGCAGGTGGGCGCTGTGGTGCGCTTCGCTCTCGACAATCCGAAGAAAATACCGTTCCTCAGCTTCCAGCCGGTGTCCTTCACCGGCCGCGACGAGGCGGTGACTGACGATCGCCGCCAGGCGCAGCGCTACACGCTGTCGCATCTGGCGCACGATGTGAAGAACCAGACCGGGCTCGGCGAACCGGTGCGCGATTGGTTTCCGATTTCGTTCATGAGCACGTTCTCCGACTTCGCGGATTTGGTGCACGGTCCTTCGGCGGACTGGGGACAACTGAGCTGCGGCTGCCATCCCAACTGCGGGATCGGCATGGCTGTGATGTGCGACAAGGAGACCAAGGAAGCGGTGCCCGTGACCGCGTTTCTCAACGCCGACCGGCTGGCGAAGGATATCGCGCGCATCAACGACGCCGCGCGCAGAAGCCGCTGGATGAATGTGATGGGCGTCAGCCTGGCGCTGCTGCACAACTACAATCCGTTCAAGTCGCCGACGCATTTCAAACTGACCGATTTGATCGCCAAGTTTGACAAGTGCTTCGGCATGACTCCCAAGGCGCAGCAGGGCGGCTACGGGAAGGTGACCGGCGATCGCACCATCGAGGACATCACCAAGCGGCGCAACGACCGCTGGAACTTTTTGTTCGTCGCCGGCATGTGGTTCCAGGATCTTTTCAACTACGATTTCCGGCGCACCGAGCAGTGCATCATTCCCTATGCGACGCAGGAAGGCGAGATTTCATTCTGCGCGTACAACACCGGCGTGGGTTGGCGGAACATCATCGAGAAGATGCACATGACCGCGACGCTCACCAAGTGGTACGAGGAGCACGGGCGGCATGAGATCGTGGCCGGCGGCAAGCAGGTCAACCTGGTGAGCAAGGATCACTCGCTGGTGTTGCGGGCCGAGGACGTGCAGCACGGAAAACAGCACGACCTCGACGACCTGGGCATCGCCAAGACGGCGCGCGAGGAAAAGAAGCGCGCTCGCGACGAGAAACTGAAGCAGCAGGAGAACGAGCGCATGGCGAAGCTGTACCGCGAGCAGATACTCAAGGAAAAGCCGGCGCCGGCGGACTTGGTGCAGATGATCATGCCCGCGCCAAAACCCGAAGCGGTCGCGGACAAAGCTGAAGCGGTGGGATCGTTCGGGGATTAAGTCGCGGGCTTAGTGACGAACTGAACGTCTTCCCACGGGGCGAAGTGCGACCCGATTTGGCAGCAACGCGGCTGAAAAAGCCGCGTGTACCAGGGTGCAAAAACGCGGCTGAAAAAGCCGCGTGTACCAGGGTGCAGCAACGCGGCTGAAAAAGCCGCGTGTACCAGGGTGCAGCAACGCGGCTGAAAAAGCCGCGTGTACCAGGGTGCAAAAACGCGGCTGAAAAAAGCCGCTTGTACCAGGGGTGCAAAAACGCGGCTGAAAAAGCCGCGTGTACCGTCGCACACCTGCAGTTCGGGGCGGCGTTTTTCATTTGGTAAGATGCTGTGCCGGGCGGCTCGCCTAGGCTCGCACCAACTGCGGGCTGGAGGCCCAGCTTCGCCGGTAAACCAGCAATGCGACTCCGGCGTAGGCAGCTAGCGCCAGCAGGTTGAGGCTGTTGATGCCCCACGCCATGGAGCAGTACTCGAGGACGCCGCCCACCATGGCGCCGAACAGGTTGTAGCCCAGCGCGACGCTCGCTTCCCCAACATTGGCATAACAATCGGCGAAGACAATACTGGCGAAGAATAGCGGCGCTGCCAGCAGCACCAGGGTCAGCGCCAGATTGAGGCCGGGCAGCGGGACCAGGGTCACGCTGTTCAGTTTCACCGACCAGTCGAGCAGCACGAACGCCAGCAATCCGGCAAAGGCCCAGCGCGGCTTCGTGATCCATCCGCGCATCACCGCGGCGTTGGCCAGCAGAATCATCGCCAGCACGGCGCTGATAACAAACGTATTTACGATCCAGGTGGCGCCCGCTAGCAGCGCGGTCTTGGCGAGGACCTTGGTCTCAAGCAACATGAAGCCCACGCCCAGCAGGAACATCACACCGTCGAACTTCGAAGCGGCGATCTGGGCTCCGCGCGTGATCGCGATATAGCTGAAGCCTAGAATGAGCATCAGCATGTAGCCGTAGTTGAGCGGAAAGCCCCGCTCGCGCAGGTAGAGGAAGGGCCAATCGTCCGAGGTCGGCTCGACGGTGCCGTTCCCGGTCATGTCCTCGGCGTTCTGCGCCTGAACGTAAGGATTCGCAAGCAAGGCCGCGCGATCGGCGCCGGGTCCGGCGAACATTACGAGGTTATTGCTAGCTTCGCCCAGCGAGTGAACCACCACCGGCTTCGGCCCGTTCGCCTTCCACAGTGCGTTGTAGACGCGCTGGAGCTGCCACTCCTTGTAGCAATAAAAGGTGACGGCCAGAATGCCGCCGGGGTTCAGGCGTTTCAAGGCCTCCGAGAAGCTTTCCACGGTGTAGACGTAATTGTCGATGCGCACGCTGGACATGGACGAAAAGACGGCGTGGCTGTCGAGCGCTCCGAACACGATCATGTCGTAGCCGTCGCCGCCCCTCTCCCGCAGGAACGTGCGCGCGTCGCCGTTGATGATATGGACGCGGCTGGACTGGTAAGGATGCTCGGCGTGATACTGTTTGCCGATGGCGATGATGCCCGGGTCAATCTCCACCGCGTCGACGGCCTGTACGTTGTGGCGCAGCGCGGCCGCGACATCGTTGCCGCCGCCCGAGCCCAGCACCGCGATGTGCGCAAAGCGGTCGCCAAAAACGCGATAGGGAACGTTGTAGTAGTCCAACAACTGGCTCTGCACTTCGGGCGGCAGCGTTCGAACATAGGCCGGGTCGAGATTGTAGGCTCCGAGAATCCCGTCGTGGTTGACTTCCACCGTGTACCCCAAGGGATGCGGCTGGCCCCGCTTGTCAAAAAGCGCCTGTGGTATCACATCGATGCGGTAATACGGCGACCAGACGGCCGATGCGGGCGTGGTTATCGCGGGAAGCACGATGGCGATCAGCGCCGGAACGGCGAACCATCCTGCCATCGCCACTCGGCCGCGGCGGGGCCACACCACAAAGAAGGGAGCCATGGAGCAGGCGGCCACCGCGAGCCACACGGACGGGCCCCATTGCATCCAGGACATCCAGGCGTACAGCAGGATTCCCGCGAGACTGCACGCCACGTTGACCGTATAGGCGGTGAGCGGGGGAAAATCCTCTAAACACTCGCCGAGTTTTTCGCACACCGCCGTGAATAGCAGAGCCGTGAGGATGAAGATGCCTAGGACGCAGGCAGCGCCCTTCAACATCTGCATCAGGCCAAACGAGAAGGTGCCAATGATATAGGTCTCGAACGGATCGACGAACGTGATGTGGGTGTAGCCGAAACGATACGCAAAGCAGATGATCGCCGACAGCAGGACCAGCAGCCAGGGCGCGTATTTGAAGTAGTCCCTGCGCCGCCGGGCCAACAGGCATCCGATGCCGAATCCAAGAAACGCCGCCAGCAGCGGAAAGTTCTTGAAGTAGGCGAAAATCCGGACTTCCGACGCCAGCCATCGGATGACCACCAGCTCCAGATAGACCGAAAGGAAGCTCACCAGAGCCAGCGGAAAGTAGGCGCGCACGCGTTGCGGAATCACACTCATTTAATCGGCTGCTTCGAAACAGGCATTAGGACCGGGGCCGGATTTTGACCATAAGTGACTGAAAGAGCTTGTCCCGAGGGAGGTGATCGACGGAGCAGAACGTAGCCTGCCACAGGCATCGCGCCCGAGGGTTGGTAATTGGCCTTCAGCCAGCTTTCGAGTTCCGGAAAGTGAGGGTCGAAGCCCTTGGCGGCCGGGAACAGGCGTTCGAAAGCGGATCGATCCAGGTCCAGATAGAGAACCCAAGCGGGAGGGCTGGCCTGCAATTGGGACAGCGCGAGGCGGGCATCTTCGGGAGTCATCATCCCCGGGGACAAGTACGAATAGCGGGTCGGGTTCTGGCCCTGGGTCAGGAAATAAAGCAGCGGCTTGTATGGATAAACGAACAGGGACTGGCGAGGGCGCACTCGGGAGAGCAGCTGTTCGACCACGGACGCTTCGCCGGGGGCGGCTTGAAGGTCGCCTACCGGAGTATGCAACGGCCGAAAGCTCGCCGGGAGGTGTGCCTGCGACGCAAACGCGGCAGCCCACACGGCGATCGAAATGGCGATCCAGGCACGCGGCCGCGCCGGCAACAAGCGGTATATAAGGATGCCTGCGACGGCGTAAGGCAGCGCCGCCACGTAGGCCAGGTGCGCGACATCCGAGCGCGGATACGTGGACGCGGCCAGCGCGGGGATACAGAGCAGAAAGTATAGGATCGCCGGTTCTCGCAGTCTGGCCCAGAGTGCACCCCCACCCGCGACGGCCAGAATCGGCAGGACCGCGGGAAGCGCGAGACAAAGGACAATGCAGAAACGAATTGGGAGCTCCCAGATAACCGCGCCTTGGAACAGCGCGCTCCAGCCGCCGATGATGCTTCCATACGGCATGAAATTCACGGCCGAGTAGTTGCGCGAAAGCCAGCTCAATTGCCGGAGAAAGGCCAATAGCGTTCCATTGATCCAGAGCGCGATGACGGCAGCCGTTCCGGCCATGGCGATGCCAACCAGGTACCATACAGCCCGGATGCGTTGGCCACCGGACCATAGCAACCAAGCCAGCGTCGCGACGCCGACCAGTGCCACCGAGGGCGTGGCTAAGGCCGCGCAGGCCATCAGCACACCCGAGGCGATCAGCCGTCCCCGCCCCGAGGCAACACAGAGGGCGATAGAGGCCAGAGCGAAAGCACTGCTATCCCAGCGGTGCTGCGCGGTGAGCATGGCGGGGTCGGCAGTCTGAAAGGCGAGAAAGAACAGCGCCGTGACGATGGCGGCGGCGCGCGAGGCGAAGCGCTGCACCAGCCAGTAAATCAGCGCGCACTCGAGCGCAACATATAGTATGACGAGCACACGTCCGGCCGCGAGCGTGAGGCCGAACAATCGAAACGCGAGGGCCTGCATCCAGAAGCTGCCGGGGCTCATGTAGCCGAAGAAGTCTACATATGGCTTCTGGCCGTGCAGGATGCGCTCGGCGGCGTCCAGGTAGATGCCTTCGTCGCTGGTTCCGAGGATGAGGCGGTTGCCGAACATCCACAGCAGCAGTAAAGCTGTTGCAGTGAAAATGGCCAGCGGAATGGCTGGCCGCAGGCGCGCCGTTTTAGGCACTTCGCCACACTCCCAGCACCGATTTGCCAACCGTGCCGCCGAGCAGGGGGTCCAGCAATCGCGAGCACGGCACCAGGACGCTGTCCCACGTTCTGATCTGTGCGGCGGTCGGCATGCGTTGGTTGAGCAGCAGCCGATTGGCGAGAGACGCGAGCATCCCGACCGAATCCAAGTAGATGAGCTTCTCGCGGCGTAGATGCCGCGGCACGGCGGCTTGGAGCGATTGCCGGGTGTAGCGGCGGTAGTGGCCGATGGCCCGGTCGAACGGCGTAAATAGCCAAGGGTGCGCGGGCGACAACACAATGAGGGCGCCACCGGGGTTCAGGTGCGCGGATGCGCGGCGCAATTCGGCTGAGTCGTCCGCAATGTGCTCGAGTACGTCAACGTAGAGGATCGCGTCGAACAGCCGGGACGAATCAAGCGCATAAAGGTCGCCCGCAATCAGCTCCCGCCGGCCGCCGGGTTCGATTTGCTCCAGCAACGACTCATCGGGCTCCAGACAGGTCCAACGATCGAAGTTGAGCGCCGCAAACTGCCGGGTATTGGCCCCCAATCCCGCGCCCACTTCGAGCACCGAGCCGACCAAATACGGCTCCATGCAGCGGCGCAGGTAGGCTTTCCAGTGGCGCGCCTTCTCAAAGATTTCCAGCTCGGAGCCGGCGTATTGATAGGGTGTCAAGGGGGAACACTCGCTCCTGGCGGTCGACAAAATGGGGCGCATCGCGCAATGGAATAAAGCTCATGTTGGCTCGAGCGCTGATAATGATGAACACGAGCAAGAACGCTCCCAACAACGCTTGCGTAAGCAGCAGGAAGAGAATAGCGGCCGTGTATCCGGCCCAACCCGGAACCGCGAGATGGGCAGTCCACCGCATTCCCACAACTGTTGCGGCCGCTCCCGCGAATAACGCAATGCAGGCGGTTGCCAGGATCAGCAGCCGGGCGCTGACAATGTCGCTGAAAACTGAAATGGCGCTCAGGCCGTGGACCAGGAGCGCGACGAAATTCATCTTCGATTCGCCGCACATCCGGCGCCCGCGATCCAAGGGGACGGTTCGGTACGGAAGCCGCGCGCGGAAAATGGCCGCCGCGTAATGATTCCAGAGCTCGGATACAACCACCAGACGCTCGACGGCCTGCCACGGCACGACGCTAAAGTTGCCGACGCGAACACGCACGCCCGTAAGCAACCAATGGACGGCGCAATAGAGCCGGTAGCAGAGCTGGAATGAAACCTTCTCCAGCCGCTTGGCGCGTTCGGCGAAAATGATGGTTTGTCCGCCGCGGCGGAACTCTTCGACCAGGCGCGGAACGTCGCGCGGGCGGTCTTCGCCATCTCCATCCATCACCACCACGGCGGCGCAAGGCAGGTGCTTGTGGATGTGAACCAGCCCGACGGCAATGGCGCGTTGATGGCCGAGATTCCGGCGCAAGTGCAGGATCTCGACCGCATGCAGGTGCTCGAAATGTTGTGCCGCGAGCGCCGGCTCCAAAGGCTGGGTGGAAGCGTCGTCGACGAGCAGGATTTCCACCGGCGTCATTTTGACAGGCATGCGGCAGTCTTTGAGCGCGTGATCTAAGGCTGGAAGCAGCAAGGCAACCGCTTGCCAGTCATTGAATACGGGGATGAGGATAACCAGCCGAGTTGTGTGGTCCTGCTCCATTTCCCGCCGCTGGAGAGATCGGCAGAATCCAATGATTTCTTTAGTTTGCGCTATGTTGGCTTGCGCTATATTCAGAATATGCGAACTCTATGCGGCTTGGCTGTAGCGCTGGTGTGTCTGGCCCAGACGCGCCCGGTTACCAATGCCGAGGTACATCGAATCCACCGCTCGATGCTGCTGATCGACACGCACAACGACATCACCAGCCGCACCGTAGACGGCTACGACATCGGCACCAGCAAGAATGACGGTCACACCAACGTCGGGGCGCTGAAGGAGGGCGGCGTGGGCGCGCAGTTCTTCGCGGTGTACGTTTCGTCGAGCTACGTCAATGGAAATCATTCGGCGAATCGGACGCTTCAAATGATCGACACGGTTCGTCACGACATCGTGGAGCGGTATCCGAACGACTTCACGCTTGCGACCACCGCCGACGATATCGAGCGCATCCACAAACAAGGCAAGATCGCCGCGCTGATGGGCATCGAAGGCGGCCACGCCATTGAAGACAGCCTGCGGCTGCTGCGCGACTACTACGATCTGGGCGTCCGCTACATGACGCTGACCCACACCAACACGAACGGTTGGGCGGATTCGTCGGGCGACATTGATAAGGCCGGCGTCGAACATCACAACGGCCTCACGCCTTTCGGCAAGCAAGTGGTGCATGAAATGAACCGGCTGGGCATGATGATAGACATCTCGCATACGGCCGATAAAACATTTTGGGATGCGCTGGCGGCGAGCAGCGCGCCGATCATTGCATCGCATTCGTCGTGCCGGGCGTTGTGCAACGTTCCGCGCAACATGACCGATGAAATGATCGCGGCTCTGGGCAAGAAGGGCGGCGTGATGCAGATCAATTTCAACTGCGGTTTCCTGTCGGAGAAATCCGCGGCGGCCGCGAAGACTGTGCAGGAAAGCACGCTGCCGGGCGCGCAAGGCGAGGACGCGACCGCCGCGGAGTATAAAAAGAAAGTGCCGCCGGCCACGCTTGAAGACGTGGTGGCGCACATCGACCATGCGGTGAAGATCGGCGGAATCGGCGCGGTGGGCATCGGCAGCGATTTCGATGGAGTGTCGTGTACACCGGTCGGCCTCGAAGACGTTTCCCAGTTTCCGAATCTCACGCGCGCGCTGCTGGAGAAGGGTTACTCAGCCGAGGACATTCGCAAAATTTACGGCGGGAACACTCTGCGGGTGATGCGGGCGGTTGAGGCGGAAGCCAAGCGGGAACAATCGGCGCCGGCGGCTGCCAACTAAGACTCGCGGGCTACAACTCACGAACGGGCGCGGGTTGATCGGCGCCCACGGACCCGGCGGCGATCTTCGCCACGTAATAGTTTTCCGCGCGGATGGGCACTCCAGCGATCCTCCGAAGCATCGTGATCTGGCCGACGTGCGTGAGCGCATCGGCAATAGGCGCTTGCAGCAGCTTTTCGACAGGGGCGTGGAGCGGACCATCCGAAGCCAGATAGGCATCGAAGGCTTCGAGCGCGGCGAAGAAGCGGCGCACCTCTTCGGGCCATGGGAGCGGCGGCGACTGGCGCCATTGCTGCCGGCCGCGCGCCATCGATAAAGCCCAATCGAGAAGATCGCCGATGTGAGCCAGGATCTGGCCGGGCGTCCGCGTCTCCGGCGACGCGCTAAAATCGGCGAACGAATCGGGCGCGCCGCGCACTGCTTTACCTCCGCGATAGGCGAGCGTGGCGAGGGCGTGACGCAGCAATTGACGTGCGGGATCGGAGCTCATGCCAACCAGCGTACGACAAGCCGAACTATTTCGCTGAAAGCGGCTTGATGCCGAACTCGATATGCAGCCGGATGGATTCCACCCAGACTGGCCCGCGATCGTGATTGTAGGCTGGATTGGCGTAATGCTGCGCATCGAAAGTCGCGTAAAACCCGCGCACGATCCGCGCGCTATAGTAGCTTTCCCAAAGGTACTCGGGGGCGTAGTTGAGTTTTCCGTCTCCAATCAAAAAGTCGAGCCCGCCCATCGCGAGGTAGACTGCGTGCACGCCCGAAATTCCAGCGGCTGCGAACGCCGTCGCGACAACATCATCTTTTCTTTTCCAGCTCGTCCCTTTCACCGACACGCCGGCTTCGGCCAGGCGATCGATGGCCGTGAAGGCAAAGTCTTCGGTCTTGCCGTCGTTCCAGCCGAGCCGCGAGAAAACGCCAACGTCGCGAGAGAGCTCCTGATCGAAGCTGACGCCAGTCCCGTATTTGAGGGTCCCGGGACGGCGAATGGCCTGAACGCTGGGAGTGGTTCCGGTCTGTTCCGCCAATTGGACCGCTTCGACATAGCTGCCGGATCGGGTGCGGTTGAGGTATTCGAGCCATCGGATGGCGCCAGGGTGTTTTCTCAGCGAATAGCGCCGCTCTTCTTGGAAGGTCTGGCCATGATCGACAAAGAGCCGGCGGTCAAACTGCGGGCCGTTCGCCACGCGAGGCTCCGCGGCGATGCCATATCGAAGAGACCAGTTCCGGGTATGAAACTCGTTGACGATCCCCCAGGTGTAACCGCGCGTGTCGGCCGGATAATCCCAGGCGCCGTTGTACATCAAGCCCCATGCCAGGAACTGCGAGCGCGGGTCGTGCGAATAGGCGTTGTCGTCGAAGTAATCGGAGAGAGAGAATCGTCCGCCGGTAATCGTAAAGCGGGTCATGGGGCGGTCGCCCGCGAGTTGGTTGCCGTCGCTCTCGACGTGCTCCACCTCGTCACCGAAACCGAAGTCATGCGAGATGAAGAGGCGCGCGAGGTACGGCTTGGGAGTGGCAGCTTCGACTCGGGGAAGCTCGCCGTTCGGAGAATCGGCGAGCCCATTGACGCCGCTAAACCCCCTTCCCCCCGCGATCTCGGGATCAAAAACAAATTGTGTGCCCTGGCCGAGGCGAAGACTGAAGAATAGGGTGGTGGTGAGAGAAACGTCGCGCTCGGGATAGTCCCGGAGACTCAGCGGACCCTCATAAGGAGAATTGAACGTTCCGTGACGATCGCCAACGGACGTGGCCTGATAATAGAGGTTCCAATTCTCGGGCTCATCGACCGGAGGCGCCGGGTCCGGGTCCGAGGGAACGCCGTCCGATTGGGCTGGCAGCCGAAAGGGCAGAAGAAGCAGCAAAAGAGCCGTCAGGCTAATCGAGAATCGGCACACTTTCAGATTGTCCCATGCAAGGCGCCTGATTTTATTACAAAAGCGTTTCGATCGTGAGCTGGCGCAGGTCAGGAACGGCGATGTGCGGCGCGTGCGATTGCAGCTCGTCGAGTGAAACCATCCCGGTGCCGACCGCAACCGCGCGAATGCCGTTCGCCTGGGCGGCGAGAACGTCGTTGGGATGGTCGCCGATCAGCGAGATGTTGCTATCGCGGCCTATCCAGCGCTCCTGGCGGGCGCGCCTGATGGCGATTCGAACCAGCCCGGCCCGATCGTGAGCCATTTCGGCAAATGCGCCGAATCGAAAGTAGCGCCGGAGCCCCGCGCGCTCCATCTTTCGCCAGCCGATGCGCGAGAGATTGCCGGTGACCAAGCCGATTACGACGCCGCGGCGGGACAGGCGGCCCAGCAGGCCTCGCACGCCGGGGCAGACTTTTCCGACGAGGTCCGGCACGCGGCGGACGTAAATGGATTGCGCGCGCTTGATTACTTCAGGGAGCACGCGGCGGATCTGGCTGCGCGGCATGCCCGCCCGCAGCATCATGGTGTTGAGAATATCGCGATCGAGCATACCCGCCACTGGGACGCCCTCTGTTGTTGTTTCGACATGCGCGGTGCGCCGGATCGCCTCCACGAGCGCTTCGCGATGATGCGGGCCCGCGCGGCGAATCAGCGTGCCATCGATGTCAAAAAGCACCAGCGCATCGGATTGTTTCAACTTTCACTATACCGTTAGCTATACGATCGGGGCTTGTCTGGAAGACTAGTTAAGGGTCTGTGCCGGAACAGGGGCGCCTTCGGGCAGCAGTGTCCTGGGGAAGGTTAACGAGAACACGGTGCCGGCGCCAGCCTCCCGCCGCACGGTCCCATCCAGCTGGCGTCCCAAAATAGTCATGATGCGGAGGCCGAGCGTTTGGGAATCCTTCCAGTCGAAGGCCGCGGGAAGCCCCACGCCGTTGTCGGCGACCGTCAGTTTGACCGACTCGCCGCCGGCCCAACTCAGCTTGACCAGAATCTCAGCTTCGCGCGCATTGGCCCGTTCGTTGGGAAACGCGTACTTCAGGGAATTGGTCAGAAGCTCGTTCAGGATCAATCCGCAGGGGATGGCCTGGTTCAGACCGAGCGAGATCGGTTCCAGCTCGAATCGCAACCGGATGCGGTCGGAATTGACTCCGTAGGAGTAGAACAAATCGCGCGCCAGTTTCGCCGCATACTCGCGGAAATCCAGCCGGTCCGGCTCGGCGTCGAGATGCAACCGCTCGTGGATGAGAGCCATGCACTGCACGCGTTCCTGGCTGTCGTGAAGCGCGCGGGCCGCAGCCAGGTCCTGGAGCGAATCGGCCTGCATGGACAGAAGACTGGAGATGATCTGCAAGTTGTTCTTTACCCGATGGTGCACTTCCTTGAGCAGCAGCTCCTTGGCCGCGAGCGCGGCCGACAATGCTTTTTGGGTCCGGACCTGTTCGCTGATGTCGACGGAAACGCCGCCCAGCAGGCGCCGGCCGTCGCCGTCGGCGAATGGAAAGCGGAAAGTCAGCATCGGCACGGTGCGGCCGTTTCTTAGCGAAACCTCTTCCACCAGCTGCGACGATTCATCGCGCTCGATTACCGCTGTGTCGTTGGCTCCCAGCCGGTCGGCCACTTCAGACGGCCAAAGCTGCCGGTTGGTTTTTCCGAAGCAATCCGCCAGCGTCATGCCCCAGATCTGCTCGCAGGTGTTGTTGATGTACAGGATGCGGCCCTCCGGGTCCTTGATGAAGGCCAGGGTCTGGCTATTATTCATAAACGAACTAAAGCGGACGTCGCTCGCGCGCAACGACTGCTCGGCTCGGCGGAGGTCGTCTCGCAGCTTGGGTTCAGCGAGCGCGCGTTTCACGGCCGGCCCGAGCCGCGCCAGACGGTCCTTCAGCAGGTAGTCGGCGGCGCCCTCATCCAGCATCGCTAACGCCGCATCTTCGCAGGCGGCCTCGGACAGGACGATGAATGGGATGCTGTCCAAATGGCGCTGGCGCAACAATTCCAAGGCCCGCGGCGCGCCGAGCAGCGGCACATTGCAATCGGCCAGAATGACATCGGGCCGCCAAGCCAGGCGGGCGATGTATTCCGATTCCGTATCCACGCGCAGCCAAACCGGCTGGAAATCGGCGCGGCGCAACTCATGAATCGTCACCTCAACGTCTTCGGAGTCGTCTCTGACGATTAAAACGCGGATGCTGGTAGCGAGCTCAGCCATTAGCGAGACTTCTTCGCGGCGCGCGTACCAGGCCCGCGCCGGACCTCGGGATTCGGTTCGATCAACAGGGCGTCCGCGGCCATGGCCCCGGCGCGAGGAAGATAGATCTCCAAGCTGACGGTATTGCCGGCTTCCAGGAGCGCCGCGACCATTCCGCCCATTTTTTTCACGAGCGCATAGGTGACGTGCAGGTCTTCGCTGGAGCCGGACCAGGCGGGCTCGAAAACGCGCTCTAGCGCCTCGGCGTCTTCCTGCGCGCTGACGTACCTGGCGCGGATGCGGACCCATTTGCCGAGTTGTTCGGGTTCGCCGCTGGACAAATCGACGACCAGGCTGTTGCCGGCTTGCAGGTGGACGCGGGCATGCAAAAGTACGTTCGCGAGGGCTCGCAACAATTGCCACTCATCCGCCTGAACATGGATCGGATCCGCGGGATCCATCAAGAGCACGAAATCCGCGTGGATCAGCTTCCATGACTCGCCTAGCCGCTTCAGCACCTCGTCGAGCCGCAGGCGCTGGCATTCCAACTCCGGCGGCTGAAGATAACTACGGAGATGGCTGCCCAAGGCAGCGGCATCGACGGCTGCCTTTTTGATTGTTTCGGCGGTCTCCCGCAGGGGGCTGCCGGGCGGCAAGGCCGCCAGCATGTGGGTGCTGGCGTCGATGAGCGCATCCAATTGCGGAAGATGACGAATAATCCCATCCGCCATCCGGAGCAGCGCCTCTTGCTTGTGGTCCTGCCGCTTTTGCTCGTTCTCGAACCGGCAGAGCGTTACGTCGGTGAAGGTAATCACCGTACCGTCCGCCCGGCCGTTGCGCCAGCGGGGCGCCACATGGCCCTCGATCTCATAGACACGCTCCGCGCTGCCTTGCAGGAGCGTACCGGAGGGCAGGGGAAGAGTCTGACCTTCGAGCATGACGGGAGTCAACAGATCCTGCACTGGTTTGCCGGTATCGCGATGGGAAAGGCGCAACACGGTGGCGGCCTGCCGGCGGAGCGCCTTATCGACGCTCCAACCGACCAATTGCTCAGCCTGCGGGTTGAGATAAGAGATTCGGGAATTGGCGTCGGTGACCACCACTGCGGCAGCCACTCCGGCAAAGCTGGCGATGGCCCAGTCTCTTTCCTCACGCAGGCCGCGCTCGTAGCGGTGCTTCGCGATGGCCATCTCGATGGAGCCTCTCAAACTCGCCGAGACAATGGGCTTCTTTAGGTACCCATAGGCTTGCGTCCGGGTAGCCCGTCCAAAGTCGCCCGATCCTCGTACGCGGTCAGGTAGACTACCGGAATATCGAACTGCTCGCGCAACACCTGGGCTACCTGTATTCCGTCCTGTTCTCCTTTGAGGCGGATGTCCATCAGCACCAAATCAGGTGAACTCTCTCGAATGAGCTTGAGGGCGGGTTGCGCCGAATCGGCCGTGCCCGGCACCTGGTAACCGGACGATTTGAGGCGGCTTTCCAGATCGGCTGCGATCAGGCCTTCGTCTTCCACGATGACAATCTTGTGCTGCGCGGCTGCTGCCATGGGATCGTTTTCTCCTCCGCGCATGCCGCCAACTCGGCCGTCGCAAACCATCGCGCTGGTGTGTTCAGTGCTTTTCGGACTGGACTTTCTCAAATAATCTGCAATCAAAGTGCCAGGGGGGCAATATCCGCTTACCGACGTGCGCGGCTCGCAATCGCGACTGCGTGTTTGCAATGGGTTACAGACCCGCGGCTGGCGGAGCCGCGATCGCAGGCAGCGAAAACTCAAGGGTTTTTTCACCAACTGGGTGAAAATCGCCCAACTGTGGTTCCGTCTGGTGGAGTCTGCTACCGTGGCGTCATGGAAGCGCGCGCGTCCAGCAAGCAACTGTTGCCGTGGCTGGTCGCAGTCGCGTTCTTCATGGAGTCGCTGGACACCACGATTCTGAACACGGCGGTGCCCGCCGTCGCCGAAGCGCTCAAGGTGGCCCCGTTGAGCATGAAGGCGGTGCTATCCAGCTACACCTTGAGCCTGGCGATCTTTATTCCAATCAGCGGCTGGATGGCGGATCGGTATGGAACGCGCCGGGTGTTCGCGTCCGCGATCGGCCTGTTCACGTTGGGCTCGTTGCTCTGTGGCCTGTCGACTAACATTCACGTGCTGGTCGCGTTCCGCGTGCTGCAAGGCTGCGGAGGAGCCATGATGGTGCCGGTGGGGCGGCTCACCATCGTGCGAACATTTGCCAAGTCCGAACTTATCCGCGCCATGAGCTTCGTCGCCATCCCAGGCCTGGTTGGTCCGATGCTCGGACCGATCGCCGGCGGCCTGATCGTCGCTTATCTTCACTGGAGGGTCATTTTTTTCGTGAACCTTCCGATCGGCCTGGCCGGTTTGATCCTGGTGTATATTCATCTGCCGGATTACCGCGAAAAATCCAATCCCCTGGATATGGTCGGGCTCATCCTGTTTGGCTCCGGCATCGCGCTGCTGTCGTATGTGCTGGAGGTATTCGGCGAACATACGCTGAGCGTGCGCGAAATTCTGGGGCTGTTGGCGATTTCCATCCTGCTGCTGGCAGGCTATGGATTTCATGCGGCGAAAACTCGGTTTCCATTGCTGGAGCTCAGCCTGTTTCGCATTCGCACATTCCGCGCGGCAGTGGCCGGCAGCTTCTTCACACGGCTGGGCATCGGCGGAATCCCATTCATCCTTCCGCTTCTTTACCAGGTTGGTCTGGGGTTCACTCCCATTCATTCCGGACTGCTCATGATGCCACAGGCCATTGCCTCCATGAGCCTGAAGATCACAATGCCGCGGATTTTGGCGCGCTTCGGCTATCGCGGCGTGCTGATTTCCAACACTGTGATCCTTGGCCTGTTCATTGCACTTTTCGCGACCATTGGAGTGGGCACGCCGCTCTGGCTCATCGTGGCGGAGATGTTCGGCTACGGGTTCTTCAGCTCGCTGCAATATACCAGCATGAACACGCTGGTCTATGCCGACGTCAACGAGGAGCAGGCCAGCGCCGCGAGTTCCATCGCCAGCACCATGCAGCAGATGGCGATCAGTTTTGGCATAGCAACGGCGTCGCTGGTTACAGCGCTCTTCATTCCCGATCGCCTCCATTCGAGCGCGCCGCAAATGATTCACGGCATCCACAACGGATTCTTTGTGCTGGGCGGATTGACCGTCTTGTCCACGGTCGTTTTTGGCGAATTGAAGAGCCTGGACGGGAACACCACCAGTCAGCATAAGGTGCTCGAGCACGCCGAGTGAGGGGGAGAATTCAGAATTCAGAATTCAGAATGCGCTTTAGTGAGCCTATACAAACGGGTCGCCTTGCGCTGCAAACGCCAACATGTGAGCATGGGAATGCGGCGGTCTCATGCCGAACGAATACGTAAAGAGCATCGAAGGCGTATACCGAGTCGGAGAAACTCGGGTCTCCCTTGATTCGCTCGTCTATCTGTTCCGCGAGGGGATGTCGGTCGAGAGCATGGTTGGGAGTTATCCGGCCTTGAGCCTCGAGCAAGTGCATGGGGCGCTGGCGTTCTACTTGGCGAATCAGGAAGAGATCGATGCGTATCTCGTGGAAGGGCAGCGCGCCGCTGAATCGCAGCACCAGCAATCCAGGCAGACGAATGCGCGATTGATCGCGAAGCTGCAGCGTGCGCGCAATGCGAGTCAGATTCCAGGCTGACGCCGATCTCGATGGGCGCAAAGTCCGAGGCTTGCGGCGTGTCGCGCCGGAGATTGATATCCGAACAGCAGCGGATGCCGGACTCGCTGGGCTAGCAGATCCCGACGTTTTGCAAATCGCCGCAGACGGCGGCCGGATGCTGGTAAGCCAGGACCGCCGCACGATGCCGGCACACTTCGCCAGCTACACGGTCGCAGCCTTCAGTCCCGGACTTGTTCTACTGCGCGAAGCGATTCCCATTGCGATCGCGATCGAAGAACTCGTCCTCATTGGGAGCGCGAGCGAGGCTGAGGAATGGAGCGGCCGACTCGTTTGGATTCCACTCTGACTAGCAAGCGGGAAGGCGGCAGGAAGGAAGACGATGAATTCGCTGCCGAACATCTGGCGCGTATTCCAAGTTGGAACGCGCCTCAAATGATTCACGGCATCCAATTGACGTAGAATTGTCCCAATACCCATGGCCCTTTCCGCTGGAACCCGCCTTGGCCCTTACGAGATCCTCGCGCTGATTGGCGCGGGAGGCATGGGCGAGGTGTACAAGGCCCGCGACACACGGCTGGACCGCGAAGTGGCCATCAAGGTCGCGGCGGAACAATTCAGCCAGCGGTTCGAGGGCGAGGCCCGCGCGATCGCGGCGCTGAGTCATCCACACATTTGCGCGCTGCACGATGTCGGACCCAATTATTTGGTGATGGAGTACATCGAGGGCGAAACTCTGGAGGCCTGCATCAAGACGGGCCCGCTGCCCCCCGGCGAGGCGCTCAAGATCGCCGTCGAAGTTGCGGGCGCGCTGGCCGCGGCGCACCGCAAGGGGATCGTGCATCGCGACCTCAAGCCCGGCAACATCATGCTCACCGGCACCGGGGCGAAGCTGCTAGATTTCGGTCTTGCGAAATACCAGCGGCCCGTAGCGATCGATGAAGGGACCAAGACCATGGCCCTTACCGGCGGGGCACACGTTGTCGGCACGCTGCCTTATATGGCTCCCGAGCAGTTGGAAGGCAAAGAGGCGACCGCCCGCAGCGACATCTTCGCTTTCGGCGCGGTGCTCTACGAGATGGTCACGGGCCGGAGAACGTTCCAGCGGCAGTCCACCATCGACACCATCGCCGCCGTGGGCCGCGAGGAGCCCAAGCCTCTCCACGAATTCGTTAAAGACGCGCCGGACGGCCTGGAGCGAATTATCCGGCGGTGTTTGCGAAAGCGTCCCGAGGAGCGATATGCGTCGATGCCGGAGGTGGAGCGAGAACTCGAGGATTGCCGCGCGCTCGCGTCCGAACCCATCAGCGGGATTAATCTGAGGGTGCTGTTGCGGCAAAGCAAGCGTCCGAGCGTCGCAATCCCTGTCCTGCTGATACTGGTTGCGCTGGGTGGTCTCGCGGCCTGGTGGCTCCAGCGCGCCTCAAAGATACGCTGGGCGAGAGAACATGCTTTGCCGCGGATCGCGCAGCTCATCGATCAAGAAAAATTCGCAGAAGCTTACCCGCTCGCGGTTCAAGCGGAGAAGTACATCCCCGATGACCCGGAGCTCGTAAAGGCGTGGCCGAAGATCTCTTACTCGGCTTCTCTCCACACCACTCCTCCCGGCGCGTCCGTATTCCGCCGGAACTATCAAGCTCCCAATTCTTGGGAATTTGTTGGCCGAACCCCGATCGACAAGTTGAGAGTGCCACGCGTCGATTCTCGGTGGAAGTTTGAACTGACGGGCTTCGCCCCGGTCGAGCGCGCGACTGTGGCGCTCTTTGGGCACATCCTTCCTTCAGAATCTAGTTCTGTGACGATGGACGCTGGGTCAGCAGCTCCCGCTGGAATGGTTCACCAAACCGATGGTTTCGACTTCCCGACCTCGGCACCGCTTCAGAGCAGACCCGTTTCGCTCCTGGGACTCGCTGGCTTCGAAGCGCTGCCCACCATTCTGCTTGGAGACTACTGGATTGATCGATACGAGGTCACGAACAAGCAGTTCAAGGAGTTCCTCGATCACGGCGGCTACACAAAACAGGAGTACTGGAGGCAGGAGTTCCGCAAAGATGGCGGGAGGCTTTCCTGGGCGGAAGCGATGGCCCTGTTCCGAGACCGTACCGGGAGGCCGGGACCCGCTACTTGGGAGCAGGGCAGTTACCCGCTAGGTCAGGAAGATTTCCCAGTGGCGGGCGTGAGCTGGTACGAGGCGGCGGCTTACGCGGAATTTGCGGGTAAGAGGCTCCCGACAATTTACCACTGGGCCACCGCTGCTTCGCCCTGGGCCAGCGCCAGCATGCTCCCGGCCAGCAATTTTGGCGGGAAGGGGCCGGCTCGTGTTGGAACCTATCCTGGCATAAGCTGGTCGGGCGCTTACGATATGGCCGGCAACGTCAAGGAGTGGATCTGGAACGACGCCGGAGGCGGCAAACGCTATACCATGAGCGGCGCCTGGGATGAACCGGTTTACCTGTTCAACGATGGCGATGCTCGCTCGCCGTTCGAAAGATCTGCCAATTTCGGATTTCGCTGCGCCAAGTATAGCCTGACCGGCGCCGCCGCCAAGGCCGCCGATCCGGTGATCCTTCCGACGCGGGATTTCAGTCACGAGAAGCCCGTCTCGGATGCATTGTTCCAGGTGTACAAGGGCTTGTATTCCTATGACAAAACGCCGCTCCAAGCCGCCGTGGAAGCTACCAAGGAGACCGACATCTGGAAACGAGAAAAGATCACATTCGCCGCGGCCTATGGGAGTGAGCGCGTGACCGCGTATCTCTTCCTGCCCAAAAAATCGCAGCCTCCCTTCCAAGCCGTCGTGTACTTTCCAGGGTCCGGTGCTATAAGCCTTCGATCCTTCGAACCCGGGCCCGAATCGGACTTTATCGATTTCGTTGTCAGGAGTGGACGAGCGGTTATTTTCCCCGTGTACAAGGGAACCTATGAACGCGGAGACGATCTCCAGTCGGATAACCCCAATACCTCCATTTCCTACCGTGATCACGTCATCGCGTGGTCGAAGGACCTCGGCCGCTCCATCGACTACCTCGAGACCCGCCCGGACATCGACCCGACCAAGCTGGCTTTTGAGGGACTTAGTTGGGGCGCAGGCATGGGCGCCTTGATGCCGGCGGTAGAAGATCGTATCAAAGTTTCCGTGCTGATCGTCCCTTGCCTGTATTTTCAGAAGAGTCTGCCGGAGGTGGACGGGTTCAACTTCGTGTCCCGCGTGAAGGTTCCGGTTTTGATGTTGAATGGCCGCTTCGATTTCTTCTGCCCCGTGGAGACCTCGCAGGAACCGATGTTCCGCCTGCTTGGCACTCCGAGCCAGGACAAGCGCCGCGTGGTCTACGAAACCGGCCACAACATTCCCCGGAATGAAATGATCAAGGAATCGCTTGATTGGCTGGACCGCTATCTGGGGCCGGTGAAATAGAGAAGCGCCGGCTGTCATGTGATCGCAGGGCCGGACCAAGAAGCCGGACCGGCCCCACCGTGAGCTACGGGTGCTCAGTGCTGGTGGTCACCGGAAGCAGCGCCTGGAACGCATCCGAATCCGGTCCAATGATCTCGAGCGACGCGTCGCCGGAATCCAGGCCCGTAGGGACAGTGAAGTTGATTTGATATAGGCTGGCGAATCCCGGAGCGAGGCCGGAGAAGGTGACGGTGGCTTGTACGTAGTGGCCCGACGTATCCAGAATAAAGACCAGAGGCGTCGCTGTTGTGATGCTCAGCGGATTGCTGGGCGCCGCCGTTCCGGCCGCCACCGGCAGGTTCACCGCGCCCATCCCCGCCAGATACACCGCCACCGTTTCGCCGATTTGCGCCGGGCTGGATTTGGAAATCACCGAATTGTCGGCATGCAGCGCCGCTGCGTAGCCGAGGCCGCCTACCGGATCGGTGGTGAAGACTCCAACTGAAGTCGATCCCTCCGCGACTGAAACGGTGTTGGAATTCGCACCGTTGTTGACCACCTGAATGTTCGCGACCGATCCCGCATTCGAGAAGGGAACCACCACATTGATCTGGGTCGGGCTCACGTAGAAGATGGGCGCCTCAATTTCGTTAATCAGCACTTGCACATCTTTTAAAGTCTTCGGCAACGGGAGCGACAATGCGGACGCAGTGCCGGGCGCGAGACCCGTGCCGTACAACGTGAGAAATTCTCCTGGAGACACCTGCGCGGTAAAGGGCGCGGAGCTGGCCGCGTTCACCACCCCCGCCGGATTGAGATACGGGCCGGAACCGCTGAAAGCGGGCGCCTGAAAGGCCACATTGAGCGAGAGGTACGGGCCGATGCCATATCCGATGCGAACGGTCCCGTCCGCGCTGCTCACATAATGCTGGCTAAAGGCGCTGTCGTCGGAGCTGCCGTCGCTGTTCACCGTGTAGGTGTCGTAATACGTGAAATCGTTCGAGCCGCCGTAGATCAAAAGCGCGCTCAAGCTCCGGTAGTTCATCAGCGATACGCCGCTCAATGTCTGCTGCCCGATGATATTGCCTGAGTGTGCTTGGAACGACCCGTAGTAGCTATTCAACAGGGCGTAGCCGCTGCTGCTGCCTTCCGTGGATTCATCCAGATCCAATCCGGCCTGGTAGTAAAGGCCCTCGTAATTGGACGGCGCGCTGGCTGCCGCGCGCACGCCGACGAACAGGTCGTAACCGTCGTAGGAACCGCCAAAGATGAAATTGCCGTCCGGCGAAATATACAGCAGGTGCGTGCCGGCGATCAAGGTGGAACTGCTGGGTTTGCCTCCGAACTTGAGCTGCGCGGCGCCGTTGGTGAAGGCGTAGGTCACTGCGCTGAGGCTTTGGGAGCTCGACGTGGCGCTGGTTCCGCTATAGATGGTGGCGTCGACGTTCCCGATGTTGCCTTGCCCGTCGGCGGCCATGGTGAAGAACGCATCGGCGCCGGGAAGCGCGGTCGAACTGGGAGTAAAAGTGGGATCGAAGTAGGCGACAGCGTAGGAGCCGTGGAGCGTAGCGTTGGAGGCTTCCGTGGAGCCGACCGGCGCGGCGATGAACAGCGTGGTACAGCCGTTGGTCCCAGGGATGCTGCCGATGAAAACGCCCTGGGATACCAATCCGACGATTGCACCGTTCTTGACGGTCTCATAAACGGCGCTGATGTAGCCCTGGCCGCTGGCGGAGATAACATAGGTGCCCACCGAGGTGAAGGTATTGACTTGCAGCGGACTGGCGGTGCTGTTGAGGACCGATCCGCTAAAACTGTAGCTGCCGGTGCCGCTGAAGGTGATGGTGCCCTGGACGTTGATGGTTGCATCCAGGGTGCCCTGGCCGGATATGAAATAGAAAACCTGCCGCATATAGTAGGCGCCGTTCAACAACCCGTCGCCGCTCGAATCAAAAGCCGGTTGAGCGGAGGACTGCCGGGCGCACGCAACAAGAAGAAGCACAAGAAGAGTTGTTTTTATTTTCATGGATCGCATACGCGGCTGGTTTCGGCGTCTCTGAGAAGTGACGCGGGGGGGCAGCAAGATCGGCCCCTCATCAGATTACAGCATGAAACAGGGCAGCGGCACACTGGGGGCCGCTGTAAAAGTTTGTCTACAGGACAGGGACAGGGCCGCCCGCGCCAGGGCGATGTACGGGACATGTCGATAGCGTAGAATCGTTCTTGCGCGGAGCGGCGCCGGAGGGGGACATGCCGGAAACTAAAATCCAAGAGATCGGCGACGTGACGGTTGTGGAGTTGTCCGGCCGCCTGCATCTCGGCAATTCCTTGACATACGCCGAGAATGCCATCAACCGGCTGATCGACGGCGGGACCCGCAAGCTGGTGATCGATCTGGCCCGCCTGGATTACATCGACAGCTCCGGCCTGGGGATGCTGATCTTCTGCGGCGGACACATGGAGCAAAGCGGCGGACGGATGCGAGTGGCGGGCGCGGGCGGCGGGGTGGCACGCGTATTTGAAATCGCAAACGCCAGCCGCGTTCTTCAATTCGACGCGGATCTCGAATCGGCATGCAGCAATTTGTCGGCGCAAAGCGCCGCTGGTTGAGTCATTAGCTGAATCCCTCCTATGCCGCTTTCCGCAGGCGACAGGCTCGGCCCCTACGAGATTCTTGCGCCCATCGGCGAAGGCGGGATGGGCGAGGTCTACAAAGCACGCGATACCCGCCTCGACCGCATCGTGGCCGTTAAGATTGCGAAGGACCAGTTCACGGAGCGATTCGAGCGCGAAGCGCGTTTAGTGGCTGCGCTGAATCACCCGCATGTCTGCCAGCTGTACGATGTCGGGCCCAATTACCTGGTCTTCGAGTACATTGATGGAACCCAACTTAAAGGCCCAGTGCCGCCCGCGGAGGCCCTGCGAATTGCATTGCAGATCGTCGAAGCTCTGGAAGAGGCGCACAAACACGGCATCATCCACAGGGATTTGAAGCCCGGCAATATCCTGCTCACAGGGCGCGGCGTGAAGGTGCTGGATTTCGGATTAGCGAAACAGAGCCGCGCAGGCCCGCAAGAGGACGACGAGACTCAAACTTCGGAGCTCACCCGCGCGGGCGGTGTGATGGGGACGCCGGCCTACATGGCGCCCGAGCAATGGCAAGGCAAGCCAGCCGACGCGCGATCGGATATCTACGCCTTCGGTTGCGTGTTGTATGAGCTGCTGACAGGCGAGCGTGCCGGCCGTGAACGAACGCCGGTGAAACCAGCGGCGCTCGAAGCCATCGTCCGTAAATGTCTGGCGGACGATCCGGCCAGGCGTTTTCAATCCGCCGCGGAGCTCAAAACCGCGCTGGTAGGAGCGGCAAAGGGCGGCAGAGTGAGGTGGTACGCAATCGCAGCGGCTATCTTGATGTTGCTCGCAGCCGGTGCCACGGGATTGTTTTGGCGACGCGCGCAAGCCAAGCCTAACCTTACCGATCAGGATGTGCTGGTGGTAGCGGACTTCGACAATAAAACCGGCGATCCGGTTTTCGATACGGCTCTGAAGCAGGCGCTGGCGTTTCAGCTCCAACAATCACCGTTCCTCAAAGCCATGGACGAGCAGGAAGTGCGGCAGACCTTGAAGCTGTCGGGCCGGGCGTCCGATGCCCGCGTTACCGGCGAGATCGCGCGCGACATCTGCATCCGGGAGGGTCAGAAAGCGACGCTCGAAGGCTCCATCGTGGCGCTCGGCTCGCAGTACCTGATTGCGCTCCAGGCCGTCAATTGTCAAACGGGTGAAACCTTCGCCCGCGAGCAGGCCGAGGCTGCCGGCAAGGAGCACGTTGTTGAGGCGCTCGACCGCGCGACCAGTTCGATGCGCGCCAAGCTGGGAGAATCGCTCGGCACGATACAAGGCGAGAACCGCGCGTATCAACACGGAGTCACCACCAGTTCGCTGGAAGCCTTGCAGGCATACTATATGGGCGATGAGGAGCGGTTCGAGAAGGGGAGCCGGCAAGCGGCGATCCCGTTCTACCGGCGTGCCACCGAACTCGACCCGCATTTCGCGTTTGCCTTCGCGGTCCTGGGATTGGACCAGTTCATCGTAGGCGATGTGGCACAAGGGAAAGAAGCAATTGAGAAGGCTTACGCCTTGAAAGACCGCGCCAGCGAACGCGAGCGGCTTGATATCGAAGAATTCCGCTATTCTATCCGGGGAGACGAAAAGAAAGTCCTGGAAACGCATGAGTTGCTCGCCCGGAGATATCCTCGCGATCCCATTGTCCACGCCAATTTGTCCGGCGATTACCTCCGTGCCGGTGACCCGGAGAAAGCGTTGCCAGAAGCCCAGGCGGCAATCCGGAACGGCCCCAAGATCATCAAGGGCTATGCAACGGCGTTCGAGGCGTTGATTAATCTGAATCGGCTCGACGAAGCGAGGGCCATGCTGCAAAGAGCGATTGCGAACGGATTCGACGTTCCGACCATCCACGAGTACCTCCTCTATTTCGCGTACGCCGAAGGCGATGCGCGGACTCAACTGCGGGAGACTCAGTGGCTCACGAGTCACCAGGCGGAGGCAGTCGCGTTAGAGGACCGGGCGAACAACGCGGCCGTGCTCGGGCATTTGAAACAAGCGCACGAACTGCTTCGCAAAGCGGTCGAGATCGCCCGCCAACATCCCTCCGACACGGCCCCGCAACAACTTCTCGAGGAGGCTGAAACTGCCGGTGCCCTGTTCGGAAAATGTACTCCCCATGGCTCCCATGGGCCGCCCATTGTAATGGCGCTGTGCGATACGTCGGCCGCGAAGAAGTTCGACGAGCAGCAGTCAGCAAAGGGGTCTGTGCCGATCACGGGACCAGAGGCCTATGTCCGCGGGGCAGTGCTGCTCGCGGCGGTCCAAGCCGCAGACGCAGCAAGCGTGTTTTCGTTGATGGTGGACCGCAAAGTCGCAAATTGGGGACCCGAGTATGCCGCGGCGCAGGTCGGCCTGGCACGCGCCGCGAAGATGATGGGCGACACCGCACGTGCAAAGAAAACCTACGAGCAGTTCTTTGCATTCTGGAAGGATGCCGATCCGGACATCCCGCTGCTGCTCGAAGCCCGCAAAGAGTATGCGGCTTTGAAGTAGCCTGCCGGGCGCGCCTAATCGAAACCGCGCCTCGACGGATGGTCGACGATGATGGCCCGGCCGTCCGTGAGGGCCTTGACCGAATGGCGCACATTAGCAGGCACGATGGCAACCAAGCCCGCTCGGACGGTCTGGGTCACGCCGTCAATGGTCACCTCGAGCTCGCCCTCGATCACCTCATAGACTTCTTCCTCAGGATGGAAATGCTCGTGAATGGAGGCGCCGCGCGTAAAGTCGTAGTGCGCGAATGTCATGCTCGGGGAGTGGAAATACCGTCCATACCAACCCGGCAAGCGCTCAATGACAGGCAGGCTGCCGGTATCCACGAAAGGCATAGTGAACTCCTGGTGAAATATTCTCACAGGCCAGATCCGCCGTCCAGGACATCACGCTAGCGTAGAATCGTTAGACACCCTATGTCTCTGGCTCCTGGCAGTCGATTGGGCCCCTACGAAATCCTTGGATCCATCGGCGCCGGCGGCATGGGTGAGGTCTGGAAGGCGCGCGACACGCGGCTCGGGCGCACGGTTGCGATCAAGTAGTTGCACAGCCCGCATGGCGAACGGTTCCAGCAGGAAGCTCGTGCGGTTGCGGCGCTGAATCATCCCAATATCTGCCAGATTTTCGATGTCGGGCCGGATTATCTGGTGCTGGAGTACGTCGAGGGTGTGGCGCTACAGGGGCCGGTTCACGTGCAAGAAGCTGTGCGGCTGGCGATCCAGATTGCGAGCGCGCTGGAAGAGGCTCATGGCCGGGGCATTTTGCATCGCGATTTGAAGCCCGCGAATATCCTAGTGACCGCGAAGGGAACGGCGAAACTGCTGGATTTTGGTCTGGCCAAGCCATTGGTTGGCTGGGGTGCCACAGGGGATGCCACGCGGACCATCGAGGCAACTATCTCCGGCACGCCGGCCTACATGGCGCCGGAGCAGATCGAAGGCAAACCCTGCGACGCACGATCCGACGTATTCAGTTTCGGCGCCGTGCTGTACGAAATGCTGGCCGGCAGCCGTGCGTTCGACGGCATGGCATCGGTGCTGCGGGATGATCCGAAGCCGCTACCGGCGTTAGAGAGCTTGGTGCTGCGGTGCTTGGCCAAGCAGCCTGGACAGCGGTTCCAGACCATGGCTGAGGTGAAGGCCGCGCTCGAAGCGGCCCTCGCGAGCCCAGTAGAAAAGACGCCCTCCATTGCCGTCCTGCCCTTCGCCAACATGAGCCGCGACGTCGATGACGAATATTTCTCCGACGGTCTAGCGGAAGAGATCATCAACGCCTTGACGCAAGTCGTGGGCCTCAAGGTGATCGCCCGCACATCGGCCTTCGCATTCAAGGGCAAGAACGAGGACATTCGCAAAATCGCCGAAGCGCTCGGCGTGACGAATGTTTTGGAGGGCAGCGTCCGCCGGGCCGCGAATCGGCTCCGCGTCACCGCGCAGTTGATCCATGCCGCTGACGGCACGCATCTGTGGTCCCAGCGCTACGACCGCGAGATGACGGACGTATTTGCGGTGCAGGATGAGATCGCGGCCGCCATCGTCGGAGCGTTGCAGGTGAAGCTGACTGCCAAGTCACCCAGAGCGCGAACGCACGAACCGAATTTGCCCGCCTACGAAGCGGTCTTGAAGGGCAGACATCAGTCTTACAAATCCTCGCCGGAGTCGTACGCGCGCGCCGAGGAGTATTTCAAGCAGGCGATCGCACTGGACCCGCAGTGGGCCGATCCGCATTCCGTCTTGGCCTGGCAATACTTTAGCTTCGGGATGATGGGCGTGCGTCCCCTGAGCGAAATGGTGCCGCTGGCTCGCGGCGAAGTCCGGAAGGCGCTGGAGCTACTCCCGTCCGAGCCGGTGGCTCATTTTGTGCTTGGCACGATCGCGGGCTTGCATGACTACGATTGGAAAGAAGCCGAGGAACAGTTCAGGCTAGCCAGGGCATCCGAATCTGCCACGGCGTACATTCACGCCGCGTATGCTCAGTTCTATTTGTTGCCCTTGGGGCGTTTCGAAGAAGCCATCCAGGAACGGGCCAAAGACATTGCACGGGACCCGCTGAACGTTCTATTGCGTGGGGCCCAGGCATATACGCTCCTCTGCGCGGAAATGTACGAACCGGCAATCGCCGAAGCTCGGAAGGCGCTGGAGATCGGCGACAGGCACTTTTTCCCTCACCACGTGATCGCCCTGGGCTATCTCCTGCAAGGGGACGCGGCCGAGGCGCGGGAGCCGGCAGAGGAGGCCTTCCGTATAGCGCCGTGGAACGCCGCGATTGCGGGATCTCTGGCAGGCGTTTTGGCGCAAACCGGTGAAAAGGACCGTGCGGAGAAATTGGTCGCAACACTCCGCGCGATGCTCCCGGAAGGAATGATGATGTATCACCTCCTTTGCTCAGAGATCGATGCCGCGCTGGACTGGTTTGAACGGGATATTGAACTGCGCCAGCCAAGCGCGACGCTGGTTGCTTCTGCCGGTTTCTTCAGACCCTTGCGCGCCAGCCCGCGCTGGCCCAAGCTGGCGAAAATGATGAACCTGCCGGGGACAACGTAGAGGAGCGCTCTCGCCCGCCAATTCACGTACTATTCATTTGATTATTGATACATTTTGGTGGATTATAAGCCTGGGCGGAACAGGCCGATTCTGTTCACCACAAGGAGAACGTAAACGATGGCAAATCACGAAGGCGCTTCGCATCATCATCAGGCCGCCGAGCACCACGAGCACGCAGCCAAGCACCACCGCGAAGCCGCGAGGCATCATGAAGCCGGCGACCATGTGCAGGCCGGGCATCATGCGCACGTCGCCCACGGGCACCTTACGCACGCAACGCACCACGCCGAAGAGGCTGGAAAGCATCACGCCACGGAGCACGGCGGGTCCTAGCGCTTAGTGCATCGCTACGCGGTTCAGGTTTGTATTATTCTGTGCGCATGGACCCCGAATATACGGATAGATTTCTACGGACGACCAGCAGCGCCGCGACTCACGACATCAAGGATCCTCAGACCGTTCTTCACGCGGCCTTCGATGCCGTCATCCATGGTGACTACGACGCGTTCGGTGAGTGGATCACGGATGACGCTGAGCTTAGCATTTGCGGATTTAGTGTTATGGATGGAACTTGGCGAGGCCGCGCCGAGGTGGTCGCCGCATCTCGGAGAAACTTCGGTCTCCTTGGTAACCAGAAGCCCGAGATTGAGAGCATGATTTGTCAGGGTGACCGAGTCGCTGTTCTAGTGCGGGAGAGCGGGGTTCTCAAATCGAACGGACAAGCCTATAGCGTTCGCGGCGTGCAGTGGTTCACTTTCGCGGATGGCAAGATTAAGAAAATCGACGAGGTCATGGCCAGTATCTGGAAAGGTGAAAGTTAAGAAGTTCCAGCAGCTGAGCTAGAGCTCTCTGTTTGATTGATGGCGGCGCAGGAGAGGATGGGCTTGAGCAGATACTCCGATAACTGCTGGTCCGTCAGTCTCGCGTTTTCTTTGGTCGATTCGCCGAGCATCCAGAAAGCGTGTTGGCTTTCCTTCTCAAGCTCGATGGTGATGGTCAACGGCTGCTTAGGAAAATCGGGATGAACCGAGACCTGGAGGTCTTTGTCGTCTAAAGTCAAAACCAGACTCTTGCCATGCAATCCAGGCAGATGAACTTCGCACTGGAAACGCCTTTGGGACATGCGTGCCGGCGATTGACCCGCGCGCTCTTTGTGCTTGTTGAACTCGTTTACGTCACTTGTAATCGTGGATACCAGCGCGCTCCACGCGTTCAGAGCGGCGGGAATCTGCTGTTTCGGATGCTTTGGCTGCTTGAGCTTAGCCCGGCTCGCGCTTTCCTTGACCGATGCCGCGGCGGTCTGTTCCTTTTCCATGCTCACAAACATTTCATCGATCCATTGCATATTGTTCCTGAAGCATGAGAAGGACCGAACGGTTCCTGCGCGCATGTTCCATGGGGCTACCACGGGACGAGCATCGTGTTCTGTAACGCCTTCAGGGTAGCGGCCAACTGAGGTCACCTGACCATGGTTGGTCAAATTCATCCGATATTCATTTCGCCGGCGGCCACGTCCAGTTCCGGATCTCGGGTTTGTCCTGCCCCTCGCTGTCGGCGTAGTTGATGCTTTCGATGATTTGCCCTTTCAGCCACTCCTTGAGGTGGGCGCATGGTCCCTCTAGTTTTGGGACGCGATCGATAACGTCGATCGCCAGGTTGAAACGGTCGACTTGATTGCGGATCAAGAGTTCCAAGGGCGTGTTGATGTTCCCTTTTTCCTTGTAGCCGCGCACGTGGATGTTGACGTGGTTGGTCCTGCGATACGTGAACTTGTGGATCAGCCAGGGATATCCATGGAAGTTGAAGATCACCGGCTTGTCCTTGGTGAAGAGCGAGTCGAAGTCGCGATCCGAGAGCCCGTGCGGATGTTCCGTGTCCGGCTGCAGACGATACAGATCCACCACATTGACGAAGCGAACCTTCAAGTCCGCCACGTTCTGCCGGAGAATGGCAACGGCGGCAAGGGCCTCCTGCGTCAGGATGTCCCCAGCGCAGGCCATCACAACATCCGGCTCCGCGCCATCGTCGTTGCTGGCCCAGTCCCAAATGCCGATGCCCTTGGTGCAATGGATGATGGCGGCTTCCATATCGAGATAGACCAGGTGCGATTGCTTGTCAGCGACAATGACGTTGACGTAGTCTTCACTGCGCAAGCAGTGGTCCGCCACGCTGAGCAGACAGTTGGCGTCGGGCGGAAGGTAGATGCGGGTGATCGCGGCGCTCTTATTGCTGACGACATCCAGAAAGCCGGGATCCTGGTGGGTGAAGCCGTTATGATCCTGCCGCCAGACCAGCGAAGTGATCAATAGATTGAGCGACGAGATGGGCGCTCGCCAATCCAGTTCGAGCTTGGACTTTTCCAGCCATTTCGCGTGCTGGTTGTACATGGAATCGATGATGTGGACGAAAGCCTCATAGGTGTTGAAGAGCCCGTGGCGGCCGGTCAGGATATAGCCCTCCAGCCAGCCCTCCAGCGTGTGCTCGCTGAGCATCTCCATCACGCGGCCGTCCGGAGCGATGTCGGTGCCGTCGGCATCTTCCGGTTTGATGGCCGCCATCCAGGTCTTCCAACTCGCTTCGTAAATATCCTGCAAACGGTTGGATGCGTTTTCGTCCGGGCTGAGGACACGAAAGGTGTTCATGTTGCGGCGCATTACATCGCGCAGAAACTTCCCGAGCGTTTCGGTGGGTGAGACCTCCTTCGTGCCGGGGCTGTCGATGGAGATCGCATAGTCGCAGAAGTCGGGAAGGTTGAGCGGCTTTCGCAGCTTTCCGCCGTTGGCATGCGGGTTGGCGCTCATGCGCCGGTCGCCGGCAGGTGGAAGCGCCTTGAGTTCGGGAACCAGCGCGCCTTGTTGATCGAAAAGCTCCTGGGGCCGATAGCTGCGCATCCACTGCTCGACGATCCTCAGGTGCTCGGGATTGGATTTCACATCCAACACCGGCACTTGATGGGCGCGCCACGATCCCTCTACGCGGTGACCGTCGACCAGCTTCGGCCCAGTCCATCCTTTTGGAGAGCGCAGGATGATCATCGGCCAGCGTGGCCGCTCTGGTTTGCCGGTCTGCCTGGCCTCTTGCTGAATGGCGCGAATCCGCCGGATGCAATCCTCTACCGTGGCGGCCATCTGCTGATGCATCAACTCGGGATCGTCGCCCTCGACCACATGCGGCGTCCAACCATAGCCTTTGAAAAGATCCTCGAGCTCCTCTGGAGTAATTCGGGCGAGCACCGTGGGATTGGCGATCTTATAGCCGTTGAGATGCAAAATCGGCAAGACCGCGCCATCGCGGATCGGATTCAGAAATTTGTTCGAATGCCAGGAGGTCGCAAGCGGACCGGTCTCTGCTTCGCCATCCCCCACCACGACGCTGACGATCAGATCCGGGTTGTCGAACGCGGCGCCAAAGGCATGCGAGATGCTGTAGCCCAGCTCGCCGCCTTCGTGAATGGAGCCCGGAACTTCGGGCGTGCAATGACTGCCCAACTGGCCGGGAAACGAAAAAGCGCGGAAGAGTTTGAGCAGGCCAGCTTCGTCCTGACTCTTCTCCGGGTAGATTTCCGAATACGTCCCTTCCAGGTAGCAGTTCGATATCACGGCCGGCGCGCCGTGTCCCGGACCCGAGATGTAGATCATGTCCAGGTTGTATTTACGGATGACGCGGTTGAGGTGGACCCAGGTAAAAGTCTGGCCGGGATCGGAGCCCCAATGTCCGAGCAGGCGATTCTTGAAGTGTTCGGGGCGAAGCGGCTCCTTGAGCAGGGGATTATCGTGGAGGTAAATCATCCCCGCGCAGAGATAGTTGCAGGCTCGCCAGTAGGCGTCGATTTTCTGAAGTTCGCCGGCGGTCAATGCGGCCGCTTCCAGTTGCTGAGGCATTCTGGATTAAGGATGCCACATTGATATGTCCGATCCGTGACAAATGGCCGCTGGCCTTCACAGCGCGGCTCGGAACAGCGCCCCGACGCCCGCGGTGACAGCCATTGCCAATGCGCCCCAGAAGGTGACGCGTATCGCGCCCGCTGTCACGCGCGCGCCGCCGGCGTGTGCAGCCAACCCTCCCAGGAGTGCGAGAAACAGCAAGGAAGTTCCGGAGACCAGCGCGATCAGACCCGATTCCGGGGCTAGGGCTGCGACCAACAAAGGCATCGCCGCGCCGATAGCGAAGCTCGCGGCCGACGTCAGTGCAGCTTGAATCGGGCGCGCGCTGAGAGCCTCGGTGATGCCGAGTTCATCGCGGGCATGCGCGCCTAATGCGTCATGGGCCATCAACTGGTCGGCGACCTTTTTCGCGAGCGCGGGCTCGAGGCCACGAGCGACGTAGATGGCCGCCAGCTCCTGATGCTCGCCCCGGTCGTCTGTCTTGAGTTCCGTGCGCTCCACGTCGAGTTCGGCCTGTTCCGTGTCGGCCTGCGAGTGGACGGACACGTACTCACCGGCGGCCATCGACATCGCCCCGGCCGCCAGCCCAGCCACGCCGGCGATCAACACGTTGCCGTGAGTGGCATGCGCGGTTGCGACTCCGATGACCAGACTCGCGGTCGAAAGGATGCCGTCGTTGGCGCCCAACACGGCCGCGCGGAGCCAGCCGGTACGCCCGATTCGGTGCTGCTCCTTGGATTGTACGGGCATCTCTTAATAGATTGGGATGACCACGCCCGTGAAGCGGATGATGCGGTGGCAGCGTTCAACCATGTGGTGCAGGTAGAGCCGATCATCCTTCACAGTGGCGTCGCCTCGCGAAGGGTTCGGGCGCGTACCAGTGGAGGGATTTCTCGGTCCCGACATGGACCTTCATCCCGAGCAAATCCCGCAGATCTTGAACGAGCCCGGCGTGATCCATCAGACTGCGGCCCGGTTCCCAGGCGACCAACAAATCGAGGTCACTATTTTCGTTGGCTTCATTGCGGGCCACAGAGCCGAACACACGCGAGCTGTGCGCGCCGCGCCGCCAGGCAAGCCGGAGGATCTCATCCCGCCGGTCCGTGCGTAATGTGTTCAGGGTGACCATGTCTCTTCCTGGGACAATGCGGATCCCAGGCCTACCAGGCGTCTGCCACCGTTTCGGCGCACTGCAGGAATTGCCGCGCGCTGGTAGAAAGATATCGCCCCGGTCTCCAGGTGGCCACCACCGTGCGGCGCGGAGTGGGGGCTTGAATTCGGACCATCGAGGTATCCTGGCCGGCCGGGTGACGGAGAACCATTTCAGGCAAGAGCGTGATGCCGAGATTGGAGGCGACTAAGTACTGAATGGTCTCGGCCTGTTCGCTCTCGAAAGCCACCTCGGGCTCAAATCCCGCGTTCCGGCAATATTGCAAAGTCATCTCTCGCGTATTGTGCCCAGGGGTCTTGTATAAAATAAACTTCTCCCGCTTCAAGCGCCCGATCGGTACGCTGGCATGCGCGCTCAACGCGTGTTGCTTCGATACTCCCAGGCAGAATTCCTCCGTGAACAGCGTGTGCGGCTTCAAACCAGCCGAGCGGTGCGGACGCAGCGCGATGCTAAGGTCGATTTCGTGGCTAAGCAAAAGAGCGGTTAGCATGGGCGTGGTACTCTCTTCCCGCAGCAGCACCCTGACCTTGGGAAAGCGAGACTTGAACTGCTTGAAAACCGCCGGCAGGAAGTGAGCCGCGACGGTCGGTATCACTCCAATCCGGACCACGCCCAAGGTCCCGCCGTGGACCTCCGCCATGCGCACGCGAGCCTCCACGGTGTCGGCCAGTATCTTCTCGGCGTAAGGAAGAAGGATCTCACCGGCCGGTGTGAGCGCAACCTGTTTGCCGGCGCGTTCGAACAGCGTCACGCCGAGGTCCGCTTCCAGCCGCTGCACGTGCACGGTCAGAGCCGGTTGCGTTTTTCCGAGCGCGTCGGCTGCACGCGCGAAATGCCGCCGCCGGGCGACGGCGCGAAAGCATTCCAGCTGAGCAACAGTCATCGGAGTTAACAAAAGGTTATCAGAAAAATACCTTTTGATGATTGATCCCGCCTGGGATTTCCCCTAGCATTGCGGGATACTGTGGCACACTCCAGCGGCAATTGCGTTCCACTCCAGGGCGTGCGAGTTCTCGATCTCACCCGCGCCGTAACGGGACCCTTCTGCACGATGCTGCTAGGCGATCTGGGCGCGCGGGTCATCAAGATCGAGGAACCGCAGACCGGCGATGAAACCCGCCATTGGGGTCCTCCTTTCGTTCGAGGCGAGAGTGTTTACTTCCTGGCTCTCAATCGCAACAAGGAAAGCGTGGCGCTGGACCTCAAGCTTTCGAGCGACGCCGCAGCGTTACGGCGCTTGGCTGCGAAAGCCGATGTTGTAGTACAAAACTTCCGGCCTGGCGTGGCCGAACGCTTAGGGATCGATTATGGACGTCTGCGGCGCGATAACCCGCGCATGATATACGCCTCGATCTCCGGTTTTGGGCTCACCGGACCGGACCGCGAGCGGCCAGGTTATGACTTGATCGTCCAGGCCATGAGCGGCATGATGCTCGCCAACGGATCGGAGGGCGAGCCCGCGAAAGTCTGCTTCCCGCTAGCGGACGTGCTGGCCGGGCAATTCGCCTCCCAAGCGATCTTGGCGGCGTTGTATGAGAGGCAAAGAACCGGCCAAGGAACGCACGTTGAAGTCTCGCTGCTCGAATCGTTGCTGTTCGCAATGTCACTCCAGTCCAATGCATTTCTGATGACGGGCAAAAGTCCCGCGCCCCAAGGCGCCGAGAATTCGACTGTCGTTCCCTACCAGTTGCTGCGATGCCGGGACGCACCGCTCGCGGTAGGCGTGCCGAACGATCGGATCTGGCGGCGCTTCTGCGATGCCTTGGGCAAGCCGGAATGGGCCGAGGACGAGCGCTATCGCACCAATCAAAGCCGCGCCTCGAACCGCGCCACCCTGATCAAGGATATCGAAGCCATTATGGGCCGGCGGACAAGCTCCGAGTGGACCAGGATTCTGGACCGGCATCAAGTGCCTTGTGGACCACTGCTCTCGGTAGCGGAGATATTCCAACACCCGCAAATGCAGGCGCGAGACAACGTCGTCGAGGTGGATCATCCCACGGTTGGTCCGCTGAAACTGCTCAGGAACCCGATGCGCTTCGTGGACCGGCCGATGGGGTATCGATCGCCCGCGGTGCTGGGACAAGACACGGCGAAAATACTGGAAGAGCTCGAATTGGAAAAAACAACCGAGCCGGTTGCCGGCCACCGATCGGGAAGGGACTTTTGAGACAAATGGCAGGCCGCCTGAAAATTCGCGGGTCCGAAATTTCTCGGTCTGAAATTTCCTTGACAAGCTTAGCGGGCTGGCATACACTTGCTGGCAATCGAAACTGTTGTGCTGAGCGGCGACTCGAGTTGGTGAGTGAGCCCATGTCGGCCTTCCGTCCCACGTTCGCATTCCGTCCCACGTCCGCATTCCATCCCACGGAAACCAAGCAACAGAGAATACACATTCGGTGAGGAGAATGTTATGTGCTTTTCGCAAGGCTTGCTGCATAGAAGGAACTTGCTGCTGGTATGTTTAGTCCTGCTCGCCGGCGCTTCGGCGTTCGCGCAGTCCACATTCGGTACTTTTGTGGGCACTGTTCAGGATCAATCCGGCAGCGTCATCGCAGGCGCGGTGGTCACCTTCACCAACCTCGACGACAACAGTGTTCGCACCGCCACCACAAACAGCGGGGGGCAGTATCAATTGCTCAATGTGCCGTCAGGCCGCTACTCGATTTCGGCGACCAGTAACGGGTTTGGGACTACCAAACTCGACGAGGTCACGCTGGATGCGCGCCAAGAGCGACGCGTCGACATGAGCCTGGCGTTGGCAAATGTGCAGCAGAGCGTGCAGGTGACCGCGGAGGCGGCGGCCATCAACACCGAGAACGCGACCATCGTCAACACCATGACGAATCAGGAGGTGACGGAATTGCCCGCGAATTATCGCGGCGCTTCCACCAGCCCGCTGGGGGCGATTGTTGCGTCGGCCAACGTCCAACAGGACCAATTCGGAGGCATCGGCCTCACCGGCTCGCAACCGTACCAGGTCGACTTCAGCGTCGACGGCGCGTCCAGCGTGAACGTTGTTAATTTTCCCACTACCGCCGCTACCAATATGTTCCCTTCCGCCGAGATGCTCTCCGAGTTCAAAGTCTCGGCGATCAACAACAACGCCGAGTTCGCCACCACCGGCGACGTCACCGTCACTACCAAGAGCGGCGGGAACGTCGTCCACGGAAGCGCCTTCGAGTATCTTCAGAATCGAGCTCTGGATGCCACCACCTACGGGGCGACGGAGAAACAGGCCAAGGTTTGGAATACATTCGGCGGCAGTTTCAGCGGCCCGGTCGTGATTCCGAAGCTTTACAACGGCCGCAACAAGACGTTCTTCTTCGTGGACACCGAAGAGAACCGCCGGCCCGGTTCGCAGTTGATCATCGATAACGTCCCCACTGCAGCCATGATCGCGGGCAATCTCAATGGCTTGCCGGGTCCAGCTGTCATTGATCCGTACACCAACGCGCCTTACCCCAACAACACCATTCCTCCTTGCGGCTCGGCCAGCCAGGTCGACTGCCTGAACCCGGTCGCTGAGAAGTTATTCGCTAAGTACATTCCGCTGCCAAACTTCAACTCCGGCTCAACCACCGGCAATTATCGCTCGCAACTGCCTCTGGCAAACGAGACCAATGGATACGACATCCGGATCGATCAGTACATCGGAAGCAAGAATCTGCTCTTCGGACGATGGACTTGGAAGAATCTTCCTCAGCAGTCGCTTACAAACAGCGGGTTCGGCGGCCAAGCGCAGACCGCCCAATTGTTGCCGCCGACCACGAACGACGAGTACGACAAGAATCTGATTATTTCCGACAACTACACCATCACGCCGAACATCGTCAACGAGTTCCGGTTTGGCTGGAGCCGCCTGGACATCGCCTCAACTTTCCCCTATAAAGGCGCGCAGGTCGACAGTTACCTTGGTTTAACAGGATTGGATCTGTCACGCGCCGACGATACGGGCGCTTTCCCCGGGTTCAATTTCAGCAGCGGAACTGGCTTTACGAACCTGGGGCACGATTCCATAGGACCAGTGGCTTCTAAGGTCACTCAATTCGGCGACAATCTTTCCTGGATCAAAGGGAGCCACACCATGAAGTTCGGCGCCGATCTGAGAAAGGTGGAATACGACAGGATCGACGATTTCGGCGCATCCGACGAGTTTGGTTCATTCACCTTCAACGGCGAATTCAGCGGAAACGCATTCGCGGATCTTCTGCTGGGCTTGCCAGCGACGGATCAAGTGTTCGTGACCGGACCATACCTCTCTCAACAATCCAAGCACTTCGCGGTCTTCGGGCAGGACGAATGGCACATCTCAAAGAGCCTGACTTTTAGCTATGGCTTGCGCTGGGAAGTGCAGCCGCCCTTCTCGGAGAAGAACGGCAATATCGCCAATTTCATTCCGGCCACTGGGGGCATTGTGGTGCCCGACATTGCCTTGAAAGTGCTTCCTCCAGCGCCTTCCGTTTTGTATACTCTCAACGCGTGCTCTATCAGCCCGCTTCCAAACCCTGCTTACCCATGTACGCCGGTGGAGGATGCCAGCCAAGCAGGCCTGCCCACGTGGCTGCGCTATACCGATTATCATGATTTCGACCCGCGCGCGGGTATCGCGTGGCGGCCATTTGGCAACGACAAGACCGTGTTCCGGGCTGGTTTTGGCATCTACACGGTTCCTAGTCTAGGTTGGGAAGCTTATATGATGACCGGTGTCGCCGTCACCGACGCACCCTTTTATGTAAACTCCCTGACCAACGGTGTGCCGCTGTTCAGGCTTCCGGCTGCTGGCTACGGCAACGGCGGGCTGACTCCTGCCGTGGTTGGCTCGTTTAATGTTTTCGAGGCTCAGGATATACACTACAAGGATCCTGCGTCCGCTCAGTGGAACGTAACCATCGAGCGGGAGCTCTGGAATAGCTGGACTGCGCGCGCCAGCTACATCGGAGAAAACACCTATGGCCTATCGATAAACGTAGACAAGAATCAATGTCATGCGAGCCCCGCTGGACCCTGTATCAAACCCTATCCTCAGTACAATTTAATCGTTTCGATGGAAAACCTGGGATTCGCGAACTATCAGGCCTTGGAACTGCAGCTAGCGCACCGGTTTTCCAAAGGGTTCTTTTTACAGGCGACTTATGATTGGGCCAAAGATCTAACGAATGTGGCTGACGCCCCAGTAGGATACGGTACCGAAGCGGGCAATTTTTCGGGTAACTATTTGGTCAACGATCAGTACGCCCTGCAGGACGATCGGGGCAACGACGCAGGGCCACGGCGCCAGCGGTTCTTGTTAACCGGGATCTACCAGCTCCCGTTCGGGCGCGGCAGAACCTACCTGGCGAACTCCAACCGTTTTGTAAATGGCGCGCTGGGCGGATGGCAGCTCAGTACGATTATTATGGACCAGACGGGGCCGTTCACGACCGCTATTGACAGCAACCCAGCCGACAGCGCATCCAACCTGAACGAACTCTATCGGGGGACGACGATACGGCCCGACCAGATCGCAAATTGCAACATATCGAATCCGGGGCCGAACGGAAGCTGGTTCAACATAAATGCATTCGTTCATACGCCGCAGGGCGCCGGCCGCATCGGAAACGAAGGTGTTGGGAATTGCATAGGACCTGATACGAACGTAGTATCGGCCGGGTTATCAAAAAGCTTCGCAGTATGGGAGCGCCTCAGGCTGCGTTTTGAGGCTACCTACACCAATCTTTTCAACCATCCGAACTTTCTGCAACCTCAATCCATGGACATCTCTTCGCCCAGCACTTTCGGCGTGACGCAAACCGTGCAGTCGGCCGAAAACGGCGGGAATCGCGTGGGGCAACTTTCCTTGCGACTAGATTTTTGAGGCACTCGGCTCTTGAGGATAATGACTCGTCGCCTGAAATTTCTCGCCGGCTTCGTGCTTGTTTGCGGCCTGCTTCCGGGCCAGGAATCAGAGCTGGTGCAACCGAAGGCAACGCCCGAAGACCGGGCTGAGGGCCAACGGATTTTCGGAACGCAATGCTCTTACTGTCACGGCCCGAAGGGCGAGGGCGGACAAGGCGCGGTGCTGGCGGTTCCCCGGCTTCCTCGCGCGCCCGACGACATCCGTCTGTTTCGCGTCATCCGTGACGGTATTCCCGGCACCAAGATGCCCGCGAGCGCGCTGACCCCCAGCCAAATCTGGCAAGTGGTGGCGTTTGTGCGAACCCTGGGTCGCGTGGAAGAATCGAAATTAACCGGCGATCCGGTGCGTGGCGGGCAGATTTACGCAACCAAGGGAGGGTGCGAGCGATGTCACACCATCGGCGGCCATGGCGGCGGCATCGGACCGGATCTGAGCGATATCGGCACGCGTCAAAACGCGGCCCAAGTGCGGACCTCGCTCCTCGATCCAGACGCCTCTGTGCCGCTTGATTTCCTTCAGGTCCGCGTGGTGACGAAAGACGGGCACAGTTTTGCCGGAGTCCGCGTAAACGAAGATTCTTTCTCGATTCAGATTCGTGACCTCTCGAACCAATTTCATTCCTTCTGGAAGAGTGAACTGACCGAAATCTCCAAGGAGCCGAAACGATCTCTCATGCCGAGCTTCCGGAGCACCCTTAGCGCGGGGGAACTGGACGATTTGATCGCTTATTTGGAATCTCAGCAAGGCGGCAAATGAAAAGCATTCTTCTGCTGATCGCGATAGTCATGCTGGTGGATGGGCAGGTACCATATGAGCGCATCCTCAAAGCGCACTCCGAGCCAGGCAACTGGCTGACTTACGCAGGAGACTACCAAGCCCACAGCTATTCTGCGCTGGACCAGATCAATACGTCGAACGTCGACCGTCTTAAAGTCGCCTGGATGTATCAGACCGGCGTGATTGGTCATTTCGAAACTACGCCTCTGGTTTTCGATGGAGTCATGTATATCACCGAGCCGCTCAGTGGCGTAACGGCGCTCGATCTCCGCACCGGTCGGCCAATTTGGACTTACAAACGACCGCTGCCCAAGGGCGTGATAGTCTGCTGCGGGCTGGTGAATCGCGGTGTAGCTGTGCTGGACGACCAGCTCTTTATCGGCACAGTGGACGCGCACTTGGTCGCGCTGGACATGCGGACCGGACGTGTCCGTTGGGACGTGGAAGTAGCCGATTACAAGGCCGCCTACTCCATTACCGCTGCGCCGCTTGTAGTGAAAGACAAGGTCATCATCGGCATTGCCGGCGCCGAATTCGGTATTCGCGGCTTCCTGGACGCTTATGATGCCAAAACCGGTGCGCGCGCCTGGCGTTTCTATACTGTGCCTGCGCCGGGCGAGCCCGGCAACGAAACCTGGTCGGGCGATAGCTGGAAGACCGGCGGCGCTCCCACTTGGGTCACCGGCGCTTATGACCCGGAAGCCAACCTGCTGTACTGGGGAACAGGCAACCCGTCGCCGGATATGATCGGCGACGAACGCAATGGCGACAATCTCTATTCCGACGCCCTGATCGTACTCGACGCCGACACCGGAAAGTTGAAATGGCACTTCCAGTTCACTCCGCACGATACGCTCGACATGGATGCCAACCAGGTGCCGGTGCTGGTGGACGCAGACTTTCGCGGCCAGCCGAGGAAGCTGGTGCTGTTCGCCAACCGGAACGGTTTTTACTACTTGCTGGACCGGCTCACCGGCGAGTATCTGGTGGGCAAGCAGTTTGCGCGGCAGAATTGGGCCATGGGACTCGACCAGCATGGGCGTCCCATCTGGAATCCCGCGGCAGTCCCGAGCATGGAAGGGTCGCTCGTTTATCCGGACGATGATGGCACGGCAAATTGGTTCAGCCCATCGCTGGACTTGCAAACCGGGCTCTTGTATCAGAACGTTCGGGAGAAGGGAGCCATCCAGAAGCGCACCACCAAAAGCCTCTCCTTCGAGCCAGGACATCTATATATGGGAGCCGACCGATTGCCGATCCCCGGCGAGGAGCCGTGGGGAGCGCTGCGGGCGCTAGACTGGCAAACCGGCGAAATGCGCTGGGAATTTCGAGTGCATACTCCACCTTGGTGCGGAGTTCTTTCGACCGCGGGCGGCTTGGTTTTTTCGGGAACCATGGAAGGCGACTTCTTCGCCGTGGACGCGGTATCAGGCAAACTGGCTTGGCGATTTCAGACCGGCGGCGCCATCTGGTCGAACCCGATGAGCTACATGAGTGAAGGCAAGCAGTATATCGTCGTCGCCGCCGGCGATGCACTCATGGCTTTCAGCGTCGACCGATAATATGCGGAACGCGGCCATCTCTCTTCTTATCGCCGCAGTCTTGTTGCCCGCGGAATCCGATCACAAGGTAACTAAGGCCGACATCGACCGGTGGATGACCGAGCTCTCCAACTGGGGACGCTGGGGCAAAGACGATCAGCTCGGCACGCTGAACCTCATCACTCCCGATAAGCGCCGGCAAGCCGTCGCGTTGATGAAAGAGGGCTACTCGATTTCAATGGCCCACAACGTTCTCATGGAGAAGGCAGTCGATAACGAGAATCCGTTTGTGCATACCATGTTGCCCACTGCCGGCGGATTCCACATGGACAACTTCAACGTTTCTTTCCACGGAATGGGGCAGACGCACTTCGATGCGTTGTGCCACGCGAGTTACCAAGGCAAGCTTTTTAATGGCTTCCCGGCGGACCAGATTACCGCGGAAGGTTGTCCCGAGGATTCGGTCCTTCCGGTCAAGACCGGCATCCTGACACGCGGGGTGATTATCGATATCGCGAGGCTGAAGGGCGTGGATTATCTGGAGCCGGGCACGCCGATTTATCCGGAGGACTTGGCGGCATGGGAGAAGCAAACCGGCGTGAAAGTCTCGGCGGGCGATGCGGTTTTCGTTCGTAGCGGCCGCTGGGCGATGCGCGCTGCCAAAGGTCCCACGCAGGCTTTTGCGGGACTGCACGTTTCGTGCGCCAAGTGGCTGCACGACCGCGGCGTCGCGGTATTGGGCGGGGACGCGGATCCAGAAGTGATTCCGTCGCAAGTGGAAGGCGTTGGCGCGCCCATGCACTTACTCGCGCTGGTCGCGATGGGGCTTCCGCTTTTCGACGAATGCGATTTGGAAGACCTGGGTAAGGAAGCAGCCAAGCGCAAACGCTGGGTTTTTCTGTTCACAGCGGCGCCATTGGCGGTCCCTGGCGGTACGGGTTCGCCCATCAATCCGATCGCGACGTATTAGCATGAGAACGAAATTGTTGCTTCCACTTTGCGCGCCGGTTGTTCTGCTCTTCTGTGCGCGGCCGGGAAGAGCACAAGAAAACGAGACAGGCAAAAAGCTGTTCGCCACTCGCTGCGCCAGTTGCCACGGCGCTGACGGCGGCGGCGGTGAGTTTGGCCCCGACATAGCCGATGTGCGCGGTTTGAGTCATCGAGACATGCAGGTTGCGGATATTATCAAGGACGGCCTTGCGGATTACGGCATGCCTGCCTTTTCGCTGCAGCAGCCGGATGTGGATGCGTTGGCGGCTTTCGTCAATGGATTGCGCGCGCCGGCTCTTGAGCATCCACCGGCCGGCGACGTTGCGGCTGGCGAGCAGTTCTTCTTCGGGAAAGGAAACTGCTCGAACTGCCACCTGGTGAAGGGGCGCGGCGGAGTCCTGGGGCCGGATCTATCCAACGTCGGGCGCGACACCAGGCTGGCGCGGATCGAGCTGGCCTTGCGCGATCCCAATGCGCTTGGCATGTCGGGCTATAAGTTGGTCACGGTCCATCTGCGCTCCGGCGAAACCATCCGCGGTATCGCGAAGAACGAAAGCAATTACGATCTCCAATTGCAGGACCTGGACGGAAAACTGCATTTTGTGACGCGAGAAGAAATCGCCGAGGAGGCTGCCGACCCGAAAGGTTTGATGCCCCCGCTCAACGCAACGGATCCTGAGCGCCGCGATCTGCTCGCATTTCTCAGCCGGCTCGCCAAGGACGGCTCGGTGTCTTCGGCCGGGCCGGGGACAGCTGCGCTCGCGGGCGATCCGGCATTCTCCGCGATAGCCAATCCCAAACGGGGCGATTGGCCTACGTACCACGGTCACCTCAGTGGAAATCGCCACAGCGAGCTCAGTGAGATCAACACCGCAAACGTCGCGCAACTGGGAGCGAAGTGGATGTTCCCCATCGCCGACGCCAATCATATGGAGGTAACGCCGGTGGTGGTCGACGGCGTGATGTACGTCACCGAGGCCAACCAAGCCTACGCGCTGGATGCCCGCAGTGGGCGGCAGATCTGGCATTATTCTCAGCCTCTGACGAAAGGCGTCATCGGGGATGCCGGCACCGCAATTAATCGCGGCGTTGCGGTTCTGGGCGACACGGTTTTCATGGTTACCGATCATGCGCATATCATCGCGCTCAATCGTCTGAGCGGCGAACTTCTCTGGGATACCGAAATGGCCGATTACCGGAAGAATTACGGCTCTACATCGGCGCCGCTGGTGGTGAAAGATCTGGTGCTCTCCGGCACCTCCGGAGGCGACGAAGGAGCGCGTGGTTTCGTGGACGCTTACAAGGCTTCCACCGGCGAACACGCGTGGCGATTCTGGAATATGCCCGCGCCCGGCGAACCGTTGTCTGAGACCTGGGTGGGCCGGGTGATGGAATCGCAGCACGGATGCGTGGATGGATGGTTGACCGGTACCTACGATCCGAGCACGGATCTGATCTACTGGCCGACCGGCAATCCGTGCCCCGACTACAATGGCGACGAGCGCAAGGGAGATAATCTGTACTCCAGTTCGGTCTTGGCGCTGGAACCTGAGACCGGCAAGCTTCGCTGGCACTTCCAGTTCAGCCCGCACGACCTGCATGATTGGGACGCCACCGAAACGCCGATGCTCATCGACGCTGAATTTCGCGGCCGGCCACGGAAACTGCTGGTGCAGGCGAATCGCAATGGGTTCTTTTACGTTCTCGATCGAGTAACCGGAGAGTTCCTGCTGGGCGAACCCTTCGTCAAGAGACTCACCTGGGCCAGCGGCATCGGCGCGGATGGCCGTCCGAAGCTCGTGGCCGGCCAGGAACCATCGGAGCAAGGGACAAAGACCTGCCCATCGGTGGCGGGTGCGACGAATTGGATGTCGACGGCCTACAACCCGGCTACTGCGTTGTTCTATGTGATGGCGCTCGAGTCCTGCGCCATCTACACGAAATCGCCGGAGTGGTGGAAGCCGGGACAGTCATTCTATGGCGGGGCAGCGCGGCGAGTCCCCGGCGAGATCGATCAGAAATTTTTGCGAGCGATCGACATACAGACCGGCAAGATCGTGTGGGAAGTTCCGCAGGTCGGACGCGGACGCAGCGGCGGGGGCGTGCTCTCCACGGCGGGAGGCGTCGTTTTTTTTGGCGATGACAACGGTGCGCTTGCGGCGGTGGACGCGAAGTCCGGTAAGGCGCTCTGGCATTTTCACACCAACGAGACCTGGCGCGCTTCGCCGATGACATACATGGTGGACGGCAAGCAATATATCGCCGTGGCCTCGGGATCGAACATCATCGCGTTTGGATTGCCTTGAATGGGGATCGTCTCCACAAGTGGATTTCTCTTGGCGCTGTTGGCAGTCGCCGAAGCGCAGGTGGCCGACGAACACGCGCTGCCCCCGGCGCCGGGCCGTCGAGTGGTAAGCGTGACGCCGGATCCAGGCGCCTTCAACGGACCATCGATTGCTATCAACCCGGCGAACCCGAAGCAAATTGTGGTCGCATTCGGATCGCGCGTCACCGTGGATTATTCGACCGATGCCGGCGAACACTGGGCCATGTCGCAGGGAACAGCTCCAACCAACTACCGAGCCACCGGCGATATCTCGGTCACCTACGATCGGCAAGGCCATGCAATTTTGTGCTTCATCGCCTTCGATGCGGCGGGCTCCTGGAGATACTGGGGACACAATCCGAAACGAAACAGCATCCAGATTCGCCGCTCGCTGGATGGCGGGAAAACGTGGGAGCCCCGCACCATCCCAGTGATCGAGCACGCCGATGGTCCTGGCATTCCATTCGAGGATAAACCCTATGTTGTCGCCGACAATCAAGCCAAGAGCCCCTACGCGGGAAATTTGTACGTAGGCTGGACAGAGGATCGAACGGCCGATTCTTTAATCCTTTTCTCTCGCTCCACCGATGGCGGGCTAACCTGGTCGGCGCCTTTGCGGATCAGCGACCATGCCGGTACGCCGCGCGATGATGAGGGCACCGTGCAGGGATTCAGTGGCGTGGTTACGCCCGATGGCGCGTTGCACGTAATCTGGAGCGACAGGGGCCATATCGTCTACGCTGTCTCGCGCGATGGCGGCAAGACTTTTTCGCGCAATACCTGGGTGGCCGAAGCCGGGCCGTCGAACTTCATGGTGTTCAACGCCAATCACGCCAACGGATATCCGCAAATCGACATGGCCCCAAATGACCAGAAAAATGACAAGAATGGCGCACCGGCGCGGCTCTTCGTCGCCTGGAATGATTACCGGAACGGAGACGTCGACATCTTCTGCGCATCGTCGCTGGATGGTGGGCGCACTTGGAAGCCCGCTGTCCGGGTCAACTCCGATCCCCTGCACAACGGCTCGGATCAGCTATTCCAGTGGTTGGCTGTGGACCCGGCGTCCGGCGCGGTGAACGTGGTGTTCTATGATCGCCGGCGCGACCCTGCCAACAAGGCGGTGGACGTCGTGCTGGCGCGATCCACCGACGGCGCGCGAACATTTCGCAATTATCTTTTGAGCGAGCAATCTTACGATCCCCGCGACAACGAAATCGGAGAGTACACCGCGCTGACTGCGCTCGGCGGACGCGTTTATGGAAGCTGGATGGGGGTTGTGCCAAAACCGGGCTCTGCCTCGGTGATTCGCGTCGGGATGGCGGATTTTGGCGCGCCCAAATAAAGTTTGATAGGCAAGGTTTGCTAGACTACATTGAGGAGGCCATATGACTTCACGCCGCCATTTCTTAGCTGCCAGCGCCGCCGCAGGCGCTTTCACCGCCGTACAAGGGCGGGCCGCTAAAACAAGCCCCACCGGATTTCCCTTCACCGAGTTTGAAGCTCGCATCGCTCGGCACGATTTCCGTGACATGACCAAGGACGTTCTTCCCACGCCCTGCATGGTTGTCGACGAAGCGTTGTTCCTCCAGAACGTAAAGCTCATGGCGGACCAGACCAAGGCGTCTGGTATTCACGTTCGCCCGCACGTGAAGATTCACAAGAGCGTGGACGTCGCCAAGATTCAGATCGCGCACGGCGGCATCGGGCTCACCTGCGCCACTATCGCCGAGGCCGAGCTCATGTCCAACGCTGGCCTGAAGAACGTCATGTGGACCAAGCAACCCGCCAGCAAGAACGGGATAGAACGGGCGGTCGCGCTTTCGATCAAAGATCCCACCTTTAGTTTCGTGATCGACGATCCCTTGGTCTTCGATTGGATTGAGCAGGCGGCAGCCGCCGAAAATGCCAAGCTCAAGGTCCTGGTATCGGTGGATGCGGGTTTAAGCAGGCAGGGGATAGAAAACGGCCAGCCTTCCGTCGACCTGGCGCAGAAGATAGCTTCTTCCAAGCATATGCAGTTTGAAGGGGTGATGGCCTATGCCGGATACGCCGCTCACACGCACGGGTTTGAGGCGCGGCGTGTGCAATCCGCCAAAGACATGGCCGGCCCCAGAGAGACGGTGGAGCTAATCAAGAAGTCCGGATTGCCCGTGAATGTTTTCACCGGAGGTTCGACCGGCACCTACAACATCGATCACGAGAACGGCCTCACCGAGCTCGAAGTCGGATCCTACGTATTCATGGACACCAGGTATTTCGTTATCGGCGGCAAGGAAGACGAACATACTTTCTCTGATTTTGCCGGCGCTCTCACCGTGCTGACCACCGTGGACAGCAAACGCCATCCCAACCAAGTCACAATCGACTACGGGAACAAAGCCGGTGTCCGGCCCACTGACAAAGTGAAGGGGATGCCTTGGCTCGATGTTTCTACCCAGGGCGCCGAGTATGGCTTGCTGAAGTGGAAGGATGGAGACCGCGATCTCAAGCTGGGCGAGCGCGTGGAAATCTATTGCACTGTCCTGGACGACAGCACGAGCTACTACGATCGCTACTATGTCGCACGGGGCGATCAAATCGTCGACGCGTGGCCCATCATGGGACGTGTTCCGGGCGCGGCGTGGCGCTGATATTCAAAGCAGGTAAAATACTCGTCGCGGCGTGCCTCGCGCTACCACTAACGCTCATCGGGCAAGACCAGAAACAACCGCTGCGCAAGTTTGAGCTAAAGGCGGAATCGGAGGATTTCTGGAAGCTGATCGATCGGGGCGCGAAGCTAGAGAAGTTCGCCGGCGGATTCGGATTTACCGAAGGACCCGTATGGGACTCCCAAGGATTTTTGTACGTCAGCGACGAAGTGAAGAATGAAATCGTCCGTGTTTTTCCGGGCGGCCGCCGCGAAACGGTATTCAAAACCGGCGATCCCGACGGCAGCACGTATGACCGCAAGCATCGGCTGATCACTACCGCTAGCGTGTTGCGGGCGATCGTGGCGGTGAAGCCTGACGGCTCCTACCAGGTGCTCGCTGACAAATACCAAGGGAAGCGTCTCAACAGCCCCAACGACGTTCTGCTAGGGCCGGACGGCGCGCTCTATTTTACCGATCCAACACTGGATTTGGTGAAGGGCGAGAAGCAGGAGATCCCATTTCAGGGAGTGTATCGTCTGGCTGCCGATGGATCGCTGCGCCTGCTGACGAAGGATCTCGCTCAGCCTAATGGCTTGGCGTTTTCCCCCGATGGCCGGCGCATCTACATCGACGACTCCATGAATCGCGACATTCACGTCTACGATTTCAGTTCGAAGGGCGAACTAAGCAACGGACGGCTTTTCGCGAAGGAAGAAGGGCCGCCGGACTCGGGCGTTCCCGATGGCATGCGGATTGATCGCGAGGGAAATCTCTACGTGACGGGGCCGCTGGGCATTTGGATTTGGGACCCGAACGGAAAGCACCTGGGCGCCATCGTGATACCGGAGCTCGCGGCGAATCTGATTTGGGGCGACGCCGACTTCAGCACGCTCTACATCACCGCCACCACGTCCGTGTACCGCCTGAAGACGAAGGCCCGCGGCTTCGTTCCTTATGAATAGGCTGATTCTGCTCGCGCTGGCCGCAACCCTCTGCGCGCAGGATCGCAACCCGTTTGCGAACGATCCCAAGGCGGCGGAGGCTGGCAAGTCTCACTTCCGGATCAACTGCTCGTTGTGCCATGGACTGGGCGCGCGCGGCGGAGGGCGGGGTCCCGATCTGACCCACGCACAAAAGAAACATGGGAGCTCCGACGCCGAGCTCTTTCGAACCATCCACGATGGAGTTCCAGGGACCGACATGCCTGCCGCGATAGGAAGTGTTGGCGTCGAGATGAAAGACCAGGAAATCTGGCAGGTTATTACGTATTTACGGAGTATCGAGGTTAAGGCGCCGCCGGTCAGCGGTAATCCGGCGAGTGGGAAGGATCTTTTTTATAGTGTCGCCAATTGCTCGAAGTGCCACATGGTGGAAGGAAAAGGTGGACGCCTCGGGCCGGATCTGACGGACGTAGGTAGTGCGAGGTCGGTTGAATCCATCGTGGAGTCCATTCGCGACCCAAGCCGCCAGCTGGCCGATGGATACCAGACGGTGACCGTAGTCACCGCGGATGGACACGAGACCAAAGGTTTCATTATGAACGAGGATAGCTTCAGCGTTCAAATGATGGACACCAGCGAGCGTATACTTTTGTTGGAAAAGGACAAGCTGCGTTCTTTCAAGAAGAGTTCCGTATCGCTGATGCCTCCTTATAACACGACTGTCTTGAGCGACAAGGATCTACAAGACATAATCGCGTATTTGCTGAAAAAGGCCGCGCAATGAAAGGCGCGGTTTTACTAGCCTGGAGCTTGTGCGCGGGCGGCCTTTTCGGCCAAGTGACGTTCGAGCGGCTGGTTAATTCTTCAAAAGAACCACAGAACTGGCTGACTTATTCGGGAGAAGATGCCGGGCGGCACGTCAGCGCCCTGGACCAGATCAACGTTCAGAACGGGCGCTCGCTGGTCGCAAAGTGGGTCTATCAGACCGGCGCGCCTGGGGACGGCTCCAATGGCAGGTTTGAAAACACACCGCTGGTTGTCGATGGCATTCTCTACGGCACGGCCCAGGACGGGCGTGTGTTTGCTCTGGATGCGCGCACTGGGCGTCCTATCTGGCGATACCAGCGTCAATTGCCGAAGGACATTCGGCCATGTTGCGGGCGAGTGAATCGCGGGCTCGCCATCCTCGGGGACAAGGTTTTCTTCGGGACACTGGATGCCCACGTCATGGCGTTGGATGCCAAGACGGGACATGTTGTTTGGGACGTCGCGGCAGTTGACTACAAGAAGGGTTATAGCTTCACGGCCGCGCCGCTGGCGGTGAAGAACCTCATCATCATCAGTCCCGCTGGCGGCGAATATGGTATTCGCGGCTTCGTCGATGCTTACGACGCCGATACCGGCCAGCGAAAGTGGCGATTCAACACCGTGCCCGAACCCGGGCAACCGGGGAACGAGACCTGGGAAGGCGATTCCTGGAAGACCGGTGGCGCGCCTGGGTGGGTCACGGGCGCCTATGACCCGGTGAGCAACCAAATCTTCTGGACCACGGGCAATCCCGCGCCATCCAACCGCGGCGTGGGTCGCACCGGCGACAACTTGTACAGCGATTGCTTGCTGGCGCTGGATGCTGACACGGGAAAGCTGAATTGGTATTTCCAATTCACCAAGCACGATACACACGATTGGGATGCCACCGAGGTGCCTGTCATGATCGACTTGGATGGCAAACATTTGATCGTGCAAGCGAACCGAAACGGGTTTTTCTATGTTTTGGACCGCCCCACTGGGAAGCTCCTCTCAGCCACTCCGTTCGGCGCGGTGACATGGAGTCACGCCAAGGACGCCCGGCTCCAGACAAGGATATCGAGCCGACGCCCGAAGGCCGGCGGTTATGTCCTGGCGCGGTTGGCGTCACCAACTGGTATTCGCCCTCATTTAATCCGAAAACGGGCCTTTTCTATGTGACCGCCAGTGAGAATTGCGACATTTTCAGCACCGCTCCGCAGAAATATGAAGCGGGCAACGCTTTTTATGGCAGTGCCTACGGTCCAGCGAATGATTCGCCAGGTGGCGGAGCGGTTCGCGCCATCGATCCACTGACGGGACAGTTGAAGTGGGAGTACCAGCATATTTCGTATTCGGCGTCTGGTCTGCTGTCCACTGCCGGGGGACTTGTGTTTACCGGTGACGCTCAGGGAAATTTCATCTTATTGGACGCCAATTCCGGCAATGTACTTTGGCATTTTCTGGCCGGAGGAGAGATTCATAGCGCGCCAATTGCTTTCGCAGTGGATGGAAAAGAATACGTGGTCATCGCCGCCGGGACCGCGCTCTTCGCGTTCGGCCTACCTTAGATCAAGCTTCAGCGCTTCGCGCCGGGCAGCGCCTGAACCGTTGTGTTCTTCAAGAACTCGCTCTCTGTAAACTCGGTCCTTTCCCCCGGCCTTTTCCCAGGGGCCGGGAGCAACCGCGCGGCAAGTGGCTTGCTCCACTTATAGGCGAGCGAGGCGAGATCCCCTAAAATGCGCGCAATCTGCTCCTCGCTAACATCGCCTTGTAATGGCACCGTGTCCAGCCCGCCGGCGCACACCGCTGAGTAAGCCAGCATCGAGTCCAAGTTGAAGGTCCCTTCCGCCCACCGGCGGGCCAGAACATTGTCCTCGAGTATCGGAACCATCAGGCCCGAGTAACCGGTGCGTTTCACGGGCGTCGATTGTACGGCGTGGGTAATAATCCTCGCGGCAGTCAAAGTGCCGCTGCTTCCAAACGGTCCACCGATGAATGCTTCGATCGCACCGCCGATGGAGCGGTCCCCGAGCGGCGCGGGAGTGGCGTCGATGCCTTCGTACGTCCACCCGGTGCTGGATGCAATCTGCGTCGCCACCACCTCGGCTTCCTTGGTGTATTGAGCGAACGCATCCGTGAGATGCTGCTCAGCTTCGCGAGGATCGCGATAGCGTTGGAATATGTCAGCCACCACGTTCGCTCCTTCCATCGCAATCGCAAAAGCGTGTCCCCGGCCCAGATGAAAGGAGCCGGGGTAATATGGCCCATACGGTTTCACCATCGCAATGGCGCCAAAGTTGAAGTTGCCGTCGCCGTGCAGGCTATGCTCGGAAACCGCCTTGATCAACTTCGCTGCTTGCTGGACGGCGCGCCAGTGGATGCCCTGCTCGTCCGCCACGATCAGGTTGGCATTGACGCTGGTGTCCGCTAGAACCTCCGCCAGCAAAGCCACCGGCGCAGTGTCGTCGCCGTCGTGGATCATCGCCGGTCCGATATTAAACGCGGATCCGCCTTTCGAAGCGGCTTCGCGCATCATGCGGATCAATCGCACTGCATCCTCCCGTCCCATCCCTTTGGTGTAAACAGGGAAAGGCTGCGTGGTGATGCGTCCGCCCGCGCCTTCGAATCCGGCGCGATTCAGGGCGGTTTTTGCGGCCGCCAGGAACTTCTGTGTCTCCTCGATCTCAGAGGCGTAGTTATTCCGATCGACTTCGATGAACGCCGTGACGGCTCGAATCCGCGGACGGTTGTCGGCGGCCAGGGCCAAAGCGGCGAAGCAAAAGGCCAAAACGAGTTTTCGCGCCGCCTGAATCATGGATTTACTTTCGCGCCGTTACCGTAATCTCGACATGCGCACCCGCGCCGGCCAGTTTCGCGACGCCCACCGTGGTGCGTGTCGGGCGCGGTTCCTTGAAGAGTTGCGTGTAGACCGCATTCATACGCTGGAACAGATCAATGTCAGTTAGATAAACCTGCACCGAGACAACATCGGAGAAGTCCATGCCGCCGGCTTGGAGGATCGAACCAACATTGTTCAGGCACTGGCGAACCTCGTCGTCGAAGTTATCCGGCACCTTTTGTGTTTTGAAATCGGCTCCAGTCTGCCCGGAAACATAGAGTGTGTCGCCGACCATAATGCCCGCGCTGAAGGGTCTCCCCGCTGGGAAATCCTTGGGCGTTACGATCTTCTTGTCGGCGGCCGCGGCACAAACCACCGGCATCAGTGCGCAGGCAGCCATTATTGACATTAGATTGAGCATGCCAAGATGATAGCTTACTTAGCCAGCGCGGGGCGTAATGAACGAACGCGGGGCGTGCGACTTGAAAGTACAGGTTTTCGGAAAGGGCCGGCCAGGGTAGTGGTACACGCGGCTTTTTTTCAGCCGCGTTTTGCCCTGCCCCTTGCCCAGAATCGCGAGCCGCTCCGATGCAGTAGCCGACTGGCTGCGTGTGCGCTACTGCCCTTAATACTTCTGACCGTTGCGGCAAGATCCTGATCGCCCACGGGGCGAAGCGCAATGCGTACGTGATTGGGCATCAACACCCAGGCGCCGGATTCACATCTGGACTCAAAAACCTCTCACGCAGCGCTTTCTCGCCCGATTTGGCAAAAACGCGGCTGAAAAGCCGCGTTGTACCGGGGTGCAAAAACGCGGCTGAAAAGCCGCGTGTACCGGGGTGCAAATACGCGGCTGAAAAGCCGCGTGTACCGGGGTGCAAAAACGCGGCTGAAAAGCCGCGTTGTACCGGGGTGCAAAAACGCGGCTGAAAAGCCGCGTTGTACCGGGGTGCAAAAACGCGGCTGAAAAGCCGCGTGTACCCGGGCATTACATTTAACCATGCCACTTTGATATCGCACTCGAACGCCTTATCCAGCCTTGCCCATTCGCCCGAACAACTGCGCCGCCAGCCGAACCGACGCCTCGCCTGCCGCTCGGTCCGGGACCTCATTCGCGTCGTTGTAGCCCTCCATGTCGTTCAGCCCTTGCTGCACCACGATTCCATCCCGCCGCCCCAAGATGAACATGCCGTTGTACATCACTCCGTAGTTGACCTCCGGCTGCGGAATCAGCCACGCAATCTGCCCCCGCACCGGAACAATGGATTCGTCCTTCCACAGCGCTCGCGCTCCGTATCCAGTAGCATTGATCACCACTTTCTGCGTCAACTGGCTCAACTCTGAAGGCGAATGAAACTCCACATGCTCAATCTTGCCGCCCTCCACGAGGAAATCGTTGACCAGCTGCCGCGAGTATCCTGCAATATTGAACATGAGGCTCGAAGTCCGCTCCGCATACCGCGTGGGGAAAGGATGGCTCCCCGGAGGTAAATCCTGAGACCTCGGCGTCAAATCCCTGACGCGATCCTGATAGTGCGCGAAACCCAGCGGATCCTCGCTCGGCGAGTTCGCCGGCGCCTCAGCCGGATTGGTATCCGAAAGCGTGTATCTGTCGGCCCATTCCACGGGGTTTCCCGCCACGCCCAGGAAGCTCTCATAGGTATGAAATGAGCGGCGGCACATGGTTTCCCAAAGCGCCGGGAAATCAGGCGCCACGGAGTTCGTCAATGCCACGCGAGAGTCCGGCGACCACGTTCCGCTCGCCCGCGCCGACCGCACATCAGGCGGACGCTCCTTGGCGTAAATCGTCACTTTGGCGCCGGCGCGCAGCAGCAGAGTCGCCGAGGTCAACCCCAGCGCTCCGCACCCGATCACTGCGACATCTCGCTCCCCAACTTGCATGGCCTTTTCGACGGCAATGCTGCTAGATCCCCACGACAACGACCAACCGCTGCCGCCGTGACCATAGTTGTGGATCACGGTCTTTTCGCCGACGCGCTCGACTTCGAGCCTTGGCCCTGCGGCGCGGAAGGGGCGCAAACAGACGGTGACGCGAAAGATCCGATCCACCTCGGCGCGGACCGGTATCAGTTTGGGCACTGCGTCGTACGGCGGTAGAGATTGAGGTGGAGGTCCCTGCTGCGGCGGCGGAGGCAGACGCGCCCCCACTGTTGTCGTTTGACGGGCGCAACCGGTCAGGCCCAAGGCGGCCACGCCACTCAGGAAGCTGCGTCGATTCATTGGGTTCATTTAAGCAATGTTACCAATCGTCCATCGGCACGCGCCGCCGCAGATCGCCGACTTACATCACTGCTTCGCGGGACCATACAATATGCGCCCTGGACGCTCATTTGTCAGCTGATCGTCGACAATCACCGGGTTTCCGTTCACCAGAACATATTTAAATCCGATGGCGTATTGATGCGGTTTTTCGAACGTCGCTTTGTCCTCGACCTTGGCGGGATCGAAGATCGTGATGTCTGCTTTCATGCCTGGACGGATCAGACCGCGATTGTACAGCTTCAATCGTTGGGCAGGCAGGCCGGACATTTTGTGCACCGCGTCTTCGAGCGTGATCACGTGACGCTCGCGAACGTAGCGGGCGAGCACCCGCGCGAAGGTTCCGTAGCTGCGCGGATGCGGCGCGCCGACGCCGAATTGCGGGACTTCGCCGTCCGAGCCGATCATCGTAAATGGATATTTCATGATCCGCTCGACGTCTTCTTCGGCGATGACGTGAAAGACGGCTTGGCATCCGCCGGAATGCTGGATCTCGAGCAGAGTTTCGGCGGCGTTTTCAATCGTAGTTTCGCGGCCGCGCATTTTCGTGATCTCGGACAGGTTTTTTCCGTCGAGTGATCTGTCCCACGAACAATTTGCCATGACGATGTTGGCCGGATCGCCGCCGCCCCGGTCGAATTTGATCCGCTCCATGACAGCTGCTTTGATCTTGGCGCGTTGATCGGGGCCATCCAGGCGCTCGACCAGCGCTTTTTGGCCGCCTTCTTGAGACTCTTGCGGGATCAGGCTGGCCGTCCCGGTGCTGGACGCGGTGTAAGGATACTGGTCGATGGTCACGTCGACGCCGCGAGCGCGGGCTTCTTCCACCAGTTTCAGAGTCTCGACGCTCTTGCCCCAGTTTTGTTTGCCAATAATTTTGTGGTGAGTGATCTGAGTCGGCTCGCCGCCCTCTTCGCCGATGCGGATGGTCTCGCGGACGCTGTCGAGCACCTGGCTGGCTTCGTCGCGCATGTGGGAATGATGCATGCCGCCCATCGCGCCGACCACTTTTTCGATCTCGATCACTTCTTCGGTCGGGGTGAAGTTGCCGGGTACGTAGAAGAGTCCGGTAGTGACGCCGAAAGCTCCGTCGAGCATCGCCCGCCGCGTGATCTGGCGCATCTTTTCGATCTCATCGGGTGTGGCCGGGCGATTGACCAGTCCCATGACCTGCTCGCGGATGGAGCCTTGGCCGGCAAAGGTGCCGAAGTTGGGCGCGGGACGGGCCGCGGCGACTTTGGCGAGGAATGGCGCGATCGGCAGAGGCGAGTTGCCGTCCGGGCCCTCCATGAGCGTCGTGACGCCTTGGTGGATGTAGTTCTTCGCGAACGGATCGAGGAAAATGCCGCGCCGGGCGTGGGTATGGATGTCGATGAAGCCGGGAGCAACCACCATACCGCGGGCATCCAGATGGCGCGCGGCTTGGGCTTTGGCGAGATTGCCGATGGCGGTGATGGTATCGCCCTTGATGCCGACGTCACTGTAGTACCAGGGATCGCCGGCGCCGTCAACGATCCGGCCGCCGGTGATCACGATGTCAAATTGTTGCCCGAAAAGAGGAAGGAAAAACGCGAGAGTCAGTATGCAGGCGGCCAAACGCATGCTTTCAATCTTGTCACACTGTTCGAGACGCTCCGGGTCCTGAGAGCTTCACCGTGCTCATTAAGGAGCCGCTTAACGTAAACGAGCTGGCGTTGATTCACGCCTATTCTGGCGGTGAGGGTGGGATTCGAACCCACGGAACCCGCAAAGGTTCAACGGTTTTCGAGACCGCCCGATTCAACCACTCTCGCACCTCACCGTGTACTTCTAAGCTAGCGGATTGCCGAGGCCTGTTGCAACGCCGCATTGGCTGACACGCGGCAATTGGCTGAAATCGCATCGCGCTGGTGGTAATCGGCCATCCAAGCAATGCGCATGGACGAGCTAAACAGAACATCCGGCGAGCATTTCCGATTGGCACCGGAAGTGCCTTATTCAACCGCGTCAGGAGGAAAAATCGATGAAAACGAAATTGATCGCGCTCTTGTTCCTGGTTGGAAGTGCCGCATTCGCCGCACCCCGCGTCGTGGTTGGAGTCGGGGTGGCCCCGGCCTACGGCTATTACGCCGCTCCGGCGCCCGTTGTACCTTACGTTGCGCCCGCGCCCGTTTATTGGGCGCCCCGTGTTTACTTCGGCCCCCGCTGGGTTGGGCCACGCTACTTCGGCCCTCGCTTCTACGGCCGCGGTTACTACGGTCGCGGTTGGAGGCGGTAACTACCCGGGCCGGCGTCCGTCTGATCCGCGACGAATCGCTACCGGACAACGCCAGCCGCTGAGCTAGAGGGCGCCAAGAGGGCACGGCGGTCCCTGGTTGCATCCATCGCAATCTGAAGAATGGATCGAAACGAATCAAACGACTCTTCAGACAGCTTGTCGGCGTCAAGATCGTGAACAGCCTCCGAAAAGATCGCGAGTAACTCACGCCAGATATCCTCTAAAGACGCCAATGAATTCACCTTTTGCGCCGAATTCATCAGCGCCACTACCCGGCTGCTGTATTCATCCGCGTTGCTCTTCTGTTGCCTTTGCATCCAGCGCTTTAATTCCCAGATCCAGGAAGCCGCCATCAGGACCACGGTCAACAGGAGGCCCACGTAATCCGCATTCGCCTGCAAGAAAGACGGTTTGTCTTTGTCATAGAAACTGAGAGCTCCTGGATGCAGCGGAGGTCCGATTCCGGCTTGCGCTTCGGGCCGGCGTACCTGCGCGAGCAGCAAGCGCACTTCCGTCAAGCGCTCCGGAATTTCCTCCATAATTTCCTGGCGCTGCTCCATCAGCACTCCCGTTATGGTTCGTATG
>Ga0302324_100001351_pt1 | contig 60072 bp, 55 predicted proteins | sample Palsa_T0_1_FD_201949 | JGI IMG/M metagenome (GOLD analysis project Ga0302324, IMG submission 201949) | Peat permafrost microbial communities from Stordalen Mire near Abisko, Sweden - Palsa_T0_1 | ecosystem: Environmental > Terrestrial > Soil > Palsa > Peat permafrost | place: Sweden: Abisko...
AGCGGAACTAGCAAAGATGTTCAACGCAGCGTCACTTCTCCCATATCGCGGCAGATGAATAGAGGTAGCGCCGCGGCACACGGCCATCCTCGAAGTCGTATCTGTAGGAAGAATCACCCGCTGCTTTCTTTGCTCCATAAAGATTCCAAAATAGTAGTCGCGGCGGTTTCTCGAAAGGTGAGTACCGGTCTCCAACGGGAGTGAACTCCCTAAGCATCTTCAAACGCCGTGCGAACAGTACGCGGATTTTTTCTACAGCATAAAATGCGGCATCGTATTTATGTAAATCGCAGACGATGAATGCCCCACTGCCGCGTAGGCACTCAGCGAGCGCTATGCAATTCTGGTCGAAAGCGCTGCTCTTGACAACTTCATTCAGGCAATTCTGTAACATCACGATGTCGCTCGAAGCGATCGCTCGCTCAACTCGCTCATCGAAAGGCTGTCGCACGTCATGTACGATTGTCTCGAGATTGATATTGAGATGAGGATTCATGCCTCTTGCCAAGGCGATGGCATCTCTTGCTGCGGCACGCCACGTTGCGGCGTGGACATCGATTAGAACGACTTCAATAGCGGCTTGATTCTGCGTGTAGGATTCGAGCACTTCGGCCAATGCGACAACTTCCGGAAGCGGGCCGCCGCCAACGAACACGATTTTGAACCCCCGCGAGAGATATTGCCGATAACGCTCGGCAGGCAAAATCTCAAGACTATACACCGCGCTTGCGATGTAATGCGGAAAGTACGCCAGGAGATATGCCTCGATCGTTGCTGGGTCGGTATAGTCTACAAGAAACTTTCGCGTCGTCAAAACTATCTCGGAGTCGAATCAGCCTCGTTCCAAGGCCGTCGAGGTACGATCTAGCGTCGATCCAACTTCTGCCGCTCCGCGCGCGGTCGACCAGCCATGCGTTCACCCGATCCACGGCGGTTTTGCGCATCTATGTTACGGAAGGTGAGATTGATGCGTTCACCCGACACGCCTCTTTCCTTAGGGATTTGATGTTTCCAAAATGATTGCGTCGGGCCTGACATCAGCAACAGGCTCCCGTGTTCCAACGTCAGCGAGATCGCTTCGCCATCGACGCGATGTTGGAGCTGAAACGTCCGCGTGGCACCGAGGCTCACGGAAGCGATGATCGGTTGGCTACCGAGCTCCGGCTCATCGTCGGCATGCCAACTCAAGCTGTCGCGGCCGTTTCGATAAAGATTCAGCAGGACGCTATTAAATCCGACGTGTGTTGCATCTTCAAGGCGACTGCGCAGCACGCTTAGAGGATCAATCCACGCGTTTGGGATGTTCTGAATGCCCGAATAAGTATACGACGCATCCGGTTCGCCATACCAAGCTGTGAGCCGCGGGACCGGGATAGTCCGTCCATACATACGGATTTCATCCTGCTTCCAGGCAGCCATTTGCATCAGTCGCTCGAATAAATCGTCCGCAACGGCGGGTTCAAGAAAATACGGGTCATACGTAACGAGGCCGTCGCGTTCGATGACTTTCATCGGCGCGTACTCCATTTGTTCTAAGTTGAACAGCCGGGGCTGAAATAGTGGTCCCATTATGGCCTTCCTTATCCCCCAGAAGTACTACCTGTCTAGCCCGCTGCGGGCGCAGGGTTTTGCGAAGCGCGCCGTTTGCGGCGGCGGCGCTTTGGAGCGATGGCCGGCAGTTCAGCGGCAACCGAGGCCGACGCTGTGGCCGCTCCGCCCATATGTGGCGCGTCGGGCGTTGGCGGCGAACTTGGCGCCGGCGGCGGAGGCGGCATCGGGCGCGAGCGCATCGAGAGGATCGGGATGTTGGCGAGCATCGCTACGGCGCTATCTTGTTGTTCGAACGTGACGTCGCAATGCGCCTCATCAACCTCGACGTATTTCGAGATCACGGCGATCAGATCGGCGCGCAGCGATTCGACGACATCGGGTGCCAGCGACAGATGATCCGACAACAACACCAAGCGCAAGCGTTCGCGGGCTGTGACGCCGGATGGTTCGGATTTAAAGAATTTTTTGAGAAAGTCGATCATGCGTTCCGCCCTCCGAAGAGCGAGCCGAATTTCTTCAACAGGCTCGGTTCCTGCGGTATCTCGGGTGCAGATGCGTCGGTCCCCGCGATACGCCCCGCGATCGCGCGATACGCGGCACCCGTCGGCGACGTGTCGTCGAGTGCGATCGGCTCGCCGTTGTTTGTCGAGATGATGACGCCCGGTTCATCGGTGATGACACCGAGCAATGGCAGCCGCAGGATCGCGTTCACATCTTCGACGGAGAGCATCTTGCCTTTGCGCACGAGCGCCGGACGCAAGCGATTCACGATCAGCTTCACGCTCGTGCGGTTGCCCAGCAGACCAACGACCCGATCGGCGTCGCGCACGGCCGACACTTCGGGCGTACACACGATGATCGCTTCGTCGGCGCCGACGATCGCGTTCTGGAAGCCCTTTTCGATGCCGGCCGGACAGTCGATCAAAACGTAATCAAAACGCTCGCGTAGCGATTCGATCAACTTACGCATGCCTTCGGTGTCGACATCATCCTTTTCGCGCGTTTGCGCGGCAGCCAGCAAGCGCAGCGTGGGAACACGCTTGTCGGCGACAAGCGCGTCCTCAATTGTCGCACGCTCTTCAAGCACATCAAGAATGTGGCTGCGCACGCGCGCTTCCAAACCCATCACAATATCGAGATTCCGTAGACCGACGTCGGCGTCAACGAGCACGACGCGCGCACCGGTGCGCGCGAGTGCCGCGCCGACGTTCGCGGTTGTCGTCGTTTTGCCGACGCCGCCTTTGCCGGAGGTCACGACGATCGCGCGTCCGCGCGGTACCGGCGGCGCTACCGGAGCGACTTGCGGTTGTTGCAATTCGTGCACGGTCAGCCCGCTTTCTTTTGCCCGAACAGCCGGCCGAAGAAGCCCGGCGCATTCAAGCTGGTAAAGGGAACAATTTCACCGTCGAGCCGGCGCGCGATCTTTTCGTAGATCGCGCCGAGGCGTGAATCCGGCGTCAGGACGACGGGTTCGCCGCGATTGGTGGTGTCGATGATCTCTTCGTCATCAGGCACGATGCCGAGCAACTCCGCCGACAGAATATCGCACACGTCGTCGACCGACATCATGTCGCCGCTACGGACCATCTCGGGACGAATGCGGTTGATGACGAGCCGGATCGGCAGACCGCGCTCGTGCAGTTTGCCGATGACCCGGTCGGCGTCGCGAATCGCGCTGACTTCGGGCGTGGTAACAACGATCGCTTCGGCAGCGCCGGCGATCGCGTTGCGAAAACCGTGCTCGATGCCGGCCGGACAATCGATCAGCACGTAGTCGCACAGCTCGGTCAGTCCGTCGATCACTTGCGCGAATTGCAATTCGCTGACCGCGGTCTTGTCGCGCGTTTGCGACGCCGGCAAGATCGAGAGTGATTCGAAGCGCTTATCTTTGATGAGCGCTTGACGCAATTGGCAGCGCCCTTCAACCACTTCGACCAAATCGAAGACGATGCGCTTCTCGACCCCCAGCACGAGGTCAAGATTGCGCAATCCGATATCGGCATCGACGAGCACGACGCGCTTGCCGCGTTTGGCGAGTGCCGCACCGAGATTAGCGGTCGTGGTCGTTTTGCCGACGCCACCTTTGCCGGACGTGAGGACGATGCGGCGCGCGCTCAAAGGGTTACCTCCCGGCGGCCAAGTTCAGCCGTCGCGTGTGAAACGATCGCGATGCGTTCGCTCGAAATGTAGGCGTGCTGCGGGCCGGCACCCGGCGCTTCCGGTGCGGCGATCAAGGTGGCGATGCGTAGTTGCGTCGGCGCGAGTTCGAGTGCAATCACACGCGCGCCCATGTCGCCTTGTGCACCGGCGTGCGCCACGCCGCGCAATGCACCGAACACGACGATGTCGCCGCTGGCGATCAACTCTGCGCCGGGATTGACATCACCAATGACGATGATGTTGCCGAGATTATGCAGGGCCTGGCCACCGCGCAGCGTGCCCCGATGATACAGCGTCGAAACGCCGGCCGGCGCCGCGGCGGGCGTCGCCGGAATGGTGACGCCCGCGCTGGCCACAGCCGCCGTGCCGCCCGCGGCTGCTGCAGCTTCGCGCTGCGTGCGGCGCATCGCTAGATCAGCCCGAGCGCCCGCGAAATCGGCGACCAGAGACCTCGCGCTTTCGCTGAGCGACACATTGCGCTGGGCGCGGGCGCGCGGCAGCGGCGCAACTTCGGCCAGCGGCGCAAGTCCGAGATAGGCGAGACCCAGTTCGGCTAGCGCCGGCCCCAAACTCTCCGGACCCGATACCCCGTCGAGCGTGATGCCGCAGGCCGCGAGCAGGTCGCGAAAGCCCATCAGCTCGGTCGTACCGGCTTCGACCGGGCCGAGATTGGCGACCGCCCGGCTGCCGCGAAAAAACTCCGCCCGGCCCTCGAGTTGCGCGCGCAGTTCTTCGCCTGCGGCCGGCAGCGCCCGGTCGATAGCGATCTCCAAGTTCCGGCCTCGGCCGCGAATAGAACTCAAGGCGTAGCCTGCTGATTCATCAGCGGCCGATTCCGAGGGGCCCGAAGCGGGGCCTGTGGTCTCCACACCGCGTTCACAAGAAACTGCGCTTCTCCACACCGCTTCCACGCTTCGTCCACACCCGGCCCGCGCGCAGCTTCAGGCTTCATTCAGATTTTTCGGGCATAATCGGGACTCCGGAAAGCATCCCCTGCCGCGTGGCGACCGCGCCGTCCCTCGAAACGCCTGGGGGTGTTTACGCCGTTGTCGAATACGAACGCCCCGTCCACCTTCGAAAGAAGAGCGCCCATGATGTTTCGCCGTCTCGTCATCATCACGCTGAGTTTAGCGATGCTGAGTGCCACCATACCGGCACCCGTGTCCGCCGGCACGTCGACCGGCACCGAAGTCGAAATCGGGAAACAGACCGACAAGCAAGTCACCGACTCGACGAACGTGGTGACCGACCCGTTGCTCAACGCGTGGGTCAACGACATCACGCAGCGGTTGTGGGCGCAAGTCGCACGCAAAGACGTCCCCTATAACATCAAAATTTTGGACGATCCGTCGCCCAACGCGTTCTCGACGCTCGGCGGCTACGTGTATGTCAACGAAGCGACACTCGATTTCGTGCAGTCCGACGACGAACTCGCCGGCGTTCTCGGTCACGAGACAGGCCATCTCGAGCGGCGTCACTCGATCACGACGCAGAATAAAGCGAACATCCTGAGCATTCTGCTCGGCGTCGGTTCGATGTTCTCACCGTTTCTGTACCGGTTCGGGCAACTCGCACAAGCGGGCATCATGGCAAAGATCGAGCGCGGCAACGAAACCGAAGCCGACAAGTACGGGCTGATGCTGATGGCACGCGCCGGCTACGATCCCGATGCGATGCTCTCGTTCATGATGCACTTCAACGCCGTGTTCAACGAACACAACGGGCTGCTCGACAAGTATCTGGCCGATCACCCCGATTGGCCGAACCGTATCTCGCACATCATGGGCTACCCGGAACTCGATCCCAAAGTTCGGACCGACGATCAGCGTGAAGCCGCGGCGCTGCACGATCTCGACGAAGCGCGCTACTCGATTGCAGCGCGCGATTTCGGCGCACTGACGAAAACGCATCCCGAAGATACGACGGCACTCTATCATCTCGGCGAAGCGCAACTTGCACTCGGGCAAACCTCCAAGGGCGAACAGAATCTGGCCGATGCCGCCGAAAAGGGCACCGCCCAAACCAAGACGCTCGCACTCAACCGTATCGCCGAGTTGCGTGCGACCGAGAAGCGGCTCAACGTACTGCATCCGAATTTAGCACCGCTGCGCGATTCCGTCACGCAGGCGCAGACGAACGAGACCGCCGTCGCGACGGCGATCGCCAGCCGCCGCGATTCGGGTCGCGACCAGCTCAAAGCAATGACGGCCCGCATCCAAGACATCGCGTACGAAATTCCGGATTACTCGCGCATCAACCCAAAACCGCACGGCAATCTGGAGGCGGTGCTGTATAACCTGACGACGATGGGCCGCTCGATCAATACGGCCATCGGTCACGCAAACGAATCGATCGCCGGCGTCGGATCGCTGGAACGCAATAAAGAAGGCGGCCTGCTCAAAGAGAGCAGTGACATTCTTGCCGAGATGGGCGCCGCCGCGAAACTCGATGCGCCGCCGCCGCAGGCACTTTCGACCTTCGCATATTACCCGCGCATGCTCGACAACGTTGCCGCCTCAAACGGTGACCTCTTACGCGCCGTCGACGCCGGACGCGCGTCACTTGCGCTGCTCGATGTGGGCTTGGGCGATCTCGACAAGTTCATCCGGCTGCTTAGCCGTTCGCAGTACGACGTTCACGGCGCGGACGTCGATTTGCAGACGAACGATTACAAGCAGCTCTTGGGACCGATGGCAACCGCTGCCGACTCGCTCAACAAAGCCGCCGTCGCGGCATCGCAGGCATCGCAGCTGTTCATGATGGCACGCGCGCGTCAAGAGCAAACGCAGATCGACCTGCTGGGTCTTGCGTCGTCGCCGGACCGTTACGCAACCTTGCAGCACGCGATCGACGTACGATTCAAGAACGAGCCGATGAGCTACGACGACATGTTGCGCGCCGATTGGTCGCCGGGTGAAATCGTCAGCGGCGCCATCGTGGCGGCGGACACGAACGTCTCACCCGCGGTCATCCTCGAGGAGTCGAAATCGACGCACCGGTCACTGGTCGACATCGCCAACAGCCGGGGCATGCACGCCGAAGCGCTCGAAATCTTCCTCGGCCTGGTCTGGATGGACTACATGGACGATCCGGACAAAGAAGCACGGGGTCGCACGTAACTTGCGGGGCTGACCGGGGTATGCGCACGGCATGACGTCCATGCGCTCATCGGTCCTCGGAGCCGCCCAGCTGTTCCAACATCTGCGCGGCACGCTCAATATCGGAGCAGTTCACGCCGGTGCGCGCAAGCCGTTCCGGTTCCTCTTGTGCGGCGACCCGGCACTCATCTCGGAATTCCGTGCCCTGCTCTTGGACGACCACGGTGCCGACGGCTTCGAGCCGCTCGATGCGGCGGCAACGCTCGAAACGATCGATCCGCAAGGGCCGCGCACGATCGACGCTAGCGACGCGCGCTGTGTCATTTTTCTCGGCCGGGCGAGCGACCGCGGCGGCGCCCGGCTCGATCTGCTCGCACCGCTGAACTTGCCGATCCTCGCATTGCTGGTCGATCCGGTCGTCGCCGCACCGAGCGGACCCACCCAGCCGCCGGCACCGGGCACGGTGGAAGATTACGTCGTGTCCGCCATCGCACTCGAATCGCTGCGCGGCCGTTTCTTGCCACATCTCATCGAGTGCTGCAAAGGCATCGAGATCGCCGTCGGTCGCCGTCTGCCCGCGCTGCGGGAAACCGTCGCCGCCAAGCTCACCCGCGACGCCGCGCTCAATGCGCTCAAGGTCGCCGGGGCAAGCGCCGTCGTCGATCATGTGCCGTTTCTGGGCATCGTGCTCGGCGCGTTTGCGTCGGCCGGCGACATGATAGCGATCACCGGCATCCAGATGATGTTGATGCTGCAAATCGGCGCGACGTACGGCAAAGATCCCGATTTCGGCCGCGCGTGGGAGCTGCTGCCGATCGTCGGCGGCGGTTTTGGCTGGCGTGCACTCTCACGCGAACTTGCGGGATTCATTCCGGTCGCCGGTGTTTTTATCAAAGCCGCGATCGCTTACGCCGGAACCGTCGTTGTCGGTGAAGGCGCGCGCGTGTACTTCCAGCACGGCCGCCACATGAGCCCCGCCGACGGCGCCCAACTCTACGAAGACACAAAAACGTCCGCCATGACGTTCGCCCGCGAAATGTTCGCCAAACTCCGCCGGAACGGCAAAAACGGCGGCACCTGAACAAATACGGCAAGGCTAAAAGAACGCTCCCTGATGGAAGGCCTGATTTCTGTCGGGCCGAGGCGCCACGGGGCGAAGTTTACTTTCAGTAAATGAGCCTCGTGGCAACGAAAGCCCGGCGGAAATCAGGCCTTTCCCGGCAAAGCGCCGCGGCCGAGGTGTTCTAGGAGTTCTTCGTCGTCGAGATGGGCGAAGTTGGCTTGTAGGCCCGGGCGGACACGCGCTGCGATTTGAGCTGCGATAATGCGACGTGCTTTGGGTTCGAGTCCGGCGCGGCGCATGATGTAGCGCTCGATCAAGTCGCGGTCGGCCGGCGACACGCCGTCGCCGACGGGCAGCTCGCGCGCCAAATACGCATCGATGTCGGCTGATGCGTAACGCCGGTCACGCACAACGACCGTGCCCGCCGCATAGTCGCCGAGCCGTTTGTTTTCACGCGAGATCAGCGCACAAATCGCGGAAATTGCATACAGCCCGACACCAAATTCGACGATGCGCACGAGGTTGCGAATGACGGATCCGCCGACGTCGAGCGGAAACCCGGCGTCGCGCACGACGCGAATACCCAGTGCACGTTTGCCCGGTGTCCGCCCGGACCACCACAACTCGAAAATAATGAAATATCCGACATACAAAACGAACATCGCCGCGTAAAAAATCCCGATCAATACGGCTTGCTCGATCTTCCCGAGATTGTATCGAAACGTGAAATGCGTCGTGGTCACGAGCACGATAAAGCCGATGAGCACAACTAGGGTCACGCCAATTTGAATGGCGATGTCGAGTGCCACGGCCAGAAAACGGCTGCCTAAGCCGGCGAGCTCGTAACGAATCGCGATGCTTTCGCCGGTCCGGACGTCGAGCGAACGTTCCACGTTCGCGGGGATACGGCCGGGGCGCGGGAAGCCCTCGCGGCGAAGCAGCGATGATGCGAGAAAAGCGGTTCGTGACCGCCCGCCGCCCGCGCTGGGAGCGCCTGGATTCACTCGTCGACCGCATTGACCGCCGCGGGCTGCGATCGCTGAACCGGGACGAAATCGACGAATTAGCGTTCGGCTACCGCGCGGCGACGAGCGACCTTGCGATGGCGCGCGGCCGGGCCTACGATCCGGTCGTAGTCGACTATCTCAACCGTTTGACCGCACGCGCGCACGCCTACGTGTACTTGGGCACAAGCCGGAGCGGCTGGTCGCGTGTCTGGCACTTTCTCTCGGCGACGTTTCCGCGCGAAGCACGGCGCTCGTGGCGGCCGATCGGTGCATGCATCGCGATTACCGTCATCTCGGCGACAATTGCGTATACGTCGGTGACGGCCGACCCGGTCAATGCGTATGCGCTGCTGCCCGGTATGGAAGTACCGCTTGTCAACAAGAGTCTGCACGACTCGAATTTCGGTTTCGATCGCTCGTTTGCGCCCGCGGTGTCGTCGCAGATTATTACGAACAATATTCGGGTTGCGGCAATTGCCTTCGCCGGGGGCATCACATGCGGCGCGTTGACGTTGTGGATCATCTTGCAGAACGGTCTCATGGTCGGCGGCTTGGGCGCGATCTTCGCACACGCCCATTTCGGACTTGATTTTTGGGCGACGATCGCGCCGCACGGCGTGATCGAACTGACCGCGATTCAAATCGCCGGCGGTGCCGGGCTGCTTATCGCGGCGGGCATCCTCATGCCTGGGCGCGTCCGGCGAGCCGATGCGATCTTGCGCAACGCGCGCCGTGCCGGCACGCTCGTGCTGGGCACGGCGGCGATGCTCGTCGTCGCAGGCCTGATCGAGGGGTTTCTCACGCCGCAGCGATTTGGGATCGAGGTCCGCATCGGCGTTGGAACGATCACGGGAATTGCACTGATCGCCTATTTTGGATTTGCCGGCCGCTCACAGCAGCGAGCGCGATTTGATCTCGACATAGGCGTCGAGCAGCGCCACGCGCAGTTCGCTGGCCGGAACGTCGACGACGCCGATCCCGCGCTGGCTTAATTGCGCGACGGCCCGCGCCCGTTCGATTGCCAGGTTCGCTGCGACCCCGGCCCGGTACGCATCGCCCGCGACCGCCGGCACGAGTTCGCGCGCATGCGCGATCGCCGCATCGTTCATCAGCACGACGAGCACCAGGTGATGCGGTGCCAGTAACGCGAGAGAGGCGAGCACCGCGCCCGAGGCGACCGGATCGAACAGATCCGTAAAAACCACGATCAAGCTGCGCTTGCGATAGCGGCGGCGCAGCTCGAGTGCCGCGCGTTCGTAGTCTGACTCCTCGAAGTGCGGTTCGAGATCGGACAAGGCATCGGTCAATGCGGCAATATGCGCCGGACCCCGTTGCGGCGGAATCGCGGCAAGCGTCGTTGATGCAAATGCGTGCAAGCCGACGCGATCGTCCGCTAAGCCGGCGATCGAGGCGATGGACAACGCGGCCGAAACGGCATAGTCGAGTTTGCGCCGATCGCCGAGGCGCGCGGACATCAGACGTCCGGCGTCGAGTGCAACGACGATCTGTTGGCTGCGTTCGACTTCGTATTGCGCGACCATGACTTTCCCGCGGCGCGCAGTCGCGTTCCAATCAATAGCCCGAAAAGAATCACCGCTGCCGTACTCGCGCAGGCTCTCGAACTCCGTGCCGACGCCGCGCCGGCGAATCCGCCGCAAACCCGCCTCAATCATGCGCGTGCGGCGCGCAAGATCGCCGCCCCGCTCGAGGCCCGCCAGATCCGGCATCACGCGCAACGCCGCCGGCTCGCCGACGAGCACCCGGCGGCGTAACAGCCCGAGTGGTGATTCGAACCACATGAAGGCTCTTCCGACCGTCGTCCAGCCGCGTTCGCGCGGCACGAAGCCGACCGAAACGGTCGTTCGCGCATGCGCGGAGACGCGCCCTTGCGTCACCGCGCCGGCGACGCGCAACCGCTCGGCCGGCGCTTCGGCAATACCGAAACGCAGCGCAACCGCCGTCCGGTTCGTCACTTCATAGGTCAACGTGTCCGCGTGCGCGAGCCACACGTGCTGAGGCAAGCTGCGCGCGACACCGGGCAAACGGAGCAACAGAGAGGCATCGGCCACGAGCGCGCCTGCCGCGACGACTGTAACAAACACCGCGGCAAACGGCCACGAAAACGCAGCGGCAAGAGCGCTTGCGAGCAGGGCGAGGATCAGAAGTGCGACGATCCCGCGCGGGCCGATCCATACCGGCGGGAGCGCGTTTCGCACGATTATTCTCTGGGAGCGGGAACGGCGGCGAGAATCCGCTTGAGGATCGCAGCGGCGTCGACGCCCTCAAGTTCCGCTTCCGGCCGAACGATCATCCGATGCGCCAGCACAAACGGCGCCGTTGTCTTGACATCGTCCGGTGTCGCAAAATCACGGCCCTCCATTGCGGCCGCGGCTTGAGACGCGCTCACCAGCGCCAACGCGGCACGTGGGCTTGCGCCGAGTGCGACGTCGTCCGCCGCGCGCGTTGCCGCAACGATCGCGTAGACATAGCCCTGCATCGTTTCGGAAAGATGCACCGCCCGAACGGCGTGCTGCGCCGCGAGCAACTCGGCGAGCGTTGCGACGACCTCGACACCAGCGGCCGCCAGATCGCGCGCATCGAAGCCAGCGACAGCTTTTGCAATAAGTGCGCGCTCTTGCGCGGCCGACGGATAGCCCGTCATCGCGCGCACGAGAAAACGGTCGAGCTGCGCTTCGGGCAACGGATAGGTGCCTTCGTATTCGATCGGATTCTGCGTGGCGCAGACGAGAAACGGTTTGGGCAGCGCTTGGGTCTCGCCGTCGATCGTCGCTTGACGCTCTTCCATGGCTTCGAGCAGTGCGGACTGGGTCTTGGGCGGCGTGCGATTGATTTCGTCGGCTAAAAGGACGTTCGTGAAAATCGGCCCGCGCCGCAGCGAAAACGTTGCACTGCGTGGATCGAATACCGTGGTGCCGGTCACGTCGGACGGCATCAGATCGGGCGTAAATTGAATGCGCCGGAACTCAAGCCCCAACAAGCGTGCAACCAAACGTACCAAGAGCGTCTTGGCCGTGCCCGGAACTCCCTCGAGCAGAATGTGCCCGTCCGCCAGAAGTGCGATGAGCAACGCAAAGACGGTTTGCTCGTTACCGACGACGACGCGTTCGAGACCGTCCCGCAAACGCTGAGCGAGATCCGTCGCCGGTCGTACCATGAGTAAAGTCCTTTCGAATCGTGTGTGCAAGGCGCGCGCTGGCGACCAGTTCTTCATCAGTTGATAGCGGCATGTCGAGCGATTCCACAAAACGCACGACGTTTTCACCACCGGGCCGCGGCGCCGCACGCGCGGCAATTTCAGCCGGCGTTGCCCGCTCGCTCAGGCCGACGCTGCGCGCAACGGCAGCGAGCGCGTCATCCGCGAGAATCATACGTGTATCCGCGCGTGCGCGCGTGCGCTCGTAGAGCGCGCCGAGCGCCGCGATAAACTCCGCCGACGTCGGCTCGCGTTTGCTCCGCAACGCAAACGCTGGCACGGACGGAAACAATCCGCCGGCGAGCGCCACGACGACGGCGAGTAACAGTATCGCTAGGCCCAGTAAGACCGGCGCCGACAGTGCGCGATACCAAGGCCGGTCAACGAGCTCGCCGAGCACACCGTCATCGAAGGCAACGCGGCCGCCGGGTCGGCGCGGAGCGCCCAGCAAATACGCAAGGCGTGCGTTTCCGGCACGCCCAATCGCGCCATTCGTAAACGGCACGGGATCGCTGACGGCAACGACTTCGCCCTTGCCCAGCGCATACCGCACGACAATGTCGCCGTTACGGTCGAATGCTTCTTCGGTACCGTGCGCCGGCGGTAAAACGATCATGCGATTCGTTCCGACCGATGCGAGCGGCCCGCTTGCCGCAATCGCGGGGCCCTGCATGCGACCCGACGCGCCGACAGCCGGCAGCCACTGCGGCAGCACGAGTTCGCTGCGCTCGGCCTTTTCGAGGGCCTTGAAGCGGCCGACATACACGAGGCGCCCGCCGCGCCGAACCCAGGCGGCGAGCGCCCCGATATCAGCGGGGATGCGCGGGCTTTGTGCTTGGACAAACGGCAGCGGCGCGATGGTTATCAGCGTGTCGATCGAGCTGTCGAGTTGGAGCGGCCGCAAGACGAAACGCTTGGTCGGGATACCCTCGCGCTCGAGGAGCATCGTCCATGCACGAACGCCGCCCGATGCGTAGTCGGTGCTCAAATACGTATTGAATTCCGGCGGCTTTTCCGTGCGCTGCGTAACGACGGCGAGCACTCCGACGACGGCGAGTGCCGCAATCGCGACGAGCTGTTCGCCGGTCATGCGCAGCTTCACGCCGCTGCTCCGCGAAAGAATGCGTCGTATTCGGCCGACATGCGCTCGAAAAGATCGGCTTGCGGTTCTGCCGACGCGAAGATGGCGACGACGGCGCTCGTGGCGAGGCGGTCGAAGTCGGGATCGCGCAGGAGACGCCGGTATTCGCCCGGCGTACGCGCGGCATCGTACGGAACGCGGTCCCCTTCGTCGAGTGCCCGCACAGCCGATCGAAACAGCAGCGCCGCTGCTTCTCGAAAGTGACCCGCGCGTGCAGCCTCGCGCGCGGCACTGCGCAAACCCGCGGCAGTGCGCTCGGCCGCGAGTGATTCGCTTGCGCTCTTTTGCGCGCGCACGACCAAATCACGCGAACGCGCATAGCTTCTTGCCAAGCGATACACGAGATACCCGAACGCCGCGGCAATTGCGATGCCGACTGCGATTGCAAGCGCAACGTTCCAGGGATTGTTCGCACCGAGAATTCGGCTGATTCCGTCGAAGAACTCGCGCAAGCGATCGCCGATCCAACGCAAGATGATTTCCCAAAACGACGGGTCCGGTTCTTTGTCCGACGTCTGCTTGCCAAAACGCCGGTCAGTGAGAATCGCGCGCACGACATCACGCGGATCGCCATGCGGCCAGCGCACGATCACGTCAGTTCGCGGCGGCTAGGTGGCGATGGCGAGGTCGTAGCCCTCGCGCCGGACGCGGACGTCATACGAGTAGACCACAAGATAGCAGATGATGAGCGCTTGAAGAACCACGCCGCCGACGGAAGCCGTGATCGGAATGAGCGCGGCCACGTGTGTCAGGGCCGAAAGTAGGCCGCCAAGTGAGAGAAGCACGACGGAACCAACGAGGTGCACGATCAGGACGATCAGCGCCACGAGCAGCGAGCGCCAGAAGATCGGCTTTGCGAGCGTCCGGCGAATCGAGTGGCCGATCGCGCGGGCGGGGTCGGGCTCTTCAACCGAGATAGAAATGACCGCGAGTTGCCATGCCAGATAGAGCAGCATGAGGGCGCCGATAAATGCTACGGCCAGAACCACGCCGAGCGGAATGCCGATCGCCAGCCCCGCCGGCCGCGAGACGGCGAGCAGTGCAACGACGAGAAGCGCCACAGCGAAAACCAGCAGACCGAGCGCCACGACCATCCCGATATAGATCGCGAAAAAGACGAGTGCCGTGAGGATCTGCGCAAACCAACGACCGACCGCCTCACGATACGCCACGCCAACCGAAACGAAGCTGCCGCGATACGCGCGAGCGACGGCAATCGTACACGCCGTGGTAGCGAGTGGTCCAATGAGCAATGCCAGGAGTATCGCGAGGAGGGACAGCGGGCTGGACTGGCTGTGAGCGGTAATTTGCTCGAGAATTGCACGCTGCTCGGCGGCGTGACCCGGCGGCACCGTTGCGTATCGCTGAAGGTCGCCGAAGACCTTATAGATATCCGGCTGAGCGAAATAGGACAGAATCGATATCGGAATCACGATAAGCGCGAGGATGAGCACAAACGGCAAAAAACGCCGGACGAATAACGTCACGGCGCGGTCGAGGATCTCGCCCGCCCCGAGCGGCCGTAAATCAGGCTCTATCACGCCTGCTAGCCTTCGGACCCGTGCAAGCGAAATCCCGGACAGAGGCACTCACAGCGGCGCCTGGCTCGCAAGAGCGAGGTCGTACCCCTCGCGCCGGACGCGAACATCGTACGAGTAGACGACGAGATAGCAGACGATGAGCGCGTTGAGAACGATACTGCCAATCGCTTCCGCAATCGTGCCGATCGCTTTCACATGCGTCATGATTCCAAGCAGACCGCCCGCCGATTCGACGACCAGCGAGCCCACGAAGAAAATCGTGAAAAAGATCAGCGCTGTGAGAAGTGAGCGCCAAAACGTAGCTCTGCCGAACGTTCGCCGAAGCGAGCGACCCACGGCGCGCCCGGGGTGCGCGTCTTCGATCGAGATGCAAACATACGCGAGTTGCCACGCGAGAAAGAGCAATACCAGCGCGCCCACGCAGCCGGCGAACAGCAACAAACCGAGCGGAATCCCGACAATGAGCCCCACAACATGGGAAATCGCAAAAATCGCAATGCTGATCGCCGCAGTCACAAGCGTCCCGATAACGACGGCCGCCACAAGCGCCACGTACAGCACAATATAGATAATGTCCGTGACGATCTGAGCGATCCAGCGACGCGCCGCTTCGCGAAATGCGTCGGCGGCGGTGATAAATACGCCGCGATATCTCCGGTCGACAACAATCGCGCAAGCGGTTGTGATCAGCGGCGCCAAGAGCAGAGCTAATGCGATCGAAAGCCAGGAGCTAACGCCGAAATGGTTGCTCCGGTTTATCTCTTCGAGGACTGCGCGCTGTTGAGCGGGATGGCCCGGCGGGATCGCAAGATAGCGCTGGAAATCGCCCAACATTTTCGCCATGCTGTCCGACTCCGTGAAGTACGACACGACCGATAGCGGAACAACAAAGAGGGCCAGGATCAGCGCCAACGGCCAAAAGAACCGGACAAATAACGTCACGGAGCGATCGAGGATCTCGCCGGCCCCGAGCGGTCGCAGATCAGCCTGTATCACACCCGCAAGCCTTCGGAACCATGTGGGCGAAATCCCGGACATGCGCATCGGTACGGTTGCAGCACTCTGGCGCTATCCGGTCAAAAGCCTCGAACGCGAGGCGCTCGTGTCAGCCACGGTTCTTTCCGATGGATTGGCCGGTGACCGGACGCGCGCGCTCATCGTCGCAAGCCCCGGGCACGCGCGTGCCGGCAAACCGCTACGCGGCAAAGAGCACAACCGGCTTCATACGGTCGCTCAGGCCGAGGACGGCGTTGCGCTCGCGCATGCGGCCGGAATTAGCGTGGACGTTGCGCCGCCCGACCGCTATTTCGATGCGCAGCCGGTATCGATTCTGTTCGATATATGGCTAGCCGATGTAGCGGAACTCGTCGGGCGCCAGCTCGATCCACTCCGTTATCGCCCCAACATTTTCGCGCATGCGGCGTGGGGCTTCGACCGCCGCGAAGCCGCGATGATCGGCATGACACTTGCGATCGGGTCGGTCGTATTGCAGGTCGTCGACCGGATCGGCCGCTGCGTTACGACGACGTACGATGTCACGACGGGCGAGAGCGATCCCGCCGTTCTACGCGAGGTCGCGCAGCGCCGCGACAATACGGTCGGTATTTATTGCACGGTCGCGCAGCCGGGCGAGATGAAGCGCGGCGATGCAATCGTGCACACTTAGGCCGCGGGCTCTCCATATCGGGCAACGATTTCGGGAGCAAGTTCGTAGCCTTCAAGGCGCACCCGGACATCGTATGAATAGATTACCAAAAAGCAGATGATCAACGCACCCGTAACGGCGCCCCCGACTGCTTCGCTAATGGGCGCCAGAACGGCGATATGCGTGACACTCGAAAACGCGTTGCCGAGTATAAGAAATACGAATCCGCCGGCAACCTCCGCAACAACCAACGAAACGGTAACGCCGACCGAGCGCCAGCGGACCGATGCGTCGAGCACGCGCGTGAACGCGTGGAAGATACGCCCCGTACGCGGTTTTTCGATTGAAATCGCGACAACTGCAAGGTGCCACGCGAGATAAAGCGGCAACGTGGCTGCGATCAGGAGCGCCAACGCGATCCCTTTGTTCCGCGCGCCGCCGGCGAGCACCGCGCCGATGGGAAGCACGACGGCAATGATTACGCCGGCCACGCCGAACGCTATTGCGGTTACGACTTGCGAAAGCCAGCGACGACGCGCCGCGCGGAACGCATTCGCAACCGAGATGATACCGCCGCGATAAGCATCGGCCGCCGCGATCACCAAGCCGTTACAGCAAGGATCTCAAGTATGCCGTCCACTGCGGCCGCCAGTTCGACGACCGCCTTGGCCGGCGCGGGGCGCGACAGTTGCTCCACGGACGGCTGCGGCAGACCAAGCATCTTAAGCAGCGATCCTGAAACACCGTTCCACGCAGCGTTCGGGTGCGTGAAATCCGACACGATTCCAAGCGGAATCGCCACGATCGCTAGAATCGCGACCAGCGTCCAAAGCGCCGCACAAAGAGGCCGGCGGCGCGATCGAGGATTTCACCGAGCGCAAGCGGTTGCCGGCCCGCGGGTAGCTCGGCCACCATCTGCTCGGCGAAGTCTTCGGGATGCGCCGATTCAATTCGGCCTCTTGCCAGGGATCGAAGCCGCCGCGGTTTAGCCAAGCGAACGGCGGCCTTCGATTGCTTTCGTCAGTGTGACTTCGTCGGCGTAGTCGAGGTCGCCGCCGATCGGCAACCCATAGGCGAGTCGCGTGACGTTTACGCCGCTCGGTGCGATCAAACGCGAAAGATAGAGCGCCGTTGCTTCGCCTTCGGCGTTGGGATTGGTCGCGACGATCAACTCGACGGGTTTCTCACTCGTGATGCGCTCGATCAGTTCTTTGATACGCAACTGCGCGGGGCCGATGCCGTCCATCGGCGAGATCAGTCCGCCGAGCACGTGATAGCGGCCGTGGTATGCCGACGTGCGTTCGAGTGCGTAGATGTCCTTGGCTTCGGCGACGACGCACAGCATCGTGGCGTTGCGGCGCGGGTCACTGCAGATCTCGCATGGATCATCTTCGGTGATTGAAAAGCAATGCGAACATAAGCGAACGCGCTCCTTGAGCGCAATAATTGCCTCGGCGAGTGCGTCGGCTTCGGCCCGCGGGCGATTGAGGAGATGGAACACCAGTCGCGCGGCTGTCTTGGGTCCGATCGTCGGCAGTTTGGAGAATTCGTTGATCAGGGCTGCGACGGGCCCGGCGATCGTGTTGATGGACGCGCTGCCTACGTTAACCCGGGAATGCGCATGCCGCCCGTCAATGCGCCCATTTTACGCGAACTGAGTTCTTGTACTTTGCCGAGCGCATCGTTGCACGCAACGACAATCAGGTCTTCGAGCGTTTCGATATCTTCGGGATCGACCGCTTCCGGTTTTAACGAAGCCTTCGTCACGCGATAGTCGCCGTTCACCGTGACGGTCACGGCACCGCCGGCGGCAACCCCCTCAACGCTCGTATTCGCAAGCTCTTCCTGGACGCGCTCCATGTCTTGTTGCATCTTGCGCATCTGCGCCATCATCTGGGCCTGATTCATACGACCTCGTTCTTACGGCATGCGGTTAAGAAAACCGCTAGCGAAGCTTCTCGACAAAATAACGATGCAGATCGCCCGGATCTTCGTCCGCCTCAGCGTCGGGCTGCGCGGCCGGACCGTTTGCGACCGTGACCCGCAGCTCGAGCGCTCGTCCCGTGACGCCTTCGATCGCTTTGCGAATCGTTGCCGCGCTCGCCTTGAGCATCTCGGCGTTGGGGGCATCGGGAACGCGCAAGGTGAGCACGTTGCCTTCGAGCGCATCCACGGCGGCGCGGCTCAAGCCGGCCCGCAGTGACGCTTTGTCGGCCTCCGCCCGCGACCGGACGTTCATCCACAGCTCGCGCATCTTCTTCACGTCGAGGTCCGCCATCGGCGCAATACCGCGCGGCGTTGCCGCGTTCACCGGCGGCGCTTTCGTCTCTCGCGCGGGTGTTGAGACCGCGGGCGCGGGCACCGGCCGCGGACTCACCTCGCGGGTAGCCGCCGGCATCGCAGAAATCGCGGGCGCCGGCGGACGTTCGTCGCCTTCGAGTGTCGCAACGCGTGCGGCCAGCGCATCGAGTGACGGGTCCTCGGTTTGCAAAATGAAACGCAGGATTGCGGTCTCGATTTCGAGCCGCGCATTACCGGAGCCGCGCGCAGCAGCAAATGCATCAGACAATAAGCGCAGCGCGCGTACCAACCGCACCTGCGATGTCGCACTCGCGCGCGCGACTGCCGTCGCGGCATCGTCGGCCGAGAGGTCGCGCGAAAGCAATTCCGGATTGACGCGGGCGACAAGTAAATGACGAAACTCGGCGATCGTGCCGCGAATGAGGCCGGGCATGTCGGCACCCGCGTCGCTAGCCTCGTCGATCGCGGTCAGCGCACCAGTTGCATCGCCTGCGAGCGCGCTTGTCAACAGACGCTGCGCAAACTCGCGGCCCGTCTGACCAAACGCTGCATCAACGGTTTCCGTCACGACCGGACCCCCGGCAAATGCAGCAACCTGCTCGAGCATCGTCAGCGCGTCGCGCAAGCCGCCATCCGCCCGATAGGCAATCGCACCGAGCGCGCCGTCGTCGATCGTGATGCCTTCGGCCGTGCTGATTTCGCGCATGCGCGCGATCATCGTTTCGATCGGAATCCGCCGGAATGCATAGCGCTGGCAGCGCGAGAGAATCGTCGGCGGCAGCGACTCGGGCGCCGTCGTCGCCAGAATAAAGACGGCATACGACGGCGGCTCTTCGAGTGTTTTGAGAAAGGCATTGGCGCCTTCCTTGGTCAGCATGTGCGCCTCGTCGATGATGTACACTTTCATGCGCATCGACGCGGGTGCAAATTTCACGGCGTCGCGCAGGGCGCGGATTTCGTCGATGCCGCGATTGGAGGCGGCATCGATCTCGAGCACATCGAGGGCCGTACCGGCCAAGATCGCCAGACAATTGTCACACGCGTTGTCGGGCGTCGCGGTCGGCCCGTGGATGCACTCGATGCAGCGCGCGAGAATTTTGGCTGCCGACGTCTTGCCCGAGCCGCGCGGGCCCGAAAAGAGGTATGCGTGGGCCAGGCGACCGGTATCGATAGCCGTCGTCAGCGTCCGCACGACGGCGTCTTGCCCAACAAGATCGGCGAACGTTTTGGGCCGCCAGGTACGGTAGAGTGACATCTTTTTACGCGATCCCCGGCGGCGGCGGCGTCTTCATCGGAGGGTCGGGATTCGGGGAAAACGGGAACCCTCCCGGGTGGCGGGAGCGTTTATGAGAGCAGCCGAGCGGGTATTACACTTCTAGCCGGTGGCCGCGGCCCACGCTTCGTTTAGAGCGTGGCGCTCGTTTCTATCGGGCCGGGCAATTTCTTGTGGAGCTATCGTGGCAATAGCGATTTTAGACGTACACGCCGTCTTGCGTGAAAGATTTGGATTCGAGCGCTTCCATCCGGGTCAGGAGGAAGTGATTTCGCGCATTCTGGCGGGCGAAGATACGCTCGCGATTCTCGCGACGGGTGCGGGCAAATCGCTGTGCTACCAGCTTCCCGCGCTGATGCTTGACGGTACGACGATCGTGGTTAGCCCGCTGATCGCGCTGATGAAAGATCAGATCGATATGCTGCGCGAACGCGGCGTCACAAGCGTCGTCGCCCTGAACTCCACCTTGTCTGAAGATCAGGAAGCCGCTGCGATGGCGCGGATTGCTTCGGGCTCGATGAAGATCGTGTTCGTTACTCCCGAAAAACTTGAAGACGACGCCTTCGTTGCGATCCTGCGCGGCCTGCAGATCCCGCTCTTCGTCGTCGATGAGGCGCACTGCATCAGCGCCTGGGGACACGACTTTCGCCCCGCCTACCTCAATCTCGGACGCGTCATCGATCAGCTCGGCGATCCGACGGTGCTGGCGCTTACGGCAACCGCCACGCCCGCCGTGCGCGAAGACATCCTGCTCCAGCTCGGTATTCCGAATGTGAAGCCGATCGTCAAGGGTTTCGACCGCCCGAACCTGCGCTACGAAGTCCGGCGCGCCGACTCGGAATCCGCCAAACTCAAGGCGCTCAAAGAATTGTTCGAGACCGGCCTTGAGGGCACGGGCATTATTTATACGGCGACGATCAAGAACGCACTTGAAGTGCAGCACTATCTGCACGACGTCATGAACTTACCGGCTGCCGTGTATCATTCTAAACTGCAAAAGCACGATCGCGTTTCCGTACACGAACTGTTCATGCAAGAAGCCATCCGCGCCGTCGTTGCGACCAATGCGTTCGGGTTGGGCATCGACAAGGCGAACATTCGCTTTGTCGTACACTACGACTTGCCGGGTTCGGTCGAAGCCTATACGCAGGAAGCCGGCCGGGCCGGTCGCGACGGTGACCTCTCGCGTTGCATTTTGCTCTATCGCATGAGCGATACACGGGTACAAAACTATTTTCTCACCGGAAAATATCCCGACGTTGAAGAGGTGCAGAAAGTGTTCGGCACGCTCGAATTTTTCGGCGGCCAAGAGGGCGGCGTTTCGCTGACGGACCTGCGCAAGATATCGCAGCTCCCGCTGACCAAGCTCAAAGTGATCTTAGCCCTGCTCAAAAAATCGGGCTTCATCGAGGCGTCGTCGCGCGCAAAATACGTGCTGACCGACAACGCCCGCAAGAACCGCGAACTCGTCCTCAATCTTGCGAATTACGAGACGAAAAAGAGTTACGATCAGTCGAAACTTGCGATGATGCTGCAGTACGCCGAAAACGCATCCTGCCGCCGGCGTTTTATTCTTAATTACTTCGGAGAAGATTTTGCCTCCGAGCAGTGCGGTGCGTGCGATAACTGCCTGCACGGCAACCGCACCCAACAATTGTCCGGCTATCGGATCGCCGATGTGGTCTATCATCCAAAATTTGGGCAAGGCACCGTTGAACGCGCCGAGAAGGACCTGGTAACAGTTTTGTTTCCGAATGTCGGATACAAGACGCTGCTCGCTTCGGCGGTCAGCCGCGAAGCAAAAATAGCCTGAGGAGGCTCTGATTTATGCCAGGCCGAGGCGAGCCTCCGTCCCGGAGCTCGTATTCGTAAGAACTATTCCCACGGCGCACAAAGGCGCGGTCTGTACTCCTGGCTCGGCAGTTTGCTCTTGGTGCTCGCACTAGGCGCCGGAGTTGCGCGTGCGCAAGTAAATCCGCCGGTGCCGCCGCCGCCTGGCCCCGTGAACCCGCCGGGCGCACCGACCGCCGCGCCCGTGCCCACGCTTTCACCGACACCGTCGCCGCCCGCCGGCGCCTCGCCCCTACCGCAAAGCGCGACGCCGGAGCCCGCTCAACCGATCCCGACGCCGACACCGGTACCGCTGATCGTCGATCCGCCATCGCCGGGCGTTGAACCCGGCAAAACGGTGCAAGTGCGCGTGAGCGGCGTGTACGGTACGATTGTGGCAACCTCTGCAAATCCCGCGATCGCCGATGTCGTCGCCGACCAGCTCCAGCGCACCATTTTTATTACCGGACGCGGCCTGGGCACGACGACGATCACCGTCAAAGATGACCGCGGAACGGTCACTCGCGATGTTCTGGTGCGCGTTGCCTACGCTGCCGGCAGCGCTGCCGACGAAACCTCGCTGCGCCTGACCGGCAATCCGGCAACCGCTGCGTTCGTGCGCGAAGCCGCTGCTGATGCTGCCCAACGCGCAGCAATGATTCGGCCCGGCGCAAGCGTTCGCACGTATCCCGACGCACTTACCGTCAGCGGCAATCTCAACACCGACGACCGCACGACGGTTGATGTTCCCGTCCAGATCACCGGCGACGGCTTTCTGCCATTCAACGGCGCGACGCGCGTCAACATCGAGAACTTTGCGCTACCCAAGATTCAGCCGTATCGCCTCTTGGTAAGCGATTTTCCGGAGCGCCTGACGGCGAACGGCGTGCTCTTCACTGCCGATCTCGGCCGGCGCGAGGCGCAGCGATTTCTGTACTATCACTACAATCCCGCGACTGAACCTGCGCGACGCATTTTGCTCAAAGTGACAAATAGCGCGCCCGAACCCGCCACGGTACAATTCATTTCCGGTTCCGCCGGCCCAGGTGCGAACGAAGCCGAAGTCGGCCATCTTTCGACGCAGCGCTTCCTCGTCAACGAATTGCTGAATGAAGGCACGGTCGTCACGATCCCGCCCAATAGCACGGTGAATCTGGTGGATCATCCGCTGCCGCCCGGCAACGTCGTCAGCGCGATCCTGCAATTGCGCGAAGTTGGCGGCAGCCCGCTCCACCTTGCACTTGTCGCACAAGATGCAAGCGCGCCGCTCGATCAATCCGTCGATACGACGCAATTGCTCGCGGGCGGCGTGGCACACGCGCGCGGTGAGTATGAGGTGCCGGAATTTTTCTTCGACTATACATACGACGTCGAGAGCGACAATATCGAGGTGCCCATCGGACAGTTGCCCTTACCGAATCTGCGCATCGGCGAAGCGTTGGCGGGCGATTATGGCGTCAAGCAATCGGTGACGGTCAAGATCGTGAACAACGGCAAAGGTTCTGCACCCGTCGCAATTTACGCAAACCCGCGCGGCGGCCGCGCGACGGGTACGTTCATCATCGATCGCACGCTCGTCCAGACGCATTCACTGCCCGCTTTTAGCAAATTTAAAATCTGGCAAGGCGTCATTCGCCCCGGTACCTTCCAGGTCGTGCAGGTTGTCACGATGCCGGAGGGCGGCTCGTCGTATCCGTTGCGTCTTATCTTCGCACCCGACGACGGCAGCGTGCCGCCCGGCGCGCCGGGCTCGCCGACCTACTAACCCGCGGCTCGTATGTAGAGCGCAGCGAGCGACGTTGCGGCGGTCGACCAGCGAAAGCGCTCCTGCGCAACGGCGCGGCCGGCCGCTGCACGTTGCTCGGCGGCATCGCGCCCGGCCAGGATCGCGCGCAACGTATCGATCCAGGCGGGGCCGTCGTCGGGTTCAAGGAGCGGCCCCGCTCCGTCCGCCACCTCGATCAGGGACGATGTCCGGGCTGCGATGAACGGCAGGCCCGCGCAGCGCGCCTCGGCGACGGCGTAGCCGAAGCCCTCGTAACGTGACGGAACGAGCGCTACCGTCGCCCGGGCGTACAGATCGTCGATGCTTGCGCGATCGACATAACCGCGCAACTCGATGCGCTCCGTAACGCCCAGCTCCACGATACGCGAGTGCACGTCGGCTAGATACGGCGTCGGCGGTCCGACAGCGATCAGCCGCAGCCCCGGAACTGCCGCGACGGCTTCGATGGCCCGTAGGAGATTTTTCCGCCGCTCGACCGTGCCGACGACGAGTGCAAATGGTTCGGCATCGGGGCGCCGCACGATGCTTGAAAATCGCGCATCGACACCCGGATAGACGACCGTCGCGGGACGCCGGTCCCCGCTGAGTTCTGCGTATTCGTCGCGCGAAAAGTGGGAATCGACAACGACCGCGGCTGCCGTGCGATACGCGTGCCGCATCGCGGCGCCGAAATACGCGCGCGCATAGGCGCGCGTGTGACGCTGAACCCGCAGCCACGCCATGTCGTGTACCGTGACGACGACCGGTAATGTTCGAACGAACGGCATCGTCCCGGCCGAGGCGTGCAACACGGCGGCGCCGCTGTGCGCAGCGGCTACCGGCAAGACGACCTGGTCCCACAGCACGCGCCGGTCGAAGCGCCATGGGTCGAGCTGCGGCGCCTGCAGCGCACGGACATCGACGCCGCATGTACGCAGCGCCGCCGCCAGATCGCGCTGATAGACGCCGATTCCCGTCGCCGTGCCCACCGCAAGTTGTGTGTCAAGCGCGACGATCACGGCAAGCGTGCGCGTTCGAGTCCGCGGCGCGCATCATCACTGTTCGGGACCGCTTCGAGTGCGCGTTCATAGTACGCTGCAGCCGCCGCGCGGTCGCCGAGCGTCAGCGCTTGTTGGCCCGCCGCCAGGAGAAACGTCTCGTCGCTCGGAGCGAGCGCTAACGCTTCGTCGTAATAGCGCAGCGCTTCGCGTGAATCGTGTCGCGAGCGCGCGGATGGTTGTTGCGCCGCACGCGCCTGCGTGAGCTGGCCAAGCCGCCAGAGGGTGACAGCACGGTTCTCGGCATCGACGGCACCGGTCGAATGTGCTACGAGTTCGGTTTCGAGTGCGATCGCTGCATGGAGTTGCCCCTTGCGTTCCAACGCATCGGCAAGCGACTGCGCGTGTTCGACATCGCGCGCCGCCAGATATGCGCGCGCCGCCGCGGAAAAATCCGCACGCCGCTCAGCGATTGCTCCGGCCAGCTCAAAACGATCAGCTATCGGCGGCAGCGTTTCGACAATCGCTTGCGCTCCTGCAACGTCGCCGCGATGCAGCAACCCGCGAGCGTACGCAGCTCTCAGCGCGACCGGCGCGCGCGGATCGGCCAGCGGACGCGCGAGCGTAAAACCGACTGCCGGCGAAACGATGCGCGGAAATGCCGGCGCCGCTGCAAGATCGCCAAAAAAGGCGGTCGACGCCAACTGCACGCAAGCCGCAACGAGTACGGCACAAACGGCAAACCCGATGAGAACGATCCGCATCCGTCTTAGGCTACGAACGAAGAGAGCCCGGTACCTCGCCGGTACCGGGCTCTCTTGAGGCAACTTGCCCGCAGGCCCGTGTCGCTAGAAACGAACGACGAAGTTGAGATCTTCCTTGTTCTCGTTGTTGTTGAACGAGGGAAGGACTAAGTCGTTGTAGCTGTAGTGGCGCAGCGCCAGCGTGACCGCACTCGTCGTACGCGGGATGTTGTACGTGAGCGAACCCACGTAGGTGTCCTTACGTTCGGCGATGTTCTGCGTGAGCGTTGTGCCGTAGGCGCCGTGGAACCCTTGGCTGTTGTAGGTGGCACCGAACACGACATCGCGGCTGAGCGGCACGGTGGCCGCGGCAGCAATTGTCGTGTGCGTTTCATCGACGAAGTTCGGGTAGAACGGCACCGTTCCGGCAACAAAGCCCGCTCCGCCGATGCCCGGTACTATTGCAGCGCCTGCTGCCGCAGCTCCCGGATCGAGGGTGAGGGTGCCGGGGTTGATCGGGACGTACGTAAAGGCCGTCTTATCCTGGCGCGACAGGCGTTCCGTACCTGCCGTCAGGTTCAAGCCGACATTCACCCCGAACGCCGGTACGTTGAACTGCGCGCCGCCCTCGACTTTATCGAGCGTCATGCGTTTGTTGCTGACGTATTGGGGGCCCAGAGTTCCCAACGCCGGCGCATACAACTGCGATCCCAAGCTGTTCGGTTGAATCTCGCTGAGATGCTGCGCGAGCAGCCGCCCATTGAACGTGATGTCGCCGATCTTGATGGGCGAGTTGACGTTGACCGTCGGTCCGAACGAGTTCGGCGCAAACGCGCTGTAGAACGTCGGGCCGCTCGCAACGAACGGATTGAACGCCGGATAGATGAACGTGAGGTTCGGGTTCTGCGAGGTGCAGTTGATCTTGTTCGCCGCGTTACACGCGCCGGTGAAGCTATCGTACTGCGTATTGATACCGAGGTTGTTCGCAAAGCCGAAGAACTGCGGGAAGTAGCTCAACTTGCTAAATGCGTACAGCTGCGGCGCATTGCCGAAGAAGCGCACCGGCGCACCGTCGAGGAAGTTTGCCCCGACGACTTGGTATTGAGCCGACGCCGTCACTTGATAGATCTTCAGACGAATGCCGACGACGCCCGCCGTGTCGGTGACCGCCGAGATATTGTAGTAATCCGGCGTGTACTTACTCATTGCGCCTTCGGCGAAGATCACCGGGTGCTGCGTCTTGTCGCTAATCGTCAGGAACGTAAGCGGCAATTGTCCATCCAGACCGAGGACGGTGTCACTGACGAGCCCGTAACCGGAAACCGGTGCCGCACTGCCGACCGTGAGATCGCCCGTGGTCGTGAGATCGTCAAAGTCGAAGACGCGATTCATCGACAAGCCGATTTCCGCGCCCGGCAAGCCCTTGAACTTGTGGTTGATACGCGCGTTGACTTCGTAACGCTGCGCAACCGCATTGCTCGTCACGCCGAGACCGACGTACGTGATCGTCACGGACGAACCGGCCGGCAGCGGATTCGTGAAGACAACGGAGTTGAATTGCTGGTTGTACGTGAAGCCCGGCAGCGTAACGCCCGCCGTGCCGCCGATCGTCTGTCCAGCGTTATTGAAGATGGCGCCGTTGTACTGAGAAATGTACACGGTACCGATTTGTGCTTCTTGGTTCAGGAAGACTTGCGTCAGCGCGCCGTCGCCGGCCGTGAACGTATTGGACTTGAGCGAACCGCTCGTTGCTCCCGGCGGACCCACTTGCGTGTAGCTCGTCTGTTGATGGACGACCGGGAACAGATAGCCGTTGACGGCGGCGTCGCCGTTTGTATCAAGCACGCCGGCCTGCGTGTTGAGTTCGGTTGCATCGATGCGGCTGAAGCTGACCTGAAACTCGGTCAAGCCGTTGAAAATGCCGCCGAATTCCACGCCCTTCTGATAGGGTTGGAACGGATATTGGAAGCCCGGTCCCTGGGTTGATGCATCGGGAGCCCGGAATGTCAGGCCGACGCGTGACGACCGCAAGTTGTCGAGCGTGCCGAAACGCATGTAGCCGTTCGTGAAATTACCGGCTTTGCCGATGTTGACCACGATGTCCGGTTCAAGCCCAATATTGGCATTCGGCGTAAAGTCGCCGCCGTAGTTGTAGTTGAGAATGTGCAACGGCAACGAAACCGTGAGGTTTTCGTTGACCGCGTACGACAACGTGATGCGGTCGTCGAGCCGGATATTGTCGCCGGAGTTCGCCGGGACAAGCGGGCTGTTCGACTCATCCGAACGCAGATAGGAATTGACGAACGGGTCGACTTGCGCCGTACGGCCGTTGGCGTCCGTTCCGCCGTAATAGAGGTTCTGCGTCGCGCCGGTTCCGTTTACGACGCTGTGCGGGAAAAAGTTCGACTGCCGCATCGTAATATTGTGGAACATGTTGGCGTGGAGCTGCAGCGACTGCGCGAGCTTCGTGCGCTTGTCGAGCGCGTCGAGCGCGTCCTCAACGTTGGTCACACGAACGCCGAGCGAGTCGAGTTCGTCTTTGAGCGCATCGATCAGCTTTTGCAGCTTGTCGAGGTCGGCTTTCGACGCGTAACCCGCGCCGTTGGCTTGAACCTTCGCAATGACGCGCGCGACCAATACCGCCATCTCATAACGAGAGAGCGGGCGATCGCCCTTGAATTTACCGTCGGGATATCCCTCGACCAAGCCGTCCGCCGCGAGCGATTGGATCGCTTGATACGCCCAATGGTTCGCCGGCACGTCCGAAAACGGCGTTGCGGATGCTCCCTGGCCCATGGCGACGAGCAAGCCTAATGAGAGGCCTGCTGCGAGGACCAGGGTTGCGAGACGCTTCATGGTGTCCTCCAGAAGTGTAGAGCTGCTGCTCGTACGCGGTATCCTCAAACGCGAGTTTCGGGAGCGGGCGGCGCGAGTTTCTAAAATTTCCTCGTCCGACGCGACCGAAAAGACCTGGCGACCCGAAAGTCGACAGGCACGAAGAGAATGCCCTCGTTGGAGCGCATGCCGTTGGGCCGTATACGACCGGACCTTAGGGACTCCTCCCCTCAACTTACCGAGCGGGCGAGAGTCGTTGTCCTCGGGAGACGCGCTCAGGCTGCGCGAAGGTACCGCTCGGCGATCAGCAGGGCCGCGTAATCGTCGATCGGCCGGTCCGGAACGAGCATCCCCCGAGGGACCAGGCGCTTCCATCCACGGGGCGGATGGTCGGCGAAAAAACGGCTGCGTGCGCGCAACGTCGTCTCGCGCTCGTCGACCAGAACGTACGGAATACCCAGCGCGGCAACTTGGGCCGACACGACGCCTGAGTTGGTCCCGTGGCCGATCGCCGTCATCTCGATGGGAAATCGCGCCAGGAGATCCTCGAGCGTCGCAGTGAGGTCCGCCAGCGGCGCGATGCCCAGCGCCAGCGGCCGGTCTCCCAGACCCGTCAGGACCGCGTAACCGCACTTGCGCGTCCCAGGATCAAGACCGAGGATGCGCATCAGGGTCCCGGGCTCAAGCTAAAATCGTACACAGCCGTCGCCGAATGCGGATAGAGATCGAACGAGGATTTCGCGGTGATGCGATACTTTCCACGCAGCCGGGAAAGCTCTGAGATCAGGCTCTGCACTTGCGGCGCGTTGACCGACGGATTGAGCAGAAACGGCCGCGGCATGCCGCGCTTGGCGAGTTCTATTGTCGCATTCGCAATCAACGGGTTTAGGTTCGGCGGCGAACCGCCGTCGACGGTTTGCGATGCCAGCGCTTCACCGGCGCGCGCCAATCGAATGTCGAGATAGTGCGCCAAATTAAACGTCAGTTGATCGCCGGGAAAGAGATTCGTTGCGGCAACCGGCAAAACAAGAATTAAATTCGACCGCAGCTTGCCTTCTTTATCAAGCGCGCTATTGCGAATCAACTCCAACTCTTTTCTCAAACCGGCTTGCACTTCGGGGTCAGCCGCACGCTTGGGATACGGCCGCAAGTTGTACGGCAATTTGGTGTACTGCGCATTGGCGTCGGCAACGGCCTGATCGAAGAACAGCCCGAGTTGTTGCAATTCATCGTTCTCCGGCGCATCGAGGCGCAACGTGAACGCGATGTTGGCAATCATGTAGCCGCGCGGGAGCGAGAGCGCCGCGGTGCGCGTCTCGTCAAGCTCGAGACCCTGCGATTGCGCTTGCGCTTGGAGCGCATTGATTTGACCGGTGAGCTGATCGAGCCTGAAGAACGCCGTTCGAACTTCGTTGGAAACGAGCAGCGCGATTAACGTCACGGCGAGCGCGATGACCATGCCCGTCGCTACAGCGATGATCGTCGAGGTGTACTTCGGGCGCAACCCAAAAAGCGTCAATCGCCGCCGTCCAACTTGATGGCCGACCCGGTCGCCGATATACGCGACAAATCCCGCCACGAGCACAATGGCGACAATCAGCGCAATTCCGGATAACGCATTACTCACTCGGTCGATGCCCGCCGCAATAAAAAGAGTCCGATCAACGTAAAGATCGCATTAGGCGTCCACGCTGCAATGCCCGCAAGCCAGGTTGACAACTCACCGATCGAAAGGAAAACGATGGAAATCACATAGTAGCTGAAAACGATCGCTACCGCGAGTCCGAAACCCAGCCCGGTGCCGCCGCCGCGCGCCGGCCGCAAGCCGAATGACACCGCAACGAGCGTGAACACGAATGCCACGAACGGCCGCGCCAGTTTGGCCGCGTACGTCGCCGTATACGTCCGGACTTGTTGGGGCGAGAGCTGTCCCGAGTTGATCGCGCCCCTGATGTCGGCGCGCGAAAGCTGGTCGGGATCGCTTGCCGTATGCCGCGCAATTTGACTGGGATTCTCACCAATATCCACCGTCATTGTCGGCGCAAACGACATCCCATCCGGATTAAACGTGTGGGTCGTCGCATCACGAAATGTCCAGGTCGGCGCATCGTAGTGCGCCCGCTTTGCAACCAGCACGCTCTGCGCGTCACCTTCGCGGTTTTTCACGATGACGACGACTCCGAGCAGTGACTGCGTTGCGGGATCGAGCGCATCTGCAACCGTGATCTGCCGGCCGCCGTCCGGCAACGGCGTAACCACCGACAAATTCCCGAGCGCCGGGTTGAGATGCTCGATGACTGCCGTCTTGATGTAATCCGCGCGCGCATTGGCAACGGGCACCAACACCTCTTGCAAGAATAATGCAACGAGCGAGACCACGAATCCAACGATCAGCAGCGGCGTCACGATTCGCGTCAGGCTGATGCCGCCGGCTTTCATCGCCGTAATTTCGCTCTCACCCGACAGCCTTTGCATCGAGAGCAGCGTCCCGAGCAGCATTGACATCGGAATGCAGAGCACGAGTACCGCCGGCATCTGCCACAAAAAATACTCGACCGCTGCAACCAGCGGCGCATGCTCTTCGGAAACCAGCCGCCCAATCGCGAGCATCTGCGTCGCCACAAAAATGACGGTGAACACCGACAGCCCGAACAACGTCGGTCCCGCCAGTTCGCTAACTAAATAACGATCGAGGATCCGAATCCGAATCGCAGCCCCGCGATTTGCGTTCACCCCAGCGGCCGCGTCAGCCACAATCCGGCCGATGCCCCGGCATCACAACCGAAACCCTTCGCCCAAATAGAAGCGCCGCGCGACCGGAGAAGCCAGGACGTCATCCGCCGATCCGGAGACTTCGATTTTGCCGTCGTTCAAAATGTATGCACGGTCAACGATCGCGAGCGTCTCGCGCACCTGGTGATCCGTGATGAGGACGCCGAGGCCGCGATCGCGTAGCTGCCGGATCATGCCTTGAATATCCGCAACGGCGATCGGATCGATGCCCGTGAACGGTTCGTCGAGCAACAAGAACGCCGGATCGGTCGCAATGGCGCGCGCAATTTCGACGCGCCGCCGCTCGCCGCCGGAGAGCGAATCACCGCGCGCATCGATGAACTTCGAGAGACCAAATTCGTCGAGCAACTCGGGCAGGCGCCGCTCTTGCTCGGCCGTTGAAACACCGTTCATCTGCCAAATAAGCCGCAAATTGTCGCCGACGGAGAGCTTGCGAAAGATCGAATTCTCTTGCGCGAGATAACCGATGCCGGCTCGCGCGCGCTGATGCATCGGCGCCCGTGTCATATCGGTCGCAATCCCGCTGCGTTCGAGCGTGACGGTGCCTTCATCGGGGCGTACAAGGCCGACACACATATAGAATGTTGTGGTTTTGCCGGCGCCGTTGGGACCCAGTAAGCCGACGACTTCGCCGCGCCGGACTTCGGCCGTAACGCCGGCCACCACGGCACGCTTGCCGTAACGTTTAACGAGGTCGCTCAAAACAATGCGATCGGTCATTGGGTGATCCGAATATGGTCGAGCCGAACGTCACCGTAGATATGCTCGCCGGTCATCGCCAAGCTGTTCGAACCGCGCGGGCTGGTCAGTACGACGTGTCCGTCGCCTTGCAGTTTTTCGGTCCGCCCGTCGTAACGTAAACGATCGCAGGTCAGCACGCTGCCGTCTTGCGTCCGTGCGTGCACGCCTCCGCTCATATACACGTTTTTATCTTGCTGCGTTATTTTCGCCTTCGGCGCGTCGGCGACCAGTTGCTTGCCGGTGCGGTCGCGAAAGATGATGTGCGGACGATCGAGGGTCAGCACGGCGTTTGTGCCGCTCGTCCGCTCGCCCACCGACGAGCGATACTTCACGTCGTATAACTTCCGGCTTTGGGTCGAACCGGGATCGGTCGTCGTCTGCACCATCGTCGCATACTCGCTGCCGCTGCTGTTGGTTACGACACGGATCGGAAGCTGCGTAGCCGCCGGGCCGGGCGCCGGGCTCGCAGCCGGGCTTGGCGTGACCGTCGCCGTCGGATGCGACGGGCCGCACGCGGTCGCAAAGGCGAGCAAAACGCCAAAAACCACGCTACGCGGCATCCGGATCGAACCCCCAGTACGTCGCGGCAAGCGCCAGCGCCGAAAATTGGATGTAGAGTGCAAAAAACACGCTCACCGAGTTAATGAGCGAATGCACCAATAGCGCGATAATTCCGGCCATGATCGCCATGCCGAGTGTCCTACGCTCACCTGTGACCTGCCCGAGCGCACGTCGAAACGCGCTACCCAGGGATCCCACAAGAAAGAGGAATGCCACGAAGCCGAACGCTCCGGTTTCAGCGGCAATCGAGAGCGGCAGATCGTGCGGATCGTATGCCACCGGCGTGTTTGGCCCCGGCGCGTCGGGTGCACGCATGACCGGATACAAGCGCTCGAAGGCGAGCGGCCCAATGCCGGTGAGCGGAAAGTGTAAGAATGTCGCGATCCCGGCCTGCCACGCCACGCCCCGAATGCCGGTGTCCTGCGGATCGTGATGCCGCGTCCAGAGGGCAAGGTTGACGCCGGCAGCCAGCGCAAAGGCGACCAGCGCCCCCGCGATGACGCCGCGGCGCGGGCGAAGTACCAGCGCATAGGCGACCAGACCGCACAATGCAGCCGCAATCGCCCAGCGTGAAAACGTGAGCGTGAGCGCGAGCGCCGCCGTCGCGCTACAGATGCTCGCAAACGTCCCGGTGCGCGTCCCGCGCCGCACGATTGCAACGCCGCAGGAAACACCCAAATACGTCAGCAGATACGCCGCAAGTTCGTTGGGGTTGAGAAAGGTTGCTACGGCGCGTCCGTGATTGTAGGCGTACAGATCCGCCGGCCACTTGAGAGCAAGGAACACGATCGCAATCACCGCGGCAACGAAACCGGAGATCAGCAGCGCAAGATAGATCGAACGCGCGACGTCGCGGTCGCGGTAGTACGCGATGACCGCATAATGCGTCGCAATGAAGCCGGCGCAGCCGGTCGCTAAACCGAGTCCGACCGCCGGATCAAAACCCAGCGCGGCGCCGGTATACACCGCGATCAGGTTGACGAGCAATACGACGTAAAGAGCCGGCCGGCTCCTGCGGCGTACGGCACCGATCGTCACACCGATCATCGCTGCAAGCATGACCGCAGCGAAGATGAGCACGAGCGGGCGGGGCACGAACGGCGACGTCGGCGGATGCGGCGCGAAGACCGCGTACGTGCCGTAGATCGGAATAATTGCATACATTGCACTGAGCGAAACGACGACGAAACGGTCGATCATCGGTGCGCGACCTCCGCGATCGCTTGCGCAACTGCACGCGCACCGCCCGGCCCGCCCATGCGCTCGCGTCCGACGGCGCCCATCCGGCTGCGGCGCGGACCATCAGACAAAAGGGCGGCAATCGCCTCCGCTGCGGCGTGCGGCTCGCCGGGAACGAGGGCCAGCGCGTCGCCGAGCAGGCGCGCCTGCCGCATGCGGTACCAGGCCGACGTGCGCGCTTCGCCGCGCTCGAGTGCGACGACGGGTACGCCGTGGGCTGCCGCGGCTTCGTTTGCCGTGCCGGCTTGTCCGAGTACGATCGACGCATCGGCGATCAGCGCGCCGAGATCGCCTTGCCAGCCGCGAATCGGCGGATCGCCGGCCAGAACTGCCGCAAAGCGCACCGGATCGAGCCCGGGCGCAATCGACAACGCGGCGGCGCTCGCCGGAACGCGCGCGATCACCGCCCGCGCAACAGCCGCGAGCGCCGCGGCGTCGGCATACGCACCGTCGCGCGATCCCGGCAAGATTGCGATACGATGCTCGGCGCCAGCCCAGTCGTAGCGCGCATCGGTTGCCAGCAAATCGACAATGACGTTTCCGGGTGCGTGGGCATCAACGTCACGTTCGCGGAGCGCACGTGCCGTCGCTTCGTCGCGCACGAAGACGGCCCGCGCGCCGCGCAGAACGTACCGTTCGACCGGTCCGTATGGCGCAACATACACGCTCTTCGCTGTGCCGACGAAAATAGCCGGGCGGCGCACAAGCCGCGCGAGCAGCAGCGCATACACATCTCCAACGGCTACGACGGCTGCGTAACGCGCGTGCGCTCGACGCAAAAAATGGAGTTGCCGGAGAAGATGCGGCACAAAGCCCGCCTGCACATCGCGCGCAAACGCGCGCACATTTCCCATCGCAACGAGTCCGCCGCTGGGCATCGCCGCTTGAGGCCCCACGTCAACGAACGTAGCATCACCGAAACCGGTACCTACCAGGGCAATGTGCTCCGCCACAAGCGAACTCAACGTACGAAGTTCGGTCGCAATGCGCTTTGCAATCGCGGCCTCGCCGTGGCCGTTGCTGACGAACAACACCGCGGTCATACGAGCGGCTCGAGTGCAAAATCGACGATGCGTGTGCGACCGGCGGAACGCACAAGATCGGTTCGCGACACGAATGCGCCGTACGGCCCGGCATGCACGATCGGCACCTCGCCCACGCACTCCGGCTGCGGCAATGTGTCGTGACTGTGGCCGCCCAAGATCAACTCAAGCCGCGGAACGCGCCGTGCCAGCTCGCGATCCGAGCGCAGCCCCAAATGCGAAAGCGCAACGAGCGTAACATCCGCCGGCGTCGTTGCCGCGATTCGCTCGGCTACGTCGTACGGATCGAGGAAGCGCCAGCCAAAGACCCGTTCCCACCAGCTGCCGGCCGGATACTGCGGAACGAGCAAACCGAAAAAACGGATCTTGCCGGCGTCCGGATCGTCCATCGGTTGCAGCGTGAGATCGGGCTCGAACGGCAGCGTCCGCCCAGACACATCGACGAGATTCGCGCACAGCAACGGATGACGCATTAACGCAACGCGGGCACGCACCGCGGCGAACAGGTAGTGAAATTCGCGGTTCCCCATCGCCTGGACATCGTAACCGGCAGCGTCCATTTCGGCCACGATCGGCTCGCGCCGGTGATAAACCGTTTGGCTGCCGCGCAAACTGTCACCGCAATCGACGAGTAGTCCCGGCACGCGCTCGCGCATTGCACGCAGCGGCCCCGCGATGTGACGGTGGTCGTGAAGGTCCGAGGTGTGATAGATGCGCACGGCCTTACGAGCCGCCGGCAATGCCGACGGCGAACTCGGCGCAACGCGCTAATGCATCGGGCGGTCCAAGTGCCGCGCGCACGCGCGCATATCCAGCACGCTGGTGTTCGGGCGCGTCGAGCATCTTCAAGATCGCGGCCGCCAAGGCATCGGGTGTGGCGGCATCCTGGAGCAGCTCCGGCACGACCGGTTCGCCGGTCACGAGATTGGGCAGTGTGATATACGCGCCGCGATAGACGCGCCGCGCAATTTTCGCCTGCATTTCGGATAAAACGTAGAGTGCAATGGCCGGCGTTTCCAACAGCGCCGCTTCAAGCACGGCAGTCCCCGACGCGATCACAGCAACGTCCGCTTCCGTCAGGGCGTCGCGCGACGATCGTACGATCGTTACCGGCTGCGGACTGCGCAGGGCAAGCCAATGTTCGAATGCGCGTTGCGCCTCGTCATCGATCGCAACGAGCGTCGCGGCAATGTGCGGTCGCGCCAGGCGCACGAGCGCGACGGCGTCGAGCAAGCGTGGCGTGTGCAGTTCGATCTCACTGCGCCGGCTGCCCGGCAAGAGCGCGATCGTTCCACCTTGCGCGTCGGGCGCGCTGCGCGGCCTTCGCGGCGCAATCGTCGACACGAGCGGATGGCCGACGTACGCGATCGGCAGATCGAGCGACCGGTAGAAATCGCGTTGATGGACGAACGCAGTCAGGGCCTTCGTCGTACGCGCAACCGTCCGCGCACGCTTCGCGTTGTCAAGCCATGCGGCCGGTGGAAAATAGTACAGAATTGGAACGCGCGAACCGAGCAGCCGCAGCGTCTTTGCCAAGCGAATGTTAAAAGCGCCAAAATCCACGAGCACGATGAGATCCGGCGGTACGCGTGCCAGCCGAAGCGCCGTCGCCCACATGATCGCAAGCAATCGCGGAATTCGCTTCACCGCATCGACGGGACCCATCGATGCCCAACCGCGCGTGCGGTGCCAGAGCGAAACGCCCGCGCCTTCCATACGTGCATCGCCGATACCGTCGGCGTCGACCGCGCAGCCGGAGGCCCGCATTGCGCGCAACAGATCCGTCGCCAGCAACTCGCCCGACGCCTCGCCCGTACTAAAGAAAACGCGCACGGCTCACGGCACGCGTTATTTCATGATCCCACGGATGCTGTCGGCCTCGAGAAAGGCGAGGAATGCGCGGCCTTCGTCCGTCGAAGCCGTTTCGCGCAGCGAGGTGACCGCCTGAGAGAGATTGCGATCCGACCGGTAAACAGTCTTGTACGCTTCTTTGAGTTCGCCCATCACCTCGCGGTTGAAGCCGGCGCGCCGTAAGCCGACGCTGTTGAGCCCGTAGACTTCCGCCGGATTCCCTTCGACTAGCAAAAACGGCGGCACGTCCCGCACGAGTTTTGTGTAACCGCCGACAAATGCGTGCTGCCCAATGCGCACGAACTGATGTGTGCCGACCATCCCGCCGATGCCGGCATAGTCCTCGACGACGCAGTGCCCGGCAAGCTGTGCGAGGTTCGACATCGTCACGTGATTACCGACGACGCAGTTGTGCGCGATATGCACGTAGGCGAGAATCAAACAATCATCACCAACCGATGTTGTTTCGCCTTGCCCGGTCGCCCGATGAATGGAGACATATTCCCGAATCGTCGTGCGATTACCGATCGTCGTGTACGCGACTTCGTCAAGTGCCTTACGGTCTTGCGACGACGCGCCGATGGAAGCGAACGGATAGACCGTTGTATCTTCGCCGATTGTTGTATGTCCGGTAACGACCACATGCGCGAGCAACTTCGTGCGCGCGCCGATGCGTACGTTCTCGCCGACGAGGCAGAACGGGCCGACATCCGACGTACGATCGACATTCGCCGACGGATGAACGATGGCGCTTACATGGATCATTCGTGCAGGATCGCAGCGTCGTTGATGAACGCCGAAGGGTCGACCGAAATCGAGAACGTCAGATCGGCCGAACAAACCACGGTACCGTCGACGCGCGCCTCGACGTGAACCCAGCCGATATTCATTTTAGTTTTGAGAACACGCGCTTCCATCATCAACTGATCGCCCGGCACGACCGGCCGCCGGAATTTTGCCTTGTCGATGCCGGCCAGATACGGGACCTTCCGCGCAATGTCGCCGGGTTCAAGAATCGTCGTGCCGCCGAGCTGCGCCAGCGCCTCGATCATGTACACACCGGGCAAGACCGGATTGCCCGGAAAGTGTCCCGTGAACATCGGCTCGTTGGCTGTGACGTTCTTGATACCACGCGCAAACTTCATCGGTTCGAGTTCCAGGATACGGTCGATCAAGAGCATCGGATACCGGTGCGGCAAGATCCGCATGATCTCGCGGACGTCGAGAATCGCCATTACGGCACGACGGCAGTCGCGTGCGTGGCCGAGCCGCCGGGCGGCAGCAATTCGCGTAAGGCAATGTTGTGCAGCTTGTGTCCGCTCTTGATCGCGATCACTTCGCACTGCGGATACGCGCCGAGCAGCGCAAAGTCGCCGATCAGGTCGAGCACCTTATGGCGTACCGGTTCATGCACTACGCGTTCGGGAGCGAGCGGACCGTCGGGTCCGTACACGACGGCGTTTTCAAGCGTTCCGCCGAGCGCAAGTCCTCGCCGAATTAATCCTTCGACCTCGTGCAAGAAGCCGAATGTCCGGCTCGACGCGATTTCACGCAGATAGGTCTCGGGATCGATGTCGAGATCGATGTACTGGGCGCCGATCGGCGCCTCGTAATCAACGGTCATGCGCACGCGAAACGTCGACGACGGCGCGACGATCAACGTCTTGTCGCCGTCGCGAAAGAGCTGCGGCTGCGTCGCGATGAAACGGTTGCGCGCTTCCTTTTGAACGGATATTCCCGTAGCAAAAATCGCGTCCGCAAAAACCTTGGCGCTGCCATCCATCACCGGGATTTCCGGACCATCGACGGCGATAATCGCGTTGTCGACGCCCATTCCCAGCATTGCCGAGAGCAGATGCTCGACGGTCGAAACCGTATGCTCGCCGCTGCCGAGCATCGTCGCCCGGCGCGTATCTATGACATAGTCGGCGCGGGCCGGAAACTCAACGGCATCATTGAGCCGAAAACGCAGCCCCGTTCCGGCGGGCGCCGGGAGCAAGCGGACGCGCGCCGGCGCAGCCGTGTGAAGTCCGGCGCCCGCGAATTCGATCGCGTCTCGCAACGTCGATTGATACTGCAGTCTTTTACTCCGTGCGGTTCCCGCTCATCACTGCGCCTTGGGTGACGAGTCGTCGATGGCGATTTCTAACGCATCGACCCGAGCAAAAAGCTTCGGAAGCTTGCGGAGCAATTCCTGTCCTCGCACTTCGTCACGATGGTTGCGTGCGGGCCGCCCGCTGAGCTTGGAGCCGTCCGGCACGTCGCCCCAGACATGCGAGCCGCCCGCGATCGTCACACGCGAGCCGACCGTGATATGCCCGGCAAATCCGCTTTGGCCACCGACTTGCACGTAATCCCCAATAACCGTCGTTCCGGCTAAGCCGTTCATGGCGGCAAGTGCGGTGTGTTTGCCGATCCGAGAATTGTGGCCGATTTGACAGAGGTTGTCGATCTTAGTCCCCGGACCAATCGACGTCGCGCCGGTTTGCCCGCGATCGACGCACGTATTCGAGCCAATTTCCACATCGTCACCCAGTGTGACGTTTCCGATTTGCGGAATCTTCCGCAACGCGCCCTCGACGAATGCCCAACCGAAGCCGTCGCTGCCGACCGTCGCTCCCGACTGCAAAATCACTCGGTCGCCAGCCGTGCAGCGATCCAGTAGGACCGAGCGTGGATGAAATAGGCAATCCGCTCCGACGACAGCATCGGCACCAATGACGACTCCCGCTCCCAGGATCGTGCGATCCCCGATCCGCGCGCGCGCGCCGATGGCGACATGCGGCCCGATCGTCACGTCCCGGCCCACCGCGGCGCTGGGATCGATGGCTGCCGTCACGTGAATACCGGGCGCCGGCCGCGGCGGTGCAAGCGCCGCCAGCAAATCGGCGAGCGCGATGCGAACCGACGCAACGGCAAGCAGTGGTTTGCCGTACGTTTCGCCGGCGGTAACGAGCGTCGCATCGGTCAATACGGCGCCCGCTTTGGACGCCAGCGCCGCGCGCAGATAGCGATCGTCCGTTGCAAAAGTCAGGGTAACCGCATCAACATCATCGACGGCGGCTATTCGTTCGAGCACGACGTCCGGATCGCCGATGACCCGGCCGCCGGTCCGCTCGGCGATCGATCCGAGCGTCCCAAGGGTCACGGCCGGGGCGTCGCCTTATCGTCGATCTTGAGAATTTTTTCGACGTCGGAGGTGATGTCGATTCCGCCGTATCCGACATACTCGCGCGTGAAGACGTACTTGAGACCCCTGTCCGCTGCAACTTGTTTGGCGGCATTTCGAACGTCGTCGGTCAATTCCGTTTGCGCACTCAAGTACCGCCGCTGAAAGTCAGCCGCCTCACGCTGCTTTTGCGCGGCCGGCGCCGTCGAACGCTGAATCGCCGCGCCGTCGGCATTGAGCTGATTCTCGTAGTTGATGAACTTCGGCCAAATCGCCTGAATGCGCGTCGTATCGACCAAGCCGATGTCGGACTTCGGCTGGTTTGAACAGGCCGGCAAAATCGCCACAAAAGCGACCGCTAAAACTAGTAGTTTTTTCACTCGTGTAAGCTCTCGATGTCTTTCATGGCGTCGGCCGTCAGATCGACCGCGCCGGCATTTGCGACCGGATCGGTCACCACGACCGCTATCCCGCGCTGTTGTGCGATGAGCCGGACCTCGCGTCCGATTTGGGTGACCATTTGATCGTAAAGATCGTCTCGTTTCTTACTGAGCGACGCAATTTGGGCCTGCGCCCCATTCTGAGCATCCGTATCGACGCCCCGCAGCGTGTCGTACCGCTTGCGCAGATCATCACGCGTCTTATTGAAATCAACAATCGTCGACTTCGCGTCATCGTTAAATTGCTTCTGATAGTCGGTGTGCAATGCTTCAATCTGTGCCCGCACGCGCGGCGGTAAATTCGGATTGATCTGTTGCGCCGGCCGCCCGCTGGAATCAACCGTCGTCGCAATCGCCGGCCCAAACTGCCGCCCAACATCCGCCTCACGCGCCCGAAGTTTCGCCATGGACTGCGCGTGAATTTCGTCCGCCCGACTCTGCAAATCGTGCCGCACTTGCTCGTGCAACTGCGTCTGCAAGGTCACGAGCGTCTGCTGATCCCGGTTCTTCACCGGCGCAATCGCATCAGCTTCGTGCCGATCGATCGCCGTCAGCTTATTACGAACATCGTCCCGTTCATTATCCTCGAGTGCCAAACTCGAAAGCCGCGTCCGAAGCGACAACCGCTCCGAGGCATCCTTACTTGCAAGATCCAGCGTCAAGGCCGACTCCTTGGCCGAAAGCTCATCTTGCTTTGCCCGATACGTCCGAGAAGCCCGATCCTGCAGCGCCCGCTGCGTAGCCGCCAACTCAGCATTCGTCTGCGCCTGAACGGTCGCACGATAGCGATCAAGATCCTTTTGCGCCTGTGAATTCACACCGGCCGACTGTATTCGCGCCGTGCTATTGATCTGTTGCTGTATCGCTCCCGCCGACGGCCCGCTTCCACTCGCCCGCAGCGCCTGCGCAATTGCCTGCGACTCCCGCTGCTGATACTGCTTCGACTTTTCATCAAGCAGCTTCTTCGTGCGATCCGCCGCGTCGTTCAGTTCCTTTTGCAGCTGCGCCTCTTGCTTGGCAATAGCCGCATCCGGTTTCGCAATCCGCGGCACCATCGCCGCCAAATTTAACGCCGCGATACTATCGTTATACTGCGCCAACTGCCCGTACAGCGGATGATGCTTCACAAGCTCATCCATCCGCACAAACCCCACGCTCCCCGGCCCGCTCGCAATCGCAACCGGCTGCGTCGAAGATTTCGCACACGCACTAACCCCAACAGCAATGAAGAAAGCCGCCATCGCTAAACTCAGCCGAGAGCATACCGTGCTCGTTCGGGAAGGTCTGGCGGGAGCCCGGCGTCGTGTTGCCGGGGCCTCAAACAATTTTGCGAAGCCAGGATGGCGAGAGCAAAATGTTTGGGAGTAGCGATTTGCCATGGATGGCAAATCGCGGACGTCCCCGGCAACACGACGCCGGGCTCCCGTCAGACCTTCCCGAGCATCAATCCCCCGCAAGCGATTTACTTAAGCGCCGCCGTAACGTCAGCCGTGATATCCTGTCCACCATAGATGATATTCCCACGATCGATAACAAGCGTGAGGTTCTTCTTCCTGGCAACCCCGGAAATCGCGTTACGCGTTTGCTCGACAAGCGGCTTAATCGTTTGATCCGACTTGTCGCCCAGCGTTTTTTGATAGTCTTTGAGGACCGCCGTGCGATCGGCGTCGGTCTTTGCATCCCTCATCCGGCTCTGCGCCGTCTTATCCTCGCCGGCTTTGAACTTGACGAAGTCATCCTGCACCGCTTTGATTTTCGGCACGGCATCGATCGCCGATTGATCGACGTATCCGACACTCGACGGCGGGGGCGAACTGACCGGCGGAACCGGATCGCCCGGACTCGAGAGCAGGTCGCGCACATTTTGTGTGATATCCGTACCGCCGAAAACGACGATGCGTTTGTCGACGATGACCGTGAGATTCTTGCTCGAGGCGATCGACGCAATCGCGACTTGCGCCTTGCCGAAGAGCGGGCCGAACAGCTGCCGCTGCTTGTCGGCCATTTTGCCTTGAAACTCTTGCATGAGCGCGGATTGCTGGCTCTGGGACGCGCCTTTAGCGCGGCCGGTGTATTGCCGGCGCAAACCCTCGCCGTACGCGGTGAGCTGCTTATTGGCGTTCTGAAAATTCGGCAACGCCGAGAGCGCCGCCTGATCGACAAAACCGATGTCGGTCACGTCGGCAGCAAGCGCTGCGGGGGCAGCCAGGAAAGCGGCAGCCAGCGCCGCGGCAAGCGCGGCACTACGGCCGTGACGGATCATTCGAATCATAATTTAGAAGCTTTGACCGATTCCAAAAGCGGTGTGCGTACCGTTGGCCCCCTTAGCGAAGTCCAAACGGATCGTCTTGAGTCCCAATTGGGGAACATCGAATCGGAGCCCGACCCCGACGTCGCTGTGGAAGATATAGTTGCTAAAATTGTCGAGGTTTCCCGTCACCGCGTCGATAACCGGCAGTGCACCCCGAATCCGCATCCCCCCCGTTTCGACGAACCCGACCACCGCGAACTTGCGGTCCGACGTCAATGGGACACGCAACTCGGTTTGGAAGAGCGCCTCGTCGGTTCCGTAAAACGGATCCGTATAGCCGCGCAGCTGCTGGTCCGAGAACGTGAAGAGCTTGTTGGGTGGGATTGCCCCGGTCGACTGACCGATCAAGGCGTGTACTCCGAACGTCGAGTTTTTGAGGACCGGAAAGAACCGGCTCGCGTCGAGCACATAGATCGAGTAGTCGAAATCCGAGCCGAAGTCGTGCGAGCTGAATTCGTCGGACAGGGTCACGTTCGAGCCGCGGCGCGGATTGAAGATGTCGTCCCGTGTATCGGCACCGACCCCCAGAACGAACGACCGGAGGTTAAACGGACGGGTCGAATCGACGTTGGCGATCGACGGCGCCGTGATACCCAGTGCCGTGCCGCCCGCGACGGATCCCGAGATCGGGTTGGTGGGAACCGGCGTCGCGAAGGCGCCCAGTGCGAGATTCTGCACGACCGGGAAGAAATACGGCGCCGGCACTTCGGCGGCCGAGGCGACCTTCTCGAAGTTGACGCCCCCCGAGACACGGAAGACATCCGTTAAGCGGCGGCCGATCGTGGCGCTGACGCCGGCAGAGCGCGCCTGATAGGTTGACGCCACGCCGCTGACGTTGACCGGATTGGTGGGATCCTGCGGAATGATGGAGACGGGGATCGGGGCGTTCGGGTCGGCGGCCGGCACGCCGGGTGCCGGCGTCGGGGTCGGCACGAAATAGACCGGATAGAAATTGGTCTGGGCGTTGGTAAAGATGGTCGCGCCGAAGCTGTATTTTTGCGACTGCGGCGTGTGGCCGAGATAGGGGATGCTCATCGAAATCGATGCATCGGCGGTTTGGGCTCCACGCTCGAAGCGAATCGAGCCGCCGTTCCCTGTGCCGTTGATGTTGTTGTTCGAGTACGATAGCGTTCCGGTGAGGCCCGTGCCGGTCAAGCCGCCCGAGTAGCCGGCGCCGATTTGCGCTTGCCCCGTGCGCTGTTCTTTGACTTGCCAATCGAGCGTGACGGTCGCGGGCTTCTTGGGATCGGGACCGGGTTTGGGATTGAGTTCGATCTTATCAAAGAAGCCGAGGTTGGTGAGCCGGTCGTAATCGCGATGAATCGCCGAGTCCGTCAAAATCATACCGGGCCGTAAACGCAGTTCGCGGCGAATGACATCGTCGTGCGTGCGCGTGTTGCCGGTGATTTCGACTGCACCGACGCGCATCACGGAAATCGTGTAACGCACAGCGGCCGTGCCGGCTTTAATGTCGACAGTGGCCGGATCGATACCGGCTTCAAAATCGCCGATCGTCAGGTCGTACGTTTTATAGAGATCCTTGAGCCGCTCGACATCTTTGTCGCGCGTATCTTCCGAATACGGCGTGCCCTTTTTCGTGAGCAGCACCGAACGAATGAGATCGGGATTCAGGAGATAATCGCCATCGATCTCGACTGCGCTTACCGTCAGGCCTTCTTGAATCTTGAGTGTCAGCACGCCCTTGGGATCGATGTTTACGTCGGCAACGTGCGTCGGCAATTGTCCGCCGTATCCGATCTTGTCGTAATACGAATTGATTTTGAGGACGTCTTGCTGGTAGGTGCGCAAATTGAACACTTGTCCGGTCGCATTATCCATCAGCGCGAGCAACGTGTCGGCCGGCACGTGCAAATTGCCCGTGAACGCGATGCTCGTAATGACCGGATTCTCGATCACGCGAAACGTGATCGCAATACCGTCGGGCCGCTGCTTAATAACCGGCGGCGCCTGATCGGCAAAGAAGCCGAGGTCGCTGATCGCGCGCAGATCTTCCTGCACGGTCGTCGGGTTGAACGGATCGCCGACCTTCGTTTTCACGACCGCCAAAATGCGATCGGTCGAAATGTGCGTGTTTCCGCTAACCGACACGGCAACGACGGGCGGCGCGGGCGCTTGAGTTTGCGAATATGCCGGCGGCATCACGAGACCCAAGAATGCGAGCGACGCGAGCACGATACGTGTCGCGCGACGGGACCAATCCAACAAACTCTTCGTCCTTTGAAGTACGCAGACGCGCCGGCACGGCGGAGCCGGTGCGCGGGGAGGCGTCGTAATGGGGAAGTAACGCCGAAGCCGGCAGCGGCGTTCCCCGGCCCCGAAGTTACACGGCTGCCCTGAGACCGCCTTGTGATGAAATGCGCTTCATCTTACCAGGACCGTCGGGTAATCGTGAACGTAAACCCTTCTCGGTCGCCGAGCGGCTGGAAGCTCGTATTCCGGCCAAAACCCAAGCCCGAGAAGCTCTGCGTCTGCGTCGTGATCAACGACGTGACACCGTTGGCCCGGAAGTACGCGAAGTTCACGCTCGTCACCGGGTCCGGTCGCAGCTCGAAGCCCAGGTTGGTGCGCTCGGGATAGCTGAGTGTTTGGCTGAGCAGCGCATAGAAATCGTGCGCGCCGAGCTGGCGGCGCAACGAATAGCCGATGCCGCCGCTGTAGTCGATCGTGAAAGCCAAATCCGAGACGCCCAAGACCCGCTCGAAATTTTGTTCGATCGGCGCGAGGGCACGTTGGGTAAACTGCCCGTTGAGCAGCGAGAACACTTCCTGATTGAGGCTGATCGCGCCGGTTTGCTCGGGCGAGACGCCCGGCGGCAAGAGCACATTGGATTCGCCGGGCGCGCCGCGCAAGAGCGTGCCGCCCTGGCCGCCGTTGAAGTTGACCGCGCCGAGGATCGCCGGCAGGTCGAGCAAGAGACCGGCTATTTGGGCGTCCGAGTAGGGCGGGTTCGATGTTAGCGTGGTCGTGTAGCTGTCGGCCGGGCCTTGGACGCTGACCGTGATGTCGGCGCTGCCGGCAATATTGCGCGTCGGGTCCGGGTCGGGATTGGTGACGTGGGTTGTCGCGCGCAGATTGATGTCGGGCACAACGCCCGCGGCCGGATCGAATTTGACGACCGCGTTCTCCACGCGGAACGTGTGGTTGTAGGTCGAGAATGTTCCGCCGGTCGAGCTGAATTCGCCGGCCAGACGCGGCTCGCTGAGCGTCCCCTCTAAATCGACGGCGCCGGTCGCACCGATGTCGATGATGGAACTGCGCACCCGCACGTTGCGTCCGGCGACGGCATGAACGGCGAAGGCCGGGTCGAGCGGATGCGTGCGGCCCGTGCCGCCCGCGCTCGCGCTCGCGCTGCTGGCGTGAAAAATCGAAGCGAACGGAATTGTGGCATTGCTCAAGGCGACATTACCCGAAAGCAACGGCCGGTCCGCGCCGCTGGTCAATTTGAGATCGCCGTCGACTTTGCCCTGACCGTAGGCGGGGAAATCGAGTCGCGCGCCGTTGGCACGCACGTCGATCGTGTAGGCAATTTGATCGCCGCCGGGCAGCGGCAAGCGAATGTTGCCGCTGCCGTCGAGTGTCCCGCCGCCGACGTTCGCGTGGAAGGCTTGCAACGCCACCGACGTGCCCGCGAAGACGAATTGCGCGTTTACTTGCTGGATCGGCGCGCGCTCGAGCGTCGACATGTACGAGCCTCCCGCAAGTGCAAGCGAACCCAACAGTTGCGGATGCGCAACGTCGCCGTCGACACCGAAGCGGCCGTCGATCGTTCCGCCCAGTTGCGTTCCGGTCGGAAATAACGTCGCAAACTGCGCCAAATCGACGCCGCGCGCGGTAACGTCAAACGACAGCGTGGCGCCCGGCGGCCCGATTGCAAACGGATTGATTTCCAGCGGCAGCGAGCCCGCGACAAAGGCCTGGCCTTTTGTAAAAATCACTTCGGCGTCACGTAACGTGAGTGCGTCACCGTCTAGGCCGATCACGCCGAGGACGCGCGGAACGTGCAAATTCCGGTAGCGCGCCGCTGAAATATCGAACCCGCCGTCGATTTTCGGTTTGTCGAGCGTTCCGGCGACGCGCACATCGGCTTCAACGACACCGCCGACATCGACCACGCGCGTGCGCGGAACGATCGTGTGCAGCGCGACGCCAACGTCCGGTGCGTTCACCCGCAATTCCAGCGCGAGCGGATCGGTTAAACCGAGTCCGAGCGAACCGCTGGCTGCAAGTTGGACGAAACCGAGGTCCGCGTCCGCTTGCGCAATGGTAATGCGTTTCCCAGCCGATGTTGCGTGCAGGCTGGCACTCGCAATGGAAAGACCGCCGATCGAACCGTTGTGCAAACTCGCATCGCCGCCGACGCCGATATTTGGAAAACGTCCGGCGAAGGATGCGTGCGCGTCGACGATGCCGAGAACCGGCGCCACGATGCCGGCCGCCGGCAACCACGTATTGAGATCGACTGCCGTCAAGCTCGCCGTGCCGTCGTAACGGCCGGTCGTAAACGCACGAACCGGATCGCCGCCGTTGGGTACGACGGTGAATGTCGTTGCAAGCGATCCGGCGGGATTTGCCGTCGTTGCCTGACCGCGTATAGCGCTCCCGTTCGTCAGCCACTGCGCGCGTGTATCGCCCAGCGGCAGTTGGCGAAAACGTAGACCCGCAAGCGTAACGTCGCCGTGCGTCACGACGCGCCTGCCGCCGGCCCGAAAGGCAACATCGATCGGGCCTTTGCCGGCCAATGTTTCACTCGCATCGAAGTAATCGTTGAAATCTGCCAAATCCGCGGCGTTCGATTGCACCGCGACGGCGAATGCACGGCCCGCAACATTCGCGTCAACCGCCAGCTGCGTCGTGCCGACCGTCAATCTGCCGTTGCGAGCGGCGACGCCGAACGGATCGAGTGCGACTTGGGCTTTCGCATCGCGAAACGCAAGGCCGTTGTAGGAGCCTTCGGGCGCCGTAACCGGTCCTGAAATGCTCGGGTGCGCGCCGCTGCCGCGCACCCGCAATTGTGCTGTGAAACTGCCGTCTATATACCGCAGCGGCAATCGCAGATCGCGTTGCAGCACGCCGATGTCACCCAGTGGAATACCCGCATCCAGATCGTATGACAAGCCGCGGCCGCCGACACCGTCGACCGTGCCGCCGAAGGTTCCGTATGTCGCGCCGAGCGCGCCGGTTCCGTCGCGCACGACGGCGCGCTGCCCGGCGAACAAAACGCGCGCGTCGCCGCTGACGGGATACCCGTCAGCGCGGCCCCCGCTCACGGCGACCGTGCCGTCGAAGCTTGGTTGCGAGCCGCGCAAATCCGCGCGGCCGAAGATGGAAACGACGCCGGCTTGCAGCGGAATGCCCGTGCCGCGCAAAGCCCTTGACGGGAGATCCGGCGCCGAGATCGCTACGGTTCCATCGGATTCGCTCGCGACGGCATGCGATCCACCGATTCCCGCGTCCGCGGCGATGACGTGCAGGATGTTGTCGCGCAATTCGATCGTGCCCGACGCCGCGTCAATAGCGATACCCCGCACGCGCGCGTTCGTCAAGCGCGCACCGCTGGTTTGCACGACGACATTGTTCTTTGCAATCGTGGCGGCTATCGGTCCGCTGACACCGCCGGATGCGTCGTATTCGTGCGTTATTGGTGCGAGCGCTTGGAGCGATCCGTCATAGTCGCCGCTGACCGCGAACATGCCGTCGTGGGCGACGCCACTGCCGCTGAAACGGCCGAGCGGACCATCAACGTGAATGGCGCCGATGCGAACGTCGTCAAGCGTGCCGCCGATCGAGGCACTCCCTCGGCCGACGTTGTAGCCGGCGATCTGCAGATCGCGCCCGGAAGCACTGCCGGCAAGCGTGAATGCCGACGGCGAACCGCCGCCGGCGAAAGCCCCGTCGATCACGCCGCCCACCGGCGGAAATCCCGGTAACGTCAAACCCGGTAAGCCGGCGGCGTTGGCCGGAACGTCGACGCGATAATTCCGAGCCGACACCCAGCCGGCGCTCTGCGAAATCGGGCGTTCCAAGCGCAGCGCGCCGACCAGTGAGGAGCCGTCTCCGCGTTCGAATGCAAACGGCCCGAACTCGCCGACGCCGCGTTCGTTCACATCAAAGAATCCGTAGCCGGCATCGCCGTCGCCGGTCGCGCTAATCGCTCCGCGCGCGCGGTATCCGTTATAGCCGGTGATCAACGCGAGGACATCGATGTTGGCTTCGGGTGCAATGTTTTCGGCGTACGGAATGTCGCGTCCGGGGCCTTGTGCGGCAACCGCGATCGCGCTGTCGACCGGGCCTTCCCCGATGATGAACCGGCCGCCGAGCGTCAGCGACGAAGCGCCGTAATGGGCGTGTACGCCGCTCAGGACGACGGCATGGTCTTGATAGTCCGCCATTCCGTCAACGCCGCGCAGCGGAATTTTTCCGTAGGCCGCGCGCGGCGCGTTAAACACCGTCCGAACGAGCGGATTCTCGACCTTGGACTCAAGGATCGTTTCGATGTGTGCGCGTCCGACGATCGGTTGCTTTTGCGAGAACCCGAAGATGGCACGGAGATTCGCAAGATCACCGTCACCGCTGACTCCGAACCGTAGCGTCGGCGTTTGGAGATCGTAGATGCCGCCGCGAACGCGCAGGGTGACCCCGGCCAGCGAGCCGGAGAGCTGCTTTGTCCACAGGCCGTCGTCGACGATTGCGAGGCTGCCGTGGACATCACGAACCGGCCGCAGCAACGAGCCCACCGCGATGCGCGCACCGACGAGATCTCCGCCGCCGCCGACACGATACGTGAACGGTTTTGTGACCGCGATATTGATGGCGTACACTTTGATGTCGACTCTGTCGAGTACGCCGTCGTCGATGCGAAACGCGCTGCTGTGTAAGAGAAAGCCGAGCATGCCGCGCAGCGGAAGCGCGCGGGCGCGGAAGCGGTGCAAGGTGTAGCCACGATCGTAGTCGATGACCGATTTGACGCCGAGCGGCCAGCGCTCAACTCCGACGTTTTGCACGCGCCGGCCAATGAGCACGCCGGACATGCTGGCCGTTGTGCGCGCATTGGATTTAACGCTTGCGTCAATCGCCACGCCGCTCACTTCTTGTTCGGCAAGATCCGTCGCGAGCGGTGCTTGATCGATGAGCCGAATCGCTCCATCGCGGATCCGCACGGTGAAAAAATAGGGTGCGGCGGCTGCCTGAGCCGGCGCCGGCGCGCCGCTGCCGGTATTTCCCGAATTGAAATTATAGCCGCCGTCGCGATGCCGAATGATCGAGATCACAGGACCCGTCATCGCAAGGCTTGCAAAACCGAAGCGGTGCGCGCCGCCCGGGAAAATATCGCGCAACTGATAGGTGACGTCGATGCGCGGCGCATCGAGCACCGGATCGCCGTTCTTCGTCACATGCACATCGAAGAGCGCGCCGTGCTCGCGGCCCAGCCGATGATCGCCGAAGCGCACGTCGTAGCCGGTTGCCAGCGACAACACGCGCCCGAGTGCGAATCCCACGAGCGGATGATGAAAGACGACCAGCAGTACGAGCAGCGTGCCGGCAAGTGCCGCCGCCGATAAGACCCGGCGGCGTTTGGGGCTCAGGGCCATGGCGGCGGATTCGAGTTCGCAATACGCTCGCGGGTCGGGGTCAATCGTATTGCGCTCACTCCAGGGCCTCGTTCCCTCTCAAACCCGCTCTCAGTCGAATCTACTACGGGGCACCGTAGGCCATCGTTCCCAGAATAAGCTGAGAACCGACCCAAAGCGCTAGAGGTCGAGGTTTTTAACGGTCCGGGCGTACGCCTGGATGAATTCTTTGCGGGGTTCGACGCGGTCGCCCATGAGGGTCGTGAACATGCGTTCGGCGTCTTCGCTTGCTTCATCGAGCGTGACTTGCTTGAGCCGGCGGGTCCCCGACTCCATCGTCGTTTCCGCAAGCTGCTGCGCGTCCATTTCACCCAGACCCTTGTATTGCTGAACGGTGAATTCTTTGGCATCGCGCTCGCCGAAGATCGCGTCGCGCTCGGCATCGTTGAAGGCATACCACTGCTGTTTGCCGCGCTTGATGCCGTAGAGCGGCGGCATCGCAATGTACACGTATCCACGTTCGACGAGCGACCGCATCTGACGGTAAAAAAACGTCAAGAGCAACGTGCGGATGTGCGAACCGTCGACGTCCGCATCGGTCATGATGATGATCTTGTGGTAGCGGGCCTTTTCGAGATTGAACTCGTCGCCGAAGCCCGTACCGAGTGCCGTGATCATCGTGCGAATTTCTTCGTTCGAGAGCACCTTGTCGAGACGCGCCTTTTCGACGTTGAGGATCTTGCCGCGCAGCGGCAGGATCGCTTGCGTGTTCGGATCGCGGCCGCCTTTGGCGGTGCCGCCGGCCGAATCGCCTTCAACTAAAAATAACTCGGATTGCGCCGGGTCCTGATTTTTGCAATCAACGAGTTTGCCCGGCAGACCGCTGCCGTCAAGTGCGTTTTTGCGGCGCGACAGATCGCGAGCTTTTTTCGCCGCCTCACGAGCGCGCGACGCCTGCATACACTTTTCGACGATCGTGCGCGCGAACTTCGGATTTTCTTCGAGGAAGAACTCCAACCGCTCTTGGACGAGATTGTAGACGATCGGGCGGATCTTGGCGTTGCCGAGCTTGGTCTTGGTCTGCCCCTCGAATTGCGGCTCTTGTAGTTTCACCGACAGAATCGCGGTGAGGCCTTCCATACAATCGTCGGTCGACAGGTTCACATCGCCGTCTTTGAGCATGCCGCGCTTGCGCGCATACGTGTTGACTTGGTTGGAAACCGCGGTGCGGAAGCCCGTGAGGTGCATGCCGCCTTCGATCGTGTTGATGTTATTCGCGTAGGAGTAGACGACTTCGTTGTAGCCGTCGGTCCACTGCATCGCACACTCGACGACCACGTCGTCGCGCTCGCCGTTGGTCGATATGACCGGCGTGAGCTCTTCCTTGTTGTCGTTGAGCCACTCGACGAACGAAATGATGCCGCCTTCATAGACGTAAATTTTTTCTTTCGTCTCTTCGCCGCGTTCATCGATCAGCGTGATCAGTAGGCCCCGATTGAGGAACGCGAGTTCGCGCAGCCGCTTCTCAAGCGTGTTCCACGAAAACTCCAGCGTCTCAAATATTTCCGGATCGGGTTTGAATTGCTGATAGGTGCCGGTGCCCTCAGCGCGCGAAAGCTTCTTGAGCTTCTGCGACGTGACGCCGCGTTCGAACCGGATTTCGTAGAGGCCGCCATCGCGTCGCACGCGCGTGATCATCCACTCGGAGAGCGCGTTGACGACCGAAATGCCGACGCCGTGCAGGCCGCCGGATACCTTGTAGCCGCCTTTGCCGAATTTGCCGCCGGCGTGCAGGATGGTCATGACGACTTCAATGGCCGGCAGACCCTCGTCGGCGATCATATCGAGCGGAATGCCGCGGCCGTTATCCTCAACAGAGCAAGAGCCGTCCTTAAGAAGGACCACTTTGATTTCGGTCGCCTGCCCGGCGAGTGCTTCATCGACGGCGTTGTCGACGGCTTCGTAGACGAGTTGGTGAAGCCCGCGGTCGCTCGTATTCCCGATATACATTCCGGGGCGTTTGCGTACGGCTTCGAGGCCTTTGAGGACCTCAATTTGATCGCCGGTGTAATCTTGCATTCCGGTCCTTCGTCTTCGACGCCGCGCCGTTTATATCTCTTGGCGGCCGTTATGCCCCCGTTTCGACGCTGCGAACGAAATCGTAGAGATCGCCGAGCGCATTGCGCCGGACCGGCGAATCCATTTCCAAGCGGTTCGGATCGATCTTCGTTTCGAGCAAGACATAGGAGCTGGCGATCTTGCGCAGTCGTGCGCGATCCGGTGCGACGGGCTTGGGTAAGGACGCGCGCTTACGGGCGAGCGCCATTTCGTCCCACCAGGCCCGCAAAAGACGGCGGCGGATTGCATCGTACGCGGCGGCATCCAGGTCGGGAACTGCCGTCATAACATCTTCGGGCCGCAGCCACGGGGCTTCGTAGAGCAACCGCTCGCAACGCTCTTCGCGTTTGCGCCGCGTCGTTTGCGAACACGGGACGCAGTGGCCGCCACGATCGATCGGCACGCCGCAATCGCCGCAAAACGTACCACCGGCTGCGCGATGCGCGGCACCGGCGCGTGCAACGGTCGCGCGGAAACGTGCTAACGCTTCGGCGATCGTCATCGCCGGCAACTCACCCGACGATTGCGCCGCGCGCCGCGGCCGGCGGGCAGCGGCCGGTTGCGATCCGCGAACCGGTGCTCGAATGGTGCCGACACGAAAACGTAAGCGGCCAACGCCGTGACCTTCAGGGAGCGCGCGAATTCCGCGCACGATTTCCGGCTCGAGAAAGGCGAGTTGATGGCTCCACGAGGCCGACGCCGTCAACACGACGACGGCGTCATTTTGTATGGCGACCGGTTGTGCCGCGCGTGCAACTTCGCTGCCGACGAGGCTCGTCCACGCGGCGCGAATTGCCGTGAGCGGATCGCCGCCGGGTGTTGCATGCGGTTTCCATCCGCCGACCGCGTCGCTCAGTTTTGTGAACATCGTCAGAGCGAAACCACGGTCGCGTTTTGGATAGCGTATGCGGTGACGCCGGAGCCGAGCGAGCCGGGCAATTCCGTCGTCGTTAAAAACGCCTGCTCGAATGCGCCCAGCGCCGCGAGAAAACCGCCGGCGCGCTCAGCGTCGAGTTCGGACAAGACGTCGTCGAGTAACAGGATCGGTGCATCACCGGCACGGTCGCGCATCACTTCGTATTCGGCAACCTTGAGCGCAAGTACCGCCGTGCGCTGCTGCCCTTGCGAGCCGAACGCCGCCAGCGCTCGCCCGTCGATTTCCAGGCGCAGATCGTCACGGTGCGGACCGACCGTCGTTTGGCGGCGCCGAATTTCTGTTTCAACGCCCGCGGCGAGCGCGTCGGCTAACGGCACGTCGCCCGTGCTTGGGGCATAGCGCACGGTTAGCGCTTCGCGCGTTCCGCGCCAACGGGCGTAGATAGCTTCCGTCGCGCGAGCGAGGTCGACAACGAATTCTGCGCGCGCCGCCATCAGCGCCGCGCCGGGCGGCACCAACTCCTCGTTGTAGGTCAGGAAGAGGTCGCGATCCGGTGCGATCGCGCCGCGCAACAACGCGGACTTTTGCGCAACAATCTTCTGATAGCGTGCCAAGTCGCGATAATAAGCCGGCGACGATTGCGCGAGTGCACCGTTGAGAAACGTGCGCCGCAGCGCGGGGCCGCCGGCGACGAGTTGTAAATCGGCCGGCACGAATGTGACGACGCGCGCCTTGCCGAGAAACCGCGCGAAGCCGACGGCGGCACCATTAACGTCAAAGGACTTGCGCGTGCCGGCCGGCGTTCGCACGATCGCCGCGCGCAGTTTGAGCAACCCCGCGGCAATGCGTGCATCGCCCGCGATCTCGGCCCGGTCGGCACCTTCCCGGATCAACTCGGACTCGCGGTGCGCGCGAAACGACTTGCCCGTCGCCAGCATCGCAATCGCTTCGAGCAGATTCGATTTTCCCTGGGCGTTTGGTCCCACGAAAACGTTGAGCCCCGGCGCCGGTCCGACGTCGAGGCTCGCGTAGTTGCGAAAGTTGGCAAGCCGGACGTGCTCTAAAAGCAGCGCGTTCCCGCTACTGCCGCAGCGGCATGAGAATAAAGAGTTGCTGCCCGCTGACCGCGGCTTCGAGCGGCCGGATTGCGCCGGGCGAGAGCGGGCCTAAGAACTCCATGACGACTTGCGGCGAGTCGATGTGGTTGAGGATCTCGACCATGTAGCGTGCGTTGAACGCGATCGTGAGATCATCGCCGGTTTGTTCGACTTCGATCTCTTCGTACGCGTTGCCGGCAATATCAGAATTCGCCGTGATGATCAACTGTTGATTTGCAACGGCAATTTTTACCATCGAAGCACGGTCGCCGGCGACGAGTTCCGCGCGGCGCAGGCCCCCGATTAAGGCGCTCGTGTTGACGGTCACGCTGCGATCAAACTTCGCGGGAATCACTTTTGGATAGTCCGGATACTGCCCGTCGACGAGCCGGACGACGATGGATGTCGCATCGGCCGTGATCGCGAGCTGATTCGCTTGCGCGCCGAGTGCCGTTACTTCCAGTGTCTCGCTTGCGCCGATGTTACGTGCGGCTTCGGCAAGCGCGCGCGACGGAACGATATATTTTGCCGAGCCCTCGGCTAAGCCGCGTTCGAGTGTCGACGTCCACTTGGCCATACGATAGCCGTCCGTCGCGACCATCGTAATGTTCGTTCCCTCGATCTCGAGCAGTGTCCCCATCAGGACGGCGCCGCGTGCTTCTTCGTTCGACGCAGCAAAAATCGTGGATTGCACGCCGTCGCGAAACTTTTTCGCATTTATTGCAAACGATGCGCCTTTTTGGGCGGCGGGCAGCGGCGGATATTCGTCCGGCGGCAGCGCGTGAAAATCATAATTCGAACGCTCGGCCTTGATCGAGGCCCGGGTCGGTGAACCGGTGAGTTCGAGCAGGCCGGCGGGCAGGTTGCCCAGATAGCCCGAGAAGAGCTTCGCCGGTACCGTGACCGCGCCGTTCTCCGACACCTCCGCCGGAAAAGCGTGTTCCAGCGTCAGCTCGAGGTCCGTCGAACGCACTTTTATCGAGCCGTTCTCCGCGGTAAGCAACACGTTGGAGAGAATCGGCACCGTGGTGTGCGCGTTGACGATCTTACTCGCCGCACCGACTGCGGAGGCGATGTCTTTCGTGCTACACGTAAACTTCACTCGTCGTCCACCGTTCCGTCGCCGTGCGACGCGTTGCGTTTTATATACATAGAAGTAATCGTACTAGCAGTAAGGCGGTGCGAACCGTGGACAACGCCGCGGAGGCCCGTGTTACCGAGGTTTTGTGCGTTCTCGGAGGTGTGGACGGAACCCGCCGTCCTTCCACCGTCTACACCGATCACGCGCCGACTCGGTTTATCCACCCCCGCCGGACGACCCTGTGAGCCGGAAAAGGCGGAAGCTGTGTATTTGCCCGCTCTATTCGCTCTGGCACAGAGCGATGAGCGAACGGACCTTGTTGCGGTAGGCCTCATCGCGTTCCATGAGATCCTTCACCTTGTCGCGCGCGTACATGACCGTCGTGTGGTCCTTCTTGCCGAACTCGCGCGCGATCTGCGGCAAGGAGCAGTCGGTGAGTTCGGCGGCGATGTACATAGCGATGTGACGCGGCGCCGCTAGGCGCTGGTCTCGCCGCGGGTTGTCCATTTCCTTGACCGATAGCCCATGTGTCTTCGCCACGCGCTCTTTGATGAGCGGGATCGTGATCCGATGCATCGGTGCTTGCGCAACCGCGTTCTTGAGCACTTCAGCCGCGAGATCGACGGAGATCGGCGATTTCGTCAGCGACGCGAACGCGACAACGCGGATCAGCGAACCTTCGAGCTCGCGAATGTTCGACGGAATAACTTTTGCAATGAACGACGTCACTTCGTCGGGCACGGGAATTTTTTCCGTCTCGGCTTTCTTGCGCAAAATGGCTTCGCGCGTCTCGAGATCGGGCGGCTGAATGTCGGTAAGCAAGCCCCATTCAAAGCGCGAGCGCAGCCGGGACTCCAGCGTTTGAATTTCTTTTGGCGGGCGATCGCTCGAGATCACGAGTTGCTTTTGCGCTTCGTGCAATGAGTTAAATGTATGGAAGAACTCTTCTTGCGTCTGCTCTTTGCCTTCGAGGAACTGAATATCGTCGATTAAGAGTACATCGACATGGCGATAACGATTGCGAAATTCGACAGTCTGATTGTTTTTAATGGCAATGATGAATTCGTTGGTGAATTTTTCGCTCGAGACATAGACAATATTCGCGCTCGGATTCGCGGCGAGCACGCGGTGTCCGATAGCGTGCATGAGATGCGTCTTCCCAAGGCCCACGCCGCCGTACAAAAACAGCGGATTATAGGCTTTAGCCGGCGCCTCTGCGACCGCTTGCGATGCGGCGTGCGCGAAGCGGTTGCTATTGCCGATGACGAATTCTTCGAAGGTGTAACGCGGATTGAGGTTGCCCAGGCGCAGTTCTTCGGGTGCGGCGTGGCGTGGCGCGGCACTCCCTCCCGTCGAACCGCCGTGTTCGCTCCCTCCGCCGGGGGCGTCGGCCGCGACAATGAAGCGCAGGCCGATTTCTGCTCCCAACAGGCCATGCAGAACGTCGGCAATATCGTTTTTAAGCCGGTTTTCGACCCAGTCACGAGCAAAATTCGAGTGAACCGACAAGACGATTTCGCTCGACCCAAGCTCGATAAGCCGCATCGGCTTGAGCCACATCTCAAAGATCGGCTTCGAATATTTTCGCTCGAGCGCTTCAAGCGCTGCCGTCCAGAGTTCCGCTGTGCCCGCGGTTCCGATCGCACTACCCATCCAGTAACCTACCGATTGAATACGACCGCCCGTCTATGCGCTTTCGTGAAAACGACCGTGAAACGCACATGCGGGCGGTGAAAGATGAGCCTCTCGGATTGGCCCGGCGACACCCGCTTCCTGCGCCTTTTGCGAATGATTTTTGTCCACTTATCCACAGGCAAAACCGGGCCGTTCTGCCTCGTAAAACCGGCCTTTTCGGCACTTTTTCGCAAGCTTAAAATTAGCTGGCAAACCGGCAGGAATCGGCACGGGACGGGCGTTTGCGGCGCACCTCCCCAGGCCGTTGTCCACAGCGTTTTCCACACGTGTGGACAACGTAAGAACGCTTCGCATTCCGGCAGGGTAGTGGGTTAGTTCGCCATGGGTTCACCCGTACATATGTTCGTTCGCGCGAGCGCTTTCCGAGAAGCCACGAAATCATGAGTTTGGTGTCCGCGTCAATCGCCGTCCACGTCCACATATCGCCAACGTCGTCGCCACGTTTTTGTGCCGGCACATTCCGCTCTTTGGCGTGGCAGTAAGCCCAAATCTCGTCAGCATTGGATGCGGACGCACCGCAGATCGCGGACGGTTTCGTCGTGATAGGCTTCGCAGGCGTCGCCGACCTCGGCCAGGAGCCGCAGGATGGTTCCCTTTGCCACCCGTCATGCGGCCGGTCCCACGAATGGAATTGCCTTCGACCAGGGCGGAGAGGACGCGAACGCGATCCTCAAGCGGCAAGCGGTTCATACCCAAAGCATAGCATTTTATGCTTGAACGGTCAAGTATATACGGCTTTAAGGGTTTTGGTCTTTTGTGTTACAATACACCGATACATAGTTGTGGACATACCTGTGGACAAAATTGGGGTGTAAATCGAAAAATGGCTGGTACTGCGGTATCTAGAGCGCCGGGCCTCTGGGACATAGACCTGGACAACTTCACGGTCAATCTCAGTGACTTTCCTTATCTCTTTTGGAAGCAATTGGGGGAGGCTAAGTCCAAATGCGAGCATCTTACCAAGGCACCCCTACTCCCTGAGACCCGGGAGCGGATCAACCTGGTATTCCTCATCAAGGGCATCCACTCGACGACAGCCATCGAGGGCAACACCCTCACTGAGGACGAGGTCATGGCTATCTTCAAAAACGAGTTGACGCTCCCGCCGTCACGCCAATATCAAGGCGTCGAAGTACAAAACATTTTGGCGGCCATGAATGCGGCTTGGAAAAGGCCGTTGCCCGGTTCAATCTCAAACGCGGAGATTTCCGCAATGAACGCGGAAGTGTTGGCGGGGCTCGACGTAGCCGCGCACGTTACGCCAGGTCTCTACAGACGCGGCACAAACCCCGTTGCCGTTGGGCGCTATCGCTGCCCTGATGCCTCTGATGTCTCGCGTTACATGGATCGATTTGTCGAATGGTACAACGGTTTTCCAACGACGCTTGACGGCCTCGATACCGTATCGCTAGCGATCATCAAGGCCATCGCGGCGCACGTCTATTTCGTTTTAATTCACCCATTCGGCGATGGAAACGGCCGAACCGCGCGCCTTATAGAATGGCGCACGCTCGATCATGCTGGCATCGCATCCGTGGCCACGCATCTCCTAAGTAATCATTACAATTTGACGCGCAGCCGGTACTACGAGATGTTAGACAACGCGAGCATGGGCCGAGACATGAAGCCGTTTTTCTGCTATGCGATGGAGGGTCTCGTCGACCAGCTTACGTTGCAGCTTAAAGACATTCACGACCAGTACGCACAGCTCGTATATCTCGACATGGTGCGGGCCCGCACGCCGGGCCTTGGAACCGAGGTTATTGCGCGTCGACAAGAACTTGCGCTGGCGATTTGCCGTGCTAAAAAGCCCGTCACTAAAGCACAACTCCCAGCCTTGGACCCTGCGCTAGCAGCACACTACCGCCAAACGACCGAGAAGACGTTATCTCGCGATCTCTCGGTGCTTGCGGAAGCCAACCTAATAACTCTTAAGGCAGACGGCTGGATAGCCGTGACCGGTTCCATGTACTGGCGTCACCGTCGCGAAATGCCGACGTTCTAACTCTTTTCCTTTGCCCAGCGCGTTTCCGCGGCTTTGGTCGCCGTGGCTTTTCTTTGCTCGGGGGTTAGCGAATCGGCCCGTGCCTTTCCACCCTTGAGGCCGCCCAGGCGGCCAAGCGCGACGGCGGCCGGGTTCTTCGTTTCCACAGGCTCATCCGTTGCCTCGCCCGTAGCTTTGGCGACGATTGAGGCCGCAAGGCTATTGATATCGGTGGGCTTCCTTGAGCGCTTTGGCATGGGAAAAGCGTAGCACGCTCAAAGGGCCGGATTCTAGGGCGATTTTCAAATTGACCCACTACCCCTTCCGGCAGCCGTCCTTGACGCTGCGGGCGTGGCCGAGATATAGTGGAGTGCTGCCGCCGGAGGCCAGAGGGTTTTTCGGCACTTTTTCTGTTGTTTGGAGTACCCGTCCAGTGAAGCGCACCTTCCAACCGCACAACCGTCGCCGCAAGCGCGTTCATGGCTTTCTCGAGCGCATGTCGACGAAGAACGGCCGCCGCGTGCTGGCCGCCCGTCGCAAAAAGGGCCGCAAGCGCCTCACCGTTTGATCTTGAGAACGCCCTACGCGTTCTTGTCGGGCGTATAGCAAGCATGCGAGCCTACGGATCTCTGCGGCGGCGCAACGAATTTGCCCGCGTTCACCGGCGTGGTCGCCGGCGTTCGGGCTCGTTCCTAACATGCTTGGTCGCCGACGGACGCGAGCGCACCCGCGTCGGTTTTTCCGTCAGCACGGCCGTCGGCGGCGCCGTCGTGCGCAACCGCCTGCGGCGCCGCATCAAGGCCATCCTCGATCGCTATCCGCTCGACCGCGCACCGTTTGTCGACCTGGTGGTTATCGCGCGGCCGGGGGCGGGTGAATTGAGCTTCGGCGAACTCTGCGGAGAAATCGAACGGACCTTCGGAGCCGGCGCATGAAGAGCATCCGCCGTCCGTTGTTGCTGCTTTTGCGAGCCTATAAGCTCGTCATCTCCCCGCTGCTGCCGCCGGCCTGCCGCTTCACTCCCACGTGTTCGAATTACGCCTATGCGGCGATCGAGAAACACGGCGTGTTGCGCGGGATACTATTGACGGCGCGCCGCGTCGGTCGCTGTCACCCCCTTCATCCGGGCGGTTTTGATCCGGTACCGGAATCATTGGAAAGTCAGGTCGCGTAGTTTTGGATCAGGTTTTCGGCGCTCTCGGTGGTGCGCTTCACGCAATTTTCGCACCGTTCGGTGCCCTGGGTTCCTTCATTCACGACGCCGCGTTTGTTCCGATCGTCAACCTCATGGGCTGGGTGCTGACGACGATCCACCACT
>Ga0302324_100001353_pt1 | contig 60049 bp, 60 predicted proteins | sample Palsa_T0_1_FD_201949 | JGI IMG/M metagenome (GOLD analysis project Ga0302324, IMG submission 201949) | Peat permafrost microbial communities from Stordalen Mire near Abisko, Sweden - Palsa_T0_1 | ecosystem: Environmental > Terrestrial > Soil > Palsa > Peat permafrost | place: Sweden: Abisko...
ATAATCGTCCGGCGTCAGTGCGGCAGCCTTGTGCGATCCGGAACCTGCAATGCCCGGCTGGGAAACGCCGGCGAAGAGCACAAGAGCCATGATTGCATAAACGCGCCCGCTATTCATTGTGCGCTCCTTCCGGCAAGTGCCGCCGTTGAGTCGGGCACATGGACCTCTGCAAATTCGCGGGTCAAAGCCTTCGTCCTTTTCACCACGACGGGAACATATCATGAACGAATGGTGGTGCCCATGGCGGTCTTGTAGAAACCGGATGGGTTACTTCCGCGGAAATGCCTGCGGCAGAGCGAGGTCCAGTAAGTCACTGAAATGACAATGGAAGTCGCGGATTTTGGCGTTCCGCCTCAGTGTTCGATCGACACGAGTGCGATCGTCGTCTTGATCACCGTCAGCTTGCCGCCGCGCTCGACCGTGAACGTCTCGGCCTCGCCTTCCTTGGCGAGATAGGCGCGCAGATCCGACAGCATGAATTCCGAGACCGGCTTGCCGTCCACCGCCGCGATTTCGTCCTTCGCCTGAATGTTCGCCTTGGCGGCGGGTGAATTCGCTCCGACCGCAGTGACAATAAAGGTGTGCAGATCGTCGCCCTCCGCAATCAAAGTGAGGCCGAATGTCTTGCCTTGCTTAAATGGCTTGGCTGCTTCCGGCGTCGACTCGAAAATGATGCGGTTGTGCGGATAATCGAGAAACACATGATAGCGCGAATAAATCGTTTCCCCAATCGTGCCTGCGAACTGCCCGGTGCCGTAAGCGCCGCTGGTGTTTGCGGAAAGGTTGACCGGGATGTTGTGCTCGACAATGGGGCCTAGCCTGAGCTCGGGCACGAAACCGCGGGAATTGGCCTGCGCGAAAAATTCCTTCTCAAGGCCCGCATAGCGCGTGACGGTCTTGTTGGTACCAATCAACTCCAGAAGATTGTTCGCCTTCACGAAAGGCGCCGTGAAGGTCATCGAGCCCGCGGCGCCGAAATCGGCCACCATATGCGCCGGCAGATCGGACTTGGTGGGGATGGAAAGCCGCGCTTCGAAGTATGGGATACCATCGTCGAAGGTGATTGGCACGATGGCGCCGGGTCCCCGATAGCTCCACGCCTCCGGATTGTGCAGGATCATCAGCTTCTTCTCGTAATCGATCTCGACCACGAATCGGCTGATGAAGTCGTAGCCGAGGATTCCGCCGACAGGCACGCCGAGCGCACGTTCGAGACCGGTCGCGTCAAACGTTGCCGCGTGCAGGTTCAGGAGCGCGACACCGTCGGCGAAACCGAATGTCACGTCGCGCGCATACGCACTTTGCGTTAGCTGGCCGCCACCGGAAATCGCCGTGGCGCCGTAGCTCGCAACGCCGAGCGAAGAAAGCCGCGCGGCATTCAAACCTTCGCTTTCGTCGCCAGTGTCGAAGATAAAGCCGATCGGCGCGTGCCCGTTCACCGATACCGGTATGACGATATGATTGGCTTCCACGGTGAAAGGCAGCGCCGCCGTGTCCGACGTCATCCGCATGTCGGAGGGCCCTGGGACGAGATCGGCGAAGTCCGCGGCCGGTTTTATCTTCAGCAACGTGGCCGATTGAACGCTGAAGGTCGCAGGCACACTGTCGGTGTCAATTACCTCAATGCGATGAGGAATGAGAGTGCCCCATGGACTTGGCGACCAATCCTTGTATTTCGTGGTCGCGGCTTCGCCTTCGCCTTCCTGCTTGGTGGAGCTAACCGGCAGATGCGTCTTGCGGTCGATCGTCCACACGAATCCGGCTCCGCCGGGCGGCGTAAGGGTCAGCACATCGCAGCACCCATCAGCGCTGGCTGCGACGTCGCCGACGGCGAAATCGCCTGAGGGTCCGAACGCGAGCACTCCGGCGGCGAACGCTTCAGAACGCAGCCGCGCGAGTTCATCGCCGTTCGGCAAGCGCACATATCCATCCCAGTCGCGACGTTTCGCCTGTCCGCCTTTCAATACGATTTCGTCGCTATCGAATTTTCGATCGATGCGCACGTGGTAGTCACCGTCCGCGCCGATCCAGTCGTCCGTCACCGTGGGAAGGTTGTCGTCGCTTCCCTGCTGGACGAGATGCACTTCGCCTTGCCGCACGTTCCGCGCCTGCACAGATGCGCGCCATTGCGCGAGGATCTGCTGACTATCTGCAGCACTGGCCGCGACGGAAGAAATCAGCACCATGGCCGCAATGGCTATCACAGCAGATTTCATACCATGCCCCTTCGATGACCCACGAGCGACCGACTCGAAACTTCTCTTTCAGTGAAGAATCTCAATGTTCCGAGAAATTTCACAAGCGGTTCCCGGCAAATTGTTCCGGCGGTACACATCGGGCCTGAAGTGGAAGTTACCCCTCCGGAGACGGAGATTGGTATCCGAAAGGTGCGAAAATTCGCCGTTCGAGGAGCCACCGAAGCCCACGACATGTGCGGGAGTCCGCGAAATGTCGGCGGGTCGCGTGGGTTTCGCTGGTGCCGTTTGACTGTGCCGTTGTGTCGAAGAAGGAATGGTACGGCGCGGAGCTGCGTCGAACCGCGCTCCAATCGGGTCTCGATAAGCGGAGCGGCCAGCCCGTATTCAGCCACATGCCATCACAGGGCGACCGCTGCCATGCATCCAGGATGCGCTCGCCGATCCGACGACATCATGGCGGAGTCCAGTGCAACTTCCGTCCCGGACCCAGCATCCGCCCTTCAAAGGTAAGCTCGATGGTCTTTATGCCCTTCAGGTCCAGCCACTCGTTCCCCTTCAAGTCGAAGTCGATGCGCCACATAGCGAAGGGGCTGAGGCCGATATAGCCTTGGGCCTCGTCTCCGAGAGTCCCGCCGGCGGTGTTCTCTTTGTCCTTGTAATCGATCTTGAAGGCGCGAACGCGCGGCCGGTGGCTGAAGGCGTGAAGAGCGCCGGGCTTACCGCGATCTACGTTGCTGTTGAGCACGGCTTGGCCGCTGTGGATCAGGTTGAGGGACAGCGTCTTCTTTGCGTCGACGATATCGGGGAATACCAGCTTGAACGAACGCGCAACGATATAGCTCATGTGCTCAAAGCCTTCTTCGTCACGGATGTCGAGCGTGAAGGCGAGCGAGCGTGACTTCAGCATGGCTGCGAATTCATTGGGAAAGCGGTCGGCGCGGATCGTCACCTTCTGGCGGAAATCGTCGAACTCCTCGTTTTCCTCCCGAAAACTGTCGATGGCGGTCATGAGGCGGTGATGCGTTGCGGCCAGCGTGGCGATGTTCAGGTTGTCGGTTTCGAGTTGCCGCTCCTCCAGCGACCAGTATTGGTACGCGCGATTCTCCAGATAGATATTGCGCAGCAAATACCGCTGCATCTCTTCATAAGCATCCCTGAGATAGGCCGTGTAGATCGGCAGCACATTGTCCTGATGCGCGGCGAGTTCCGCGTTGACGTTCTGGATGCCGCTATAGAGCTGGTCGTGTTGCGTCTGTGCACTCAAAAGCTGCGCGACCAGCGTGGTATAGTTGTAGGCGGCCATGTTTCGCGCCTGCGCCAGCTCCAGGTAATAGTCTATGGCCTTGCGCAGCTCGCCGGCGGCGTCGAGTTTACCCAGGTATTCCTTGAGCATCTTGTCGAACTCGTCGGCGTCGACCAGGATCTTGGCGGCGTCGGGATTGTCCTCGCCGCCGAGGCCTTTGATCGTCTTGTAGACCTTGTTGAGATTGTCGAGGGTGGCCTTGGCTTTCTTGAAGATCTCGACGACGCCCTTGACCTTCTTGCTGAACTCCTCGGCCTTCTTGACGGCATCGATCGCGGTCTTGATCCCGCCCGCGGAGCCTACGACGCCGCCGACGCAGCCGATCACCGTGCCGAGTATGTCGAGGAAGTCCGAGAACCCCAGCTCGGCCTCCTCGCGCAGATGCTCGATCAGCTGATCCTTGAACTCCAACTGCTTCTCCAGCAGCAGCGTGCGCTGCCGCCGCAGGTCCTCGGAATAGTCTTCGATCTCGCTGCGGAAATTGTCGATATGCGGCTCGAGCTTCTTGACCTCGTCCGCGAAGGCGCCGAGCTTGAGGTCGATCGCCTGCTTGGCCTCGCGGAACGCCGTCATGCGTTGCAAGTCGGTGGCGCCTTTTTCGAGGTATTTGTTGTACTGATTCTCCACCACCGTTCCGAGCTGGATGATGTTGTCTGTTCTCCCCGTCAGATAGGCCAGGTTCAGAACCGGCGCCCAATTGTAACTCTGGCCGTAAAAATCCAGGCCTTGCTGCAGGCGCATCAACGCGACGATCGCGCCGTTGCGGATGCCGACTCGCACCTTCCGCTCGGGCGCCGGCACGCGCGCGACATCGTTTGCGGCGCCGGCAAACGGCTCATTGATCTCGATGAGCCACGCATAGCTCTCGGCCAGTGCCGTCAGTTCGCCCTCGGTCCGCGCATTGAGAAAATCCAGATCCGTGACGTTCTGCGTGATGAGCAGCTGGCTGAGGCTGAGGGTCTGCGCCAGTGCGCCGAACGAAAGGGCCGCAACGTTGCCGCCGGAGAAGGGCTTTCCGTTGAACTGCAGTGGCGCTCCGGCATTGCCTGCCGTCCCTGCGCTGCCATTGCCTTTGGCGGCAGGCCCGAGCGGCCCATCCGGCCCGTCGGGCGCGCGCTTGTCCTCCACTGGCCGGCCTGTCCGGCTGTTGAACATCTTGCACAATGCGCCTGCTCCGCCGCGTCCGCCGGGGCCGCGGTCGCCGGGGCTGGCCTGTGCGCCGCCCTGCCCGGCACCGACGCCGTAAACGATCTCGAGCGCGACGGGATCGATGACATTCATCACGACCTGTCCGCCGTTGCCGCCATTGCCCGACTGTCCCGGCGAGCCGGCCCGGCCGCCTTGGAGTCCGGCTTTACCGATCGCTTCCTCCGGAAAACCGAAACCGTGTTCTGTCTCCGCGCCGTGCTTCGACGTCTTGGCGCCGTCGGCTCCGGATTCGCCGTGCATGCCCGCATGCCCATCCTGCCCGCGGCCACCGCGGCCACCGCCGGCGAGAAGGACCAGCGGCACCTTCACCAGCGCGCCGGCGAATGACGCCAGGAGCGCTTCGACGGCGCCATGCAAGTGCGCGGCGATCCGCTTTCGCAGCATATCCAGTGCGGCCCCCGACAGAACTCCATCGACGTAAGGGACCTGAAAGCGGATCGGCTTGTCCACGATCAGCGAGAGTGCCATTTCGACCGCGCCGATCTTGCCATCGGCGCCCATCGTCGCCGCCGCGTCGATCTTGCAGGCGAAGGCTGGGCTCGACACCCGCTGTGGAGCGCCCATGCTCAACACACCCGTGATCGTCAGGGTCGGCAACGCGAGGCGCATGCCGACACGGCCGACAACACTACGGTCGAGTTGCGCCGTTTCCAGCGACAGCCCGGTGAAACCCTCAATGCGTCCGTCATCGAGAAAAATCGTGAGCTCGTTGCCGAACATCTTGGTCCTGGCGATCTCGAAACGCTCGAGCTTGCCCGTGTTGTCGATTTTCGGGGGATGTTCGGCAAAGGCCCGCGTGCCGACGGCCGCCAGATCCTCAGCCGACAGCGCATGCGCATTCGCAGTCTTGTTCGATACGCGCCGCGTATTGATGACGATGCTGCCGCCATTACCGCCGACGGTGCCATCGGTGCCATCGGTGCCGGCAGCGCCGTCCTTCGCATCTTTCTGAACCGCCGGTTTTCCCGGCTCGAAATCTTTATCGGCATAGGCGCCGCCAGCATCGAGCGTGGTCGGCTTCTCGATGACGATTTCACGCGCGTTCAGCTCGATGTTACGGCCGGGGTTTGTCAGAACGCCGGCCAGAACGATCCGGTCGGCGAAAACGGCGAAATGCTTCGTCGACGGCAGGCGTTTGCCCGTCACCGGCTGATACGGCAGATGCGCCTGTGTCAGGCGGATCTCGTGGGTGTGGATGCTCAACCGATCGTCGCGATCGTCGACGATTTCCCGGTTGAGCGCCGCAGTGGCTACGCGTGCATTGGCTTTCATGTCCGACGTCCGATGACGGGTGCGCTGTGGAACCGCAAAAATGCAACCATCAGTTGCCGAAGAACCTTGAATGAGTCAACTGAAAAAGGAATTCTGCTGTCGTTCGAGCTGGATGATCTGGTCAACGATGTCCTCATTTCGGATTTCGTTCCCGCCTTCATCGTCGTCACCGAGCCCTGGCTTGTCCGCATCGACGAGACCGGCCGTTTACTCGGTCGTGCCGGCCTTTCGGATATCGTGTCAGATGCTCAATGCAAACAGGGCGGCGTCCACGTCACGCCTATCTACGAACAGAGGGAAGTCGCCCGTATTCCGCGCTGGGCGCATAGCGCAGAACAAGCGCCTGTGCAGCCGGACGCCTTGCACTTTTCTTCTTTCAGAGGAAAAGACGAGATTCTGTCGCGTCCGTGCGCTGTCACCATGGAGCGCAGTCCAGGATGGTACAGCCCGCAGTCCAATTAGAACTCCGCTCGGATTTTCCGGTGATCTCTAAGAGCGAACTTGGCCTGACTGTGCGTCCAGATTCCCTGATAGACAGGAAAAATACCGGGAATTTCAAATTCCCGGACCGTCGCTGCAGTCTGTTCGGGGCCAAGTGGCGTGGCCATTCAATGCCTTGCCGCCGCGCTGATCGCCGGATTGGAAAACGCGGCGCTTTGAGACGATGCCGGCCTGCGCGAGACCAGCGCATAGAAGGCGCGCGCAGCCGACTTCGAGATAACGCTGGAATATGTGCTGGACCGTCTCGGTTTCTGCTTCGTTGACGACCCGCTCCCGGTTGGCGACGTCGTAGCCGAGCGGTGGGTTAGCGGGGAAGCGCGACCCCAACAGGCGCCCGGATTCAGTCTTCGGTTTGGAATGCCACGAAAAACTGGGTGGTGACGGGGGCGCCTCCCTGCGAATAGCAGCCCACGTTTATTGTCTGGCCGCCCCAATCCAGAACGTTGCAATAGGCGCCTGTGGTGCCGTACGAACTTGTCACCAGCACGTGCGAATGGCTGAAGGAGAGACTGCCCGGAATCGTCACGGTGTAATTGCCGGTCGAATTCGCGACCGCGGTCAGCGCGCCGGTTCCAAAACCGTTGTACTGATAATCCTTTTCCGGTTTGTACGGTTTTGTCGCGCCGTCCCGGTTCGTATAGGCCCAGGCCCCGTTGGCGGTCGCAGACGATGTGAGGCCGAACGGTTCGTCAACCGCGTACGCGAGGGAAAATTCGGTATCGGATCTGTTGCCGGAGCCATCGAGGCAAAACACGAAAGTCTGGGCGCCGCCGGAAGCGTTGGGACCCCAGTCTGTAAGCGCGCAGCGGGCGGCGCTGCCGCCATACGCCGTCACCTGGATGTCGCTGTGGACACCGCTGAGACCCGGAATGATGACCATATAGGTTCCCGGCGCGTTACGGGTGATAGTGTTGGCCGCGCCCGTGGAGTTGAAATTGTAGGACGCGTTCGGAGTGTAGCTCGTGCTCGTCGGCTGATTCGCCAAAAGGAACGCGATGCCCTTAGTCGCGCTGCCGAAGGCGCTCGTTCGTTGCTGATATTCCAGCGAAAAAAACTCGTTCGCCGGATTGCCGCTGGCGTCAAAGCAGGCAACCTCCATCTCGGCGCCACGGCCGGCACCCTCGGCGTCCCAGCCGTCCGCGGTGCAATAGCCGTTGGTGTCGGTCGCCACCACCTGAACATTGTTCAGATGCTGGGCATTATAGAGACCGGCGAAGTCGACTATGTAAAGTCCCGTGCCGACGGGTGTTATCGAGATCTGGCCACCCGACGAGTTGTAGCTGTTGAGCGATTCCGGGGCGTAAGTGGATGTTGCGTTGGGCTGGTTGGCCCACACCCATCCCACATGGGAAGCGGCCTCAACCCGTGTCGCCAATACCAGAGCGCAGGCGATGCCGACGATCGCCCAGTACTGCCTCGATGCCAATGATGTCATGTTATTTCGCCCGGTTGGAATTTCCGCATCGACGCGCGCTAGTCCGCAGGCGAGCGTCTCCGCGCCATTGGATTGCGACGTTACGTGCGTCCTTTGCCTGAATCTTGGTCGCAAGCGAATGGATTGGTGCAAAACGAACAGCTTCGGCAAACGTGGCTGTTTTCGCGGCGACTCCCGACGGAGATACCGAAACGCGAAATGGATTTCCCAAATTGTCGCGAGATGCGTTGCGGGGGCAATCCGATGCAATGAATCTATTGCTGGCACGGACACACAATGGCGCCAGATTGCGTGCGAGGTATTCGACGCCTCGGAGACCGCGGGATATGCCTTCTCGAATGTCCCCTGTTCTGGCGAAGCGCGCCGCAAACGGAGACGGCCGAATGCCCACATTCCGGCCGGAATGCGCGGCCTTCCCGGAACGACGTGAGGCTATGCGAGGATGTGGAAGTACATTGGTACAGTTGGGTGGGCTCGAACCACCGACCTCCGGATCCACAATCCGGCGCTCTAACCAACTGAGCTACAACTGCACGAAGGGCGCGGAAATTAGGGTTCCGCATCCCCAAAAGCAAGCCGGGCTCAAAAGGTGCTGCGCGCCTGCATTCCCTGGATCCAGTCGGCCGTCACAAGCCGGCGATTCCAGGCCATTGCCATGTCCTTCAGGACCGCGCGACCGCGTGCATTTCCGAGATCGCGCACACGATGTGATAGAGGCTGCTCGCAGGCGCGGGCTCTTCGACGAAGCGGCCCGCTGTGCCCATCTTGTCGCGCCACAACCCGCGGATAGGCGTCTCGAGATAGAGCCTGAGGCCGGCCGCGGCGGAAGCGACATTCGCAAAGGCCTCGTCGATCTCGCCTGCAGTTTCACCAAGCGATGCCATGGTGAGCCAGCCCTTGATCCGCTCGGTCTGCGGCCACAGCCGTGCGGCTTTATTCTTAGGGCTCAGATCGTCCCACATTTCGTTGAAGGCGACGCCGCGTTTCGCATCGACCCCATATTGCTCGCCGAGTGTCACAAGTTTTTTTGCTGCCGCCAGCGCATCGTCGCGGCCACGCAGACGTCCCCAGCGCGCGAGCAGCCAGCCCCATTCGAATTGATGTCCGGGTTCGGCAATGTGGCCCATCTCGCCGGCAATCGGATTCCAATCGCCGTCGAAGAATTCGCGCACACAGCCATTTGCGGGATGGAGATATTTCGCCAGGCACAATTCGGCGAGTTCGTCGGCGAGCGCATTCCATTCCACGTCGACCGGATCGATTTCAATCCAGGCGAGCGCGGCCTCCAGAAGATGCATATGCGGATTGGCCCGCAGCGGCAGCACCCGCGGCACGGCTTCCTCGAAACCGCCCAGCGGGTGAGCCCAACCCGCAATCAGCTTGTCGCGAATAGTGTCGGCGAGCGTGGCGAGCAGCACGCGCTCCTTGCGCGCCGCGAAGCCGAAGGCCAGCCCAAACAATCCGAACGCATTGTCGTAGAGATCGAATTCGCGCCCGACGGGCCTGCCGTCCGGCGTGACATTCGAGAGAAAGCAGCCATTGCTTCCATAGCATTTGGTCACGAGAAAATTCAGGCCATGCTCGATCGCCTCGGATGGTCCATTCCAGCCCAGATCGCGGCCGGTCGCGAACACATAAACCTGGCGCGCCGGCACGCGCACGCGCCGATTGCCGTCGATCGCTTTGCCGTCCTGCCCGATCTGTTCGAAGAATCCGCCCGCCAAGCGGTCCGCATCGACCCGCCACCACAGCGGCAGCGCGTCATCGAGCAACCATGCCGTCAGCGCATCGCGCTCGCGCAGAAATTTTTCGTAGCCCGGCCCGCTTTTCATGCGCAAAGCATAGTACGGCTCGTGCCCGCGCGCACTCAGGCCGCCAAGGCGCGTTTGGCCTCGCCATATTCCGCGGCCAAACGGTCGACCAGTTCCTGCACGGTCGGCGCGTCCGCGATCTGGCCCACGCCTTGCCCCGCGCCCCAGATGTCGCGCCAGGCTTTCTTTTCGGTGTTGCCTCCGGAGCCGAAATTCATCTTCGACTTGTCGGATTGCGGCAGGTTTTCCGGATCGAGACCCGCCGCGACGATGGACGAGCGCAGATAATTGCCGTGCACGCCCGTGAACAGATTCGAATAGACGATGTCGCCGCCGCCCGCGGCTTCGACCAGCGCGCGTTTGTAGGCCTCCGGCGCGTTCGCTTCCTTCGTGGCGACGAAGCGCGTGCCCATATAGGCGAGGTCCGCTCCCAGTGCCTGAGCCGCCAGGATCGATCGTCCATTGGCGATGGAACCGGAAAGCGCAATCGTGCCATCCCAGAAGCTGCGCAACTCGGACACAAGCGCAAACGGACTCAGCACGCCCGCATGGCCGCCGGCGCCGGCACAAACGGGAATGAGTCCGTCGACCCCTTCTTCGATCGCCTTTTTCGCGTGGCGCACATTGATGATGTCGTGCAGCACCATTCCGCCATAGGAATGCGCGGCGGTCACCACTTCTTTCGGCGCGCGCAGCGAGGTGATGACGATCGGCACCTCCTGCCGCGTGCAGGTTTCGATATCCTGGGCCAGCCGGTCGTTGGAGGAATGGCAGATCTGGTTGACCGCGAAGGGTGCGGCCTCGCGGCCGGTCTCGCGTTCGAATGCCGCAAGTTCGCTTTTGATGCGGACGATCCATTCTTCGAGCACAGGTGCTGGTCGCGCATTAAGCGCGGGGAACGCGCCCACGATGCCCGCCTTGCACTGGGCGATCACGAGCTCCGGCCCCGAAACGATGAACAACGGCGAGCCGATCACCGGCAGCCGCAATCGGCCTTCGAGCACTCTCGGCAAGGGCATCGGCGATTCCTTTCAGAAATGACGGATCGCAGCACTGATCCTTGCGCGGCGCGAGGCGTCAAGACGTTGGAATCGACCGCCCCTTGCGACGAATCGCGCGAGAGACGAAAAGAAGGGCCCATCGAGGTAAACGCAACTGATGAGCAAGCTCGAAATCGTCCCCGGCCAGGCGGCGCTGTCGTTGTGGCGCAGGATCGCGGAAGGCGAAGGCCCTGTGGCGCTGGCCGATGGCGCGTGGCCCGGCATCGAGCGTTCGCGCGCGCTCATCGAGGATGCGCTCGCATCGGGTCGCGCGATTTACGGCGTCAACACGGGATTCGGCAAGCTCGCGCAGACGCGCATCGCGCCGGGCGATCTCAAGGCGCTGCAACGCAATCTTGTGCTGTCGCATGCCGCCGGCGTCGGCGCAGCATTGCCCGATGCCGTCGTGCGGCTCGTGCTGGCGCTCAAGGTGTCGAGCCTTGCGCGCGGATATTCGGGGGTGCGCCGCGTGGTGGTCCAGCGCCTGCTGGAACTGCTCAACACAGGCGTGTTGCCGGAAATTCCCGAGCAGGGTTCCGTGGGAGCGTCGGGCGATCTCGCGCCGCTGGCCCATCTTTCGGCCGTGCTGATCGGCGAAGGGCATGCGCGCTTCGGCGGCGAATCCATGTCGGCGCGCGCGGCGCTCACCCGCGCCGGTCTCCATCCGCTCGAACTCGAAGCGAAGGAAGGCCTCGCGCTTCTGAACGGCACGCAGGTCTCGACCGCGCTGGCGCTGGTCAATTTGTTTGCGGCGGAAGCGAATCTGGAAGCGGCGCTGATTGCCGGCGCGCTGTCGACGGATGCCGTCAAAGGCAGCGATACACCATTCGATCGGCGCATCCATGCGGCGCGCGGCCAACCGGGGCAGATCGAAACGGCCGCGGCGCTTCGCGCGCTGATGGCCGACAGCGATATCCGCCGCAGCCATGCCGATTGCACGCGCGTGCAGGACCCTTATTCGATCCGCTGCCAGCCGCAGGTGCTGGGGCCGTGTCTCGACATGCTGCGGTATTCGGCGGGAGTGTTCACGATCGAAGCGAATGCGGCAACGGACAATCCGCTGGTGTTCGACGACGGCGCTGTGCTGTCGGGAGGCAATTTCCATGCGGAGCCCGTGGCCATTGCGGCCGATTCTCTGGCGCTCGCCATCGCCGAGATAGGTGCGCTCAGCGAAAGGCGCATCGCGCTCCTGATCGATTCCTCGCTCAGCGATTTGCCGCCGTTCCTGGCGCTCGAAAGCGGCATCAATTCGGGATTCATGATCGCGCATGTGACGGCGGCGGCGCTCGCCTCGGAAAACAAATCGCTCGCCCATCCGGCATCGGTGGATTCGCTGCCCACCTCCGCCAATCAGGAGGATTTCGTGTCGATGGCAACGTTCGCCGCGCGACGGCTGGGCGCGATGAATGCGAACACGAGCAATATCCTGGCCATCGAATTGCTGGCCGCTGCCGAAGGCATCGAATTCCGCCGCCCGCTCAAAAGCTCCGATGCGCTCGAAGCAGTCCACTTGAAGTTGCGCGAAAAGGTCCCGCGCTTCGACCACGACCGCGTCTTCGCCCCCGCCATCGCCGCGGCGCGCGAATTGGTGACCGAGCGCGCGTTCGAGATGTTGTTGACGCCGGGGTTGAAGCTGCCGTCGGCGGGGTGAGAACGCCGTTCGCTGCATTGCCGCGATACGCGGTGCAGAAGGCAAGCGCCTCAAATATCATCGATCCAAAAGCATGATTTTAAATGGAAAGCGGCACAGTTTCTGCGCCGGCGCGAGAAGCAGAAGCATTAGCCAAATCTGTGGATTACCGGCGCTTCGTAGCCTTTGGGGTGGCAGTCTTGCGCCGACTCGGTGTTCGCTTCTTGGAAATGGCTTTCAGTGACGTAGAAGGCCCGGAAAACGCGCCGTGCAGGGTTTTGCAGAGGCGTTGGCCGATTCCTGTGGGCTGAATTGATTGTCCGAAGCGCGCTTCATGGCAAAATATTATGGCGAAGAAATCAAAAAGGAAACGGCTACGCCCAGTCGAGAAGTGCATTTTTTGTGGGAGAGCCAATCTCACGGGAGAGCACTTTTGGCCAGAATGGATGTCAAAAGCGCTAGGTGTACGACTAGCTGATGGAGTCAATACCAGCACCTTCAAAACCGGACCTGGGAAGGGACCTAAAAGAGTAGTTTCGCAGGCTACTCGCCATGGAAATGTTATGAATCTCCGTCTGCCGGTCGTTTGCGGAAAATGTAACAACGAGTGGATGTCGCAATTAGAAACAGCCGTGAAGCCGATTGTTCTTCCGCTTCTGGTGGGAGCGCCTTCGGTTCTTGATGCTGAGATGCAATCAACGCTGGCTCGTTGGATATTTATGAAAATGATGCTGGTAGAGCAGATTTTTCCAACAAGCGTTAGCTTTTCTGACGACCAGAGAGAAAAATTTCTCACCAAATTGGAAATGCCATTTCAACTTCAGCTTTGGCTTGGAAAGACCAACGCCGTAAACAAGGATGACGAGTGGTTTGCCCGAGCGATTCGACATTCAACGTCGGCGGCGCTTCACCCGGATCCAAGTCCAACTATCACATCCGTCAAAAATATACAGACGCTGGCTTTCGGGACCGGAGGGCTCTTTATTTTCGGCCTTTTCTCGCTCTACCGACGCGTTCCGCTGGAGCTTTTTTTTCGTATCGGTCGCCCATTGGTTCAACTCTGGCCGGTCACTAGCGCTAATCTGATCTGGCCGCCACAAGATATCCTGTCTGATAAGATTGCCGATACAATCGCAAATTTGCTCATCACCCGCATAGAAAATCCCTATTTCGGAACCGGGCCAACGAAGTAACTTGCGACCATCGGGAGTAGTTTCTAAGACAAGTCGAAGTTCGGCTGCTGGCTTCAATTTCTTTTTTTCTTTTGCCCGTTTCCACCCCTTTCAGCGGTCGGAAAATAATCATGCGGTTTTTATTCTTTTCAGTGTCGGCTTGTCGGGTTCAAACTTCCCTTAGCTTGTGGTGTCAATTACATGATTGTGTGGATTGACACAATTACGTAGTTGACACCACAAACCGTTCTGCTAGTATTTGGCCCATAGAACAGGACGAAGGCCATGGGCAAGAACATTTTCGCAGCGAAACACTTTCACGACGAAGCGGCGGCCCGCGCATGGTTCGAGACCGCCCGTTGGAGCGGCGCGCCGAACTGCCCGAAGTGCGGCTCACTCGACCCCTACAAGACCAAGAAGGTTGGCGTTTATCGTTGCGGCGAGAAGGAATGCCGCAAGGATTTCACCGTCATGACGGGCACGGTCATGGAGCGTAGCCATGCGAAGCTGACTCAGTGGGCAATGGCCTTCTGGCTTGGCGCTTCGTCCAAAAAGGGTTTCAGCGCCCACCAGTTACACCGCGCGCTCGGCTGCCAGTACAACACCGCTTGGTTTCTCCATCACCGCGTCATGGAAGCGATGCGGATGGGCGGGCTCGATCTGCCGCCGATGAGTGGCCCCGAAGGAATTGTAGAGACGGACGAGACATATTTCGGGCCGGTCAAGGATCCTTCCGAGACGCGCCGCGACGGTCGCCCGTACAAGATCAAGTCAAAGCGCGCTCGGACCAAATATGCTGGCCCCGCCAATAAGCGCGCCATCGTCACGCTGATAGAGCGTCACGGCAAGGTGCGCTCGTTCCATGTGCCGCGCGCCGACAAGGCGACCGTGCGGCGGATCGTTGCTGACAACATCGCGCATGAGGCGCGCCTGCACACCGATACAAGCGGGCTCTACAAGGGCAAGGACGTTTACCCCGGCGGTCATGAGAGGGTCAATCATTCGAAGAAGGAATATGTTCGTTACGAAAACGGCGTTGCCATCCATATCAATTCGGCGGAAGGCTACTTTTCGATTTTCAAGCGCGGCATGAAGGGTGTCTATCAGCATTGCAGCGAAAAGCACTTACATCGCTACCTTGCCGAATTCGATTTCCGTTATAATCACCGTGAGGCGTTGGGCTGCGATGACGAAGCCCGCTGCATAGCCGCGATATGCGGCGCAGAAGGCAAGCGCCTCACGTACCATCAACCTCGTGAAGCCTGATTTTAGCTGGAAGGCCGCCCAGTTTTTGCGCTGGCGCGAGAAGCAGAAGCGGTATTTGTCCTAGGTTTAGGGCGGTGCGCGCGCCTCTTTTTCGGGATATCCTTGAGAGGTGTAGGCGGTCCTGAGAAGGCACCCCGCAGGATTCTATGCAGCCGTTGCTCGGTCTCGGCGGGGCTGAATTGATCTGACTTCGATTTGTCGGTCATGGGGGGCAGTATGCCAAAGCCTCAGGGATTTTGCATCTATTGTGGAGGTGCTGGACTTTCCAAGGAGCACATGTGGCCGGATTGGCTCGGCCCCTTCGTGCCCCGGAATATGGCTGGATTTGCCTCTAAATCGGTCATTTTCAACCGTGACGGATCAGCCCAGCGGGAAACCCTCAAGACGAAGACCGGCGACCCGCACGTCACAAAACTGCGAGTAGTTTGTAAGACCTGCAACAACGGATGGATGAGTCGATTGCAGGAAGAGGCCAAGCCGATCCTCGTTCCCATGTTGACTGGCCAGTCAACAGTCTTGCCGCAAATCCGACAGCGAATCATTGCCAGATGGGTCGCTATGAGCGTCGCCACAGGAGAGTATTTCAACCCCGATCTCGCGGCCGTTTCACAGGCTGAACGGGATTTCCTACGTCTAAAGCGGCGAGCGCCGTCAACGTGGCGAATTTGGGTTGGCCACTACAAACGTGAAGATTGGGTCGGCCTGTGGGTGCATCATTCCATCCCGATTTCAGACAAGAAACATGTCATACAATTCTTCGACGACGGACGCCCCAGGCCAAACACGCAGGCCACGACGTTCGTCGTCGGCCAGATTTATTTCACCGTAATTAGTTCCGCCATCGTCGGGATTCCCGGGCAATATGAGTTTGCGGACCGCGCGAGGCGACGGCTTTTTGAGATTTGGCCTTATCGCGGAAAGCCGCTTCAGTGGCCGCTTCCCCTTTTGAGCGACGAGGAGGCTGACGGAATCTCGGGCGCGTTTTTTAAGGCCGCGACGCGACTTCGAACTAAGGGGCTTTGATTTCTCGTGTGTATCCAACTCCCTCTCCTTTCAGAGGCCGGATCACAACGGCGCAATTACCACCATTTTCAGTGTCAGCCTGTCGGGGAGAAACTAGCCCTTGACAGTGTGGTGTCAACTACGTAATTGTGTGGATTGACACACACTAAATAGTGTGCGATACGACACACATGTGTGTAAGGGCCAAATGACGCGCCGCTTCTATCCCGCCGTTCTGGAACGAGGGCCCAAGCGCACGTTCGGCGTATGGTTTCCGGATTTTCCCGATTGCGTGGCCGGCGGGACGTCGCAGGAAGAGACCCTTGAGCGGGCACAGACCGAGCTCGCGCGTGCGATCTATACGCTGGCCGAACAGGACACGCCCCTGCCGGATCCCACGCCAATGGAGAAGATCGAGATCCCCAAAGGCTGCGACTTCATTGCGTTCATCGCGATCGGAGTGGAGCCGCCGGACGTCTCCGAGCGGGTCAATGTCTATCTGCCCAGGCAATTGATCGAGCGGGCGGACAAACGAGCGGCGGGTCTGGGCATGAACCGTTCGAGCTTTTTCGGCCTCGCGGTGAGCTCGACCCTGGCACGGTTCGACCTCAAGGCCAATCCGGGACTGGATTCGGCGATTGCGATCGCGCGTCTCTTTCCCGGCAAGAAGGGTCTTCGTCCGGCGAAGGCGGCCACGGGAAAACGGTCAACAAAATCTTAACGGGTCGGTATTCCCGGCCGCGTGAACCCCCTGCCGCACCTGGCGATTTGCACGGGATAACCGGGCTTGGCCCCGCCAACCCCTACCCTGAAATTAATTCAATTCAAGCCGACATTAGGAAATTTTTGACCAGCGCCATGCCAGTTTTAGCGCGCGCGGTTGCAGATTGGCTTCGGGGGCGCGGTCGCCGTCGTTAACGAGCGATCCCCTCCCGTCTTTTGGTCGAAGGAATAAGGCGTCCCGATGCTGTCTTACGCCATCCGGCGCTTCCTCGGCGCGATCCCGACGCTCTTCGTCATCATCACGATCGCCTTCTTCATGATGCGCATCGCGCCCGGCGGTCCGTTCGACAGCCAGCGCCGCCTGCCTCCGGAGATCGAGCACAACATCCAAGCGGCCTACAATCTCGACAAGCCCGTCTACCAGCAATACGGCATCTATTTGGACCGGCTGGCCCATTTCGACCTCGGCCCCTCATTCAAGATCAAGGACTTCTCGGTCACGCAGCTGATCGAGCAGGGACTGCCCGTCAGCGCACGGCTGGGGGCCAGCGCAATGCTGCTGGCGCTGATCCTCGGCATTTCGCTCGGCACGTTCGCGGCGCTCTATCAGAACAAGGCGCTGGACTATGGCGTGATGACCGTGGCGATGGTCGGCATCACCATTCCCACCTTCGTCACGGCCCCGATTCTCACTCTAATATTCGGCGTCTACGGGGTTCACCTGTTCGGCTACGACGTATCGCTGCCGGTGGGAGGCTGGAACGACGGGGCTTTCGCCAACATGGTCCTGCCGGTCACGGTGCTGGCGCTGCCTCAGATCGCCATCATCGCCAGGCTCGTACGCGGTTCCATGGTCGAGGTGCTGCGCTCGAATTACATCCGCACCGCGCGCGCCAAGGGACTCCCCGATCACCTGATCGTCACGCGTCACGCCTTGCGCGCGGCGCTCCTGCCGCTGGTCAGCTATCTGGGACCCGCGATCGCCGATCTCCTCACGGGCTCGCTGATCGTGGAGCAGATCTTCGGCATCCCCGGCATCGGACGCTACTTCGTGCAGGGTGCGCTCAACCGCGACTATACGCTCGTGCTGGGCGTGGTCATCTGCTACGCGGCGTTGATCATCGCGCTGAACCTGATTGCCGACTTGCTCTATGCCGTGCTCGACCCACGCGTGAGGTATGAGCGATGAATATGCAGCCGCTCAACGCCGACTCGGAAGAAACGCTGGAACGCGCCGTCGCCATCCAGGGCCGCAGCCTGTGGATCGACGCGCGCGCGCGGCTCTTCAAGAATCGCGCGGCCGTGGTGAGCATGGTGATCCTCGCCGTCATCACGCTGATGGCGATCATTGCGCCGATGCTCTCGCCCTATCCGTTCGACAAGCTGAACTTCAATCTCGTCTCGTGCTCGCCCGATTGGTGGCCGGACAAGATGGTATTGTGCAACGCGGGAGGCGCGCACTGGTTCGGCACCGACGCGCTCGGCCGCGATCTCTTCGTGCGCGTGCTCTATGGCGCGCGCGTCTCTCTCGCCGTGGGATTGGCGGCCACCTTCGTCAGCCTCGTGATCGGCGTCGCCTATGGCGCCATTGCGGGCTTTTTCGGCGGCCGGGTCGACGAATTGATGATGCGCTTTGTCGATATCCTCTATTCGCTTCCCTACATCTTTCTCGTGATCATCCTAATGGTCGTGTTCAACCGCGATATCTTCCTGCTGTTCATGGCCATCGGGGCCGTCGTCTGGCTCACCATGGCGCGAATCGTGCGGGGACAGACGCTCTCCATCAAGCAGAAGGAATTCGTGGAAGCCGCGCGCGCGGCAGGCGTGGGGCAGTTCGCCATCATCCGGCGCCACATCATTCCCAATGTCGTGGGCCCCGTGATGGTCTATGTGACGTTGACGATCCCGACCGTGATTCTCGCCGAAAGCTTCCTGTCGTTTCTCGGCCTCGGCGTGCAGGAACCGCTCACGTCTTGGGGCGTGCTGATCCAGGACGGCACCAACCAGATGGAGACCGCCCCCTGGGCGCTGATCTTCCCGGCGCTGTTCATGGCGGTGACCTTGTTCTGCTTCAACTTCATCGGTGACGGGCTGCGCGATGCCCTCGATCCCAAGGACCGCTAGGCCATGGCTCAGCCGATCCTCCAAATCAACGACCTCGACGTTCGTTTCTCCACAAATGACGGCGAAGTGCACGCGGTCAAGAAAGTTTCGCTCAATGTGGCGGCCGGCGAATGCCTGGGGGTCGTGGGCGAATCCGGCTCGGGCAAGAGCCAGCTCTTTCTCGCGGCGACCGGCCTGCTCGCGTCGAACGGGCGCGCCACGGGCAGCGTGATTTTCAGCAATCAGGAGCTTCTCGGCCTGCCGCAGGCCAAGCTCAACAGATTGCGCGGCTCCCGCATCACCATGATCTTCCAGGATCCGCTGACCTCGCTGACGCCGCATATGACGATCGGCGCCCAGATCATCGAGGCGCTGCGAATCCATCAGCGCGTTCCCTACGGCGAAGCGGAACGGCGCTGCATCGAAATTCTGGGTCTGGTGCGCATTCCGGAAGCTCGCAACCGCATGACGCAATATCCGCACGAATTGTCCGGCGGCATGCGCCAGCGCGTGACCATCGCCATGGCGACCGTCTGCGGGCCCGATCTGCTGATCGCGGACGAGCCCACCACCGCGCTCGACGTGACCGTGCAGGCGCAGATCCTCGAGATCATGCGCGATCTGAAAAAGGAATTGAAAACGTCGATCGTGATGATCTCGCACGACATGGGCGTGATCGCCGGAATGGCCGACCGCGTCATGGTCATGCGTCAGGGCGAGATCGTGGAATCGGGAATGGTCGACGACATCTTCTACCGGCCGAAACACGACTACACGAAGACGCTGCTCGATGCGATGCCCCGCATCGACCGGCCGAGCCGGCCGGGGCACGTGCCGCTCAGCCCGCTCGAAGAACTCTCGACTGCGCCGAAAATCCTCGAGGTCGACGACCTCAAGGTTTACTTCCCCGTCCGGATGGGCGGCTTTCCGTTCGCGCACACCAAGGCGCTGCGCGCGGTCGATGGCGTGGATTTGGATCTCAAGCAGGGCGAGACGCTGGGCATCGTCGGCGAATCGGGTTGCGGCAAGTCCACCCTCGCGCGCGCCGTCCTCAAGCTTCTGCCGAAGACCGAAGGGGTCGTCGTCTGGTGCGGCCGCGATCTCGGGGTGCTTCGAGACCGCGAGGTGCGCAAGCTTCGCAAAGAATTCCAGATCGTCTTCCAGGACCCGCTGGCAAGTCTCGATCCGCGCATGACGATCGGCCAGTCGATTGCGGAACCTCTTGCCTCGCTCCATCCCGAACTGTCGCGCGACCAGGTGACGGCGAAAGTGCGTTCGGTGATGGGCCTGGTCGGTCTCGATCCCATCTGGATCAACCGCTATCCGCATGAGTTTTCCGGCGGTCAAAACCAGCGCGTCGGTATTGCGCGCGCCATGATCCTGAAGCCCAAGCTCATCATCTGCGACGAAGCGGTCAGCGGACTGGACGTTTCGATCCAATCGCAAATTGTCGACCTGATTCTCGAGTTGCAGGCCGAATTCGGCATGTCGATGATTTTCATCAGCCACGACCTGTCGGTCGTGCGCCAGGTCGCGCATCGAGTGATGGTGCTCTATCTGGGACGCGTGGTGGAATTGGCGGACCGCAACACGATCTACGAAGACCCGCGCCACCCCTATACGCGCGCGCTGATCTCGGCTGTTCCCATTCCCGACCCGAAAGCCGAACGCGCCAAGGCCCGCGTGCCGCTGCCGCCAGATCTGCCTTCGCCGCTCGACACGCGCGCGCCGCTCACCTTCCTGAAATCGAAGATGATCGACGATCCGGATGCGGAACAATATCGCCCGAAGCTGCTCGAAGTCACGCGCGGCCATTTCGTGGCCGAGCACGACGCAGCCTGATCCGCGTCATTTCACGCGCGTGACCTTGAACAGCTTGGCACTGTCGTTGATCGTCAGGTTGTAGCTGCCGAGAAACCCCCGCGAAATCGTGACCTTGTTGTCCTTGGGGTTCCTGGCGAATTGTGCGTGATCGGAATCGCCTTGCTCCTGGCGCCAGACCTGCCCGTTGTCCAGAAACACGATGAATTTCCCGAACGGCGTGAAGGCATATTCCGTCACGCCCATAGTGATCGTGTCGATCTCTGCGGGCTGGGCAGGCGCCGCCGCGTTCGCAGGCTGGGGTGCGGCGGGCATCTGGTCGCTGCCGAATTGCTGCGGCGTCGTCTGCCTTGCCGGCGCAGTCCCGAACAGCGCCCCAGGATCGAAGCCGAACCAGGATTTCTGCTGCTCTTCCGTGGGCGGCGGCGGGGGTGCCGCAGGCGGTTGCACGGACGCCACTATGGCGGGCGGAGTGCCCAAGGCATCCTTTATTTGGGGAGAAAGCGCGTCGTAGCAGGCCAGCCGGGCCTTGTCGTCGGTCAGCGCGGTGCATTTGCCGAGCGCCTCCAGAACCCGGCTGCGGTCGTCGGCGATGGCGGGCATGGAGAAAAAAAGCGCGGCTGTCGCGGCGCCCAGGAGCAATCGGTTCATGTCTCGTTTAGTCCCTTATGGCTTAATTGGACGGTTCGCGACGTCCTACCGGCTTTTCTCCGGATGTTAAGCCAAGTCGGGCAATCGCGCATGGAAATTTCGGCGCTTTACAGAGCGTGGGCGGCAGGGGTCAGGGCATCTAATGGCTGGTTCGGAACCGAGATTATCGCGGCGGCTTTTGCTGAGCGGGGCCAGCGCGGCAGTGCTCGTCGGCGGCACAGCCTTCGCGCTGCGCGGCTCAGGTGCCGGACACCGGTCCGACGCCGACGCCAAAACCTTCAACCGCGGCAATGCGGCCGAACCCGACACGCTGGACCCGCATCTCGCTTCGGCATCTTACGAAAACAACATCATCGGCGACATGTTTCTGGGCCTGATGACGGAAGATGCCGCGGCCAATGCCGTTCCCGGCGCCGCGCTCAGCTATTCCGCCAGCCCCGACGGACTCGTCTACACATTCAAGCTGCGCGACCACAAATGGTCCGACGGCGTGACCGTGACGGCGCAGGACTATGTATTTTCGCTGCGGCGCATTCTCGATCCTAAGACGGCCGGTCAATACGCGTCCATTCTCTATCCGATCGAAAATGCGGAAGCGGTCAATGGCGGCAAACTTCCTCTCGACAGGCTGGGCGCACGCGCAATCGACGACAAGACTCTGGAAATCACCTTCAACGTCCAGGTTCCGTATGTCGACCAGCTCTTCACGCATTACGCGACGTTCGCCGTGCCGCAACACGTGGTGGAGCTTCACGGCGACCGATGGCTTCAGCCGGAGAACATCGTCACCAACGGCGCCTATGTCTTGAAGGAATGGGTGCCGAACGACCACATCCTGCTCGTGAAGAATCCGCACTTCTACGACGCACAGAACGTAGAGATCGAAACCGTCTATTTTTATCCGACGCAGGATTTTTCCGCGGCCCTAAAACGGTTCCGCGGCGGCGAGCTCGATATGCAGAACGGCGTGCCGTCGCAGGAAATCGCCTGGACGCGTTCAAATCTTCCGGGTGCGTTGCATGTCTCGCCCTACATTCTGACGCAATATGTTCTGTTCAATGTCGGCCAGCCGCCCTTCAACGATCTGCGCGTGCGCACCGCCATGTCGCTCGCCATCGATCGCGAAATCATCGCGGCCAAGGTGATGCACGCCGGAGAAAAGCCGGCTTACGCTTTCGTGCCGCCTTATATGCCCGGCTATCCGAGCAAGGCCCAGATCGGATTCAGGAACCTGCCGATGGAAGCCCGCATCGAGAAGGCGAAGGCGCTGCTCAAGGAAGCCGGCTATGGGCCCGGCAATCCGCTAACCTTCGACTACAACATCGAAGATCAATCCGACTCCCGGCTCATTTCCGTCGCCATGCAGGCGATGTGGAAGGAAGTGGGCGCAGTGGTGCGCATTACGCCCTCCGACGACAAGAACCACTATAACCTCCTGCGCAAGCAGGATTTCACGGCGGCGTGGGCTGGCTGGGTCGCGGATTATCGCGACGCGAAGGACTATCTGTTCCTGTGCGAGACCTCGAGCAAGGACCTGAATTTCGGCCGCTACTCGAGCGCAAAATTCGATTCGCTGATGGAGCAGGCGGACCATGAGCGCGACCCCGCTCGCCGCGAGACGCTTCTCGAAGCGGCCGAACAGACCGCGCTGGACGACGTCGCGCTCGCACCCGTCTATTTCGGCGTCTCGCGCGACCTCGTCTCGCCTGCCGTCAAGGGCTGGGTCAGCAATCCGCTCGACGTCAACCGCACCCGTTATCTGTCGCTTGACCGCAGCCGGTTCCTCGTCTGACAGTTCGCGTCTTCGCCGGGGAGATTGCGGATGACGGAAGGACTGGCGGGCGACTGCGCCTGCGGCGCGGTGCGCTATCGGCTCAAGAGCGCGCCGATGTTCGTGCATTGCTGCCATTGTCGCGATTGCCAGCGGCAGACCGGCTCGGCCTTCGTGCTCAATGCCCTCATCGAGGCCGACAGGGTCGAAGTCCTTTCGGGCGTGACGATTCCCGTCTCGATGCCGACCGACAGCGGCAAGCCGCACATTATCTATCGCTGCCCCAAATGCCTGACGGCGATGTGGAGCGAATATGGCGGCCGTACGCGCGATCGTTTTGTCCGCGTGGGCACGCTCGACGATCCTTCGCAGATGCCGCCGGACGTGCACATCTTCACGCGTTCGAAACTGCTTTGGGTCGTGCTTCCCGAAGGCGTTCCGGCGTTCGAAGTCTATTACGAAAGCAAAAAGCTCTGGCCGGCGGAGAGCCTCGAGCGCCGACGCGCGCTTCAGGGATGACGGGTCTGCGCGCTTCGGTGCGGAATTTCGTGCGAATTCTGTTGGCCTTTGGATTTGCGAGCGTCATCGTGGCCTGTTCGCCTGCCGCGCCGCACATCGGGATGACGCTCAATCGCGGCAATGGCGGAGAACCCGCGAGCCTCGACCCGCATTTCATCGACCTCACGCTCGAATCGAACATCGTGGGCGATCTGCTGGTGGGGCTCGTCACGGAGGATCCTGCCGGCAATCCCATTCCCGGCGCGGCCGCGAGCTGGGAGACCTCGACAGACGGTCTCACCTGGACATTCAAAATCCGCCATCATCTGTGGTCCGACGGCGTTCCCGTGACGTCGCAAGATTTTCTTTTTGCGTGGCGACGCATTCTCGATCCGCAGACCAGCGCGAAATACGGCTACAATTTGTGGGTTTTCAAGAATGCTGAGGCGATCTCGAACGGCAAGTTGCCGCCATCTGCCCTCGGCGCGGAGGCGCCGAACGACGACACGCTGATCCTGCATCTGGCGCACCCTGCGCCTTACCTTCCGCAGCTCCTGATGCATCAGTCGACGTTCCCAGTGCCGCGTCACGTGCTGTTCAAATACGGCAATTCGTGGTCGACGTCGGCGCACTACGTCTCCAACGGCGCCTATCTGCTGAAGGAATGGTATCCCAACGACCATATCACGCTGGTCAGGAACAAGCTGTTCTACGATGCGGCGCATGTGCGCGTGGACACCGTGAATTATTTCCCGACAAGCGACACGGAAGCCGCGCTGCGGCGTTTGCGTGCGGGGGAATTGGACACGCAGAATCCCCTTCCCGCCTCCGAGATCGGCTGGATGCGCACGAACATTCCTCGCGCGCTGCAGGTCAGGCCCTATCTGGGCGTCTGGTATTTGGTCATGAACGAAACGCGCGCGCCGTTCGGCGACAGGCGCGTGCGCGAGGCCGTCAACCTGGCGGTCAGCCGCGAGATGATCGCGGGCCGGGTCTACAGACTGGGCGAACGGCCTGCTTATTCCATGGTTCCGCCGGGAGTGGCAAATTTCCCCGGCACAGCCGCGCTAGATTTCCGCTCGATGCCGTACGAGCAGCGCGTGACGAAGGCGCAGGGGCTGATGCGCGAAGCCGGATATGGACCGTCCAACCACGTGCACGTCACCTACGAGACGACAAGCGATCCGGACAACAAGCGCTCTGCCGCCGCGTTCCAATCCATGCTCAAGCAAATCTACATGGATGTGGAGATCGCGCAGGTGGACGTGCAAATCCATTTTGCCAACATGCGGCTGCACGATTTCGACATTGCGGCTGCGACATGGATCTCGGATTTCGACGACGCCAGCAACTTCCTGGATATTCTGCGTTCCGGCTCCGGCATGAATTACGGCCTCTACAAAAACCCCGTCTATGATGCGCTGCTGGACAAGGCGCAGCTGGAGCCCGACGCAAAGATCCGCGGCGACTTGCTCGATCGGGCCGAGCAGGTCGCGCTCGACGACTATGCCTGGGCGCCGATCCGCTTTCCCGTCACCCGCGATCTGGTGCAGCCTTATGTGAGGGGATGGGTCGCGAACATCCTTGACGTCAACCGCACCCGCTGGCTCCGGATCGAAGGCAGACCGGCGCCGCCGTGAGCCGTCAGTTCTAACGGTATCGAGTAGAACAACGACGTGCTATCCTCGCCCTGTCCGGATTTCTGGGGGAGAGAAAATGCGCGGACGGCTCGCAATTGCACTATTGGCGGCGGTCTTGCTGGAGGGTGCCGACTCCGATTTGGTTCCGGTCTCTCACAGAAGCATCGAGCTTTGCCAGAAGATCGAGGGCACCGCCCGTCGACTTTCGGTGTGCTTCTCGTACGTGCAGTCCGACGAATTCGGCCACGGCGTTTCAGATGCCCTCGACGATGAGGGCGAGTCCCTCGTCATGAAGGGCAACTTTGACGAGGCGATTTCCGATTTCGATCAGGCAATTCATGCAAATTCCAAGGATACACGGGCCTATATCGGACGCGGCATAGCGTATGACGGCAAGAAGAACCTGGACCGAGCGATAAACAACTTCGACGATGCCATCGATGCCTCACCCGACGTTGCTGCTGCTTTCGTTGACCGCGGCAATGCCGAGCTTGCCCAAGAAGACGACAACCGGGCGATAACGGACTTCAATCAGGCGATCAAACTGCAACCGCGGGATGCCAACGCCTTCAACGGCAGAGGCAACGTCTATCGGCACGAGAAACAATACGACGTGGCCATCGCGGACTATCAAACCGCGATCCAATTCGATTCAGGCGACACAGTCCCCTACTACAACAGAACCTTCGCCTATGCCGGAAAACACGACTACGTCCATGCCTTGACCGATCTCGACCACGTGCGCGCGGACGATCCGGAATTGACCGACGACATCAAGGACCGTCATGCCCAGATGCTTCTTCTTCTCGCGCAGTCTTTGAATTGCGCGACCGCGTTCGACAATGCCATTGCCGAATTCAACATGCTGCTCGCTCAGTTCCCCAACGCCTATATGTATCTGGAAGATCGCGCGCGCTGCTTCTCGGCCCATGGTAACGACGATCTGGCAATCACCGACTACAGCCGTATCATCGGAGCCGGCGGAGCGGTCGCGCAATATTACCTCGAGCGCGCCGAGGCGGAAGCACGTATTGGACGAAAGGATCAGGCGATCGCCGATTACAGCGCCGCTATCGCCACGAAAGATCAATTGATAAGGACGATTGCGTCCGAGCCCTATTTCAATCGCGGCACGATATATCTCAGCGAGGGAGCCTATGCTCTGGCTATCGCCGATTTCGACAGCGCCATGCGTCTCAAATCGGATAATGCACCGGCCTATACCGCCCGCGGCTCAGCCTATGCGGCAACCGGCGATACCCGTAGCGCCCTGTCCGATTTCGACGAAGCGATCCGGATCGACCCCTCGAACGGTGAGGCATTCTTGGGTCGCGGGAACGTCCATGTGCGAAACCGCGAATACGAACAGGCGATAGCGGATTATGATGACGCGCTCAAGCTCAAGCCCAACGATGCGCACGCATTGGACAATCGCTGCTACACCAAGGCCGTGGCGAATGTGCAACTCGATTCTGCACTCGCAGATTGCCTACAATCGCTCAAGGTGCGACCAGATGATGCCGGCACATTGGGCAATCTCGGTCTGGTCTATCTGCGGCTCGGCCGGATTGATGAGGCCATCGCAAGCTACGACGCGGCTATTGCGAAGAATGGGACGTCATCCTGGCGGCGGTTTGGCCGAGGAATAGCCAAGCACCGCAAGGGCGATACGAGTGGCGGGAACGCCGACATCGCGGTAGCCAAGGCGATGGACACAAACATCGAAGCAACGTTCGCCGGCATGGGTTTAATGCCTTGAACCCTGAAGGTTATTAGATCATGCCCCGCGATCACTAACGCGCTGCCAGAAAATATCCCGCCAATTGCAGGACAACCTGCAACAGCACGGAACCGGCGGCTCCCGCCGCGGCCGCGATGGCCGCCACGGTCCGGCGCCGGTTGGCGCGCCAGTTTTCGAGAGAGCCGACGCGCGCCTCCAGTTTTTCGCAACGTTCGCCGTCCTTCTCCAGCGCCTCGGTGCGCCGGACCATGCTGCCGAACGCGGCGCGCATTTCGGCCAGCATGCCGCTCATGGCGGAGATGCTGGAATCGAGCTTGTCGATCTGGGCGAGAAATTCCTTACGGTCTTCCGCGACGCGATCAAGCGCGGCCGCCATCCGGCCGATTTGCTGGGCGAGATCGAGACTGCCTTGGGTGCGCGGGGCCATCATTTTCCTCCCGCGCTCACGCAGGCGCGATCGGCGTCGCGCATGGCGACCCAGTCCATGAACACGGACCGCAGGATCGCGTCCTTTGGCAACGCGTCGTATTCCTTGCGCATTTCATCCTGCTGCGCGGCCGTCCAAGTGGATAGCGGCAAGCAGGCAACGACGGTCGGGAGATCGACGGGTGCAGACTGAGAGGCGCAGCCTGCCAAAAAAGTGATGCATCCGGCTACGCCAAGGCTTCGCCGGACAAGCGCGGCGTGTCCGGCGCAGCGCACAGCGCGAAGCCGGAAGGCGCGGAGGACGTCGGCGAACTTCATATCGAATGCTCCTTCAGGCGCGTATCGATCGCAGCGTCGGTTCTCGGCGCCGCCGCTTCGGCTTGCGCGACAGCCGTTTCGGTCTTGAGTGCGGCGCGCGCGGCAGTTTCCGCGTTGGCTCGGCCGGTGATGAGGCCCAACGCCTCGTCGCCGATCCAGGACAACACCGACGGCGCGGCCTTCACTGCGAGTTTTTCAAGCAGTGGCACGAGAAGCGCCCACATGCCTTTTCTCCACGAATTTGAGTGCAGGAACGACCATCGCGAATGCGAGGCCAACAGAGGGCGGCGCGAGCTCGATCGCGAGCGACATGCCGCCCCCCTGCTGCTCTCGCGGCATTTAGAGGATGGACTGAATAGCCGTGACGGCTTTGTCGAAGACGCCCGCGAACTGCCCGAGAGCGTTCACGAAGTCCTGATAAAGCTGGGACTTTTCCGTCGCAACGAACGCAGCACTTTCCTTGGCATAGGCTGCCGAAAGCGTCATGCCGCCCTCGACATCCTGTACCAGATTGGTGATGAACGTGCCTGCGTCCTCGGCTTCCTGATCCGCGAGGCCGATCGCATCGGTATCGAGATCGGACAGAAGCGCGAGCCAGCTTGTCGAAGCCGACGCCGCAAGTTGTCCTTCGGCTGCCGAAAGAAGGCCCGCCGCCGTTGTAGCTGCATTTCCTGTACCAGACATGATGATTTCTCCGGGTTCGATGCGCGCAAAATCGCGTCGCATCGTGGAGAGGTGCCGCAGGGTCCGCTCGCCCTAACCCGGAAAAGGTCGAGAGCGCACGTCAATGCGGAACCGCTCCACGATAGGGCGCGGTGAAAAAGGGCAAGAAGTGAGTAGTGAGTGGCGAATCGCGAATGGGTGGCGCTATACTCGCCACTCACCATTCGCTACTCGCGCGTTTTAGACGAGCGGCGCGAGATAGGCCGCTTCCTTGTTGCGGCGAGTCGGATAGGCGTCGCCGAAATTCTGCAGTTCGTGAACGGCTCCGGCCCAGTTCTGTGCGACACAGGTGCCCCAGAATTTCGGGCAGCGCACGGCAAGATTTCCGTATTGAAAACTCACGCTCGCGATCACCGTCTGCGCCTGATCAGGCAGCGCATTGAACGCGCCGGTGGCGGTTGCGCGATCGTAAAGTTGCTGGATGAAAGTGAGTGCGCCGCCGCGCGCGAGCGCATCGAGCGCGTCGGCCTGCGCCGCCGTGATCGTGAGCGGCTGCGCCTGCAATGCGCCGACCGCGGCGGCCTGTCTGAGCCCGAGATAGGGCAGAAGGAGCACCTGCAGATCCTGCGGCAGGGACGTCAGTTGAGACGCCTGCATCTGACCCAGATCGACGCCGCTCGCAACCGTCACGCCGGAATTGCTGGTCTCGGGATTTGGAACATAGCCCTTGAGCACGTAACCCTCGAGCTGCCCGATAAATGTCCAGTCGATCATTGCAAATGCTCCTTGAAATCGCTCCGATTACAGGTCGGAAACAAATGAGAATCAATCGGACCCAAGGGAATGATAGCTGGATAATCCATTTATTGAAATCTTGACATGTCGTGCGGGCCCTTGGCTCCCATTTGATTGCGATCCCGCCGGAAGGCCATTATAGGTTGGGATGGACGTTGGTGGGACTTGGATCGTGGCAACAAAGGAAGATCAGGCGGCCGATCTTGGCGTGGAGTTTGACGTTCCGAAGCAATTTCGAAGAGGAACACTTCTAAAAAACCAAAAGGCTTCCGTCGATTCCGCCGTGAAGACGATTGAAATGACGGCGCGGGAACTCGGCGCCGCAGATCTCTCCAATACGACGGTCCTGGACATCGGCTGCGGCGTGAAGTTTACGCAGGCTTTCTATGGTCGGCGCGTCCCCGTAAAGCGATAGGGGCTGAAGTAGCTAAGGAAGCCTAAGAAGGGTAACCTTGGCGGATGATCTATAAGAGAAAAAGCCGGTTGACGCCGCGACAGCAGGGGCGGCTGATCGAATATTTTGTAGCGGGTACGACAGCACGTGCCGCCGGCGGATTGACGGGCATTCAGGCGAACACGGCGATCTCGTTTTTTATGCGCTTGCGCCGATTAATAGCCAGCAAACTACCAAGCTATGAACTTGGCGGTGAGGTTGAGGCCGACGAGAGTTACTTTGGCGGTATACGCAAGGGAAAACGAGGCCGGGGCGCTGCCGGAAAAGTTGCTGTCTTTGGCCTGTTAAAGCGGCGCGGCAAGGTTTTTACCGCGATCATCCCGAATGCAAAAACGGAGACGCTGTTACCGATCATTCAGGAAAAAGTTGACCCGGACAGCATTGTTTATACCGACACGTTCAGATCCTATAATGCGCTCGACGTTTCCGACTTTCGTCATCTACGCATCAATCACTCAAAGCTTTTTGCTGATAAGCAAAATCACATCAACGGTATCGAGAATTTTTGGAACCAGGCCAAGCGCCATTTGCGCAAGTTCAACGGCATTAAGCCCGACAATTTCCATTGGTTTTTGAAGGAGTGTGAATGGCGCTTCAATGGAGGCTCTCATCGACAGCTTCTCAAGCAGCTTAAATATTGGTATAAATCAACCAACCACTAACCCTTAGCTACTTCAGCCCCAAACTTATAATTCCTGTTTTCAGGGCATCCCCGATCCGTTCGGATTTCGCGCCCTGAAAAGTGGGAATGGTATACGTCTCATGTTGTTCGCCGCGGTCATCCTCGTAGGTGTACTTGGACTCTCGCAGCACGTCCGCGATTACGGCGTGCATATATGAGCGGCCAAGCCCTGGCATTTCTTCCATGACCGTGCGGTTGGTAATCGTGCCCCCGGCATCGACCCCGTCCAGATCAAGGAAGAGGCGCGCGGATACCGTTTCAGCTTCGTCCGTCTCCTTGACCACGGGCCGGAGCGTTTTCTTTTTCTTATGATGAAACACGGGCGGCGGCGCTTCTGGATCGCTGCGCTGGAAAAGGAGGGCCGCAATTCCCTGCTTCTTGCGAACCTCGACCTTTGTAAGTTCGACTACGTCGTCTCTTTCCAGCACGTTGACCGCAGTTCCGTCTTTTGCGGCCTTCGCCAAAAAATAGAGCGCATCAACAGTGTCATCTTCTTCGACACCGTCACCGAGCGGTAATGGTTCACCTCGCTCACGGCAGGCTTTCAAGACGAGATGGTGACGAACCATAAATCGAGAATTCGGCTTAATAAGCACAGACTCACCCTCAAATCCCCGAATATCCAATCGGGAACCCAAAGATGGCGCAACCGGGGCGCGAAGTAATTCGAGGCTCATAGCTCTGCTTATGTATGAACGAAATGGGAACATTAAACTGATTCGGGGGATAATTTTTGAGGGTGCCGAAAGGACGGCTCATTTCAATTTCGGCCACTGCATTTTCAAAACCGGCCACTAGGGGCCAAAACCAGCCAGTACCGATCAAACCACGCAAGCGCAAATTTCGATCGAGGCAAAGATTCCTGGAACGAAAATCGAAACTTTGCGGATTGAAAGTGTGCTAAGCTATTGTGCTTATTTTCATTATCGGCGCGGAGGATTTTGTGGCGGATCTCAAATTTTGGCCTTCGGGAATTGCCGTCGCCCTATGCTGCGGGCTCGCGGCTGCCTGCACCGCCGGCGCGCAACCATCACAGCCGCCGCCCGTCGCAACCAGCGCAATCACGCTCTCTGTCGTATTTCCGGCGGACGTCACGATCAACCGGGTAGCGGCGACCGGCGGTGAGCAGTTCGTGCCCGAGACCGCGCAGCTCACCCTCACGAACAATTCTTCGTCCGCCGTGGTGCTTCAAAAACCCAATGACTGCCAGTCGCATGTCTGGACGGTCAGCGATGCGGCCGGAAACACCATCGACGACCGCGCAATCTGTCCGATGATCTTCATGCCGGTCCGCCAACCGATCGACGCGCACGGCACCTTCACCGCGACGCAGACCGTGTCGCTTTCCGCTTCCAAGTATGTGAACGACGGACACTACACGTTGAACTATACGTTCTGGGGCATCAAGAGCGCCGCGCCGTTCACGACGCATATCAATCGATAGAAAGAGCGCGAGGACATTTCGGCGATTAGCGGCTAAAGTGGGGGTGAGCAATGCGCATATCGATTTTGATGGGAGCGATTATTCTGGGGCTGGTCGTCGCCTCGCCGAGCGGTGCCGCTGCACCGGTTGCAATTCCCGTTCAAGCGAATTTCGTCGCGGCCAAGACGAGCTTGCCGCAGCCTGTCGCGGCGGGACTCAAATCTTTCGACAACTCCTATCGCGCTCATCGCGAGCGCTTCGTAACCGTCTCGAAATATTCGGAAGCGGCGCGTCGCAACCGGCTGCTCGCGCTGGCCGGCATTCTCGTTTTTGCGTTCCTCACCTTGCCGAAGAACGTGCGCGGCGTGCGCGCATTCTATCGTCAGATGATTGCGACGTCGCCACTGCCCGATTTTCCCGACGGCAGCATCGCAGCCGCCAATGTGCAGCAGGCGCGCGCCGTTCTGTTTTTCTATCTGCTGTTTCTGCTCTATCAGCTCATTGCGTTTCCGCTGACGCTCGGACGAGACAACATCATCCAGTTTTCGGCCGATCTTTTCTTTCAAGCCACGATCCTGCTGGCGCTGGTCTGGACCTTTCACGTCCTGAAGCGCGATCTGCGTGCGCAATGGCGCGACGATCCCGAGCGCCGCGAGAAGATGGACCTGTGGCTCAACGAGAAGCTCGCCGGCATGAACATCCGCTGGCGTGATATCCGATGGCTCGCTCTGGGCGTGTTCGCGGCGGGTTTCGCGCCGGTATCGCTCGCACATCTGCCGGATTGGCTGGACGCGTTTGCCGCGTTGGGCGACCGACTGGCCGGCGCCTGACCTTTCCGCGATTTCACCGGCCCATGACTGCCGCCGCGGAATACGCCATTCTGATAGATAGTATCTGGCCTGCGCTCGTCGCTCGCATAAGATCGCTTCGCCCAAGGAGCAACCTATGCCTGCACCGCTATCGCTGATCGAGAAGATTAAGGCGTTGCCCGATGAACACATCGTCGAAGTCGAGGACTTCGTCGATTTCATCGCGGCGCGCGCGCAAGATCGGTCGCTGACGCGTTCCGCCGCGACGGCTAGCGCGCCGGCATTCGCCAAAATCTGGAACAATCCCGACGACGACGCCTACGATGCCCTTTGAGTTTGGCGATGTTGCGCTAGTGCCATTTCCCTTCACCAGTCAGACAGCCTCCAAGAAGCGACCCGCAATCGTTGTCAGTTCTCGGGCCTACAATGCCGCCAAACCCGATGTTGTGCTCATGGCCGTCACAAGCCAACTACGTCCCATCCCCGGTAGCGGCGAAATCTGGGTTCAGGACTGGAAGGCTGAAGGGTCACTTAAACCGTCCGCCGTCAAACCCGTATTCGCCACCCTTGAGCAATCCCTTGGCAGCCGTAAGCTCGGCACGCTCATACCCGCCGACCGGGAAGCGCTTCGGCATGCTATCGCGCGCACTCTCGGATAATCCGGACGTTCGATCCTCCGGTTCATTCGGTTGAGGCAGACAAAGAACTGCCCGACAAAGCTTCAAAGACGCTGCATTTTCCTCCCCATGACCGCCGCCGCGGAATATGCCATTCTGGCCCAAGGGGTGGCGTCCGCCGGACCGGCGAGGGGCACTTATTCAAGGAGAAGCGGCGCGACAGGCGCCGATTGTCGATGCGGGGATCTGGCGCAGCAGCGATTGCGATGTGCGGGCTTTTGCTCGCCGGTTGCGCGAGCACATCCGCGGAGTCGATTGCGGCCAACGATCCGCTCGAACCGATAAATCGCGTGATGTTCGGATTCGACGAGAAGGTCGACCATTATGTCGAATTGCCCGTCGCCGGCTTCTATATCTTCTGGTTGCCGAAGCCGTTGCGCAACGGCCTCAACAATCTGCTCGGCAATCTCGACATGCCGATCGTGTTCACGAACGACATCCTGCAGGGGCAGCCCCTGCGTGCCGGCGAGGCGCTCGGCCGTTTCACCGTGAACACAACGGTGGGGATTGGCGGCTTGTTCGATGTCGCGTCGCTCCATGGGCTACCCGCTCACCATTCCGATTTCGGCCAGACATTGAGCGTCTATGGCGTGGGCGAAGGGCCGTTTCTCGTGCTGCCGATCGTTGGCCCGGATCCGCCGCGCGATCTGGCAGGCGACATGTTCGATCTCGCGATCGATCCACTCACCTATCTGCCGACCGGCGCGCCGTTCTATATGCGCGCAGGCGTGACGGTAGGCGTGCGCGTCGCCAGCCCGTTCGAAACCAATGCCCGCAATGTCGTGCTGCGCCAGGAATTGGAGCGCAGTTCGCTTGACCCTTATGTAACCATGCGCAGCGTCTATCGCCAGATTCGCGCCGCGCAGATCGCGGGCGGCGTGCCGCCCGACGAGGATGCATCGGGGGAATAATTCGTTCTCATGTCACACGCGCATCTGCGCCAGAATGTAGAAGAACCATTCTTGGACGATCCTGTCGCTGCCCCACAGCTGATAGGCCAGGAGCTGCCGGATTCGCCCGCGCGCCCGGTCACGTCGATCAAGTCGGCCATCGGCGACCTTTTGCCCGCAGCGCTGGAAAGCGCCGCCGCCACCCTTTACTACTCGTTATAATCGCATAACTGCGCACGCCCTGGGGAACCCGACAAGTGATCAAAATCAAAGTACTGGCTGTCATCGCGCTGCTCGCAGCGAGCATCGCATCGTCCGCCGAGGCCGATTCCGTCTTCGCAAAGCACGATATGGTGGCAGCGGCCAATCCCTATGCCGCCAAGGCCGGACTCGAAATGCTCCACGCGGGCGGCTCGGCAGTGGACGCGGCCATCGCGGCGCAGATGGTGCTCACCCTGGTCGAGCCGGAATCCTCAGGCATCGGGGGCGGCGCGTTTCTGGTGCTGTACGATCCCGCGACAAAAAAGGTGACCACCTTCGACGGCAGGGAGACCGCGCCTGCGTCCGCGGCGTCGGACATGTTCCTGGGTCCGGACGGGAAGCCGCGTCCGAAATCGCAAGTGATCCCGGGCGGACTTTCGGTGGGGGTGCCCGGCATCGTGGCGATGCTCGAAATGGCGCACAAGAAATACGGCCGCCTGCCCTGGGCGAAGCTGTTCGCGCCGGCAATCAAGCTCGCCGCAGACGGCTTTCCCGTCGGCCACAAGCTTGCCGAGACCATCGCTTCGGAAAAAGACGCGGCGCAAATGCCCGACATCAAAAACTATTTTTACAATTCCGACAGAACGCCCCTGCGCGAAGGCGAAATTCTCAAGGACCCAGCTCTCGCCGACTCGTTGCGCGCGATCGCGGCGCATGGCTCGAAGGCGTTTTATTACGGGGCGATCGCCGCGGCGATCGTCAACGCTGTGCAGCACGCACCCGTCAATCCCGGCGGCATGACACTGGCCGATCTCGCGGATTACCGCGCCATCGAGCGCGCGCCCGTTTGCGGCTCCTATCGGGGAAATCGCATCTGTTCGATGGGGCCGCCGAGTTCTGGCGGCGTTGCGATCCTGCAGATTCTCGAAATGCTGGAGCGTTTTCCGTCTTCCGACCTTCAACCCGAGACGCTCGGCTTCGTGCAGCTGTTCGCGGAGGCAAATCGGCTCGCATTTGCGGATCGCGCGAAATATCTGGGCGATCCGGGCTTCGTTCGGGTTCCGGTCCAGGGATTGCTCGATCGGCATTATCTCGTGGGCCGCGCGCAACTCATCGATCCCACGCATGACATGGGTATAGCTACGGCGGGAATGCTCCCCAATCTTCCGTTCGACTACGCGCCCCAGCGTACGCCGCAGCGCCACGGCACCAGCCATTTGTCCGTCGTCGACCCGCGCGGCGAAGTGGTCAGCATGACGACGACGATCGAATCCGGCTTCGGCGCGATGGTGATGGCGAAGGGCTTCCTCCTCAACAACGAGCTGACGGATTTCTCGCTGGAGCCCATGATCGACGGCAAGCCGGTCGCGGACGCGCCGGAACCGGGCAAGCGTCCCATGAGCGCAATGGCGCCGGCCATCGTGTTCGGGCCCGACGGAAAGTTCTGGATCGCGGCCGGCTCGCCCGGCGGTCCCGTGATCATCTCCTACGTCGCCGAAGAACTCAGCGGAATGATCGACGGCAAGCTCGATCCGCAAGCGGCCTGCGCGCTGCCGCATGTGTTCAATCCCAACTCCGCCACCTACCTCGAACAGGGCACGAGCCTCGAAGCGCTCGCGCCGCAACTGAAGACCATGGGGCATCAGGTTCTGATCAGGCCGTTGAGCAGCGGGTCGCAGATCATCGAGCGCACACGAGACGGCTATCTCGGCGGCGCCGACCCCCGCCGCGACGGTATTGCGATCGGGGATTAGTTCGCGCGGCCGGCCGGTGCGCGCCGTTCGTCGAGCTGGCTGATGATCATGATCTTCTGCCAGATTTTGCGGCCGAGATTCGAGGTCAGGTCTTCCAAATCGTTGACCGCTTCGATGATCGTCTCGTCTTGCGTGCGCGCGGCATAGAGCGCAGCAAGCTTGGCGATGAGCGCCAGCATTTCCGAGCAATAATCGAGATAGCGCGACAATTCGAACTCGTTCATCGCGCGTACGGGCGACGACGACGTCGCCGCGCCTCCGCCCAGAACGATGGTCGGATCCTTGGTGAGCTGGTGCATGTCGACAATATGGGCGTAGGAGCGCAGCTCGTAGAGCGCGCGAAGAATTCGCCGGCGCTTCAGCCGCTGCTCGAGAGTCAGCATGAACCACAACCCACCGAATGCGAGGACCAACAAATTGACCGTCGCATCGAGCGCCTGCGACATGCCGAGAATGTCGGCGCTCCTGCGGATGGCGGACCAGTCGATCCGGTTCGCGAGCACGATTTGAAAAATAAGGGCCAGAACGGCGACCGACACGCCGAGTACGCGAAGCGCGATATAAGGTTGTGCCAGCTCGTCGGCCCGCGCGGCCGTCGCGCGCCCCGTCACGACCAATTTGCCGCACAGCCTCGCCAGCCCCGACTGGGGGAACCGCTCTGACACGCGCACGCGCAATTTCTCGAGAGTCTCGACGATCAACGAGGCGTCGAGTACGAGCACGTTCGGCGAAGGGAGCGCAGCCATGCAACACAGTATATCAAACGCGCGCAGCGATGGCACAGCCCTTCAATTCACTAACGGTTTCGGACGGTTGCGCGGCTCGCGGCGTGCGGCCACCAGTTCTTCGAGGGCTTCCTGGAGGCGCAGCAGCACGCCGGACGGATGGCAAGCCGTTGCGGCGCGGACCGCTTCGGCCATCGAGCAGCCTTCGCCGCAGAATTTCTCCACGATGATCCAGTCGCGCGACTTGAGCCGCGAACGGTAATGATCGAGCCGCCGGATCGCGTCCACCTGCGATTGCGTGAACGGCATGCTCAGCGATCCGCCGCCGCCGACATTCATGGTGGTGCTGTCGCGGCCGCTGACTCCGCGCAATTCGTAGAGCCGGCGCAGTTCTTCGCCTGCGGCGAATTGCTCGTCGCCGATTTTTCCGCGCGCATGCGCGAGCGTGAGCGGATGTTCGCCGATATTACGCAGGCGCTTCTCGCCTCCGGTCTTGGCCGAAACGAATTCCTCGACGAATACGGCGCCCGGGCCTGCTTTCGGCCTGTAGCGCGCCTCGCGCGACGGTGCGCCGTCGTTCGCATCGCGCAATTTGCGTTTTCTCGTCTTTCGGCTCATGGCGACTTTCCCGTGGTCTTCACCCTTTGCAGCGGCTCGCCGCAATGCGGGCACTTGTCCGCTAAAATCGAAATTCCGCGCGCGATGGCGGGACTGCGATGGATGGCGCGGCGCTTTTCGAGGCCTTTGAGCAGACGAAACACCGAGCTCTTGGAGGTCAGCGCGAGTGCGACGCGCAAATCGTCGATGCTCGGCATGACGCCGTTCGCGGCGCGATAGGACGCGATAGCGTCGAGGCAGGCGCGCTGGTTTTTGGTGAGCGAGATCGTCATGCGACAACACCCGCCGACCACGAAATCAGCGCGATGCTGGCCGCGAGCGCCGTGATCGCAATCAGCCACGCCGCGCGCCGCGCGCCGTGGAATGACGGCACCCGCGGCATCGAAATTGCCGACACCGACACGCAAAACCCCGCAACCCCAAGAATGGTGGCCAGCACCACGCCGGCCGTTTCGAGACTGCTCATGAGCTGCCTTTCTGTACATATTTTGTTCTCATTGACAGCAATATGCCCATCACGGTATTAATGTCAACTGTAATGGTTCTAATTAAACCAGAATCGGATAGGTCTCCATGAACAATCTTTCGAAACTCCGCCATGAGCGCGGCATGTCCCAGCAGGCTCTGGCCGAAAAACTGGGCACCACGGCCGTTTCGATCGGGCGCTACGAGCGCGAAGATCAGCGCCTGAGCCTCCCCTTGCTCCGGCGACTGGCGAAAATCTTCGATGTCGGAATCACCGAAATCGCGGGCGACGCGTGGCAAAGCCCCGATCATTTTTCCGTCCCGATGTTCGACTTGCGCGCCGCGGCCGGCGCAGGCGCGCTCGCCGCCGAAGCCGCGCCGAGCGGACATCTTCTGTTCCAGGAGCAATGGCTCAAGAAGAAATCGGGCAATGTGAGCGCGTTGTTCGTGCTCGAAGTATCCGGCGATTCGATGTGGGAAACGCTGCATGACGGCGACCACGCGCTGATCGATCCGTCGCAGAACAATCCGCGGCGCGAGGGCCTTTACGTGATCCGCATCGACGACATGCTGCAGGTCAAGCGCATCTCGATGCATCCGGTGAAAAAGGTTCTCACCGTGAAATCGGACAATCCCGCCTACCCCACCTATGACAACATCAAGCCCCAGGATATCGCGATGGTGGGTCGCGTAATCTGGATCGGGCGGAATATGGGGTGATCCTCCGCAGGTGAAAGGCCGGCGCATGGCGGACCCGCGAAAAATTGTCGAAACACGCTGTTGCATTGCCGGCGGTGGCCCCGCGGGCATCATGCTGGGTTATCTGCTCGCGCGCTCGGGCATCGATGTCGTCGTGCTGGAAAAGTGGAAGGACTTCTTTCGCGATTTCCGCGGCGACACCGTGCATCCCTCCACCTTGCAGGTTTTGTATGAGCTGGGCCTGCTCGATCGCTTTCTCGCGCTGCCGCACGATGAAGCGCGCGAACTTTCGGGCGAAATCGGCGGCAAAAACGTCGTCCTGGCGGATTTCACGCATCTCCCCACCCACTGCAAGTTCATTGCGCTCGTGCCCCAGTGGGATTTCCTCAACTTCCTTTCGGATGAGGCGAAGGCGTTCACCGGCTTCCATCTGATGCTCGCAACGGAAGCGACCGGCCTCATTGTAGAACAAGGTCGCGTGTGCGGCGTCGAGGCAAAGGGTCCGGACGGCGAAATCGCGATTCTGTCCGAACTGACGATCGGCGCCGACGGCCGGCATTCCACCATTCGCGACAAGAGCGGCCTCGAAGGCCGATCCTTCGGTGCGCCCATGGATGTGCTGTGGTTCCGGCTTTCTCGGAAGGACGGCGACGTCTCGAACCCTCTGGGCAAGATGGAGCGCGGACGCGTGATCATCATGATTGCGCGCGGGACCTATTGGCAATGCGCCTGGCTGATCCGCAAAGGCGCCTTCGACGAGATTCGCGCACGTGGGCTCGATGCGTTTCGCGCCGACATCGCCATGATCGCACCCGAGCTTCGCGACCGGCTCGGCGAGCTCCAATCCTTCGACGATTTGAAGCTGCTGACGGTCGCCGTCGACCGGCTCACGCGCTGGCAACGGCGCGGGCTTTTGTGCATCGGCGATGCAGCGCATGCGATGTCCCCGATCGGAGGCGTCGGAATCAATCTCGCAATCCAGGATGCGGTGGCAGCGGCCAATATTCTCGTGCCCGCGTTCCGCGCGGGCACGCCGGGATATGACGATCTGCGCGCGGTGCAGAAACGAAGGGACTTCCCCACGCGCGCGACGCAATGGGCACAGGTGCTGATCCAGAATCGTATCATCGAACGCATTCTCGGGCGCGATGTCCATTTCGTCTTGCCTTGGCCGCTGCGTCTGTTTCGAATTTTTCCCCGGCTCAGACGCATTCCCGCGCGCCTTGTGGGCATCGGTGTGCGGCCCGAGCATCCCCGCATGTTCGCCACGGAGACGCGTCCATGAACACGACCTACAATCGCATTGCGGGACAGGGGCTGGAGCGCATCTCGGCGCTGAGCGACGGACTTTTCTCCATCGCGATGACGCTGCTGGTGTTCGACATCCGCGTGCCCGCGCTCGCGGTCGTTCATAACGAGCAGGATCTGATCGCGGCGCTCGCGGCCCTCGGTCCCCGTTTTCTGATGTACCTGATGAGTTTTCTCACTTTGGGCATCTTCTGGGTCGGCTCCCAGACCCAGATCAGCTATTTCGCCCGCAGCGACCGCAATCTCGCCTGGATCCACATCCTGTTCCTCGCCGCGATTGCGATCATGCCGTTCTCCACCTCTCTGCTCGCGGAATTCATCACGTTTCGTACCGCGCTTCTGATCTATTGGGGCAACATTCTTCTCATCGGCATCGTGATCTACTGGAGTTGGATCTACGCGGAGCGCGCGGGATTGCTCAAAAAGGAAGCGACGGAAGCGGTCTCCAAAGCCGTAATCCGCCGCATCTACATAGGCCAGGCGCTTTACGCGCTGGGCGCGGCGCTGTGCATCTTCAACACCTATTGGAGCATCGGGTTCATCGTTCTGGTGCAACTCAACTACGCCATCGCACCGCGGATCGGCTTTCTGGAGAGGCTGTAGGACGGGCGCGCCGTCGACCTTATCCCATCCGGCACTTCCGGGGCTCTTGGCCGTTCTATCGACATAATCCGCGTGGTAGAATGCCCGTGGCCGTGGGTGGGAGAACAACGATGAGTTGGATGTATTGGTTGGCGGCGCCTTTGGCAGTCGGCGTGCTCGGCGTGCTCGTGCTCCTGACGGGCTTCGGTCACTTGTTCGGCGGCCGGGTGGGCCGGGCAACAGGCCATTTGGTCGGCGGAGCGCCGATGGCGGTCGTGGGTCTGGCCGCGGGCCTCCTCGGGCTCAACACGCAAACCTATTCGCGCCTCAGCCACGAAGGCCCCGTCGCGGAAGTAACGGTCCAGTCGCTAGATCCCGCAAATTCCCGCTATCTCGTGAGCGTCCATCGGCTCGACGGTTCGAACGCCACGCCTCCCTGCATGATCCAGGGCGACGAATGGGTGCTGAGCGGACGCGTACAAAAATGGAAACCCTGGGCCAATGTGATCGGACTCGATGCCACCTATTCGCTGGATCAATTGTCGAACATGTATTCCAATGCCGCGCGCGCGAACGGCAAACCGATTACCTCCTGCGATCTCAGCGGACCGCCGCCGGCGATCAACCGATATGTTCCGGATGATTGGCTGGCGTGGCTCGCCGGTCAGTCCTACACGGTCGACCGTCGCTTCGGGTCCGCCAATTACATGCCGCTCGCGGACGGCGCCACCTACAAGGTCGTGATTACGCAATCTGGGTTCAATGCCGAACCCGACAACGATGCGGCGCGCACTGCGAACGAGAAGCGAGGGTAAGCCCCAAACTTCAGATACCAATCGCGGGGGCATCGGCATCGGCCTCTCGATCTGCCGCGACATCGTGGAATCTCATGGCGGCAAACTGCCGAGGCAGCCGAATAAACCGTCCGGAACGATATTTTCGTTCACGCTTCCCGTGGAATTGCAAACCGGCAAGACGGCCTGACTTGCGCGCAAGCCATAAGTAGTTTTCCTAAGTGCGATTGCGAGCTACCGCCGCGTCGGCCCGTGATGCACATTCGCGCGAGAAGTGGCGCGCGGAACGGAACTTTCATGCCCGATGGGTGCGTTGAGAAGATCGCGGACATTCGCTCGCTCGCAGATTTTTTCCGGGGCATCGGCGAATCCACGGAACTCCAGGACTACCGAATCAAGATGTTCGAAACGGCGGCTCGCCTGATAGAGGCCGCCGAAACGTTAGCGGGCGGAGCGGCGGATCGGCCCACGGGCTGACCGCCGTGTCCGGGCCGCTCGCCGCGAAAAGCCGTCTCGGGGGCCGGCCTTTTTTGTTTACCGAAATGCAGGACTCGCGGATCACTCAATCACCCCTGCTCCCGCTCCGTGATTTCCTCGATCATTTCCTTGCCTTCGGGGCTGTGCAGCCATGATTCCGCTTTCTCCTGCGTGGGGAATTGCAGGGGAACGCGGTGCGGGCGCACCCGATCGGGAACGGGAATCAGAACTTCGAACGTGCCTTCGAACCGCATGTCCTTGGTGGGTGCGGCGAAGGGACCGGGCAATGCCTTGTTCTTTTTCATCGGACTGGCCTTTCTGTCCAAACTTACGCCGCGCGACGCGATTGACCGCCGCGGCGGCGATTGCGGGCGCGATTGTGCTGGTTGTGCGGGCGATTTTCGTGACGGGCCGGCGCCGCGTCGGACTTCTCGTCCGAAGAGCGGCGAACGCCGCCGATCACCGTCAGCTCCTGCTTCACCAGGCGTTCGATCGCCTTGAGCGAGCCGCGCTCCGCAGGATCGCAGAACGCGATCGCCACGCCGCCCGCGCCGGCACGCGCCGTGCGGCCGATACGGTGGACATAGCTTTCGGCCACATCCGGCAACTCGAAATTGATCACATGACTGATGCCGTCGACATCGATTCCGCGCGCGGCGATATCCGTCGCCACCAGCACGCGCGATTGCCCGTTGCGGAAGCTTTCGAGCGCCCGCTGGCGCGCATTCTGCGATTTGTTGCCATGAATGGCCTCGACGGCATGGCCGTTCTTTTCGAGCTGGTCGGCCACCTTGTTGGCGCCATGCTTGGTGCGGGTGAACACGATCACGCGCGACATGGCGGGATCCCGCAGCAGATCCTGCAGCAAAGCCCGCTTGTCCTTCGCTTCCACGAAATAGACGCGCTGGTCGATATTATCGGCAGCAATCGTCTTTGGCGAAATATCGACGCGAACGGGCTCGCGCAGGATTTCGCCCACGAGATGCACCACATCGCCCGGCATAGTGGCCGAGAACAGCATCGAATGACGCTTGGCCGGCAGATGACCGACGATGCGTCGCACGTCGCGGATGAATCCCATGTCGAACATGCGGTCGGCCTCGTCGACGACCAGCGTCGTCACCGCGCCGAGCCGCACGAATTTCTGATTGATCAGATCGAGCAGCCGGCCCGGCGTGGCGACGAGCACGTCGACACCGGAGCGCATCGCCGCCACCTGGCGGCTCTGATTGATACCGCCCAGAATGACGGCGTGGCGCAGTTTCAGATTGCGGCCATAGGACTGCAGGCTCTCGTGGATCTGGATCGCGAGTTCGCGCGTGGGCGCGAGGATCAGCGCGCGCACGCCATGCGGTGCGACCGGCGTTTTATCGGCTGCGAGCCGCTGCAGCAGCGGCAGGCCGAAAGCGGCCGTCTTGCCGGTGCCCGTCTGGGCAAGGCCCAGCACATCGCGGCCGGCGAGCAGCAGCGGAATCGTCTGTTCCTGGATGGGGGTAGGATGGGTGTAGTTCTCGGTGGCGAGCGCGCGCAAAAGCGGCTCGGCGACGCCGAGGCTGGCAAAAGTCATATTGGTCACGTGTATTCCTTAAAGCACCAGTCCGGCGCGCAAAATGCGCGCGCGTGTGGCGGCAAGTTGCCGTCTTCCACGCACATCTGGAGCGAACGGTATGTTGAAATCGTGCCTCGCCGTGACAGGCGCCAGTTGAACGGCAGCCGTCGTGCGACTGCGAGGATCACGGCGTATACGCCCCAATTGGTTACCAAGTCAACCCATGGGGATTGGGGGCACTGTTACAGTTTGAAATTCAGAAGCCAGTGGGGACCGAAAACAAGGCGATGCGCCGACCGTTGATGACGCGGGTGTATAGCAAAGTGCCTGGGAATTTGCGGCGATGTCCCTTGGTCGCGGTTATCACGTACCCCTTACCCCGAGTCATCCGCTTGCCTTTTGGTATTACCTTTCTTCTCGCTACCATTTACCTCTCCCGCAACCTGCTTGGCCATGCGATACTACGCCCATGCCCAAGGGACCCCAAGGCCAGAAACGCCCCGCCGATGTCATCGGCAACGCCGTCCATGTCATGCGGATCGCGACGGGGGAGATTGAAGACACCAAGCGCGACGTCGGAACCGAGGCGAACCGAAAAGGCGGCCTCAAGGGCGGGAAGGCGCGGGCAAAAGCACTCTCGCCCAAGCGCCGCAAGGCTATTGCTAAGAAAGCTGCAATGGCTCGCTGGACTCCTCGCTAACCACTTTCTAACCTCGCCGGGATTTTATCCCGGGCGTGGAATTGACTTATAAGTCAATTGACACCATATTAACAGAGCTTAAAAACCCGAACAGCCCCGGTGGTCCAAGGCTTGTTCCCATGCTGCCACTTGTCGCCGATCCAGATCATTCGGATATCAGAGAAATGCTGATGCCGCCCGCTTTGCTAGCCGAACTTTCAAAAAACGACCCGAAAAAGACACTCGAATTCAATGCGAATGTGCGCGCATTTTTGTTGAGGTTCGTGCTGGGGAAAATTGTTGATAACGATACCTATATGAAAAGTTGGCGGGCTGATGTTTTTGAACTTCGAGTTCAACTGAAAAAGAAAAAAGAATCGCTGAGAATTTTTGGTGGGTTTGCACAGCCGGACACGTTTGTGGCCCTTCGCTCCAAGCCGCGCTCGTTTTTTGGTGATAAGAGCGATCCGGCTTGGGACACGATAATCAATGAGACGATAGCCCGGTGGGATGCATTGCTGCCTGGATATCACCGAGTGATAGCGAGGCCGTTCTCTAACTGTGTCACGAGCAAATTTTTCGACGTTTATGACGGGGGGCATGAATGAACGTGATGCTACAGTCGGTAATACCGTCCGATGTGCTTGCCGAACAATACTATACCGTGCTGCAAGACCTGCTGGGTCAAATCCAAGATCGGTTTCGCAACACTCCGGGCCTCACGCAGAAAGAGCTTGCGCATCGGATTGGTAAGCAACCGGCGGTAGTTTCTCGCTGTTTAACTGGGCAAGAAAATATGACCATCAGGACAATGCATGAATTGGCGCGCGGAATGGATTGTAGGCTGGACCTTGCCCTCACGCCGTTAATCACTATTCCTCCAGCAAATCGACAAATCTCAGAGCGGTTGCCGCTGCACGACGAACAGGTTCCGGGCATGGTGACGCTGCGCCCCAAAACTTCTACCGCAGCCAGTTCGTCATCTTCTTTAGTAATTCAAATTCCAGTTTCGGGCGGTATTCGGGCTCCAGCATGACGAAAAAATTCGAAGCCAGGTCCATAATTATCTGTGATGACGTTCGGGCAGAAGCTGGCGGCAAACAGATGATTTTTGGTCTTTATGACGAAGAGATTCTTGTCCAGTCATTTCCAGTCGTGCTTCCGAAGTTGTGTTTCCGGATCAGTACGCGAGTATATGGATCGGACCCCAAGACGATCTCATTTAAGATTCACGGAAAGGATGGGCAAGAGATTGTGAATTTTAGCGGTCCGCATGCACCAGACCCAAAACAATCAATCATCGGTGGATACCGGCGATATGGATCACTATTCGCAGTTCAGCCGTGCGTGTTTACAGCCCCGGGCACATTTACAATTTCTATGGGGATGGATGGGCCACCACGAAAAGTTGGTGAATTTTACGTGGTTTTGCCCAGAAACGCAGAGGAAAGGAGTCGCCTCACCAAAATGGCATAATGCTTGACGCTCAAGCAGAAAGATCACATTCTCCGGGCATGAACAAATTGCCTGCCGAGAAGCGCCGCCAAATCCTCCATCTGATGGTCGAGGGGAATTCCATCCGTGGCATAGCCCGGCTGGTGGACGTGTCGCCCGTGACGGTCCTGCGCTATCTCGAAAAGGCTGGCGCGGCCTGCGCCGAATTCCATGACAAAAACGTCCGCAATGTGAAGGCCAAGCGCGTCGAGTGTGACGAAATCTGGTCGTTCAACTATTGCAAGCGCGCGACGCTCCCGACCGCCAAGGCGGCTCCGGCCGATGCAGGCGACGCGTGGACGTGGACCGCTTTGGACCGCGACTCCAAGCTGATCATTTCGTATCTGATCGGTGGGCGTGACGCGGGCTATGCGACCGAGTTCATGCAGGATGTGGCGGACCGCGTTGCTTCTCGCATCCAGCTAACGACCGATGGTCATAGGCCCTATCTCGACGCCGTGGACGGCGCTTTCGGTCTCGACGTGGATTACGCGATGCTGATCAAGACCTACGGCGAAACGCCCGATTTGGGCGGGCCAGAGCGCAAATATTCTCCCGGCGTTTGCACCGGCATCGTGGGAAAGAAAATCCAAGGCCGTCCCGACGCGCGCTATGTCAGCACGTCATTCGTGGAGAAGCACAACCAGTCCATGCGGCAGCACATGCGCCGATTCACGAGGCTGACCGCCGCGCACTCGAAAAAGCTGGTCAATCATATCCACATGGTTTCGCTCTACACCGTTTGGTACAACTACGCCCGCATCAATTCTGCGGTTCGGATGGCTCCGGCAATGGCGGCGGGTATCTCAAAGACCCTTTGGGAAGTGTCCGATATCGTCCGTATGATCGAAGCCTACGAAAATGCAGAAGAATTCAAACTGTAACAGTGCCGGATTGGGACTGTCTCAGTTTGAAGTTCCTGGGCCGCATAGTGGCCCGGGTACCCTCAGCCTTGAATAGTCGGCTGGTGACAAGCCCAGTCGCTTACGGAAGCGACTTTGCAATTTTCGGAGACGTGCGGATTTGTATTCACTGCACATGATCCCACTCCAAACATCCCCCGTCGACCGATTGACCGCATAGGTACCAAACACCGCCGACCCGTCCGGGTCGGCGTCATCGAGAGCTTGGTAGAAGTCAAGAGCCGGATCCCATTCGTCCGGGCCGCTCGGGTCTAAGCCAAATTTTGGCAACTGTAGCGCGCGTGGTGAATCAACCAAGACTGCTGCGTAGACCAACTCCTCCTCTTCGAACTGCGTAAGCGTCGGTTGGGCAGCAAATATGGGTGACGGGAGCAAGAAGACGGCCGTCAGAAACGCAAAGCATCTAGTGCGCGTTAGTTGCACGATGGTTGGCCTAATCGATTGGCGGCTATCATATGGCCGCGCCAATAGGCCCTCAAGGCCGGAAACGCCCCGTCGCATCGGCAACGCCGTTCCCGTTATGCGGATCGGATGGGGAGATGACTGAGATTCTCAAGTCAAAGTGCCTGCCGCCGGCTCGATTTAGAATTCGAAACCCCTCGCGGCGATCTACTTCATTCCCGACGAATTCGTTCGCATTCACACGACGCTCAACGTGACGCCGGCCATGGCGGCGAATGTCGTCGCCAAGCTCCCGGCAATGTCCGATATGACGTCGGCGCTGGCGGATCGGGAGGCGACGGCGTAATCTCGCTCGCGCCGATTCATTCGATGCAGCGGAGGATCATATGTCCCGACTCACGGTTTTTCTGGCGCGGCTTATCGGCCTTTCCACCATCCTGATCGTGGTCGGCGTCCTCTTGCGGGGGAGCGCGATTGTCGAAGGCACGGCTGCCGACGGGCCGGTGATGCTGGCCTACGCCATCATCAGCCTCGCATTGGGCATCGCGATGATACTCGGCCACAATGTCTGGTCCGGCGGCGTGTTGCCGGTGGTCGTGACCCTGGTCGGATGGTTGATCTTCGCGAAAGGCTTGACGCTCCTGCTTCTTGCGCCGGACGGACTGTCGCGGCTGTTCGCGCAGATGCATTATGGCGCCAATTATTATTTCTATCTCGCGCCCGCCTTCGTGATTGGCCTTTATCTCACTTGGGGCGGCTTCACGACGCCGATTCAGCGCGCGCCATAAATTTCAGACTGCGCTGCGACCGGCGTCTTGGATGCCTTGCGGATTCCGTGGCGGGCGTATTAGCCTCCGCAATGCAACACACGAGAAAATCGAGATGCAGGTTCAACCGGTTCCCGTCATTGCGCGCCGAATGGCCGTTCTTTTGTGCACTGTAGTCGCCATCGACGCTGCGGTCGCCCTTCTCGCCCCGCATCCCGCGATGTGGTGCGCGATGATTCCGGGGCTTATTACGCTTCTGACACCGGCCGCGATCTTCTTCCCTCGCAGGAACCGCGCCAACTGAACGCCGGCTGTTGCGGTTTGCGTTCCGAGATTGCGATCAACTGTGGCCTGACTTCGCCATGATATCGCAGACCGGCTTGTTGTCGGCGTAGACGCGCCAGTCCTTCACCTACCCATTCACCCCAACCGCTTGGCGCATTTTTGCCTTTCAATTCGCCGGCGGATTGGCGAGGAGATAGGGCAGCCCGCCGTTGATCGATGCGTTTTCTCTCCATAACGTTTTGGCGAACCCATGCGGAAGCCCAGCCTGAAACTGGGTTGCGCTGAGGCCGGTGGCGACGACAGTGCCCGATGGATTTCCCAGGCTGATCGTGTTGGCGCTGGTCGAGGTGTCCCAATAGTCCGCGCTGAAACTGCCGCCGTCATAAATAATTCCGATGAGCCCCCCGGCATAGGCTCCGCTTCCGCCGGCGGCGGTACCGGTGGAATAGGAATCCTGCACTGTGCTCTCGAAACCATACCCCAGAAGACCGCCTGCCGAGCCCGCCGGCTGGCAGCAGCTTCCATTGTTGGTCGTTGCGTTTCCCGTCGCGTAGGAATTCGAGATCGAACCCTCGCCGATCGAGCCGACAAGGCCGCCCGCCCATCCGCTGGCGGTCGTCACCGCACCTGTCGCGAACGACGTTTGGATCGCGCCGCCTGCGCATTCATAGCCGACGAGACCGCCCGCCATTCCCGATGTGGTGATGTTCACCGTCGCGCTCGACTGCGATGTATAGATATTCTGGCCGCATGCACCTCCGGTAACGCCTCCGACTTCCCCGTTGTCCGCTTGCACGGATCCGGACGTGACAATCCCGGAGATGGCTCCCTCCAGATTGCCGGTCAGAATCCCCACTTCCGAGCCTTGGATCGCAACGACATTCGCGTCGAGAATCTTGAGGTCGTTGACGCGCCCGGCATCGATAAACGCGAAGAAGCCGACGAACTCGTCGGTCTTATCGCGAATGCGAACATGCAATATGGCGTTTCCGAGGCCTTCGAAAGTCCCCGAAAATGTCGTCGGTATCGGCGACGCGGTGTAAACGGGATCGCTTTTCGCATTATAAGGCGCAGCGAGAGCGTAGTTGCCGGACGAATTCGCTGCGATGTCGGATGCCATACCTGCAATCGTGTTTTCGAGCTTGTAGGTGGCGCCGTCGATCGAAAGCGCATTTGTCAGCCCGAGAAAGCCGATGCTGCCTTTGCCCGGGAACGACAGTGCGCCGCCCGTTCCACCGTCATTGGTGAGAATCGTGACGCCGCCCGCCCCGCTCACCGAAACCGGATAATCGATCGTGAGCGATCGATAGGCGTCCAAAGTCAGCGTGTTCCCACTTGCCCATGTCAGCGATGCGTCGAATATAATATCGGACGCTTCGGCGCCGCCGGTGGATATTGTGATATTGCCGGAAGCCAGAAGAGTCTCCAATAGGCTCACATTCAGAACGGCCTTTGCGGCGGTCGGCGCGCAGACGCCGGCGGAACAAGACATGTTGGAGGTGGGCTGCTTGGAGACGACCACGGCCGCCCGCGCGGGCGCCGCAATGAAAAGCGCCGACGCGCCGGCCAGAATTGCCAAATGTCCACGCATGTTCACCCCTTCTCTGCCTTAGTGCCATTGTAGCAGAAACGGGCGGATGACGCGAAACTCTGCGGTGTCGTCTTTATCAAATCGAAGCCGGAATTTCTAGAATACGAATTAAGCTGCACCTAGATACAGGCAAAACGGGACAACGGCGCTCTTTTGAGCGGTTCGCTCTGATAGAGCACGAAAATATCAACTCTATGATCGTAATCGCCGCCTCTGTCGTCGCTTCCATCACTGGCGGCGGTCTTTGGCCATGATTTCGTAGACGGGCTTGTTGTCGGCGTAGACGCGCCACTCGTTCACCAACCCGTTTGCCACAACGGCGAGCCACGCAGCAGGCGTGCGCCATTTGTTTTCGGGCGGCAGTTTGCCGTTGGCCGCGATCGTGCCGCCGGCCGCGCCGAACACCGCGACGGAAGTTCCATCTGCAAATATCGCCTCATGCGTCACGCGATAGTCCGGACAAAATACGAAGTAGCCCTGCCAGCCGGCCTTCATTTGCTCGCGGCCCCGCACCGCATTGCCCAGCGAATCGACGAACACGTGATCGTCGCTCATCAACCCGGCGAGCTTGCCTGCGTCGTGAGCGTTGATGGCGTCCATGAATTGAAGGGTGATCTCAATGGGGCTCACTTAGCACTCCCACAAACATCGCTCGTTCGGATAGTGGCGGCGAGGCGGGGACGGCCGCTACTTCTTCCTGTTCTTCCGCGCCGCGTAGCGCGCGTCGCGGGCGGCTTTGCGTTCGATTTCGAGTGCGGCTTCGCGCAGTTTGCGTTCGGCGGCTTCGGCTTCGCGGCGCACCGCTTCGAGCTTCTCGGCTTCGAGGCGCGCCGCTTCGTCCCTGATGCGCTGTTCGGCATCGCGCAATTTGGCCGCGAGCTTTTCCTTCTCGCGCTCGGCGGCGCGAATCTCGCGCGCTTCCGCGACCTTACGCCGCTCTTCCTGGCGCGCGGCAAAACCGGGGTCGTTGGCGGGCGATTTCGCGCGTGCCCGCTCGAGCTGCGCCTGCTTCGCCTTGGCCGCTTCGCTCATCCGGTCGGCAAGACTCTTTTCCTTGAAACCTTTCATGTCGGCGATCTGTCCGTTTCCTGTGTCAGCTCGCCCGTTTCAAAGCCGAGAATGGCCGGAATGTCCAGTCCCGCCACCGTCATGCCCCGGGTTTCCCCGCTTTTCGCCTGGCCGCCTGGATGGCGTTTTCGAGCGCGCCGAGGAAGCGGGAACGGTCGGCCCTGGTGAAATTCGCGTTGTAGGTCTGCGATCCCGTGGCTTCCCGCAAATGGCGATTGAGGTCGCGCATACCCAGCGCCATGCCGATGCCTTCGGGCGTGAACGGCTTGCCGGTCGGTCCCAGAACGATCGCCTCCTTCTTGAGGCAGCGCGAGGCGAGAGGGATGTCGGCAGTGATTGCGATGTCGCCTGCGCCGATGCGCTCCGCGATCCAGTCGTCCGCCGCGTCCGCGCCCTGCTCGACGACAACATGCCTGACGAGCGGATGCGCGCTCGGCTTGAGGCCGCCATTGCTCACAATGTGAACGACAAACCCGTGCCGCTCGGCAACCTGGATCGCCTCCTGCTTGACGGGGCACGCATCGGCATCGACGTAGATTTCAGGCAATGAGAGGCCCCGCGGCTGATTGCTCGCTCAGGATTATAGCGCAATCAACCCGCTTGCCGCAGATCTTCCTCGGCGGGCTGCGCCCGCGCGAAACGAACCCGCGCGTGGGTACCAATCCCTTTTGCGCTGTCGAGGATTAGTTCGCCCTTGTGCAAATCGACGAACGCCTTGGTGAGCGGCAGCCCGAGGCCCGTTCCCTCATAGCGGCGGGCCAACCGATTGTCGACCTGGGCAAAAGGCGTGAGGGCAACTTCCACGTCTTCCGACGACATGCCGATGCCAGTATCGGCGATATTGATGGTGATGGCGGCGTCGGACACGTCCGCGCCGATCGAGACCGCCCCGCCTGCCTCCGTGAATTTGATCGCGTTGGAGAGCAGGTTGAGCACGATCTGCCGGAGCTTTGCCTTCTCGCCCCAGACCGGCAGCGGTGCGTCGAACTCCGCAACGGTCAGCGCAAGCTTTGCGGTTTCGCATTGTTCGCGCACCAACTTGGCGCAGTCCTTCAGAATGTAGCGCAGATCGACCGTCTCGCCCTGCAACTCCATCTTGCCCGTTTCGCTGCGAGAGATTTCCAGCACGCTGTTGATCACATCCAGCAAATGGCGGCCGCTGCGCATGATGTCGGTGGCGTAATCGACATATTTCGAATTCGAGATGGCGCCGAAGATCTGCCCCGAAATGATTTCGGAAAAACCGATGATCGCATTGAGCGGCGTACGCAATTCGTGACTCATATTGGCGAGGAAGCGCGATTTCGCGGCGCTCGCTGTTTCGGCGGCCTGCTTGGCGCGCTTGAAACTCTCTTCGCGTTCCTTGATGCCGGTGAAGTCGCTGAGGAAGATAAAGAAATCGCCGTCGCGGGTGCGGCTGCCTGTGACGCGAAGCCAGCGGCCGTCCTTCAACTGCCGCTCGGCGCCTGTGCCCGTCGCGGCCCCGCGCCCGATTCCAATTTCCCCCAGCGACGGAAGAAGGGATCCGTCCACCAGCTGGACCTGCATTTCGCGTGCAACATCCGCAAAATCGCGTCCCGCCGCCAATTGATCCGATATTTGCGGAAAGAAAGCGCGGACCTGATCGTTCGCGACAAGGATGCGTCCGTTCGCGTTCACCAGCATCACGCCTTCGCGAGACGTCTCCAACGCGTGAACGAGCCGGCCTTCGGCCGAACGGGCGCGGGCCGTCTCCCGCGCCACCATCTCGCGAATATTGTCCTGCATCACCCTCATGGAGTTGAGGAGCGTGCCCGTCTCGTCCGAGCCGCCAACGGGAATCGTTGTCTGCAATTGACCGGCCGCGATGAGGTCGGCGACGGACGCCGCCGACGCAAGCGGCCGCACGATCCGGCGCGCGAGAAACACGGTGATGATGACGGCCAGCAAGAGCGACAACGCCGTCATTGCGATGCTGAGATATTCGTAATAACCGATCGACCAGACGGCCTTCCGGCGGTCGATGAAACTGTGATCGGCGTTGTATTCCGTCAGCATGTCGAATCGATCGAGGATTTTGGCTTCGAGCCCTTCCAGGCGTGGATCGTCGGTCCGCGGACCATCTGCACGCCTCTTGGTGTTCCATTCCTGCACCAGCGCCTTGATTGCACGGACCGTTTGCATCTCGTCGGGATACCCCGAGCGCTCCTGCGCGACATCGAGATCGCCGAAGAATGTGGCCGCGAGATCGTCGATCTGTTTGTCGATGGCCGGGCGTTCGCTCGCCGGAGCGAGACGGCGGCGCAGCATCGCGGTCTGGATTTCGCTGAAATCGAGGCTGGCGGCGCGGCCGTAATTGATCGCCATCAGGGGACCGTCATAGGTGCCGACGACAATGCCGCCCGCCGCATTGAGCACGGCGTAGCTGTAGGCGCCCAGCGCACCCACGATCACGCTCAGCACGAAGAATGCCCCGAAAATCTTCGTGCCGATCGAGTTGATATTGAACGGGGCCCGCATTCCTTCTCGGCTCCGATAAACGCTTGTACAAAAGGGAAGAATGCAGCAATCGGAGTTGATGCGGCCTTAACTATCCGGCTCAAACCCTATTTGACGTGAACCGTCAGCAGCATTTTCGGGTGGATGTGGCAGCGGACCGAAAATGTCCCCGCGTCCGGAAACGCGATATGAAACGTCTCGCCCGGCGGTTGCTCGGCGGAATCGTAATTGAAGCCGGGCGTGTCGACATAAATCTGGTGAATGAATTCGTCCTGGTTGCTGAAATCCAGGGTTTCGCCATGGTTGATCGTGACCTCGACGGGATGAAACGCCCGTCCGTTCTGTATGATGGTGTGCGCGTCGTCGGCCAGGGCCGCGACGGCCAACCCGCTCAAAAAGGCGGCGGGAATCGCCGCCAGGCTATGCCTCATCTGGTCACGACATCGCGCTGCATGGGCGCCAATCGCGCGAGCAGCCGATTCTGCGTCGCGAACGGCACGCCGGCCTTGTCCATACCGGCCTGAAGGTCCTCAACCAGCGCGTTGAAATCCGCGTTGGTTACATGCAAGCCCTTGTGCGCCTCGCTCATGCTGTGACCCTTGTACTCGCAAGGCCCGCCCGCGACCAAGCATAGCTGATCGGTCAGATTGACTTTGAAGCGGTCCATGTTCGTGTTGTCGAATGTCGCCTTGATCCGGGGATCGGAAAGAAAATTCGAAGTGGCATCGTCGACGATGGTTGCGATGCCGTCGCGGCCGCCCAGATCGTGGAAAAGCGGATCGTCGGCGCGCGCGAACGAACTCGAAATCGTCAGTGCAACGGACGCGGCGAGCAAGAATTTGCGGTGCATGTTTGTCTCCTATAGTCCGACCTGGAGGGAGAGATAGGCGCCCTGCTGATTGTCCTTGATCACGATATTCCCGAGATTGAGATAGGCGAGCGTGACGGATACATGCTTGTTGATGAAATAGGCCGCGAACAGATCCCACGCGTCGTTCTCCTGCGCGATACTGAGATTGTCCGGCTTGGTGCGGAATTCCGCGCCCACGGCGAAATCGCGGCTGAACAAATAGGCGGCCGAGCCTTCGAATTCAGTGGAGTAGCCGCTGTTCTTATCGCCGCCGAAGCCCAGAATGCCGAACTGGTTGGCTTTGGTTTCGCGCAAGGTCGCGTCCACCAATAGGCTTTCGGCAAGAAACAGCTTGGTCGCTGCGATATAAAAATCCGTGCCGTCGCCCGATTTCGCGCCGACAGCGTGCAGGATATCGACATGGTCGGTGCTTTTGTACTGTGCGCCGACGGCGATCTGCGGAATCCAGGAGTCCTGGTCGTAGATGGCGTCGCCGGTAAGTTTTACTTTGGCGCCGACGACATCCTGATCGAATTCGAAACCCTTGCCGAGCCCGAGCTCCTCGCCCACCTTTTCGGTGTCGAACGTGAGATGCGCATAGGAAAGTTCCACGCGGTCCCACAAGCCGATGGCAGCGCCTTCCGTCCACAGCGCGTAGTCGGGAAGCGCGATATAGGTAAAGTGACCGTCGAGGCCGATGCCGTCGCGCGTGCCGTAACCAGTCGTCAGGGCCCAGGTCGTCAGGCCGCCGCCGCCCGCACCTTCCAGGTCGCTGACGCCACCCGTCGCAAGCAACTTGCCGTCATCGAACATGGCCATGCCCCGATCGACGATCGAGCCGCTGCCGGATGACGGGTTGGAGTCGTCCGCGAGGACAGGCGTCGCCGCTACGGCGGCCAACGCGAAATGAGCAGCCATAACTGCCCGCGAAGCGATACGCATCAAATGATGCCCCCCGGCCTTGACTTCATCCGCCTCGCAAGATGCCGCAACTCGGTTAAATTTGTGTAGCCATCCGGATTCCGCCGTTTCATAAGTCGGTACGAATTTTACATTACTGACGCGAGCGGCTAGTGGATTTACACTCGCGCAAGTTGACACCCCGAGGCGAGATTTTACCGATGATTGAATTTGTGCCGCAGCGAAACCCGAGATCACCGATCTTGCGTGCAACGACGCTCGCTCTGCTCTCCGCGCTCCAGCTCTCGGGGTGCGAAAAGGGCGAACCCGAATCCAAAGCCAGCTATGGACCGCATCCGGTATTGCCGGCACCGGACAAGAGCTTGTTGCCGACAGCGAATTTTTCCACCGCGATCCCCTGGCCGGCGGGCGCGAAACCCGTCGCGCCCCAGGGATTCGAGGTGGCGCGTTACGCGGCGGGGCTCGATCATCCCCGCTGGATCTACACCCTGCCGAACGGCGACGTGCTGGTCGCGGAGTCCGCAACCCCGCCCAAAGCGCCGAAATCGATTATGGACCGCCTGCAGGCGTGGCTCGAGCGTAACAATGGCTCCGTCATGCCGAGCGCCAATCGCATCACCTTGCTGCGCGATTCCAAGGGAACCGGTACGGTCGATTTGCGAACGACGTTCCTCAGCGGCCTCAAACAGCCTTTCGGCATGGCTTTGATCGGCAACACGTTCTACGTCGCAAATACCGACGGCGTCTGGCGTTACCCCTATCGCACGGGCGACACGCAGATCGCGGACGCGGGTCAAAAGATTCTCGATCTTCCCGAAGGCGGTTACAACAATCACTGGACCCGCAACCTTCTCGTCAGCGCCGACGGCTCGAAGATCTTCGTGACGGTCGGCTCCGGAAGCAATGTCGGCGAAAACGGCGCGGCCAACGAATTCCATCGCGCCAACGTGCTTGAGATCAATCCGGACGGCAGCGGCTTGCGCATCTTCGCATCGGGCACGCGCAATCCCAACGGTCTCGCCTATGAACCGCAAAGCCACGTTCTGTGGACCGTCGTCAACGAGCGCGACATGCTGGGCGACGATCTGGTGCCGGATTATCTCACGCGCGTGCGTGACGGAGATTTCTACGGCTGGCCCTACAGCTATTGGGGCAAGCATGTCGACGCGCGCGTCACGCCCCAGAGACCGGATCTGGTCGTCAAGGCGATCACGCCCGATTACGCGCTGGGCGCGCATACCGCACCATTGGGGCTCGCGTTCTACACAGCCAACGCATTCCCCGCCCATTATCGCGGAGGCGCATTCATCGGCCAGCACGGTTCGTGGAATCGCCGGCAGTATAGCGGCTACAAGGTGATCTTCGTTCCCTTCGTCGACGGCATGCCGAGCGGCTTGCCGGAAGATTTCCTCACCGGCTTCATGGCCGACAAAGTCAACGGCATCGCCTATGGACGTCCCGTCGGCGTCGCCGTCGACCGCACGGGCGCATTGCTGGTGGCGGACGATACGGGAAACATCGTCTGGCGCGTTGCGGCCCGATAGAACCCCGTGACCGATCCCGCTTTCGGCGCCGGCGATGCACCAGCGACATCCGGCTTGAGGCGCATCAATGCGGCGGAGCGCCGAACGATCCTGCTTTATTCGGGCGTGATAATCGTCGCGCTCAGCTTCATCAATCCGTCGGTCGGACTGTTCACCATTCCCCTGTCTTTCGTACTGAAAAACAAACTGCACCTCTCGGCCAATGATCTGGCCCTATTCGTGTTGTGGGCGTCGATTCCCGGCTACCTGTCTTTCGCATTCGGCGTAGCGCGGGATTTCTGGAACCCGTTCGGAAGGGGGGATCGCGGCTATTTCATTCTGTTCGGGGCGATCTCTGCTCTGCTCCTTGCCTGTCTCGCATTCGTCAATGTCAGCGAACCCATGCTCATGGCCTGCGCGATGGTGATGGCGATCTCGTTTCTGTTCATGTGGGGCGCGTGGAACGGGCTTGCATCGACTATCGGCCAGCAGCACGAAATGTCGGGCCAGATGAGCGCGATCTGGAACTTCGCGGGAACTTCGTCGATCGTCGTGGCGCTGGTCGCGGGCGGCGTGCTCAGTGAGTTATTGGAAGTCGAAAGCGCCAATATCGCGGTCCGGATCTTGTTTCTGATTGCCGCGGTTCTGATGGCACTGATCTCCGGACTCGGGCTCTGGAAACCTCGCGCCGTCTTCGTGGGCCTTTCCGGACACCGCGAACAGCGTCGCGATTTTATCGCGGACCTCAATCGGCTCGTGCGGCACTGGCCGATCTATCCCGCGCTCATTGCCTGGCTTTTGTGGAACTTCTCGCCCGGAACGACGACCGTATTGCAGTATTATATGTCGAACGAACTCCATGCCAGCGACGCACAATGGGGCGATTACAACGCGATATCGACCGCCTTTTCCGTGCCTATGTTTGCCCTATTCGGTTATCTCAGCCAGAAATATTCCCTCGAAAAACTTCTCTGGTTGGGGACAATCCTGGGCATCCCACAGATTATCCCGCTGCTTTTCGTCCATTCCGCGACCGGTGCCCTTCTCGCGGCCATTCCCATGGGACTGCTCGGCGGCATTGCAACGGCCGCCTATATGGACCTGCTCATTCGCGCCTGCCCCAAGGGGTTGGAAGGAACCATGATGATGATGTCGTGGAGCATGTATGCGCTGGCGGTAAACGTGGGAAATTACTGGGGCACGGATCTCTATCAATATCACGGCGGGTTCGTCGCCTGCGTCGTCGCCACCACGCTCGTTTATGCGCTGATATTGCCCGTCATCCTCTTGGTGCCCAAGCGGTTGATATCCAGCGCCGACGCCGAGATCGCCGCGGTTTGACACACTGCTGCTGCCCGTGCTCCCAACCCGCCCATTGCGATTGGGTTGCAGGGTTCTGCTCTCGAGCCCGGCGCCGCTATTTTATGTGCCTCGTCGCCGAAAATACGTCGCTGCCGAACGACTGCAGTCCCGGTTGCCCGGCATAGCCAAGATAGGCGAGACCGAAAATATCCTCCAAAGTTCGGAGAAGTGCATAGTGATTGTAAGGTGTCTTGGACACCGTCTTCCCCTTGATGAAGGGTGAGAGAACGACGGCGCCGATACGCCCGCCGCCCGGGCCGAAAACGCCGGGGCCCTCGTCCGGAATATTGAAGACGGTTGCTGCGTCGTCGATGTTCGGCCCGGGCTTTTCGTTGCAGCAGGACGTCACATCGCCACCCTTTTTGAAATACGCATGTTTCGCCGCATCGTAGCCGACGTCGATATCCGCCTCGTCGAAGGTGACGATCAGCAAACCGTCCTGCTTATACGCCGGCGATGCGAGAATGAGCGGAATCCATTGCTTGAGAAACGCATTGGCTGTCACCAGTCCGCCCGGCCTTCCGTCGACGCAGGTCCGGGTGGGCCTGCCGCCGTCATGCCCGTCGTCACAGAGGTTGGGCGTAATGAAATTGAAGTTCGCCGTCATCGCGACAGATTGCAGGTCAGATTGAAGGCTCGCAAAACCCACAACATTCGTCTTGCAAGTATCGCTGTCGATGATGGAGTGGAAGTACACAAACGGATTGTGTCGAGAGGCATATTGATCGGCAGGATGCGATGCCGTGCCACCTTCCGCCTTTTCTGTGCCGTCGGGCGTGTTCACGGCCGGATGGCCGCAAGTTGCGCTTTCGCGAGCCGGATCGTTGCCCATGTCCTCGGAATAGGACTTCCAGGTCAGCTGCGCCTTGGCGAGCTGGTCGGCGAGGGTCGGCACATTGGCGGGATAGACGCAGCCCGTTCCCACCGCCTGTCCATCCGCGTCGAGGGTGTTGCCGGAGAAATCGGAGAAGGTCTGGCAATCGCCCTGCGTCGCAGGGTTCGGCGCCTGGCCGCTGATCATTGCGATATAATTGTCGAGGCTGTAATGGCCGGTCGCGAAATAATTTTCCACGAACGCGCCTTTCGCTACCAGATCGTGGGCCAGATAGGGCGCCGGCGAATGCTTGCCGAAAGTCAGACCCGCCCCTTCGTTCTCCAGCACGATCAGGAACACGTGATGAATAGGCGGCGTCGCCGCCGCGGCAGCCTGTACGGCGACCGCGCCCAAAAACGCCGCGGCAAATTTCCAAATCATATTTTGCATCTTGCTCATCAGATTCGTCTCCGAAGTTTTCAATCACGCTTTCAATCGCTCAGTCCCACCAAGTGCTACCTGCGATCCGACGTGCCGGTTCCTGACTTCGATTTCTTCTTCGCCGGCGGCTTCAAGGCCTTGGCTGATCGCACCGTCATGTCCGGCAATGTCGCTGCGAGCTTCCTGGGGGCGATCGCGCGGAAGCTTTCATCGATCCATGCGCGCAAAACGTCGAGCGGCGGATCGTCTTTACCGACGAAGCTCGCCGAAACCCAGCCGCTGCTGCCAAGACCGTAACCGGTCGATTTCGTGAACGGATAATCGAGTGCAAATTCGTGCGAACGGGGCAATTTCACTGAAAGGCCGAATTTGCCCTCGGTGAGGCCCATGAAGACAAACGTCTTGCCTCTGACCTTGATGGCGCTTTCGCCCCAGGGATGGTCTTCGCGCGTTTCGGGGTAGCCAAGCGCAAATTCCCGGATGTGCTCGAATGCCTTTTTGAGCGATGTCACATTTGCTCTCCCATCGGGGGCGTTTCGTCATTTGCGGTGGCAATATGGCCCGCGTTTTGGAATTTGCCGCGGTTTGCCTGAAGAGTCATTCTTGAAATACGGCCCTTCGGCCCCAATATTTACCCATTGGGCCTCATGATCTGCTAGTTTGGGGTGTCCGGCCAGCAGCGCCGCGTCCCCGGCTTCTGACCGATATTTCTTCGGCCCTCGGATAATTCGCGGGCGATGCCAGTCTTACCCTGAAGGATTGCCTATGTCCGGTTCCACGGAACAGCCCAAAGATGCCGCCCGCCGCAAGGCCCAGAATTACTTCACCCAGACCGAGAGACGCGACGAACTCGTGCGCCAGGAGCTTGAGAAAGAGCGCGTGGCGGGCGACGCAAAAATCGCGAAACTGCGCGCGCTGCGCCTCGCCAAGGAAGCCGTCGACAAGATTGAATCCGACAGGGTGGCAGCAGAGAAAGCCGAAGCGAAAGCCAACGCGCCCAAGCGGGCCGTCAAGCGCAAGGCCGCGCCCAAAGCTTGATCTCGAGCCGCTGTCCGCAGCCGATTTTCCGGCCAAACCGCCGATTTTTCGGGTCCATTGTAAATTAACCCCGAACGCGCTATTTGTTGCCCCGCGACGGCGTCCCGTCAGATGAAGCGCACCTGTTTTTGAATCCGACTCGCCTAAAGTGCGCGCCTGGACGAGACAGCCTGAACTTCCTTGTCTGATCAGCGTCCTCTCGCGCCGCTTGTGCATGTTGCACCGGCGGAACCCGATGCCAAGGAACTATCATGACCATCGGAACAGTGAAGTTTTTCAACACCACCAAAGGTTTCGGTTTCATCTCGCCTGAAGGC